>Ga0335083_10005281_pt1 | contig 16312 bp, 10 predicted proteins | sample Lox_Sample_42_FD_206716 | JGI IMG/M metagenome (GOLD analysis project Ga0335083, IMG submission 206716) | Soil microbial communities from Loxahatchee National Wildlife Refuge, Florida, United States - Lox_Sample_4.2 | ecosystem: Environmental > Terrestrial > Soil > Wetlands | place: USA... | reverse complement strand
AGTGCTTTCTGCTCGTCATCGAAATACGAGACGTATAGCTTTCCATCGGCGCGCTTGCAAACCAGTTCGTGGATACCGCAGAAGAATTTCATCGCGCACACCGCTTAGCAATCGCGTTTAAGCGTTCAAGCATCAATAGTCTGATCTTCCAGTCGTCCGGCTTCGCATCATGACACTGAGGACACAAACGATACGGCATGACCAATGTTTTGGATTCCGCGAGTGCAAAGGATGGTGGAATGTCGGTTGGCTCCGGAATGAATAAATCTTGCCAAACCATGTCGGGGATGTTTTTGCACAATGCACACTTTCGATTGTTGAGCACCTGGCAGTTTTCGGCGGCCCATACAGTTCAGACTTTATTCCGTGACCCGTTCTATCATTTACTATTGCATAGCTCTTTTCGGATCAGTCCCCCAGCCAGAATCACTGATTTATCCATGCGCCCGCGCAACGATCTCGATTGCGGAACATGGGACGATGAATAGAAACAGCAACTAGACTCGCAGAGTCGGGTTTGGACGTGTAAGGGGGCAAAGTGGAAACATCATCAAGTCGGGTTCTTGTGGTCGAGGACTCAGAACCTTTTCGGAAATTCGTTTGTTCGGCGCTGGGGAAAAGACCGGAATTGCAGATCGTCGGAGCGGTCACGGACGGACTACAAGGGGTTCAGAAAGCGGAAGAACTGCAACCAGACTTAATTGTGCTCGACATCGGGCTTCCATCACTGAATGGGATCGAAGCTGCTCGGCGAATCCGCAAGGTTTCCCCAAAGTCCAAAATCCTTTTCGTGAGCCAAGAATCTTCTGCCGATGTGGTGCAGGAAGCCCTCGTCACAGGAGCACACGGCTACATCGTCAAGACCGATGCCGGGAGGGAGCTATTGGAGGCTGTGGACGCCATTCTTCGGGGGAAGCAGTTTATCGGCAGGAGATTCTCTGGTCATGATTTCGTCGGAACTGCAGACACTAGAGCGTCCCAAGACTTCCGAGCCAATGGTACCTTTGCACCGCTCCAGCAAAATATAGAAAACACCCACCGCCACGAGGTTCGGTTCTATTCTGACGATGAGTATTTTCTTGATAGTTTTACACAGTTCATCGAGGCTTCGCTCAATGCAGGAAAAGCGGTGATTGTTGTCGCCACCGAGCCACACCGTGACAGCCTTCTCCTAAGACTGCAGGCACATGGCTTGGATATTGGTGCCGCGATTGAGCAGGGGAGGTACGTCTCGTTAGATGCAGCCGAGACCGTCGCGACCTTCATGGTGAACGATCTGCCTGATCCGTGGAAATTCTTGAAAGTCACGGGCGATCTCATTGCAGGAGCCGCCGATGCTGCGAAAGGAGATCCTCGCGATGTTGTAGCTTGCGGGGAGTGTGCACCTCTCCTTTGGGCACGAGGTAATGCAGAGGCGGCGATTCGACTGGAACACCTCTGGGACGATATAGCCAAATCACACAATATCCGTGTTCTCTGCGGTTACCCATTGGGTAGCTTTCAGGGCGGGGTGGGCAGCCACATATTCGGAAAAATCTGTGCCGCGCATTCAGCCGTTCATTCCCAGTGACCGCTTTCACATTCATCCAGCGGCACGTTGAGAACTGTCCTTTGACCCAAGCGGCACGCGCACGTGAATCGTGGTTCCAACCATCGGCTTCGATTCAATGGAAATCGTTCCATTCACTAGCCTGACTCGCTCCTGCATGCTGGTGAGACCCAACCCTCTGCCTTGCTGTGCTACCCCAATGTCAAACCCTTTGCCGGAATCCTTAACTGTTAAATGAAGTTGGTTTGAGTATTCCGCTAGTTGCACTTCAATCCGATTCACCCCACTGTGCTTGACAGCGTTGTGCAGAGCTTCTTGTAGGACTCTTAAAAGACAAAGCCCGATTTCGAGCGGCAAAGTGCTGCGCACATCGTGTCTACAGTCGATCTCCATTTTCTGCCGCCCGGCAAATTCCTTGCACCAGCTTTTCATGCCAGCCACGGCACCTAGATATTCAAGTTGAGACGAGTGCAGATCGTGAGATAACGCTTGCACGTCGTTCGAGATGTCACTCGTGTGTTTCCGTAGTTCCTCCGCACGGCTCTCAACTTCAGACGGATTTTCTTTGAGTTGTTCGAGTTCGACTGCCAACATAGCAAGCCGTTGGTTGACGTCGTCGTGAAGCTCTCTCGCGATCCGAGCGCGTTCCTGCTCCTGTGCTTTAACCAACTGTCGGGTCATGTCCGAGCGTGCCTCTTCCGCCAGCTTCTGATCGGTGACGTCGATATTGACGCCAATCACTCGTGACGGCTCACCAGACTCATTCACAAAGACCTGCCAGCGTCCAGCTATCCAATGAACACTGCCGTCTGGGAGAACCACGCGCCATTCTCCCCCCATCGGCTGTCCTGATTTCAACGCCATGTCAACCAATTCGCGGATTCTTGCCCGATCATCGGGATGAACCAGACTCTCGAAAGCGCTCTGTGTGCCCCCAAAGCCACCCGATGGCAAGCCATACATTGCCTCTAGTTCCGGCGTCCAAATGTTCGCACCCGTCTGCACATTCCATTCGAAGGAGCCAATGCGAGCAACCTTCTGCGCTAATCTCAGCCGCTCTTCGCTGGTACGAAGCGCCTCCTGACTCTCGTGGAGCTTCACTTCAGCCATCTTTCGGTCGGTGATGTCAACGCAGATACCGATGTACCCTACAAAAGAAGCATCCTGATTAAACCTCGGCACACCGATGTCGAAAATCCAACGATAGTCTCCGTTGCGATGCCGTAACTGATACTCCATCGTGAACTCTTCGCGACGATCAAACGCCCGTGCGTAGGTGCCGAGACACCGTTGCAAATCCTCCGGGTGGACACCTTCTGTCCAGCCGTTCCCAAGCTCGGAGTCCATTGAGCGCCCGGTGAAATCCAACCAAGGCTTGTTGAAGTAGGTGCAGAGTTTGTCCGTGCCCGACATCCAGATCAGCGCTGGAGCGGCGTTGGCGACCAGCCGGAACCGCTCCTCGCTCTCCCGCAGTTTGTCAACGCCACGCTGCCGCCAACGTTCGTAAAAGAGAACCACAAACCCGGCAGCAATTGCGGCTACAACGTTATCCAAGAACGCGAAGAATCCATGAACATTGTGGACGGTCAGCCAGACGGCTAACCAGCGCCCAAGATAAAAGACACAAAGACCCACGCCCACGCTCTTGAGCGTTCCTCCCCAGAGATGCTTCGATCTTCTGGAATCTAGTGTCATATCAAAGTCAAAGAAGACGCTACAAATCCTTTTGTATGCTGCTTAGATAAGATTGGCGGGGATTCGTATGGCGAAGTGGTCGGCACTGTCTTCACCAATTAGCGTTCTGGTAAATGGCTGTGACATAAAGGAAGAGCGGCCAACCGAGCATTATAGACACAACATACGTCTAATGTGCAGTGCCCTCGATTTGATCTGGCAGAGCGCGAGTTGATTTCAATCCTTGTCCAAACACGATTTTCATCTGCCTGGCCCGAAAGATCAATCCACGTTTCCTTCGGATTTTAAGGGAGCGCTCCATGACGTTTGGTGGCTTCTTAAACCCCGATATTCTGAATTCGTAACAACAACACCGTTTTTGGTTGACACTCGCTCACTGGGAGCACACAATCAGTCCGCTTACACCTCTTATTTTGTCTTGGCAGGATAAGAGCCCCTGATTGATCGAGCCTGTATCGTGCTCCCCGACGTTAGGCTCAGCCAGTTCGTCCGATAGGCTCATAAGCGACCCCGTGTTGTTGTGATGAGATTTTGGCCACCCGACTTTCAAATAGGGGGGATCAATGCTTTCCATCTCCTGGGGCCAACGCAAACCGAACTATTCCTTTGTCGTCGTAGGTTCAGGATACGGCGGAGCCATCACGGCCGCACGGATCTCGGCAGCCCTACACCAGCCACATTCGGTATGCATACTCGAACGCGGCAAAGAATGGCCTGTGGGGGATTTCCCGGATGATGTGCCCAGTATCCTTCTAAATACCCGAAGCGACCTCAATCGCCTTGGTCTGTACGAGTTCCTCAACTACAAGGACATCTCCGTCATTAAGGGGTCTGGTCTCGGTGGGACCTCTCTCATCAATGCCAACGTCGCTATTATTCCGGACTCAGATCTTTTTGAACGACAAGGGTGGCCTAAGGGCGTTAAGTATCCGGAGATGCAGCCGTACTATGAACGCGCACGCTCCATGCTGGCGGCTCTACCCGTTCCCAATGCGCACAATCTCCGAAAGGTTCAGGCGCTCGACAAACGCGCTGCCCAACTCGACCAGCAGGCCCAGACGGTAAATGTCGCGGTCAACTTTCAAATCGATGGCCTCAATCCACACGGCGTCGCACAGCGCCCATGTACGGAGTGCGGCGACTGTGTTACCGGCTGCAATTTCGGAGCAAAGAACACGCTGTACATGAACTACCTGCCGGAAGCGGTCAAGAAAGGAACCGACATATTTACCCAAGCTGAAGTGGACTGGGTAGAGAGGCTTAGTACTGGCGGTTGGAGGGTTCATGGCAAACATGTCGACGAACTAATCGGGGAAGAATCGTTCTCGATCGATGCTCAAAATGTGATTCTCTCCGCCGGATCGATCAATACCACCGAGATCCTGCTTCGTTCGGAATCGAAGGGTCTCAAGGTGTCGCCGGCCCTCGGCACTGGTTTCAGCGGGAATGGCGATTTCTTCGGACTAGCATATGACGGAGATGATGCGACCGATGTACTGGGCTACGGCAAGGGCGTAGCTAAACAAAATGAATCGAGGCCGCCGGGACCTTCGATCGTAGCGGCCGTCCGCTACAACCCCACCGCCCCCGTCGAGCAACGGATTGCGGTCGAAGATTTTTCCTTTCCCAGTGCGTACGTGCAAGCGGCAAAGTCGGTTTTTGCCGCAATTGGGGGCGAACCCACCACCACTGTTAATGAGGCGCAACGGAAAGCCCGCATCCAGACTGATCTTGATTCAATTCTGGATCCCTCGGCTGTGCACACCCCTGCCGGCGCGCTCAATCACACCATGCTGTACCTGGTAATGGGACTGGATGACGCGCGCGGGACGATGAATTTCTCGACGAACGCGTTCGTACCCGATGGCACCATGACCATCGAATGGGACGACGTTGGGCAACAAGTCATCTTTACCCGGATGAACGAGGAGTTGCGACGTCACGCCCGCGCTCTCGGCGCCTCTTTTATTTCGAACCCGACCTGGAGCGTCTTCAAGACCGGACACCTAATTACCGCACATCCTCTGGGCGGTTGTCCGATGGGTGATGATTACCTGCATGGCGCTGTCGATGAATTTGGGCGAGTCTTCTCCGGTGACGGATCCATCCATGAAGGACTCTTCGTCGCCGATGGCTCTTTGGTCCCGACTGCACTCGGCGTAAATCCGTTCCTTACGATCTCTGCGCTGGCAGAGCGCATTGCCGAGCGCAAGATCCGTCAATTGAACGGAGAAGCATATCCAAAGCCAAATACGGCCGTCAGCCTCTCCAGTATAGATCCCCTGGATGTCATCCAGCGCCACGAGTCGGAGCTTGAGAAACTGTTTCGCCGTTGCAACACGTTACCGATCGACGGATTCGCAAACCACGGTACTGCGCCAGAAATCAATCTAGCCACTCGCACCATACGCAATGACGTTTTCTGGAAGGGCTTTTTCCCGAAGGCAACCATTCTGAACGCAATGTCGTCGGCGATCTTTACTGGATTCAAGAAGCGATTCTTCCAGCAGGATGGCAAGTATCTGGGAGTTACCAGTGATACAGATGATCGGATCAACGCACGCAATTCACTCGAGGAAGTGACCATTGACCACGAGGACGGCACGCTTGAACCCGGCAAGTACATTCTGCTGCGCTATCTCGACGCTCCGTGGACCGGCTTCTATGACACTTTCAAGCAGATCAACAATGACTTGCTGATCGGCCGCGTTTACCTCGGTGAATTTCCCAACGGTGCCCGGCTGTTTACCTTTCCCATGACGCGCTTGTACCGCTTTGACGATATGTCGGCGGAAGATCACAACGCTCTTTTTGCCTCAGGTACCGTACCTACGAAAGAGGAGCTAAACGGCGTTTGGCGGATGGATATCATCAGCAACAACAACCACCTTGGTTCTGCAGCATTTCTCGAATTCGACCTCAAACCGGATGGAAGGCTGCAAAGCACTTATCAGTTTGCCGGGCTGTTTGAAGGACTAGTTATTCCGAGCTTTACCCAAGACCATTTTCAACTCAACGACTTCACTCCGTTCCATGACGAAATCCGCAAAGTGACTAGCGACTTTATGGTAGGAAGATACGTTACAGCAGCTTTTACCGGAATCGATGTGCTACTGGGTAGCAGCCGCGATCTCGGCATCTTTCACACCCAACCTGGATCGAACTCATTCGGTTTCTATTACACGCTCACGAAGGCAGCCGATACCGCCCTGCCAACCGAATTCCTTATGCGGCCATTCCTCGATGTCAACCTGCCAGACGGTCTCAGTCTTAGCTTCAACGAGACTATGGACGGCTGGTACTTCGAGGGCGCCTCGACGTCCAAACCTGGCTACGAAGGCGACCAAACCATTGCAGCACTCTTGCCAGCCGCTGGCGACCCAAATGCCAACCGGTGCAGCCTGAAAATGCAAATCGTTGCCCGCGATGTGAACGAGTTCGTGGACGGCATCGAGCACGAAGCGGGGGTGAAAGGGACGATCACCTTCGGCTCTCTGCAGGGGAAATCGAATGTAACGTTTTCCCTCGATGAGTCAGCGAGCACATTCAATTACCTGATCGTCAGCGCCTCGACGGGAGAAGCGGAAATACTTTATCACCTGGAGTTCCGCAGCGATGTAGGAACAGCGTATGTCTTCCAGGGCACAAAATATATGGAGAGAAACGGCGCGGGCGGCGCCCAGGCGATCGGCGAGCTATTGGAGGATTACACCACCTTGTATTGCCACGTCTCTCGACGGGACGGCAACCAGCTAACATCAATTGGTCTGGCGTACCTGAAGTTTAGAACCTTTGAGAACCTTGCCTCCGTGGGCAGTTTCACTGCTTTCCTGGGCTCGTTCACCGTTTCTGGCACCGACAATCCGCTCCTCAAACTTCAAGCTCAGATGCGCTTTCTTGCGTTCACCGCGCAGTTTGTGCAGCGCGAGTACGATCCCCTGTCGCCGGATATTGGAACCCTGGAACTGGATGTCAAGAAAGAGTTGCTCCGCGGCGCCACCACTCCTGACTACTTCAGCACAAAATCAACACCCGACCTGCAAAGCCTCTTGCGCGATGCAACTACTCTCGGATTGGATCAGTTGCTCAACACGCAGGCCGTCACCGTGGACGTCCCCAACCGGCGAATCAACCGTGATCTTTTCTGGAAGGGATCGTTTGCCAAGGATGGGCTGCTCGGATGGGAAGAGCGCGTTCGCAATGCCGGACTCGCTGCCCAGTCACACCAAGTTGGGCAGATATTCGCCGGAGGCAGCTTCTGGAAGAGATTTGATCAATTGCAAAACGGTGCCGTCACCGGCAAAGTCATCAACTACGATCTGAGCGCAATCTCCGGCGATCCTGAGGTCCGGATGATCACGTATCCCGATGACAATCGCCGCTACTTCAGGAAGGGCGACCAGGTCCTCTTACTGCACTATCGCAACGATCCTTACAAGCAGGTGTACGACACGATCAAGATCGTGGACAAGAATAACGCGATCGGGGTGATGCACCTGGGAGACTTTCCGAGCGGTGTTGAGTTTGCCACATTTGTATTGGAGCGCTATAGCTACTTGTTCCCGTTTATGTCGATGGACGACTATTGCATGTTGTTTGCCAGCGGCCGGCAGCCTCAGGTCTCAGAACTAGCGGGACAATGGAACGGGAATTTTATCTTCATCGAGCACCCGAATATGGCGCTTCTGAGTTACCCGCAACCACCTCGCGCACGGGTGAGTTTCCTCTCGAATGCCCTGACTATTCAGCTACCGGACGGAAGCAAGCTGAATGCTGGCACGCCACAACTTCAAGAGGCTCGATTGGTGGGGTCTGACACCTTGATCGGTCAATGGACATCTGCGACTTTGGATCCGGGAACGCTGAACGCACTGTGGGACTACGTGGAGCCCTATGGAAGCAGCTTTGGTCTCCATTACGTGCTGATGAAAAGCTGAGAAACAGAGAATTCGATTTCGTAGTACATCGTTTTACTTCGAAGATACAACATCTCCAGCGGCTGGATATTTATGGCAGATCCCACTGTGACGAATTGGTTTGGCGACCTCGTTTCTCACCCCAAGGTGGTGGTGGAAGCGCACACCATGCAAGACATCGTGAACATTCTAAAGGATACGGATCACTATCCGCCTCCGGTAAGAACTGTTGGCTCGAATCATTCCACTGCCCCTTGCGGAGTGGCAGACGGTGGCACGCTCATACAAATGAAGATGAATCGCATCCTCCGCGCGGAAAACAATACCCTTACTGTCGAGGCGGGCGCCATACACATTGATATGGCGGAAGAACTCGAGAAACAGAAGATGCAGTTCTATGTGAACACTGAAATCGGTAGCCTGTCAGCGGGAAGCGCAGCCTGCGCCGGCACAAAGGACTCCTCGATGTCCGGCGAGTACGGCCAGGTCGGATCCTACATTACGGGAGTGAAGATGGTTTTGCCTTCGGGCGATCTGCTTGAGGTTACTGAGGATGGCCAGCCCGAGCTAATGCAGAAAATTCGTTCCAGTTACGGGTTGTTTGGGGTCGTATACGAAGTTACCTATCGTGTCCGGCCGTTGCTGCCCATGCACGTACATCACAAGACCTTTCATATTCAAGAATTTCTTGACGCATTGCCGGAACTCAAAGCTCGGAACTACGCCATAATGTATTACATCTTTCCTTTCGAGGACCTGATCACAGTCGAGTTCCGGCGCTACAATCCAGATGCTAAAGGATCACCGAATCGTTTCGCCTGGAAGTTGCGCAACTACCTTTGGGCGACAGCGGGCCCGCGGTTCGCGCACGACACTGAACAGAACATTTCCGACCATGGCATTCGCGATGCTATGCTCAACAGCTTCAGTGCAATCTGGCGGTTCAAGCTCGAGAACATCGTAGTGAGTGAGTACACAATCCCGCCCGACCAAATCATCCGCTACCCCGTCACTTCGGACGATAGCCGTTACACCTTCAGCCTATTCGCCTTTCACGAAGACATTTTTCCTCAAGTACTGCCGAAATTCTGTCAACTAAGTCGCGATTACTACAAGAGCTCCGGCTACCGCACGAACTTGCTTGATGTCGGATACTTCGTTGCAAAGGATCAGCAATCGCTTCTCTCGTATTCTTTTGACTCCAACGTCTTCACAATCGACCCTGTGTCTACGGCGAATCCCGGTTGGAAGGAGTTTCTCGGCGTTTATAACCAGTTTTGTAGCGACAATGGCGGTCTGCCGCTGTTGAATCAGACATTCGGGGTAACTCCCGCTATTGCCAACAAGGCCTTTGGCTCACGACTGCATGCGATGGAACTCGCACGCAGAGAATACGATCCGTCGAATCGCGTATTGAACGAGTACTTCAAGGGCATTCTGAGCACGGCGGCATAGGGTTTTTGTCGATAATCCGGGTATAGTCTGCGACTGACGACTACGGTCGGACCTGAACAAGCTTATGAGGCCTTCAAAGAATCGGCAATTTACTGGATCAGAGTTGTAGCCTCCTCAGGCTCTTTGGCGAGGTAGGACCGTGGTCGTTACGATGTACGACATTTGTCCCATTACCATGCACGTTCTGCGAGGATGATTTATGAATCCAGTCGTAGGTGATCGAGACTCGGTGCTAAATGCCCTTCAGAGCACCATCAACGCCTTCCGTGAAGACGGACCGGTCGTGCAGTCGGCGATGAATGCTTCCTTTCCAGGGACAACCGAGGAGGCTCGTTCGGCAATGCGCATGAAAATAATCGCGCAGCTGCAAGACGCCTATAACCAGGCGCACGCTACGCCGGCGGACAAGACGTTCTATATGCCGCAGATCCCCGTGGTGGGCCTGTTCCAGACGGCGATGGAGGAACACCTGGGAACGGATATTACCGTCAGTCAGAACCGGGGTGTAGTAGATGAAACGGGAGTTCCCGTTCCAGAGGCTTTTGGCAACACGGATCCATTGTGGATTGAGGCCGTATTGGCAGAAATCAGGACTTTGTCAGAAGGGAAAGCGTCTTTTGTGAGTCACTCTCACTTGTCCGATTTCTTTTACAACATCGAGGACAAGTGCACAATCGCTCTAGCTGCAGATTGGGGAGCTGGGAATCCCAGCGCACTCAATGTGGGGCGGCAGATGAAGAACAAGAGCCCGGATTACGCCATTCATTTGGGTGACATCTACTATGCTGGTGAAGAGAGGGAAGCCAAGGATTTTCTGTACCGGTTCCGGGACATCGCGGCCAAACGCTCGTTCGCGTTGAACGGTAATCATGAGATGTATAGCGGGGGGCGCGGCTACTTCAACGTGGTACTTCCCAACCTCCAGCAGAGTGCCAGCTACTTCGGATTGTTCAACCACAATTGGCAGTTCATTGCACTTGACACGGCATACGTGGATCACGTGGTAACCAGTCCCAGCGACTCGCGTTTGCAGAACCAGTTTGACTGGGCGGTGGACAAACTGAAGAATGGAGCGAAATCCAGCATTGTACTGACCCATCATCAGCCGTTCTCGGCATATCAACCGGAGCATGACAACGCGGCACGTCTGCGCGATGACATCGGGAAAATAGATCTGGCGATCCAGCCAGCGACAATATTCGCTTGGTTTTTCGGTCACGAGCACCGATGTACGATCTACGACGATAGCTTCAACGACTTTCGCGCAAGACTGATTGGGAACGGATGCATTCCGCACCTGCCGCAGGCGCCTCCGGACATCGTACCGCCAGTTCCGTTCAAGGCGATCAATGGAGCGGCTCGAGCCGACGGAAGTGGGTATGCAATCAGCGGATTTGCGTTGTTGACCATGGACGGTCCGAAGATGACAGTCGACTATATCAACGAAGATGGAACCGTGTTTGCCACGGAGAACTGGGTGGCGGATGGCGCAGTGAATCCGTAACAAAGGCAAGTCTTTCGTCACAGAAGCTACCACCAGTAGTGGATGGTACGAAATCTTATCACTAGGATGATTCATCCCAATCTGTACCGAAAGCAGTTGCTAATCGGCGGCATCAGAGCAAGAAACCCGATAAGGTAGAGGCGGCGTTTGGACGATGACTGGCAGAGAACACCAACTCAATCTTCTGCGAGGGCCCTGAGCGGCCCGAGGCAGCACATGGATGTCCGGTTCTGCGAACGCAGGGACCACAGCCGAGAGGCACCGATGCGAGCTGAAGATCTTGAATCCAGAAGTGTGCGCTCTCGCGAGCGCGCCTGGCCACGTGTGTTTTTCCTTGACAGAAGACTTACATGGATGTCGGTCAGCCAGACGCCCGGCGAAACGGGCCGGTGCCATATGCTCAGCGAGCCAGTCGTGTGCCTGTGGTCGAGCAGGCATATTTCATTTTACCGGGGTTGATAATTCCGACGGAGTATTGCCCGAACCATATGAATTGAGTAGTGGATCCCAGAGCTTCTGTCCTTCGGTGGTCAATCGCGAGTTGATGTTCTCAGGTGTAAGCCCACCATTTATGATCTTGCTTTTTGAGCCGGGGAAGATGAAATAGAGAACATCGCGTTCGATGCTGTCGTTTGCGGCAGCTTTACACATTCCATTCTGATCGCGCTTCTTGCAGCCTTTTTGTCCTATCGTCTCGTGCAGATGGATTGAACCTTCGCCGATCTTGCATTTCGGACCGTGATCTCCGACGATGGCGAATGCAAGTCGATCGCGATAAACGACGGCAGCGATGTCTCCCAACTTAATTGCCAAGGGCCTCTCGAACTCAGAGCCGGGCAGAACGTGTGCGACTCTGTCTGCGTCGAGACTGTTGGTTAATGGATATCGGAACGATGTATCAGCTTGATCAGTCGTGCCAGGATGAGTCTTTGTAATTCGGCTCCGTCTGCATCAGTATCGATCTTCGCGTCGTAGAAGATTGTGCCACCGGCCAACTTCAGGAAGACGCTGTTTCGGTTCGGATCATTGCTGCATTTGTACTTCATAGCTTGTCCGTCGCATTGGTCGTGCTCGTCACAGACTTGGAATCGCTTGTGCGGTGTTGGGTCAAGCGACTTGGCGGAGTCGAATCGAATAGGCGCGATCACGGAAGCCGATGCTGCGGGAGAATGGGATTGCGACAGGAGCAGCCGGGTGAATGCGACCAACAACAATCCAACGAGATAGATGGCCCGGACCATAGTGGATCTGAGTCCTTGGTAGGGAATTGTACTCCCCGAAGGGCCACCGTTCGATATCATGTGTCTGTTTGTTGTTAAATCTTCCCCGGTAAGTAAGGATACAGATGACAGATCTAGGTGCGATAGTGGCACAGTTGAAAAAGGAGCGAGACAAGCTAGACCGAGCGATAGCAGCGTTGAGTGGAGTTGGCAGAAATGGCGGACGACGCAAGTTGTCTGCGGCTGCACGTGAGCGGATCGCAGCAGCGCAACGCGCGAGGTGGGCGAAGTTCAAGGCGAAGAAAAGATAAAACAATGCGAGGTTGGAATAGAGGGCATGCCTTTGGGGCGTGCCCTTTTTATTCTTCTCGTTCACTGATACATAGAAGCATGCTGACAAGTAGCTGTTAGAGCCGCTCTGGCCGAACATGCATTGAACTGCGCGTATGTACTCAGCAGAAATGAAGCGAGACCTATTGCGTTACCAAGGCTGGCATTATCTTCGGACTCCGAGCCGCCAAAATGGATGTAGAATCCCACGGAACGCTACACTCCAGTGTTTTACAGAGACGCCTTCAGAGCATTTAGATACCACGCAAATAGGGGGACCCATGACCAGCCTCAGACTCATCCTTCGAATCAAGGGCCAGCACGGTACCGAACATTTGATCGATGCTCCAAGGGACCTAACGACTGAAGACTTCATCTCGCAGGTCGTGGAAGACTTCAATCTAACCTCGATCGCCGAGCATGGGCGCGGAGCGGAATGGGAGCTGCGCGACGAAAGTGGGAATACTCTGGATGAACGCAAAACTCTACAACAGAATGGCATAGTCACTAACCAGCGTCTTCTCCTCCTGCATTACAAATCCGGAAGTGACATCCAGCTGCACATACGAAACAAGGAGGACGGCAAGGAACATATAATCGACTGTCCGGTCGACCTGAAGGTGGTGGACTTTCTGGCCGAACTGATCGATGGGCTGCAACTGTCATCCGGCGCGTGGGTCCTTGATGATGAAGAAACGGGCATGAGGCTTGATCCGCAGGGGACGCTGAATAACAACCGCGTCCGCAGTGGTCATCATTTGCGGCTTCACCGAGATGGAGTCGAACCGGAGTTACCTCCGATGAAAGCGCGCTTGGAGGAAATTGAGGAAGAGGAGGAGGATCTTCAGAAATCTCCGGACGAGCCTCCAATGAAACCGGACGAGCACCAGGAGAAGGGACGCGGATTTCAAGACGCAAACGTTCGATTCACAACTTACTGTCCAAAATACATTCCGTGCCACTCATCTCGTAAACTTTTGACCTACGTTCACATCTTGGACGCTATCCGCGAAATTGAACGAGACGCCGAGCGGCAACTAGGCAGCCAGCGTCAGGATTACTCGCTGGGAGCGGCGCAGCCGACTCAGGCGATCAAACGCGGGGTCAAAATCAAGATTGTGCCGCGGCTTGCGGGCTGCATTGTCAGCCCTCCGTTCCTTCAGCTTACCTGGAGTGCCAGTTGGCATCGTGCGGATTTTCAATTGGAGCCAGAGCCAGAGTTCAATGAATCACACGTTGCCGGATCGGTAAGCTTCTATGTCGGGCCGGTTCTAATTGCTGAAGTCGGTATCCAGTCGCAGATCAGTGCCGCCGCCCCGGACTCTACTGTACAACGCGCTTCAGCTAGTTCATACTCGTCCATTTTCGTTTCTTATTCGCACCGCGATACCGAAATTGTTAAGGCTCTCGAAAAGGCCTACTCCGTACTGGGATTCAAGTATCTTCGGGATGTGCAGATGCTGCGCAGTGGAGAAGGGTGGAACCACGCTCTGCTGCGGAGGATTGAGGAAGCGGATGTTTTCCAATTGTGCTGGTCGAAAGAAGCTCGCGAATCACGATACGTTGAACGGGAGTGGCGCCACGCCCTCAAGCAGCAGCGCACGAATTTTATACGACCGGTTTATTGGGAACTGCCCCTCCCAATACCGCCGGTCGAGTTAGAAACCATCCATTTCGCATTTCTTGATCTGGGAGGCCGTGCCCGTCTCCTTAGGCGTATCAAGAAGTGGTTTCGTCAGATCCTAAGACCGTAAAGATTGAACGGTTCTCGCTGTTCTCAGCGGAGCGGATCTGGAGCAGTCCTTATCATCATGAAGCCACCGTGCTCGTTCGCTCTCGGTTGTTATTTAAGGTTCTCGTTTAGCAACTTCGCCAGGCGAGCCCCGGCCAATGCGATTCGCTGATCGGCGTCCTGCAGGGCGCGATTGTAGTAAGCAGTCGTGATGAGATAAGAGGCACCCTGCGACTTCGGGGGCTTCGGGCCCTTTCCAATCGGGGAACGATATGCATCCGACTTTGCTGCAGCGAATGATTCTGTCGCCCAATCCGATGGGTCCGTATCAGCTATTTCGCCTGCAGGAGCGTTCGCCAAAACTTTCGCAAAAGTCTCTGCCTGAGACAAAGCAGGGCCAGGTTCACCCTCACCCGGCAGGTCATCCCAAAACGCATGGAGTTCCGACGGTACACTCTTCGACAGCGTACCTTCGAATTTCTTCTTCATGCTCGCTGGCAGTCGGACTTTGACGAGGTTGCCGCCGAGATCTCCTTTTCCGGCATAGTAGCGGACCGTTCCGTGAAGAGGTTGGTGCACGTCGCCGACGATGTGCTCCAGCCAGACGAGATCGTACGACTTCAGATCATCATTCTCATCGGACGCGATTGCCTGGCGAAACGCGATGATCTGTGTCACTACATTCGGGGCGGGGGTATCCGGGACGTTCGAATGATCTGATGTAAAGCCTTTGTCTATGAAATGCCAGTAGCCGTGGCTTTTTGTGTCGGTGAAGCCAATGTTCACATCATTCGTGACTCCTGGTGGAGGAGTATCAGAATCCGTAAAGCCGACGTGTTTGATGGTGTCCGCCCAGGTAGCAGCCCGCATAAAGAGATAAAGATCTTTCTCATCCTGTGATAGGCCGGGAGGCAAATCGCTCACCCACTCTGAATATCCTGGAATGGTCTTCGTGCCAGCCGGATTGTGCAAGGTGGGCACGCGCTTCAACAGATCCAGGACTCGCGCGCGGGTGGCCGGAGTCAGATTCTGCCAGGCAACGTATGCCACCGACTCATGCCCCGAATGTCCCCATGCCCAAGCTGGGACTGGAATAGCTAGAAGCGGAGTTAGCAACATGGCAAGGAATATCTTTCCGCGTATATACATATCAGTCGTCCCACTTTCTGACGTGGGTTGAAAATAAATGCCCGCGTCTTAAATCGAGCATTTGAACACTCGTGTTCTATGTTCGAGAGACGACGCAATCTTGTTCGGATTTCCAAAATTGGGTAGCGGCTTCGGCTGTAAGCCATTGAATGATGACTGCAAATCAGGTACTTGGTCCATTTTGGCCGGCAAAGGATAGTTCGCTTCCGTTCGGATTTCCGAACGACAAGCTGATCATTCCCGCTATGAACTCCCAGTACTTGCCAAACCGACTTGCTGTGGAATCCCTCCCCAGTTTTCGCTGACTGAGACCACCGCTGATCGTGCTCCTGTTGCGAACGGAGTAAAAGTCACTCCGATCAAGCAACTCGCACCCGCTGCGAAGCTCGTCCAGCAGTTGTTAACCTTGGCAAAATCATCGGCGTTCGAGCCTGTGATCGTGATGCCGCTTTGCATGGTTCTTGCGGTGTATCCAAGCAAAATGTCTGAAATATAATTTAACGGGAGGACTTTCTGAAATACCTGGCGCATACCGGAAGTGACGCTCATGGCAAGAGCTACTAGGTATCGGGAACGCGGAAGCATAAGGGATGAGTTTTGCATCGCCAGGGCCCGCTCAGAATAGTTCGGGCTGTGCCTTCAGCACTTCGACTTGCTTTGAGCACTCCTCATCATCATTCTGCACACTATTCACTCGGCTGCTCACCGGAAAGCGGCGCATCGCGCTCGCGTCGAATGGCTTCAACAGATCCGAAACAGCGG
>Ga0335083_10005280_pt1 | contig 16315 bp, 14 predicted proteins | sample Lox_Sample_42_FD_206716 | JGI IMG/M metagenome (GOLD analysis project Ga0335083, IMG submission 206716) | Soil microbial communities from Loxahatchee National Wildlife Refuge, Florida, United States - Lox_Sample_4.2 | ecosystem: Environmental > Terrestrial > Soil > Wetlands | place: USA... | reverse complement strand
CAAGATGAACCAGGTCACGGCGGCACTGTTCATGCCGCTTCCGATCATGGAGATGAGATTGGCAGTAAACACCAACCGCATTCCGCGATGCCGCCAAATTTCGCGCATGAAACAACTTTAGCGCAGATTGACGGTCATTATCCGCACAGCACCGCGCCGCCGTTGATGTTCAGCACCTCACCGGTAATGTGGCGCGCCCAATCGGAGCCGAGGAACACAACTGCATTCGCGACATCATCCGCGGTAGCGAGGCGCTTCAGGGGAATAGCCGCGATGGCCTTGCGCTTCTCTTCGTTCTCCTCGGCGGTGAACACAACGTGATTCAACTCGGTGTCCACCCATCCAGGAGCCACGACGTTTACGCGGATCTTCGGCGCAAGCTCTGTCGCCAGCGACTTGGCGAAACTGATCTGTCCACCCTTCGAAGCGGCGTAGTTGGAATAGCCCGCCTCACCGCGCTGCCCCGCCGTCGAGCTCACGATGACGATCGAGCCGCCGCCGTTGCTCTTGAACGCAGGCACGGCCGCGCGACAGACCGTCCAGGTACCGCGCAGGTTGCAGTCGATCACGCGGTCCCACATCTCGTCGCTCATGTCTTCCACGGGAGCGCCTTCCCAGATGCCGGCGTTCGCCACCAGCAGATCGAGCCGGCCAAACTGTTCGACCGTCTGTTCGATGAGCGCAGTCGCCTCGTCGCTGTTGCTCACGTCAGCCTGGATGGCGAGCGAACGCCCGCCTTGCTCTGCGACCTCGCGCACCGCGTCATGGGCTTCCTTGTCGTGCGTCAGATAGTTCACCACGACATGCGCGCCGGCCTCAGCCAGCCGCTGCACGGTGGCGCGTCCGATGCCGCGCGAGCCTCCGGTAACGATGGCCACGCGATCGCGCAGCAGGTGGCTGGGGAAGGTATTCAGTTTGGTTTCAGTTAGGACGGTCATAAGTGCTCCATGTACTTGTTCGGGTAGAGCGGGCCTTCAGGCCCGCGTCCCCCTAGCAAAGTTTTTTGAACTGTCATTCTGAGTCCGCCGTGGCGGACGAAGAACCTGCTTTCGCACAACCTGCGATACCCTTCGCTAATGGCACCGGCAGGGGTATCGCATCACCGCCGGAGCATTTGTCGTTTGCGCCGTCAAACCGCAGGTCCCTCGCCACGCTCGGGATGACAAACAAAAACAAACTCGCCAACGCCGGCCTGAAGGCCGGCTACCCGCGCACCAGCGCCCTTCGCGCATCGACGCGCCCGTTCACCACGGCGGCAATGGCATCGACCTCCGCAAGGAATCCGTCGTGTCCATGCGCCGACTCGAATTCTGTGTAATCGCACTCCACTCCTGCGGCTTGGATTCGCTCCGCCAGCGCGCGAACATCCTCCGGCGGGAACAGCCAGTCGGTCGAGATGCCGATCAGCGACACATGCGCGCGTATACGCCGCAACGCGTCTTCTTCTGATGCGTACCCGTGCGCGAGATCGAAGGTGTCCATCAGCTTGGTGATCGCCAGGTACGAATTGGCATCAAAGCGTTGCACGAACTTCTCGCCCTGATAGTCAAGGTATCCAGCAACATCGAAACGCTCGTGCAGCGAGCGCAGCGGATCTTCGCCGTTGCGATTCGGCTTCCGCGCATAGCGCTCACCAAACAACTCGGCCGATTTGTACGAGCACATGGCAAGGGCCCGCGCCAGCGCCAGCCCGCCTTCGGGCTGCTCTCCGTCGGGATAGTGCCCGTCTTTGAAATCAGGGTCGAGCAGGATCGCCTTACGCTGCAGATGATTCAAGGCCAATCCCATGGCCGAGAGCGGCGCAGTGCCGATTGCAATGCAATGTCCCACTCTGTCAGGGTAGTCGACTGCCCATTGCAGCGCCTGCATTCCGCCGATGGAGGCGCCAATCACCGTGCGCAGGTGCTCTATGCCAAGAGCATCGAGCAGGAGCGACTGTGTCCTGACGATGTCGCGAACATGGACGACAGGAAAGTCCGGTCCGTAGGGCGCGCCGGTCGCAGGATTGATCGAAGTTGGCCCGGTCGATCCGTAACACGAGCCCAGAATGTTGACGCAGATAACGCAATCGCGCGCGCGATCAAAGACGGCATCCCCCGAACCATCGGGTTCCCCACTCAATCCCAGTGTTGGATTGACTCGGAGATCGGGTGCCCCACTCAATCCTTCATTTGGATTGAGTGGGAGCGAGGACGCGGCGCTAAACATCTCCGGCCACCAGTCGGCCACGCGCGCCGAGCCCGACAACGCATGACACACCAGCACCGCGTTATCGCGCGCAGAGTTCAGTTCGCCGTAGATTGCGTAGCGCAGCGTAACAGGTTGCAACGCGCCGCCCGACTCCAGCCGGAACGGCGCGTCACTGGCGAACGTAAGATCGCCTTCCCGCGTTGGTTGCAGACCTGCTCCCATTAGTGGCCTATCACCTCGCCTCTGCAGTGGTGGCGTTGCAGGTGGGCGTCTTGCTGTTGGCCGCCTGCAGCGCCTGTTCGATATCGGCAATGATGTCGCGCACATCCTCGATGCCGACCGACAGCCGCACCAGATCAGGCGTTACGCCCGTCTCTCGCTGTTCCGCTTCGGCAAGTTGCTGATGCGTGGTCGAGCTGGGATGAATCACCAGCGACTTGGCATCGCCCAGGTTGGCCAGCAGGCTGAAGAGCTTTACAGAGTTAATAAACTTCTTGCCTGCGTCGTAGCCGCCCTTAATGCCGAACGTTACCAGCGAGCTCGATCCGCCGGGCAGATACTTCTTCGCGCGCTGGTAGTACTTGCTGGTCGGCAGGCCGGGATAGTTCACCCATTCCACATCGGCATGACCGGCAAGATACTCGGCCACCTTCAGCGCGTTTTGCGAGTGCCGCTCCATGCGCAGGTGCAGCGTCTCCGCGCCTTGCAGCAGCAGGAAGGCGTTGAACGGCGACAGCGCCGCTCCGGTATCGCGCAGCCCCTGCACGCGCGCCTTGATGATGAATGCCAGCGGCCCGAACGCGTTGGTGTATGACACACCGTGGTACGACGGATCGGGCTCGACGAAATCTTTGAAGCGACCCGAAGCGGCCCAATCGAACTTGCCGGCATCGACGATGATTCCGCCAATCGAATTGCCGTGGCCGCCGATGAACTTGGTCGCCGAATTGATGACGATGTCGGCTCCCCACTCGATCGGGCGACACAATGCCGGGCTCGGCGTCGTGTTGTCGATGATGAGCGGCACACCCTTTTCGTGCGCGATGCGTGCTAGCTCTTCGATATCGACAATGTCGAGCTTGGGATTGCCCAGCGTTTCGGTGTAGAGCGCCTTGGTCTTCGGCCCGATCGCCGCGCGCAATCCGGCGAAGTCGTCGGCATCGACGAACTTCACATTGATGCCGAGCTTGGGCAGGGTGTAGTGGAACAGATTGTAGGTTCCGCCATAGAGCGACGTCGTGGAGACGATATCGTCGCCGGCCGACGCCAAGGTCGTGATCGCGAGCGTCTCCGCCGCTTGCCCTGACGCGGTTGCCAAGCCCGCGGCTCCGCCTTCGAGCGCAGCAATGCGCTTCTCGAAGACGTCGGTAGTCGGGTTCATGATGCGGGTGTAGATGTTGCCGAACTCCTGCAGGGCAAACAGGCGGGCGGCATGGTCGGCGTCGTCAAAGACGTACGACGTTGTCTGATAGATGGGCACGGCGCGCGATTTCGTAGTTGGGTCAGCCGATTGGCCTCCGTGAATCGCGAGGGTGTCGAAGTGAAAATTCGGTTTCGAGTCGGACTGGCTCATGGTGCATCTCCTGATGAAATTTGTTTGCCCCCGGATTCGCGACCGACAAACTTTTGACAAAAGCAAAAGCCCACGATCGCGGGACCGTGGGCTTTGAGAACTTTGCGGCTTAGTGAATTTCTATAGCCGCTCCTTCACGCAACCCACAGTGACACGACGACACAGACACATGGCCATAGCCATGGTGCTGAAAGAGGTCGCCCTGTAGGTGGCGTGAAACATTGTTAGCCAAGGTACAGAAATCGGCACGGGGCTGTCAAGTGCGGGGCTCACGGATGTTGTCGCTGCTGACTTTTGCCGCCCACTGTGCGACGCTAGCTGCCGTGAGAGTCGTAGCTCTTCTCGGACCAATTGCCACGGAGAAAGATATCTGCCGCTTTGAGATGCCGGGAGTAAACATCTTCTCCGGTAACGACCTCGATCCCAACGACGAGGCGGACGCGGCGCTGGTGCTTGGTGGCGATGGCACTTTGCATCGTCATCTCCCGGTGCTCTCGCACAAGAAGATTCCGACGTTAATCGTTCCCATGGGCAGCGCCAACGACTTCGCGCAGTCGATCGGATTCGCCACCATCGAGCAGTCGCTCATCGCATGGGAAAGATTCTGTGCTGCCCGCGACAATATGCGCGACATTGATCTCGGCGTGATCCAGCCGCAGCAGCCAGAGCCTGTCGACGCGCGCGACCAGAGCGACCTTTGGGCTGAAGATTCGCTCGAAACCATGCACTTCGTTCCCGACGGGCCGCGTGATGATCTGCCGCGCATGGGCCCGCGCATCATGCAGTCGCAACTGCGGCGTGCCACCGAAGCTGAGCAAGAAGTTACCACCCAGACGGTGTTCGCCTGCATCGCCGGCACAGGTCTTGACGCGGTCGTCCACCGGCGCACGCTTAAGCAGCCGCGCTGGCTGCGGTCCCATGGCGGGTACGTAGTTGCCCTGTTGCAGACGCTCGGCGCATTCGCTCCTCCGCGCATGACCATCTCCGCCGAAGTCGATGGGCAGTGGCGAACTATTGCTGATGAACCCGGGATGCTGGTCGCCGTAGGCAACGGGCCGCAATACGGAAACGGCATGAGACTCACCCACGAAGCCGACTTGCAAGACAGCCAGTTCGACGTTTGTTTCGTACGCCGGCTCAGCAAGCTGCGTTTGCTGCGCCTGTTTCACGTGGTGTTTCGCGGCGAACATATCGGCATGGAAGAGGTCGAATACCTGAAGGCGTCGTGCGTCCGCATCGCGACCGATCCACCCTGCGAGATCTTCGCCGACGGCGAACCGGTGTGCATGACGCCGGTCGAAATCAGCGTGAAGCGAAGCGCATTGCGGGTGATTGCATAGAGGCTGGTTCACCACAGAGGCACAGAGACACCGAGGATTCTACGTCCGAGAACCGACCCGCGAATTGTTTATGGGTCAGAAGAGATCGTCGGTAATCCAGCCTTTGCCCTGCTCTCCTCCGTGCCTCTGTATCTCTGTGGTGAAGCGGTTTTACTCCTGCCGTCTACCACTTTTTGTGCAACTTCCCGGTTGGCTTCCGGTCTATACTTGTGAGCAGAAATGTCCACCTCTGCGGTTCCCAAACCGACGGAAACGGTCCCTGAACCTGCACCGCAGCAACACGATGTGTTGCCTACGCTGTTCGGTGAAGGGCAGGGCCTGTACGCCACCCGCAAAGACACCTTTCTGTATTCGTTCATCCTGCATGTCATTGCTGTCGCGGTGCTTATCTACTCCACCCACTGGGTGGTGAGCCACAAAGACGAGATCAAGCAGCAGGTCGTCGGACTGGTCACTGACATTAGTCCCTACTTGCCGATGTCGATTTCGAAGACCCGCGCCGGCGGTGGAGGCGGCGGCGGCGACCGCGACAAACTGGCCGCTCCCAAAGGCGCTTTGCCCAAACTGTCAAAGGACCAGATTGTCCCTCCCGCGATCGTCATACGCAACGATGACCCCAAACTGACGGCAACACCGAGCGTTGTGGTACCGCCCGAGATCAAGCTGCCGACGATTGGTGCGCTGGGCGATCCGCTCTCCAAGGTCATCGGTCCGCCTTCCAACGGAACCGGATACGGCGGTGGCATCGGTAGCGGCAGCGGAGGCGGCGTTGGTTCGGGTACCGGCCCCGGTGTTGGTCCTGGACACGGCGGCGGATACGGTGGCGGCGCCTATCGTGTAGGCGGAGGTGTGAGCGCGCCCAAAGCGTTGTACGCTCCCGATCCGGAGTATTCGGAAGAAGCGCGCAAAGCGAAATACCAAGGCACGGTCGTGCTCTGGATGGTGGTCGGCGCCGATGGACGTGCGCAACAGATTCGCATCCAGCGCTCGCTCGGCATGGGCCTCGACGAGAAAGCCATCGAAGCCGTGCGCCAATGGAAATTCGAGCCCGCCAAACTCAACGGCCAGGCCGTTCCCGTCCAGATCAACGTCGAAGTTAACTTCCGGCTGTACTAAGAGCCCGCAGGGCGTGTGATGATAGCCCAGGACGGAGCGCAGCGAAGTCCTGGGTGTGAACGCCATTTACCTTGTCCGGGTCCCTCGGGGACGATCTTCATTCGAACCCGCATGAGCACGTCCCCGGGGGACTCAGGCATTTATACCGACCTATACCCAGCCTTCCGCTTCGCTTCAGGCTGGGCTGTCATCGCACGCCCTGCGGGCTCTGGTTCGTCACGCAAGGGTGCCCTGTCCAAGGACACGTTGTTCTGGGTGACAATCTTGTAGCAAGCGCGGCGAACCGGGTGCAACGTGCGGCGCCGCCGCCGCACTCCCTACCCCAACTCCCCCCGCGCGATCGCCAGCGCCGCGATGGCCGCCGTCTCGGCACGAAGAATGGTTTCACCGAGCGATGCCGAAGCCCATCCCGCGCGCTCGAATTCACCCAACTCATCACAGGTCCAGCCACCCTCGGGACCGACGGCCAGTGCGAGCGACTGAACCTCACGTGAGCGAAGCACTTCACTCAGCGCCGTGCCGCGCTCATTCTCCGCGAGAACAATTTTCGTTTCAGATTCGAGCTGCAGCGCATCGCTCAGCTTCTGCGGCGAGGCAACCTCCGGAGCCGCCAGTCGCCGCGACTGCTGCGCGGCTTCATGCGCGATGCGCCGCCAGCGCTCGACGCGCTTCTCTGCTGCCTGCGCCAGATGCTTCTCCGTCCGACGCGCAATCACCGGGACAATGCTGCTGACGTTCAGTTCCGTACATTTTTCAATCGCCCACTCCATGCGATCGAACTTAAACACAGCGAGCAACAAAGTCACAGGAACCACTTCGGTGCGCGCCAATATCTCTTCACCGAGAAGAAACTCTACTCGCTCGTCGGCAATCGACGATACGGTTGCGCGAAAAATCCGCTCTCCGCACGCGACATCAAACTCCTGACCCACGCGCGCGCGCAACGTGCGCGCCAGGTGCGCGGCGTTCGCGCCGGTCAAGGCAGCGTGGTCCGAAGAAAATTCATCGGCGATCCAGCGTCGGCGTGTCATCGGGCAGTCAGTAATAGAAGATTAGCGATTGCAATAGAAGCGTACACCCCGCCGAAATAGCGGTTCTGGCGCGTCAAACGCTCTTCTTCATAAAGGCGGGTGTCGAGCACGAACTCCAGCGACGACACCGCTCCCACCAGCAGCGCAATGATGAGCCAGGTCGTCTCGGGACGTGGTGCGAGGATGGCGAAGGGCATGGCGATCAAGGAAAATGCGAGAAAGATGTAGCCCCCGATACGCGCGCGCTTTCGGCGGCCAGGATTCTGGTAGCGGATGAGAAGAATCTTGGCCAATTCCCGCGGCCGCAGCAGCCGCGCAGCCGCCGGCAGTACGGTCACCAGCAGCAAAAACCAGGCGTAGATGCGGAGGTTGTGGTCCAAGAGAAGCAGCTGTTGGTGGAAGCATCGGTCTTCAGACCGATGAATCTCAGCACGCGTTAGTGGGCGGCTTTAGCCCTGGATTTGACTCTCCATGGCCGGGGCTGAAGCCCCATCTTCAACTGTGAACAGTGTCACCGGGCTAAAGCCCGGTGCTTCCATCTTTACGCGAACATGTCCTTCACCTTGTCGATCAGGCCGCGGTCCATGGGCTTGTTCTCGACGGCCCCTTCGTTTTCCAACTCAGCCAGCAGTTCGCGCTGACGCTTGCTGAGTTTCGAAGGTGTCTGCACTTTCAGCTCGACATACAGGTCGCCGCGTCCATGGCCGTTCAATACCGGGACGCCCTTGTTCCTGAGCCGCAGCACCGTGCCCGTCTGCGTTCCTTCGGGAACCTGCATCTTCTGCTGGCCTTCCAGCGTGGGCACCTGGATCTCGGTTCCCAGCGCGGACTGCGTAAACGAGATAGGAATCACGCAGTGCAGGTCGCTGCCCTCGCGCTGGAAGAACGAGTGCTCCTTCACATGCAGCACGACATACAAGTCGCCGGGAGGCCCGTCGTAAACTCCCGCTTCGCCCTCGCCCGAGTAGAGAATGCGCGCGCCTTCTTCCACGCCCGCCGGGACCTTCACCGTGACCGTGCGCTCGCGCTTGATGCGACCCTGGCCCTTGCACTTCTTGCACGCCTCGACCACCAGCCTGCCCGTGCCGCCGCACGTGCTGCAGGTCCGGGCGACGGCGAAAAAGCCCTGCTGATAGCGCACCTGGCCGCGACCGCCGCAGGTGGTGCAGGTGATAGCAGGTTTGCCCGGAGCCGAGCCATCTCCCTTGCACTCGTCGCAAGTTTCCAGCCGCCGGATCTTGACTTGTTTTGTGACACCGAATACTGCTTCTTCAAACTCCAGCGTGATGTCTTCGCGCATGTCGCCGCCACGCTGTGCGCGCGTACGGCGGCGTGAGCCCTGGCCGAACATGTCGCCAAAAAGATCGCCGAAGATGTCCTGAAAATCGACGACGGTTTCGAATCCGCCGTTGCTGGGACCGTTGCCGGCCACGCCGGCGTGCCCAAAGCGATCGTAGCGGGCGCGCTTCTCACCGTCGGCGAGCACCGCGTAGGCCTCGCTGCACTCTTTGAACTTCTCTTCCGCCTCGGGATTGCCGGGATTGCGATCGGGATGGTATTGCAGCGCGAGCTTGCGATAGGAGCTCTTGATCTCCTGATCGGTCGCCGTGCGCGAGACGCCCAGTACTTCGTAGAAATCGCGTTTTACGTTAGTAGCCAAATAATTGCCTTAAACTCTTCGACATTAAGCTTTGAAAGGGCACGCCTTCAGGCGTGCCGAAAGACCACCCAAGTGATGTTTGTCATCCCGAACCGCTTTAGCGGTGAGGGACCTGCAGTTTCTGTCGTCCCTGAAGGGACTCACAACCTGAAGGAACACCCTACCCAGCACTCCGGCCAAAAGATGGCCTCCATGCTGGGCTATCATCACACGCCCTTCGGGCTTACTACTTCGCGTTCCGCGCCACCCGTACCATTGCCGGACGCAGCAGGCGGTCCTTGAGCTTGTATCCGCGCTGCAGCTCGTCGATGACGTGGTTGTCTTCCACCTCATTGGTATCGACCATCTGCACTGCCTGGTGAAAGTTCGGATCAAACGCCTGGCCCTCGGCCTCCAGCGGCTCGACGCCGAGCTTCGCCAGCGCATCATGAAACTGCTTGTCGATGAGCTCGATGCCCGAGCGAAAATCTTCCAGCGAGACAGCCTTGGTCTTGATCGCGCGATCGAGGCTGTCGAGTATCGGCAGCAGCGACTTGATGGCGTCAGCCACGGCATACTCGCGAAACTCTTCCTGCTGGCGCACACTGCGCTTGCGGAAGTTCTCAAACTCCGCCTGAATGCGCGCCGCGCGGTCGAGATAGGCTGCGCGCTCAGCTTTAACTTTCTCCAGCTCCGATTCCGCCTCCGCCGCCGCTCCGCCGTTCTGCGGCGATGCAGCCGAAGGCGAGTCGCCATCTTCGCCGGGTGGCAATTCGTGATCTAGCTCCAACTCAGCGGAGCTGCCTGGTTTCTTATCTGCCATGAATCCTCTACTACGTCGACTCGTTCCACAGACGGTCGAACAGTCGCGCGATGTACGACACCGCGGTGATAGTGTGCTCGTAATCCATGCGCGTCGGGCCGATGACGGCCAGCGAACCCATCACCTCGTCACCCACCCGCGCCGGAGTACCAATCAGCACGAAATTACTTAGATGCGGCAGGGCCTCTTCCAGACCCACTACCACGCGCACCGCCTCCTGCTTCACGTCGAGGTAAGCCGACAGCAGATCGACAATGCGCTGCCTCTCTTCGAGCGTAGCCAGCAGTTGCTTCAGCCGCTCCTTGTCCTGCTCGGTCACAAGCAGGTTGGCGGCGCCTTCCACGTACACGTTCTGCGATGCGCTCGCCGAATCCAGCGCGGTCTGCAGTTGCTCGACCGAGCGCATCAGCCGGTCGTATTCGTTACGCTCCTGCTGGACGCGCTTGGCAAGCTCGTTGCGCACCGCTTCCATCTCCCAGCCGCGAAAGTTCTGGTTGATGTAGCCGGCCGCCGCTTCCACTTCTTCCAGCGTAAGGTCGCGTTCCGGACGCAGCACGCGATCGCGGACCAGGCCTCCGCTGGTGACCACCACGGCCAGGATCTTCTTGTCGCCCAGGCGCTGGAAGTAGACGTGCTCCAGCGCATTGCGCTGCGTGGGATTGGCCGCCACCGTCACGCCTACGCCGTGCGAGATCAGCGATAGCACGTGTGAGCTGCGCTCCAGAAATTCCTGCACATCTCCGCTGCCCTGCAGCGTTCCCTGGATCAAATCTTCGTCCGTGGGCGACAGACGCGCCTCGCCCGTGAGCTGCTTCACATAAAACCGATACGCCTGCGTGGTGGGAACCCGCCCGGCCGAGGTGTGTGGCTGCTCCAGATAGCCGGCGTCGGACAAGTCGGCCATAACATTGCGAATCGACGCCGCGCTCAGGCTCTCGCGGTTGGTGCGCGACAGGGTTCGCGATCCGACCGGCTCGCCCGTGGAGATGTAGGTCTCCACGATGGCGGTCAAAATGTCGCGCTCACGCCGTCCGATATTGCCGGATGTACCCATTGATTCTGCGCTAAATCCTTGATATGCAGCAGTTTACATCTCTGAAGACGATAAACTTCTGCTTCTTTATTCTAGGTACCTAGTCATGGTGTGTCAACTGGCACTCGCGCGCCAAGAGTGCCAAAAGAAGGGCACCGAAGAAAAGTTGTCATTTTTCACACCCCTCATTCGTCTTTAGGGTAGACGCGGGATTCGGAACCAGTCGGCCGCCGAAATCGTAAATCTATTCGTGGGGAGGTATCGATGCTGCACGCAACTTTACAGCCAACACTACACACCACGGTCCAGCGATTAGGAGACGCTACAGTTATTCACCTGAAAGGAAGGCTGGTGCGAGGCGAAGGCTGTTCGCATTTGCGAGATGCCGTGCTCGGCCAGCCTGATCACGGAACGATCGTGCTTAATCTGGCCGAGGTCAATGGCATCGACGCTTGCGGGATCGGCACCTTACTGCGCCTGCAGGAATGGGCGCGATCGCGGGGAACTGTTTTCAAGTTGATGAACGCCGTCGACCAGGTGCACCGGGTATTGCTGCTGACCAGGTTGGATCACGCCTTCGAATTCTGTTCCGTGCGCGACCAGTTTTGCCTGATGCACCGCGCCGGACAGTCCGCGGAGGTCGCCGTCGCGTGACGGTGGAAGCCCCCGCATTCATACGCGGGGATAGCTCCCTCGGATAAATCCGAGGGCTTCCACCCGAAACGCTAACCTGGCCGGACTACTTCCGCTCCAGCGTCTCGCGCGCAGCTTGCAGCCGTTCCTTCTGCTCCGCCGAGACCGTCGGATACTTCAGCTTCAAGTCTTTCAGCGTTTCGACAACAATGTCGGACACGCACAGGTGCGTGAACCACTTATGATCGGCGGGAATGATGTACCATCCCGCGTGCTTCGTACTGGTGTGGTTGATCATGTCTTCGTAGCAGGCCTGGTAATCGTCCCAGCGTAGCCTCTCCTGCAAGTCCGCGTCGGAAAACTTCCAGTTCTTCGCCGGGTCTTTAATCCTCTCAAGAAAGCGCCGCGCCTGCTCTTCTTTCGAGAGGTGCAAAAAGAATTTCAGGATCACCGTCCCGTTGCGCACCAGATGCTTTTCCATCTCGTTAATGGCATCGAAACGACGCTTCCAGAACTTCTGGTTCGGGCCATCGAAGCCCGGCAGCCGCTGCGCCGCGAGAAACTTCGGGTGCACGCGCACCACCAGCACCTCCTCGTAGTACGAACGATTGAAGATGCCGATCATGCCGCTCTCCGGCAGCACTTTGTAGCACCGCCACAGGAAGTCGTGATCCAGCTCCGCTTGCGACGGCTGCTTGAAAGAGTGCACCTCGCAGCCCGCGGGATTCACGCCCGACATCACGTGCTTGATGGTGCTGTCCTTGCCCGCGGCATCCATCGCCTGCAGAATAATCAGCAGCGAAAAAGTGCGCTCGGAATACAGCAAGTCTTGATACTGCTGCAGGCGCTCGATGTTGTCCTTCAGCGTCTTCTGTGCATGAGCGTGCGACTCGTACTGGCCCGTGTCCGCCGGATCGTAATCCTTCAGCCGAAAGCGCTTGCCCGGAGTGGCGTAGTACCGGTTCGATTTCATACGCGGTAGATGATACTGCAGGCCCGGTGAACTGCCGACAAGCCACTCATTCCTGCCTGCGGAATGACGGGGATCACACACTTCGCTCTTGGCTTTTGGCTAACTGCTGATTACTAATTACTGATTACGAATTCCATGCCCAACCTCACCCGATTCCTCGAGCACTACCGCTCGCATCTGCTCGCCGGTATCTTCGTCGCTGAAATGCTGATCTCCCCGGCAGCGGACTACCATCCCCACCTCGGAGGTGTGCTCGCGGGCTGCATGTGGCTGGTACTGCTCGTGGCCGCGCGTTATATGGCGAGCCGCCACATGGTGCGGAAGGTCATCTTGCCGCTCGCCGTCTTATGGGTGATCGCACGCCTGCTCGAGGCCTTTGGCGACGGCACCCATCTTTATTCCCGCGTGGCGCCGGTGACCGGATTCGTGCTTTCCTGCGCGCTGTTGTGGGGCATCAGCGAGCGCCGCAAGCAGGTCTTGCCCGGCACCGCCATCGCCGAATCCTTCATCGCTTACCTGCTCATCGCCACCATGTTTGCGCAGGTGTATTGGATCTTCAATCAATTTATCGCGCAACCGTTCAGCGAGGTGATCTCTCCGCACCAGCTCAGCACTCTGCTGTATTTCAGCATGGTCACGCTCAGCACCGTAGGCTATGGACACATCGTGGCGATTAACCCCTACGTCCGCATGGTGGCTGCTTTCGAGAGCATTACCGGGGTCTTCTATCTGGCCGTGGTGGTGGCGCGCCTGGTGGCGGCCTATGAGACCACGCGACGCGCGGAGAAGTGAAGTCTGCCCTGAGCACTGAGCACTTAGCGACTCGCTGGGTGCCCATTCCGCCTTCTTTTGGCAGGGTGGGGATTGGGATTCGCGCGGTCGGCCCGCTCAGCAGGTAGCGTTAAGCACTTCCATTTAGCACGCTAGTTGCTAGTTGCCGCTAGCTCACTTCAGCGCCGGCGGAAGCGACGCAGTGCCTACCATCAACGTTCCGCCAACCTGCGATGCGCCTGCGGCAGCCGTAATCGTCACAGTGGTGTTGCTCTTGACGGGCAAACTCTGCACCGCAAACTGCACCGAGCTCTGGCCTCCGGGCACAAACACAAACGACGGCGGATGCGCCACGCCCGGATGATCGCTGCTGAGCGCAACGCTCAGCCCTCCGGAGGGTGCGGGCCCACTCAAGGTGAGGGTTCCCGCCGACAACTGCCCGCCTTTCACATACGAAGGCTTGAACGTTAGCGAAGCGAGCGTGATGTCGCCGGCGGAAGTAAAGCTCGCGGTGGCGTTCCTCGCACCCGCCATCGTTATCGAACAGTAGCTTCCGTTTACGTTGTCACAATTCGTCCAGCCGCTGAAGGTATACCCTGGAGCAGGCACGGCGCTCAGTGTGACCTGCTGTCCGTCGTAATACCACCAGGAGCACGCACCGCCGCAGTTGATATGCCCATCCACACTGCTGACGGTACCCATGCCCGACTTCACCACCGCCAGCGTGGGATAAACGATCAGATGAAAGATGGTGCCCTGATCGGAGCTTCCGCCTTCCGAGGTTGTGCCGTAAAAACTTCCATCCGTGACCTGCACCAGCCCGGACGAGGGCGCCCCGCCATCATTGCGGTTGAAATCGTGCAGCGTGGTCATTGTGCCGTCCGGTGTCATCTTAAAGACAGTTCCCCACCCGTACTGCCCGCCTTGGCTGGTGGTTCCGTAGAAGTTACCGTCAGTGGCTTGTATCAGCGAATCCGCAGGTCGTTCACCCTCAGGACAGTCGTTCGGTTGAGAGCAAAAAGTGTGGAGCGTGGTCAGCGACCCTTGTAGCGTGATCTTGAATATGGTGCCGGAGCCATAGGGCCCACCATAGTAGGTGGTCCCGTAAAGGTTCCCGTCTTTACCTTGCACCATTCCCGCAGAGGGCTGGGATCCGTCATTACCGCCGAAGCTATGGATCGTGGTTAATATGCCGCCCGGAGTGATCTTGAAAACGGTACCAAGGACCGGCCCTCCCGTGGATGTCGTCCCGTAGAAGTTTCCATCATCGGCTTGCACCAGTCCTGCGTATGGCTCGTTGCCCTCGGAAAAGCCAAACCCGTGCAGGGTAGTTAATGCGCCCGCGCTGGTCATGCCAAAGACTGTGCCATACCCCGCGGGACCACCTCCGGTGGTTGTCCCGTAAAAGGTCCCATCTTTGACCTGCAGCAGCCCTGAGGCTGGAGACGCACCATCCGTGCCGTTGAAAGTGTGTACCGTGGTAAGGTCCCCTTCACGCGTCATTCTGTAGACAGTGCCGTAAAGGCCGATTGCCCCGGTGCCAAAGGTTGTGCCATACAGGTTTCCGTCATGCGCTTGTAACAGTGCGCCCTGAGGAAACAGACCGTCAGGGCAGGTGTTCTGCGTACAGAAAACGTGCAATACGGTCAGCACACCCTCGGGAGTCACCTTGAATGCAACGCCGGCATTCCTGGACCCGCCATAAGTAGTTACTCCATAGAAATTCCCGTCGCTGGCTTGAACTAACGGACCAGCCGGCCCTGACCCGTTGGAGCCGGCGAAGTTAGCTAAGGTGGTAAAGGTTTGTCCAGCCGAGAAAACTGCAGACGCAATACAGACGATGATCAATCCGACGACAGCGCGCATAGACTCTCCGCCCCGGGGATGGGAGTCGGCGGAACTTCCCGTCGCTCCGTTCCAGATGCAGTGTGAAGTAAGTATGAAGTTATGGAACTATCCAGTCTCGCTTCATTCGGCGGGCAGGTCAATGAGTTCTGTCACATCCAGGGTGGCAATGTATTGCCGCGACGGATGGGTCATATTTCCCTCGGGAAGATGCGGGGGTTCAACAGTGCCTCCTGTTTCTGGCAATCGTCCCGGCGCAAAGCGCCGGTGAGCTCTTAGCCCGAGTGAGCGACATCTCTACCGCAGCCAGGGAACGGCTTTTTTCACTCCCACCATCCGGTGATTACCTTCGTACCCACCTGCGCCAATATCACAGACTTTTGGGTTGAAAGGTGCTTAATCTCGAAACTGGGGAATCATCGCCATTCGCTTCTTCGCCATTCGCCGGGAGCGCTGAATCAACCTCTGGCGAAGAGCGAGAGCCACAACGAATCAGGAGCAACACATGCCACAACCAACAACCTGCCACCACGTCCTTGCCAGCGGAGCGCTATGCCAGGCGGCGCCCTTGCGCAATCGCGATTACTGCCGGTTCCATCTTCAACAAATAGGCCGCCGTATGCGCGCCGCGCGGCTGCGTGCGCGCCACCAGGCGCCACTGCTCAACTTGCCGCTGCTCGAGGATCTGTACTCGGTGCAGGTCGCGCTCATGCAACTGGCCGACGCCATCGCTTACCGCGCGATCGAACCGCAGCACGCGCGCCTGCTCACCACGGTGCTGCGGCTGGCCATGCAGAACCTGAAGAGCCGCCAGCCATGGGAGAGCTCGCAACGCTTCCAACTTGTATCCCACAGCGCAGTACATGCCACAACGTGGGATACATTCGAGCAGGAGCACGGTCTGCCCGCAGGTCTCGACCTCAGCCTCGATCCCGAAGTCGCCTTCCCACCCATTGAACAGCCTGCGGGTGCCCCGCTTAATCCTGCGCTTGGATTGAGCGAGAACGATGAGGGTGCCCCATACACTCCTGGTGTTGCAATGCATGGGAGTGACAGTCGCCTGCGTTCGAAGATCGGCGAGATCCTGCGTGATGCCGAAGACGCTCCTCCGCCCCTGGTGACAGCCGATACCGTGGAATTGATGGAGATCTACGAGCGGGACGGCCAAGAGGCAGCGCAGAAGTTCGCCGACCGCATGGTGCGCAACGATCGACGCCGCGAACGCCGGATGCAACGCGCGCACTATGAGGAACTGGCGCGCAAGCGCAACATACAGATTGCAGCCGAGAGGTTGATAGCCCAGCAGCGCAAGGCAGAAGCGGCGGCGGCCAAAGCGCCGCAGTCGCCC
>Ga0335083_10005279_pt1 | contig 16317 bp, 16 predicted proteins | sample Lox_Sample_42_FD_206716 | JGI IMG/M metagenome (GOLD analysis project Ga0335083, IMG submission 206716) | Soil microbial communities from Loxahatchee National Wildlife Refuge, Florida, United States - Lox_Sample_4.2 | ecosystem: Environmental > Terrestrial > Soil > Wetlands | place: USA... | reverse complement strand
GCCGAAGGCATCGGTTCCCTGCGTGAGGATCTGACCATTGTTGGTTGAGTACACGTCGCCGGCGTTACCCGCCGAGCCACCTGCACCACCGACGGCAAGCGTCACATCGAGCTGCGCGCCGCCTTCGATGGAACTGGCCGAACCGCCGTTACCACCGCCGCCGCCGACGGCCAGCGCCTGCATGCCGATCGAGTGCGCACCGTTGGTCTGGATGACGCCGTTGTTGATCGCATTCACCTGCTGCGTGCCGCGCGTGCCAGCATCGCCGCCTTTGCCGCCGGTGCCACCAACGGTCATCGTGAACACACCGGCCGTAAAGGTCGACGCGTTGCCGCCTGAGCCACCGCCACCACCCACGCTGAGCGCCGAGATGCCATCGGAGCGATCTCCGTTGGTCAGGATCACGGCGCCAGGCATCGTGGTGCCATTGGCGGCCTGGCCGTTCACCACCGTCACCGTGCCACCGAGGCCACCTTGCTCGCCGTTGCCGCCGACCGACATGCCGCCGGCCACGCCGTTGGCGGATGCGTCGCCGCCCGCGCCGCCGCCGCCGCCGATGCTCTGCGCCACGATGGCGCTGGAGTCATGGCCGTTGGTCGTGATGGAGGCTTGTGTGTCGCCGCTGGCTGCCGTCGAGTAGGTCTGGACGACGACATTGCCGCCGTTGCCACCATCTGCACCGTTGCCCGCTTTAGCCTTGAACACGGAACCCGCGTCGGCGCCATCGCCACCCGAACCACCGATGCTCTGCGCAAGCAACGCCGGCGTGGTGTAGCCCTTCGTGGTGACGTTGATGTCGCCGAGCGTCAGGCTGACCGCGCCACCGTCACCGGCTTTGGCGCCGGTGCCGGCGTATGCCGTGCCGCCGCTGCTGCCACCGCCGTTGCCGCCGCTGCCGCCAAACGACTGCGCGGACACGGCGGCGCTGAGGAAGGACGTTTCGACGGTGCCGTTGTTGTTGGGCAGATTGAATGAGTTGCCTTGGGCCGCCTGCGGCGAGCCCACGGCAGAGATGAGCCACGAGTTGCTGTTCGCTTCGCCAGCGATGTTCGCCGTGACCGTGCCGCCGGTACCCCCGATGCCACCGTTGCCACCTCTTGCCGTGCCGCCATACGCAACAGCAGACACACCATTGCTTCCCTGGCCACCTTGGCTAAGCAATGCGATCGCGGTGCCCTGGGACTCGAAACTCGCCGTCTGTGTGGTGAGCGAAACCGTGCCACCATCACCACCGGCCGCGCCAGCGTTGGCCGTGGCGTCACCCACCGAATGCTGCGCCGTGCCCGAGGTGCCCATGGATGGATCAAAACCGGCGCCATCGCCACCGATCGACGACATCACCAGGGCGGTCGTTCCCGGCGTGGTTCCTGACCAGCCGTGCGAGCTCACGATGCTGCCCGAAAGATTGGCCGTCACTTCGCCACCGGCGCCGCCTGCGCCGGCCTTGCCCGGATCGCCGTTGGTCCCGGTGTAGTAGCCGCCGTAACCACCCACGCCACCGGTGCTCACCAGCGAAACAGCGGCCAAGCCCGTGGCGTCGCTCGTGATCGTGGTGCCGACCTGACTCGTGAAGCTCAACTCGTCCGGCGCACCTCCGATGCCGCCATTGCCGCCGGCGGGGCCGTAGTTGCCGCCGGCGACCGAGTTGCCGTTGCCACCGACGCCGCCCGTCAACGACAGGCTCAGCGTCGGCGTCAGACCGCTCGAAGTCAGCGTGGCACCACTCAACAAGGTGACGTCCATTGCCGGGACGCTCGGTGCCGCACTGCCGTCCTGCGGATGACTGGCGTCGCCCTGGCCGTCCGTCCCGGCCTGGCCTGTCGCGTTGTTGGCGTAAGCACCCTGGGCGCCCGAGAGGTGGATCGTCTGGGCAACGGCAGGGCTCAGCGGAAGCAACGCGCCAAGAATCAGTGCCAGTGGGGTCAAGCGGGGAAAACGTGCGTGCGTGTGGATGGCAGGCGGCCGCGAGCCGCCGACAAAGATCGGAGCCATGGGAGATATCCTCAGGGGGGTGTGCAGTCGCCCTTGTTGGGCGGGATATATCCATCATATGAGCAATGCTCATATTTGAGGACTCGCGTTCCCAGGGCTTACCCATGAAGCAGAAAGAGCCGCCGCCTCAAGCAGTTAAACGCCGCCGACCGCTGCAACAGCGGTCGCAGGAGAAGGTCGCCCTCATATTGGAAGCGGCCATCCAACTGCTGGACAAAGGCGAGATCGAGTCGTTGACCACCAACGCCATCGCCGAGCGCGCCGGGGTCAGCATCGGCACGCTCTATCAATACTTCGACGGCAAGCCCGCAGTGCTCAAGGAACTGGCCGACCGCGAGATCGGCGGGCTAGCGGACCGCATCCTGTCGAATTACCGCGCCGCGCCCAACCAGTCTTCGCGCGAGCGACTCCTGGCTATTTTCGGCGCTATCGGGCAGGCCTATGGCGGGCGCTCGAAGGTGCACCGCAAGCTTCTGATCCACGCCCTGTCACAGGGCACATCCAACCGGCTCCTGCCGATGATGGCCGCGCTCACCAACGAGATGACCCATGAACACGGCGCGGAGCACGATTCGCGGCGCAAGCTGACGCCAGCCCAGGCGTTCGTGTTGACGCATGCGGTCAGCGGCGTTTTCCGCGGCCTACTTATCCAGCCCAACGTGGATGTGCCACGACAAGCCATTGAGCTGGAACTTGTCGAACTGATCGAGAAGTACGTGGCATCGACACCGGCCTGAGCTGCAATCAGCGGCACTGGGGTGAATCTCGTCGTACCAGTGGATCTCGGGGATCTCCGCTGATGGCTCGTCGGGTGGTGCAGTCGGTGTCGCGCTTCGCTGCGCGTCACGTTCTTCAAGCATGGCCACAAACAGGGCAACCAATTCCGGGTCGGCAGCGATCATGCGTGCACCCTTCCTTCCGCCGCCGGCGTTCCGCGCTTGGCCGCTTCCGCGTCCTTACGCTCGCGGTAGTACCGCCTGGACCGCGATAGCTCGCACGCAGTGCATGCGCTGCTGGATGTCCGGCGCTTGGCCGTATGCCCGGCGGGGCACGGGTTGCCGGTGAAATAGAAGCGGCTGCCACGGGTCGTGGCTTGAGCGCGCGTCACGATTCGCTGGGTCATGCGCCCATCCTCACGATGGCATCAAACCAGTACAGAGCAACCAAGGCGAAGCCACTGAGGGCGGCGCTTGCGCAGGCAATGGCCCCGATGACGGAGAGCCACGACACGCAGCGTACCGGCGGGGCCGGCGTGTAGCCCTGACAGACGGGCACGAACGGTGCGCGCACGGTTGCGGAAATGACGGGTGATGCCATGTTGTCGCCTCCATTCGGGCACCTGGAAGACCTGCCCGGTTAGGGGGCGAACGTAGGGCCGGTGGACATGGGTTGCTTGTCGATTAGCGGTCCAACTTTTCTAAAGGCACGGGCGAGGCGCTGCACTCAGGCCTTACACGTAGGCTGAGCAGCAAGGCGACGCCACCGCAGACGAGGAGCGTGCCACCCAGCGATTGCGTCCAGCCGGTAAGCAACATGCCCGCACCGATCATCAGGTAGTACATCAAGCCAAACAGCGCACCCGCCGTGCCGAGGCGATCGCTGAAGGCGTACAGCGCCTTTCCGAGCACATGGGGAATGGCCACGCCGAAGGCGAAAACCACCAGCATCATGGGTGCAATAAACCATGCGCTGTGCAGCAGCGCATGCACCCCGATGCCGCCACCCAAGACCAGCACCGCGCTGAACACCAGCAAGTTTTCAGCACGTACGCCAGCCTTGCTGAAAATCCGGCTGCTCCACGCGCCAAGCGACGATCCGAGCGCCAGCAGAATGCCGCTTGCACCGTAGGCCGAGTTGTCGAAACCCAGTTGCTGGAAAATGAAAGGACCGAGCGCGTAGTAGCCATACATGGCGACATTGAAGACCGTCACCAGCACCGCCGATTTCCAAACGCATGTGTTGCGTATCAGCAACTGGAACGTTTCGCGCACCGACACCTTTGTCTTGATGTGGCACCGCGTCTCGGGCAGCGCCCCTGCGCTCCATGCGAGCAACGCCGCCGCCAGCACCAGCAGACACCACAGCACGCCGCGATAGCCGAACGCGTGCACCAAGGCAGCGCCCGACAACAGGCCAATGGCCGGGCTCAGGGCCAATACCATGCCCACCACGGAGAACACCTTGATCAACGCAGCGCCGGAAAAACGGTCGCGCAAGATCGTCTGTGTCACGACCGACCCGACGGCAGCGCCGAACGCGGCAAGCGCCTGGGCGACGAGCAGGCCCTGGAACGTAGTGACGCAAAGGGCGATCACCGTAGCCGCCGCGTAAACCGCCAGACCCAACAGCATCGCAACGCGACGCCCCGACCGATCACACAGCCAGCCCCAGCCGACCACGCCAAAGGCGAATGACAGGAAGTAGACGGTCAAGGTTTGCGCCGCCAGTCCCGGGGCCACGGCAAAATGCTGGACGAAGTCGGCCAGGGCCGGGCTATAGAGGGTCTGCGCGAACTGGGGAAACATCAGTAGCGCGATCGCCAACGGCAAGAAATTTTTGTTGTCCATGACGGTACCTCCGCAAGCCCGGCATTCTCGGCTGGCCCGTCTGTCTGGTCTCACGGAATTTGGACAGAAAATGCGGCAAACCGGACAATGTCGGCATGGCCTGGTTAGCCGCCGACGCACTCTTTGATCCGGACAGCTTCTCCGCACCGGTCGTGGGCTGCGCCTCCACGCTGGCCGATCACGATTCCGGACTTCATTGCCACGCCCGCGGGCAGTTGCTGTTTGCCCGTGAGGGTTGCATCCGCATCACCCTGGACGAGTAGCTATGCCTGCTGCCACCGTCACGCGCCGCGTGAATTCCAGCCAACGTGCGCCATCGCGCCGTGATGCGACAGGTGGTGGACTACCGCTCGCTCTGGTTCGACGCCGCCCTTTGCCTTCGACTACCGACGACTGTATGCGTCATTGACGTCAGCGCTTTGCTCGGCGCCATGCTTGAGCCGATGGCCCTGGCAGCGTTTGATCATCCGTGGAGTGGCGACCGCGATCGGCATCTTATCGGCTTGTGCATCCATGAAATTATTGATGCACCACGCCAGCCCATGCTGCTCCCCATACCCAGGGACCGCCGCCTTGCCAGTTTCACCAGCCGGCCTGATGCGCTTCCACCGGAACTGGCGGAACTGGCCAGACATGTCGGTGCTACCAGCAAGACCATCGGCCGCATTTTCCAGCGCGATACCGGCATGGGCTATCAGCAATGGCGCCAGCAATGGCGTTTGCTGCGGGCGATCGAGTTGCTGGTCACCGGCGAGTCCATCTCAAATATCACCGGCGAACTGGGCTTTTCGAGCGACAGTACGTTCATTGCGTTCTTCAGGCAGATGCAGGGCTGCACACCCAAGGCCTATCTGAAGAAGTGAGGCGACGGCGGACGCCACTCCGATCACGTGACGCCATGCCTGCCTTGCTCCGTGTTCCCAGTCAATCGCGGCATCCGTTCGTCGAAGCAAGCGCCCTTTGCCCGCCATGCCGGGCGCTCATCACGCAAGAGCACCCACCTCGGATCCAACCCGGGCGTCCCGGTCAGGGCGATGGCCGAGGAACCTGAGGGAAGCAGGTCACAACCCAGTCCTCTTGGGCTGAAAACCATCTCAAGCAACTGATTTATAACTAAAATAATGGAGTCCAACCTTGGTCCGGAAGGCGAGTCAACAAACATGAGCGATGCTCATATCATGGACGCCATTCAAGAACCACAAGGCGCCCCGTGCGCAGGAGCCAACCCATCAAGCGTCAGGTCGATGCAATGCCCGCACGCCAACGTGCCTCCCGTTTTCTCCGCCTCGGAACGACGGCTCTGCTCTTCGGCTCAGCCTTGGTGGGTGTGCCGGCCAGTGCTCATTCGTTCGCGGACCTTGATTCTTCCAGCCTGTTAACGGCCAACACCCAGGACGACACGGGGCATGTGCCGTACACCTATCGCGCGCCGGGGGCCGACCTCACCCACTATCGCGAGGTAATCGTTGACGACGTGGTGGTCTATGGTGGTTCCGACGCCGAATTCGGCAGCCTCAGCACCAGCGAGCGGCAAGAGCTGGCGAGCGATCTCGACACCGCTATTCGCACCGCGCTGCAGTCGAACTACGTCACGGCAACAGCGCCCTCTGCTTCCGCGCTTCGCTTGCATGTGACGCTTCTCGGAGCATCAAGCAGTGATCCCGTGCTCGGCCTGATGAGTCAACTTCAACCCGTCGGCGCGGCCGCCGGCGCACACGACCAGGCGCGCGACAAAAAGAAACGCACACTGGGCTCGGTCACTTACGCGGTGGAGGTCTATGACAGCTCCACCCAGCACCTGCTTCGATCATTCATTTCATACGAGTACCCGTCCGCCGAGGACGTGCGGGCGAGCGTAGGCAAGCTCAATTCCGCCAAGGCGGGCATCAAGAAAGGGGCTGAGGCCCTGCCCGCCCAGATCCTCTGAATTTCTGGGCCGCTGCCGAAGGCAGCGCCTCTAAAGAGCACGAGACCAAACCATGAACGCTATGCGTCAATCGGCACCGCCTGCCGCGGCCTCACCCTGGTCAGCCGTCGTCGCGGTGGCCGTCGGCGCTTTTGCCTTGGTGACCAGCGAGTTTCTTCCGGTGGGCCTGCTGCCACACATCGCACACGATCTCGCCATCACCGAGGGCGAGGCGGGCTTGCTGGTCACCATGCCAGCCGTCGTGGCGGCCTTTGCGGCGCTTGGCACATCAACGCTTTTTGGCCACGCCGATCGTCGCCACGTGCTGATGGCCCTTCTTGGCGTACTCGGTCTTTCCAATGCCATGGTTGCGCTATCGACCCACGTGGCGTTGCTGCTCACGGCGCGTGCACTGATTGGCGCGGCCATCGGGTCGTTCTGGTCGATTGGCGTATCCATGGGCCAGCGTCTACGCCCGGGTGCGGACGGCGTGCGAGCGGCCTCCATCATTCTATCGGGCGTATCCATTGGCACCGTGGCGGGCGTGCCTGCGGGTGCGGTGCTCGGTCACCTTCTGGGCTGGCGATGGGCGTTCGGTGCCTGTGCGGTGATGGCTGCTGGCGTCTTCGTCATCCTGGCGGCCTGGCTCCCCCCGGTGCCTCCCGATGGCGACAGAAGCGCGAAAGAATTGATGGCCATGCTGCGGCTGCGACCGCTTCGACGTGGCTTGCTGCTGACCCTCACCATGTTCGTCGCGCAATTTGGCACCTACACGTACATCGCTCCATTCCTCAATCGCGTGGCACATGTCCCCAGCAGCGAGGTCGGCGGTGTGCTGCTGGCCTACGGCGTGGCCAGCTTTGCAGGGACGCTGCTGGGCGGTTGGCTGGGCTCCAGGCACCTGCGCTTTTCCGTCACGCTCACCGGCCTCGTCATCGGTGGCTCTGTGCTGTCATTGGCATGGCTTGGCCACTCGACGGTGGCAGCCGTGGCCTGCGTCGTCCTCTGGGGCCTGGGGTTTGGCATGCTGCCGATCACAACGCAGACCTTGGTGTTCGACGCAGCGCCAAGCCGCATGGACAACGTCGGCTCGCTCTTTGTCTGCACGGCTCAGGTTGCGATTGCGTGCGGTTCGTTCGCCGGTGGCCTGGTCGTCGACCACGTCGGCCTCACAGAGTCGCTCATGCTTGGCGGTGCCCTGAGCTGTATCAGCGCGTTGTTCGTCACTTTTTCCAAGGCCACGCGGGAGGCGGTGCCGGCTAGGGCGTAGCGCCTATTCGAAAGCGCAAGCTACCGGGCTACCTCGACGATTTCCGGTCCCGCCAATCGGTTGGCGTTTGGCCAGATCGCCAAGCCCAACTGGTTTGAACGCGCGCTCGTCCTGATCGCCCAGGCGCTCTTCTTCACCTTCTTCCTGTTGCTCTACATCGCCTCGTCGAAGACGGCACACCGCCTGGTGGGCTACTTCGAGGAAGAGGCCGTCGTCAGCTATACGCGCTACCTCGCCGAGATCGACGCGTGCCATATCGCGAATGTGCCGGCGCCGGACATCGCCATCGCCTACTGGAACCTGCCCGCCGATGCGCGCCTGCGCGAGGTGGTGGAAGCGGTGCGCCAGGACGAAGCCGGTCACCGCGACGTCAATCATGGCTACGCGGACACGCTCGGCGGCACACTGGCCCACCCGCCGACCAACGGCTGATCCACACCACGTCGCACAGAAAGGGTTGCCACCATGCGCCAGTTCACCTTCTCCAGGCACGATGCCCTGCCCCTGCTGATGCTGTTCGAACACGGTGCCATGGCGCCCACTGACGCCTGGCCTCACGCGCTTACTGCCCAAGTGACGCTGGCCCTGCGTGATGGTTCCCAAGCGACAGGTCTTGCATGGACATCCCGGCCGGTGGTGCTCTCCGGTGCCAAACATGGAGCCTTCATTGCCGTTTTCACCACCGCGGAGCGTGCCGTCCGCGCCCGGCACGAACACCCTGCCTACCGGGCCACGCTCTCCATGCCGCTGGCATGGGTGATCCAGGCCGCAAAGGCGTCAATAGGTATCGCGGTCAATCCGGGATCGCCCGACAGCTTCGAACTTCCACACGGATTGCTGGAAGCTGTGTTTGCCAACGCCGTCTCGCGTAGCGCTTCGCAGAGGCGGCGACGCGCTTCACGCCGATCGAATCTCAACCGCGAGGCATCACGCGTATGAACAGCACATCATCGGCCTCGCTGTCCACAAATGCGTCCTTGCTCACTTTCTTGCATGCGCCGCACCGTGCCATGTTCCTGATCGGGGCCTTTGCCCTGCTGGCGAACATGGTCTGGTGGACCTGCGCGCTGATGGCCGTCCACTTCGGGGCGCCGTTCGCGCCGCAAGCGATGCCTGCATCGTGGGCTCACGGCTTTCTCATGCAGTACGCCTCGTTCGCACCGTTCGTGTTCGGATTCGTGCTGACGGTGTTCCCGCGTTGGATGAATCAGCCGGAGATCGCCAGGCCCATCTACGGAAGTATCTTCGGCCTGATGCTGGGCGGCGGTATCGCCGTGCTGGTAGCCCAGAGCGGATGGCTTCGACTCCTGCCCTTCGGCATGGCAGCCATGCTGGCAGGTTGGCTGATCGCGTTGACGGTGCTCGGCATTCGTCTGCTTCGACACCGCCCGTTCGATGCCTGGGCGGCCTCCTGCCACGCGGCTTTGTGCATGGGTGGCATCGGCCTGGCCCTGGCGCTTGCCTTTGCGTGCGGCGCACCGGCTGCGCTTATGCATGCCTCGGTGGAGATGGGCACGTTCGGTTTTCTTTTGCCGACCTATGTCACCGTGGCGCATCGCATGGTGCCATTCTTTTCCGGCAACGTGATTTCGAACTACCGCGTCGTGCGCCCGCGCTGGGTTTTAGCGGCCATGTGGCTGCTGGTGTTCGCTCATCTCGCTTGCGATATCCTCGACGTTCCTTCGTGGCGATGGCTTGCCGATGCGCCATTGACCTTCCTGTTTCTTGGGCAGTGGCTCGCATGGCAACCTTGGCGCGCACGTCACGTCGGCCTGCTCGCCGTGCTCTACATTGCGCTGGCGTGGCTGCCGCTAGCGTTCGCATTCTTCACTGCTGACAGCGTGCTCATCGCGTGGCACGGCAACAGTGGCATGGCGCATGCACCGCTGCATGCCCTTACCATCGGCTTCTTTGCGTCCATGCTGGTCGCCATGGTGACCCGCGTCACCCACGGCCACTCGGGTCGACCGTTGGCGATGGTTCCGGTGGCATGGATCGCCTTCGTCGGCATGCAAATCACCGCCGTGGTCCGCGTCGCCGCGGACGGCACGGGACAGCCCGCCACCGGGTATCTGCTGGCCGGCGCGCTGTGGCTCATCGTGCTGATGCCATGGGTCGCCCGGTCGATCTGGATCTACGCAACGCATCGCAGGGACGGCAAGCCGGGTTGAGCACGGCTATCGGGCGCCGAGTCTGGCTCGAAACCTGAGGCGCTCGAATCATGGGCCGTCGCTCCCAGCTCAATCTCCGCTCGCAGGCCTTGGTACGCCTACGTTTGCGCCGATCGTCCTGCCCATCAGGAAGGCGAGTCCACTAATGTGAGCAACGCTCATATGATGACGCATCCCCACCGCTAGCGCCCACGGCGCCCGGAGACGACATGCGCACATCGAACGATTCACCGCGACCCGACCAGCGTCTGGGTCAGCGCTATCACTTCGCCGACCCTGACATGGATATGTTCTTCGTCGCCGCCCTTGGATGGGGCCCGGCCGGTGGCCTGGATATCGGCCAGGCCTTTTACGTGGCATCCCAGATCGAGGACGGCGTTGGCGACAGCTGGGTGGCCGCGTTCGGTAGCTATGGTGACTATCTGGGCAGGCAGGCGGATCGCTGGAAGCAGCGCGGATGGAAGCGTGCCGCAGGCGAGGCGCGGCTGCAGGCTTTCGCCAGCTACCGATCCGCCTGGCAATTCGCGGCCCCGGGTCCGCAGTTCGCCTCACTCTATGCAAAGCACCAGGCCGCGTTTGCTGCCGCGATGTCTGAACTGGCCATGCCGGCAACGTTCTTTCAGGTGCCCTTTGAAGACAAGCAGCTACCAGGCGTCTATTTGCAGAACGCGGACAGCGAAGCGCCCGTGGTGCTGATCATTGGCGGCGCCGATACGTGTTTTGAGGATCTTTTTCTCACTATCGGCCGCCATCTGTTCGAGCGCGGGTATTCGGTTGCGCTCGTCGATCTTCCCGGCCAGGGCATCACGCAGGCGAGCGGTCTTCACTGGCGCGCCGACGCAGAAAAGCCCATCTCCGCAGTGATCGATGCGCTGATTGCGCGATTCGCTGCGGTGCCCGGCCGAATCGCACTCGTTGGCTTGAGCCTTGGCGGATATTTTGTTGCGCGTGCCGCGGGTCACGAAACGCGTCTGGCAACGGTCATTGCCAGCACGCCCTTCCAAAGTCCAGCGGAGCTCTTTGCGCTTTCGGTCAAATCGGCATTGGCTGGCGCCGCCAGGGCCGCGCCCTCCCCTGCCGCGGTGCGCGCGCGCACGATGACACTGTGGAAAGCTGGCGCATCTTCGCCGGAGGATTTCATTGCCAAAACGGAAGGCATGGTCGCGGACCCCTCACTGGTCCACGTTCCGTTCCTTTCGATTCTTGGCGCCGGCGACTCACCGGTCTTTGCGGCCCAGGCACATGAATGGCACCAGCAGATCCGATCCAAACTAAAGGAATTTGTGCTGCTCGATGAAACGACCGGGGCGGATGGTCACGTGCAAGTCAACAACCGCCGTCGCCTTGGCCAGGAAGCGTGTGGCTGGCTGGATGAGATTTTCCGCGGATAACCCGTCCGCCACATCGATCGCGGGTGCAGGCCGGCGCGCGCCGTGCGAATTGGAAACTGGCCGTGGCGATCTGCAAGTGCGCGTGGGTTGTCAGCACTATCGTGGCTTGCTGGCGAGGCCGCCGTGGCGCGAGTCGCAACGGCCACAGCAAAGGTTAGCGAGGAAAGATCGTGCCCACATCGCACACATCCCGACGCGGTGTCCATTGGCTTGAGCACGGCCCCGGGCGCGATGCGCCAGCAGTGATGCTCATCCATGGCCTGGGCGGCGACGCCAAATTCTGGACTACGGAACAAACCGTGCTCGGCAAGGACTACCGCGTGCTTGCTGTCGACCTGCGGGGCTCGGGTTTGTCGCGTGGATCGGCAAACCTGTTTTCCATCGACCAGCTCGCCGGCGATATGGCGGACGTTCTGGACGAAGCCGGCATCGCCAGCGCGCACGTCATCGGCTTTTCACTGGGGGGCACGGTGGCCCAGGCCATGGCGCATGCCTTCCCGCAGCGCGTGAGCAAACTCGTGCTGTCGGCGACGTTCGCGACGGTCAATCCGCAGGCTCACCTGTTTCTGGTTGCGTTGGGTGCGCTGTACCGCCGTGGAGCAAGCCCCGAGCAGATGTACGCTCTGATTGTTCCGTGGCTGTTTTCGCTGGGCTTTCTGTCCAGTGCCGAAGCGGAGCCCTATCTCGCCTATGTCGATGACCCGACCGATCATCAGGCGACCGAGGACTGGCTTCGCCTGCTGGATGCACTCCTTGCCTACGACGGTCGACGTCGACTGGCCGACATCCGGCAGCCAACGCTGGTCATCGGCGGCGATGAAGATCGCCTGGCTCCCTTGAGTGACGCACAGTTGCTGAGGCGCGGCATCCACGGCGCATCGCTTGAAATCATCCCGGGTGGCCATTTGATGAATATCGAATCGCCCGCCGCTTTTACCGCGGCGATCACCCGCTTTCTGTCGCTGCAGCGGGCGTGCGTGACGTGAACAGACCGAATCACGCGACAGCGCTCACATGACCACCGGATGGAATGTCCATGTCCGCGATCCTGGCGTGGCTCAATCACTGGCTTGAGCGTATCGACCCCGGCGCACATCGCCGGATCAAGGGGCTGAGGCTGGTTACGGCTTATGGTCTCGCCGAGGCGCTTGGCACACTGAAGGATATTTCCATCGACGTGCCCGCCGGCATGGCCGTTGGCGCGCTGGCAGGAAACATCGCGCTATGGGCCAGCGTTTCCGAAGCGCGCTCCTCCCGCTGGCAATCCAGCCGCGACCTGATGCTGCTTTGCCTTGCCTGCGCGCTGGGTGCTGCGACGTTTGCCCTGTCCGCGCCCTGGCTTCAGTTGCATGGGCAAGCGTGGCCGAAAATAGTGCTTGTCGCCGGGGCCTTTCTGGCTGGCTACCTCAGGCGCTATGGCGTTTCCGGTGCTGGCATCGGTTCGCAGATCTATATCGGCCAGCTGCTGGCATGCAATGCGCAGTTGACCCCCGGTGACCTGCCGGCGATTGGCATCGCCGTACTGATTGCGATGCTTTCGGCGATGGTTCCGCGTTTGTTGAGCGGACCGGCGGAGCGGCCTGTACTGTCTCCGGCATTGCCGCCGACAGCATCGCGGTTCCGCGCGTTGTCGATGCCGTGGGCGCTTGGGCTTCAGGCCGCCGTTCCATCGATCATCGTGGTGGGTCTGGACGCCACGGTGGGCCTGCTGGAATCCGTCTGGGCGATCACGGCATGCGTGTATGTGGTTGCCGGTAGCGCAGGCGGCACACGGCTACGCATCAGGCACCGCATTGTCGGCACGCTGATTGGCGTGCCGCTTGGACTGGCCTGCCTTCCCCTGGCGCAACATGAGCCGATGCTTTTATGGAGCGCAGCATCGCTGGCGATGATCGTCTATGCGATGGCATTGCCCGAGCGCTATGACGTGGCATGCGCTGCATTCGCGTTCGCGCTGATGGTGACGATGGCGGTGTCTGGCGAGCATTCGGTGACGGTATTGCTGGCGCGAGCCTGGGAAACCGCTCTCGGTTGTGCGCTTGCCATGGCGGCGGCCATGGTGCTTTTCCCCTTGCGTGACAAAACGAAGGACAAGAGAGCGGCAGAAGTGTCGCCGCCGAAGGTGCGCTGATTGCGAATTGGCGTAGGTGCGTGGCTCTACCTGTCGCCGCGCCTGCCGGCGGGGCCCAGTTCGCTGACGTCGCCTCGGTCGTGCCGCGCTGTTTCGAAAACGCACGGCTGGGCGTGAGGCAAAGCCGTTTCCACCGGGCCGGAAGCATCACCCCGGGTCGCCCTGCGCGATCCATTTGGCCTGGGAGCACAGCCTCTCGAAGGGCGAATGCATACAATCATCAAGGCTAAAAAACCATACCCGTGCGTATGCCCGACGCCATGAAAACGCACAATTTCAAACATAATCAGCCAATTAATTAACCATACGCTTGCGACATAGGCCAAACTACCAGTTGACCATCGAAAATTGTATGCATACGATGCGCACGCCTTGCAACACTGATCCGATCAATGGCCCAAGGCAGTCAGGGGTTCCGATGGCTTGTCCACCGTGGGAGGAATGGACGGATGCATCAGTTCAACGCACAGCGGGCGCTGCCTTCAATAAATCGCACCCGCGGGTGCCGTCCCGTGACGGCACCCGCAGTACGCCACGCCGCCGCGATCCACCGCGAGCGGACCTGGCGGCAACTGGATATGGATGTCGAGCAATCCGGGCAACCGGTGATCGCCTCGCATTGGTCCGATCATCGCGCGGCGCCGCGCGAATACAACGCGCAGAGTCCGCGTGGCTATTACGTGGCGAGCATCTTCATGCGTCCGACGCAGCTCGCACTGAGCGCCGATGCGCAGGACGTCCATCACGGCGAGTGGCGCTCCGGCAGCTTCCATATGAGCGCACCGGGTCAACAGTTGCATGCGCGCTTCGAGTCGCCCTGCGAGATCCTGCATCTGCACCTGTCCGAAGCGTTCGTACGGCGCATGGCGGTGGCGGCGGACTCGTTGCATCTGATCCCAGCCCCCGCCATCACCCACGTAGCGCAGGACGCCGTGATCGAGCAGCTGGGACGCGCTCTGCTCGCTGCCGATGACAAGATGTGCGGATGGCAGTATGCCGAACGTGTGGCTACGCCCATCATCACGCGCTATTTCCACCTGCTGGCGCAGGCGCAGCTGCACGGTGACCAGCCTCGACGCATCGCCCTGCCACGCTGGCGCCTGCAGCGCGTGCACGACTATGTGCAGAACCATTTGAGTGGCTCCATCACGCTGGCCGACATGGCGAGTGCGGCGGGTTTGTCGGCCATGCACTTCGCGGCGCAGTTCCGCATTGCGACGGGGCAACGTCCGCACGACTACCTGTTGCAGTGTCGTATCGATCGCGCCAAGAGCCTGCTGGCGACCAACAGCCGCGCACTGATCGATGTGACGCTGGAAGTAGGCTTCTGCACCCAGGCGCACTTCACCACGGTATTCAAGCGCTTTACCGGCACTACGCCGAACCTGTGGCGTCGCCAGCACTTACACAGCCTTGCTGACGACGCGGAGCCCGTTGGCGGCGCAAGCATTCACAACTTGCATTTGCCACGCACCAGTTGATGTCCTAGACCATCACATGAAGGTCGAGGACATCATGGGCACCTGAACCAGCAGATCGGCAACCATGCCGAGTCCGCTCTTCAATTGTTCGCGTGTGGCGGATGCACCCAGCGCAAGACGCACCGCCTCGGGCGACGGACCGACACTGAACGCCTCGTGCCCGACGACGCCGAGGCCCGCGTGACGCAGGCCACCGACAAACTCGCCGCTGGTCCAGGGCTCGGGCAGGCGCAGCCAGACGTGAAAACCCTCTTCGGGCATGATCAGCTGGGAGCGCGGCAACATGCGCCCGGCAATGCCCATGCGTTCCAACGCCTCGTCGCGAATGGCCTTGACCACCTGCGCGGCAGTGCCGTCCTCGATCCAGCGTGAAGTGACGGCAGCACTCAACGACGACACCGTACCCGACGTCGCGCGCATGACCGAGGTGAGGCGTGCGGCCGACCATGCGTCCGGCGCGAGCACGAAAGCCACGACCAGCGACGGCGACAGACACTTGGACAGTCCGGCGATGTGGTACGTCAGCTCCGGCGCCAGCGCGGCGAGCGGCGGCGGCCGCTGGCTTGGCAGCGAACCGTAGTCCTCGTCTTCGATGATGGGCAGGTTGTGACGGCGCATTACCGCGACCACTTCCTCGCGACGCGCCAGCGGCATCGTGATGGTGGTCGGGTTGTGCAGTGTGGGCATGCAGTAAAAGGCTTTGGGGCCCGCCGACTGGCAGACGGCATCCAGAGCATCGGGCTGCACGCCGTGCTCGTCCATCGCGACCGGGACCAGGCGGATGCGCAACAAGGCCGCCAGCGCACGCACGCCCGGGTAGGTCAGCGATTCGACCGCCAACGTGTCACCCGGCGCCAACAGCATGCTCATCACGGAGTGCAGTCCGCCCTGCAGGCCCGACGTCACCAGCGTGCGTTCCGCCGTGGAGCCATCGATGCGTGCAGCCAGCCAGTGCGCGGCAATATCGCGATCGTGGGGCCCGCCTCCCGGAGGCTGATAGCGCATCAGCAGCTCCGCGCCGCGATCCTCGACCTCGCGCGCACCTTTCCACATGCGGGCCAGCAAGGCGGCGTCGTGGAAGGCGGGCGGATGATTCATGCTCATCTCCACGGCGCCCACGGTGACGGCGCGCGGCGGCGATAGCGCCCGCTTGCGCACAAAGGTGCCACGCCCCACTTCCGCGTCCACCAGTTCGCGGCGCGCCGCCTCGGCGTAGGCACGGGTGACCGTGGTGAAGTCGATGCCCAGCCAGTCTGCAAGTGCACGAATGGGAGGCAGGCGGTCTCCCGACGACAGGCGGCCGGCCTGAATGTCTTCGCCGATGGCGTCGGCAATGGCGAGGTACATGGGACCGCGATTGGCTGGCAATCGGGGGGTCCAGCTCAGCTGGCGGACCTTGGCCATCGAC
>Ga0335083_10005278_pt1 | contig 16326 bp, 11 predicted proteins | sample Lox_Sample_42_FD_206716 | JGI IMG/M metagenome (GOLD analysis project Ga0335083, IMG submission 206716) | Soil microbial communities from Loxahatchee National Wildlife Refuge, Florida, United States - Lox_Sample_4.2 | ecosystem: Environmental > Terrestrial > Soil > Wetlands | place: USA... | reverse complement strand
ATCTTATCAGTTCAATCGGCGGATTATCGCCATTCTCCGTTTCCAGAAACATCGTGTCGCTCTGCGGCACACTGTCCAATGCCAGGGGAAATTCCTTCGATTTGCGCTCCGGCGTCTGCGTCCACGACGCGCTGCCAAGCGGATGCCGGTATTTGTCGCCGCGGTCGTCGGTGAGTTCCTCGGAGAGCGACAGCGAGCGTTCAAACAGCGGTGTTGGCGAAATACACGTCAATCGCGTCAGGGGCAAATTGGATTGCGGCAGTTTGACGATCCAGCGGCTCAACTGCGGATTCTCCACGTCATTTGTCACCATAACCGTCAACGCCAGTGAACGGCTGATGGAGGTGTGCTGGATGAGATAAGGCACCTGGTTGGTACCGCGCATCACGCGCAAATCACCCAAATCCGGCTGCGCGTGCGCGAGCACGTCGAGGTCGAGTTCCACCTGTTGGGCGCCGGCACTGGAGATTTCCACCGGCTTGCGGAATTTCCATTCCGAGATGTCGAGCGCCGCGCCGGTCACTCCGAGACCGGGCAGGACTTCGGGCGGTTGAAAATCCGGGTTGTCCGAGGGCGGCGGGATTTGAATCGCCACGACAGGGACGGATTTCAGGTTGATGCCCAGCGCCGCCAAATCGTAGCGTGGCGCGGCACAGCGGGCGTTGCCGGTGAGCAAGTGGTAGGTGCCCGACTGGCGCGCGAGGAACACGAGATAGACCGGTCGCCGCTCCGCCCGCATGGATTTGAGAAATAGCGGCGGGCTGTCGCCGTTTTTGATGAATAAAATCAGCTCGCGCGAGCGGACCAAGGTTTCCAGCGGTACGGAAAGGCTTTCGGATGCCGGCTGACCTTCTATGGCGATTCGATAAATCACGCCCTGTCCAATTATCTGCTCACGAATGGCGTCCTCGGAAATTTGCGGAACGGCGATGGACACCGGTCGCGTAAAGAGCGGCTCAGCGGCTTCAATCTGAAGACTGGCAACATCCAGATTGGCCGCGCCCAGATCCAGCGCCAGCCGCGTCTCGCCGGGGTTTTCGTCGCGCTCGGTAATGGTCACCGGAATGGTTTCCACCGCTGCCGTTTCGCCCGTGGCGGCGTGGACCAGCGCTCCAGTAAACGGGACCGGTTGCGAACGCTGGTCATCCACCGTCAGCCTCAGCCAGGTTGCAGCAACCGACGGAAATGAGATTCTTAAATTAGCCGCACCGTAAGGCTGGCGGAAAATCGGCCGGCCTTGCGCCAGACTCCGCCAATTTTTGCCGTCGTTGGAGCTTTCCACACGCACGGCCTTGATGAAATTCATCGCCGGCGTTTCCAAAGTCACGGCGTCGAGCGGCTGGACAAGCCCCGTTTCCAGCACGAGGACGGTGTCGATGGCGTTGAGCGAAACCTGGAACGACTTTGCGCTTCGAATGATTTTTGGCGAGGGAAGCGGCCGCGTGAGCACATAAGGGACCTCGGTGCCCGCATCGTCGTAGAGCCGCAAATCCTCAAGTGCGGGACGCGCCGCATCGAGCGTTTCGACCGGCAAATTGATTTTCGCGAGCCCGATCGTGGAGATATTGAACGTCTGCTCGTGCTGCCAATCGGATGGCAAATTGGCAGCGGCAGCGGAAAAACCCGCCAGAAGCACGCATCCTAAAATCCTGTGAGCCAGAAAATTATTTAGTCGTTTCATCCTTTGATTCCTCGTTTTTCGCGCCGGCGGCGAAAAATTTCTGATAGGCGAACGACGCCAGCATCGCGATAACGGCCACGCCGACGAAGGCACCGATGCGATAAAGCTGGCCCAGCCGCGCCAGGTCGTGGAAGAAAAGCTTGAGCAGCGTGACGCACAGCAGACCCATCGCCGCATAGCGCGTGGCGGTAAGGTTTTTGAGAATGCCATAGACAAGCAATCCGAGCGCGAACAGCGCCCAGGCGATGGAGTAGGTCATGTCCCGCGCGAAATCACCGCTGAACTGGAACGTAAGTGTCGAGCCGGGTTGGCTGAAATAATCGGCGATTTCGATGTTCAACAAGAGGAACGCCAGCACGGTGCCCAGCGCCGCAAGGATGGGCGGCGCGTTGATTTTGGAAATTTGATTTCGCGGCGGCGCGAGCAGCTTGGCACCCGCAAACAACGCCACGGTCACGAGGCCGTAGGCGTACAGGTACCAGTTGAAGATGGGCGTGGCGGCGCGCGGGTGATAATCGAGCACGGCGGGATTGAGCGCGAGCCGGACAAAGGCCACGGCCAGCAGGCCGACACCGGCCAGCCGCAGTCCCGGGTGCGGCACGCGATGGAAGAGCCACAACAAGGCCGCGCCTTCGAGCGCCCAGCCGATGGTAATCCATTGACGATCGAATTGGATCGGGAATATGAGTGTGATGAAAAAGAGCGCCACGCCACCGAACCAGGCCAGTTGGGTCAGGCGCGATTTTTGTTCGGTCGAGACAGTTTTAAGCACGATTACCAGGCTCAACAGTGCGGGCACGGCAAACACAGCGGGCAACAGTCCCATGAATGGGTTCGGATAAACGGCGGCCACGAAACGGTGAATGAGGAAGAATTGCGGTGGACCGGCCATTGCGGCGGCGGCCCAGGGGACGACCTTGTTTTCAAATTGCCGCAGGAATAAAAACGGGAAGACCGCGAACACCGCGAAGAAGATCAGATACCACTCCAGCACAAGATTGAGCGGCTGGTCAGGGTTTGCCGGATTGAAACGGTTGAAATACCAGGCGCATTCGAGCACCGTCACGCACACCAGACCGATGGCAGGCAGCCAATCAAAGGAAAACAACTTTGTCACGCCGAACAGCAGTACGACCAGCAGCAATGCCACACCGAATACCGGTGAGGGATTGATTAATGGCAACCGCAGGGTGGCCATGATGAGCAACAGAAACGGCAGCACGATGGAAAAGGCGGGCAGGATGGCGGCCAGATCGCCGGGCGCCGTGAGGTCGTCGCCAAATTTAATACCCGCTTTCAGGGCGTCGGGCTTGAATTTTCTGACAAGCCAGACACCGGCGGCGACAAAAAGGATCACGAAGGCGCCGAGCAGGAAAAAGGAGGTTGGCAGGCCGGTGAGGTCGGCAGGAATTTTGAAAATAAGCGCGCCGGTGGCGGCGAGCGTCAGCAGCAGCACCGCGAGCACCGGTAATAACGTCGCGGTCAGCGCCGCGAGCGCGATGGCCAGCAAATCCACCAGCAGAATGAATGGCCAGACCATGAACGAGACCTCGGCGAGCTTAAAAACGGGCACGAGCACCAGGGCGAGTGCAAGAATTGGAAAGAGATGATTGGCCCAATTTTGCTTCGTCATGCCGATTTGACGCTGAATCCATGCCGGCCATGCTGAATGGAGAACCGCAAAAATGAAATAGAATGTGAGGCCGGCGCCCAGCAATTCATTTGATAAAGAGTTCGCGGTCCAGAGGGCAAGCAATCCGAATACGGCAAAGCCGGAGACGGATTGGGCCGGGGAAACGACTTCATCGAGCCGCGCAACCGCCATGGCCCCCAGGTCGATCAGGAAAACGAATCCGAACATGAGCCATGGCCGCTGCGCCAGCGGAGAAAAACTTAGAAACCCCGCAGTGAACGCCAGGGCGACGACCGCCAGGCCGAGCGCCGGGCCGGAAAACCAAGGGTTGATTTGACCACGACGTTTCGCCACCCAGTTGGCGGCGAGCCAGAGCGCATTGAACCCCAGCAAAACGGCAAGCGCTATTAATATTTTATCGCCGGCGAAATATTGTCCGCTGACGAAAAACCTCCCCGCCCAGCCGATTTGCAGGATGGCGGTCCCCAGGGCCGCCAACATGGCAAGAAAATGCCAGCGGCGAACCAGCGCGACGACGAGCAGGCCGAGGTCGAGGATGGCGATGTAGCCGAACAGGCCCAGGGGATTATCCTCGCCGGTCGAAAGCAGAATGGGCGTGAGAAAACCGCCCAACATGCCGAGGATGGCGACGACCAGGGCGTTCAGCCGGACCGCCAGCAGGAAGGCCGTCGCCGTGATGAGCGCCATCAGGAGAAAGGTCGGCACCGCTCCGAAAAATTCAAAATGGTAAATCGAGCGGCAGGCAAACGTGACGGCATAAAGAATGACGACGCCGGTTGCGCACAGGGTTTGCGAAAGCACCGGGAAATTTTTCCGCGACATCACCACGCCGCCAACGAGCAGGCCGAGACCAGCGAGAAAACCGATGGCGACGCGCAGTTCCGGCGGGACGAGATTATTGTCGAATGAATACTTGACGAAAAACGCGACACCGAGGAACAGGGCGAACCCACCGAGCCAGGCGAAACCCTTGACCCCCATGAACTGTTCCCAATTGATCTTCCGCTCGGGCTGGTGCAGCGGTTCCGGTCTGCTGGTCACCGGTGGCAATCCCTCGGGAGAAACCATTTTCGGCGGTGCGGTTAACGACGGTGAGGAAAACGATGGCGGGGAAAACGGCAGCCCAATATTGATTGGTTCGGGCGGTGGAGTTTTCGGCGGAAGAACGATTGGCGGAACGACCTCAGGTTTTGGCGGCATAACCGGAGCCGGCGCGACAGGTACTCGCGGCGGCGCCGGCGTGACCTCCGTCGGCTTTGCCGGTTCGCTTGGACGGGATTGCCGCAAGCGGAACAACTCCGATTCCAGCGTGCCGATGCGCCGGGAAAGTTCGTCAATACGATTTCTGGCGCTGACGGCGCGGACAATCAACCAGACAGCCAGGGCGAGCGGGATTCCGAATACGGCCAAGACGACCAGAGCAATCACGGGTTCCATAGATTCTGCCTTTCAGCCGGCGATGCGACTTGGTTGCCGGCAATGTGCGCCCGGCCATCAATCGCTGGCAAGCCACAAATGTGCCCACCGAAGCCGACGGGAGTTTGTCTGCCGACGAGTTCCCTCCGTAATTGGTCGGAGAATGAATTGATAAAATTGGCGGGACACACAAAAAATTGATGCGGGGTTTTCCATTTCATTCGAGGGACGGGAGGACTAAAATGCAGCCGTTGTATGCCGAAACCATTTTCACAGCGTCCCGCCTTGCCGCCGCGGCGGTTGCCACGCTCGTTCAAAGATTTGACGCCATCGAAGCATTTCAATCCGCGGACGTTTTTTCGGGAACTGGTCTGGAAAGCCCTCCTGACGCCGCGTACCGGCCACCCGCGCCGGCCAAATTTTCCCAAATTATCACGCGGCCAGATGGCCGTCACCTGGATCGGTCATGCGTCGTTTCTGATCCAGTTCACGGACCTGAACGTGCTGATCGACCCGAACTTCGCGAACTGGCTGTTCCTGCTCAAACGCATCAAGCGCTCCGGCTTGAAAATCCGCGACTTGCCGCCCATCGACCTGGTGTTGTTGACCCACGCCCATTTCGATCATTTTCACAAGCCCACGCTGCGCCGGCTGCCGCACCCGAAAATCGGCCTCATGCCGTGGGGCGTCGGGGACCTGGCATTTGATCTTGGTTTTTCCCGGGTCATCGAACTGGCCTGGTGGGAGAGTTTTTCGCACCGGGACTGGAAGGTCACGTTCACACCGAGCCGGCACTGGGGCGCGCGCACGCTGGCCGACCATCATCGCGGCTACGGCGGGTTCGTGCTGGAACATCAGGGCCGAAGAATCTATCACGCCGGCGACAGCGCCTACTTCGACGGCTTCAAACAAATCGGGGAGAAATTCTCCCCGGAAATCGCATTGCTGCCCATCGGCGCCTATCATCCCGAATCCTTCCGCCGCGTGCACATGGGCCCGGACGAGGCGGTGAGGGCGTTCAAGGATTTGCGGGCCCGCTGGCTGGTGCCGATGCACTACGGGACGTTTAAATTGTCGTTCGAGGACATGGACGAACCGCCGCGCTGGCTCCGGCAAATCGCCGAGAAGGAAGGACTGACACCCCAGATGCGGATATTGGAGGAAGGCGCCCCGGCGATTTTTTAACCTTTTAAGTCCGGCAACCGGTCGAATTTTTGCGCCAGTACAAAATCCTTTTTCGTGAGACCGCCCGCGTCATGCGTCGTCAGCGTGAGCGTGACCTTGTTCCAGCGAATATCAATGTCCGGATGATGCCAGGCCGCCTCGGCGAGTTCGGCGACGGCGTTGACAAACCGGATCGCCGCCGGAAAATCCTTGAATGGATACGTCCGCGAAATGTTGGCGCCTTTTTTCGTCCATTCCGGCACGGCCACCAGCGCGGATTTGATCTTAGATGCGTTGAGTTTTGACATGATTCACCATCGTTCGGGAATTGCAATCCGGCAAATTTTAGAACCATTCCTTCCGCCCCTCGACATAAACGCGCACAAAATCCTCGTCGGACTTGCACAGATAGATGATGCCTTCGATGAGGCCGAAGAGGTGCATCAGGGGTGCCAGGGTAAAGCAGGAGAGCAAGGTCACCAGCAGCATGATCAAGCCGGCGCCGGTGTAACCCAGGATGAACTTATGAACCCCGAGCGAGCCGAGCAATATTGCACAAATGCCCGCCGGGATTTTATTGGAGGCGCGCGCGGCGTAGATGGACGGCGGTGCCGCCGGTGGCGGGACTGTTTTCAACCCGGCTGCCAGTTCAGGAATCCCGGCCATTGGTTTCCAGTCGGTTGCGCCTTCGGTTTGGACGAGCGTTTGTGCGTTGACGCGGTTCTCCGCCGCCCAGCGGTAAATTTGCTCGGCATTAACGGGGCCGTAGGGCCGGCCGTCGGTTCCAATGATTCTATACATAACGAGCCTTGGTTAATGTTTTTCCGGATCCTTTCCTGGCAGATCCGCAAGGCGGGGAGGAACATTCCCGGTATTTTTCAGCTCTTCCGCTTTTGCCCGCCGGAACAAATTCACGCACGAGACCAAAGTCCACACGTAGCTCGCCGCAAAACCCGCCAATCCCCATTTCCACATCCAACTGCTGGAACCTTGCGGAACCGGTTCGCCAAGCTCCACCTGAACGAGGCCGTAAGACATTTCGATTATCCACAGGCAAATCAAGGCGGCACCGGCGAGGGCGAGCAGCAACTGGCCCAGACCGGTGAAAACCTGTCCCGCTCTCATCGAGCCGATGCCGGGCGTCGCAATATTCATCATGATGCAGGACCAGGCGCGATCGCGGCTCAACGGGCGTGCAGACGAAAAAGACATCGCTCACCGATGAAACTGGGATTTGACGCCCGACTTGCCCAACGCCACCACCGCCCAAATACCGAAGGGCAGGCCAATAACACAACAAGGCGTCAGGCACGGCACCATCGCCAGGATGGCCGCCGTGTAGGCAAATTCATAGCTGCGCAGCGACTGCATTTTGGTCGCACCCAGGTAAATCAAAAGCGACATCACCAGTTCAAAAACACTGTTTATCATGCCGACCGGCCCGTAGGCCAGATGGAGCCATTGTTGAACCATTTGTTGGGCCTGGGGGTCGCCGATCTGCTGCAAGGCCGCGTTGAATTGGTCCAGGTTGGGACGAAAGAACATCGTCTTGACCAGACCCCATACCGCCAGAACCGCGTTGAGAATGGCCGTGACCTTCAAGGCAATCGCCGGGCCCTTGACCCGTTGCAAGGCCGCATCGCGTTCGCCGTCCTTCTCCGGCGCTGAAAAAGGCTGCGGCGTGCCGGGAGTGGCGGGTTGACCGGCCAGTTCGTCGGCAAATTCAGAAATCTGGGACAGTTGTTTCCATTCGATGTCACCGTATTCTTGGACGAGTGATTGTGCGTTCAGCCGGCCTTCGGCAATCCATTTGCGCAATTCTTCCGTCGAAACCGGGCCGTATTGTTTCAGGTCACCTCCTATGACTTTATAGTTTGCCATAATCGCACTGATTTACTTTGGTTTCTAGTCGGTTGGAGACGGTTACGCAAGCTCTGGTTTGCAATTTATATGTTCCCGACCACATGGTTTGCTGCGGTCAATGACCCAACGCCCCGGAGTTTCGATGGCACTCGAATTCCGGTTACGGGTCCCACCGCAGGGTGCCAAGCCGGGATTCATCTACTTGCTGGACGCTGCCGTCCGCGAAGGCCACCACGAACATCCGGGCGTGGCGCGGCTTGCCAATCATTCGTTCGGGACCGCCAGTTGCATTCCAGTCGCCATCCGATTCAAAGATCATCACTGTGTTGGGAGCGGTGTTCGTCTCATTCAGACCGCCGAGCCTGGCGTTAAAGGCATAGTCGCATCGGCTGGAAGAATTCGCCGCGGGGCATTTGAAAGGGGTTTCCGTTGTGACATACCTTTTGATGCCGTCGCACCACTGTATGGCGGGCGGAAAATGATTGGTGTTGTCGGCGGAATACATTCTGATCGCCAGCGCCAGTTGCTTCTCGTTATTGACGCAAACAATGGTCTGGGCCCTTTGTTTGGCTGCCGACAAGGCCGGCAGCAGCATTGCGGCATAAATCGGAATCATGAGCAGAAAGATTCCCGACACGATAATACCAGCCAGCGCGATGCCGCCGCCGCGCAAGGCGCCCCGGCTATTTGACACCTTGACCATGGCGATAATGCCCAGAACGAGCCCGAACAGCGCAGTGATGCCGCAGGTGAACAGTCCCAAAACCCCCAGGACCAGCGAAGTCACGGCCAAGCCGCTGGTCCGCGAGGGAACGGCGGGCGCGGTCGGCGGCGGGATGCGGTTGCTCAACGCGTCTGCCAGTTCCGGAACCTCGCCCAGCAATTTCCATTCGTCGGTGCCTTCGATCTGCACCTTGGTTTGGGCACTGAGCCGGCCATCGGCAATCCACTGGCGCAGGTCCTCCGCCGAAACCGGTCCATACTGTTTCTGGTCGCTTCCGATGACTTTATAGTTTGCCATAATCGGGTTGATTTTCTTCGGGTTCTAGTCGGTTGGCTGCCGGCGCGCAAGCCCTGGTTTGAAGAATTACGCGTTCCTTACGAACAATTTCCCGGGCAATTGTTTGACCGCCCGCTTCATTTCCAGACTCAACAAGGCCACGGACACCGCCGAGCTCGGCAACCCGCTCCGCCGGATGACGTCATCAATCGCCGATTCCTCGCGCTCCAGGGAATCATAAACGCGCTGTTCATTTTCGGACAACTCCAACGCCGGCAGCACGCCGGTTTCACCGGGGGAGGGGCGACGGTTGCTGCCCGGAAACAAATATTCAAACTCGCTTAGAATGTCCTCGGCCCCTTCGCACAGCTTGGCCCCTTTCTTGATCAGGTCGTGACAGCCCTTGCTGCGTGGCGAATCAATCCGCCCGGGCACGGCGAAGACCTGCCGGCCATATTCAGTGGCAAAATTCGACGTGATGAGCGCGCCGCTGTTCAAGTCCGCCTCCACGACCACCGTGCCCAACGTGATGCCGGCAATGATGCGGTTGCGAATGGCGAAGCTTTGCTTGTCCCCGTTGCGATTGAAGGAGAATTGGGTGATCACTGCGCCGCCGGCCGCCGCCCGTTCAAACAATTCCCTGTTCTCCGGCGGGAACACGATATTGATGCCGGTGCCCAACACCACGATGGTGCGGCCATTGGCCGCCAGCGCGCCTTGGTGCGATGCCGTGTCAATGCCGCGGGCGCCGCCGCTTACGACCGTGACACCGACGTAGGCCAGTTGATACGCCAGCTTGCGTGCCGTCTCAATGCCGTAATGCGTCGTCATCCGCGAACCGACCAGGGCCATCGCATTTTTGTCCTTGGCAGTCAATGCGCCTTTGACATAAAGCACCATCGGCGGATCATAAATCTCACGGAGCAATGCAGGATATTCGTCGTCACTTTGAATCAAAACGCGGCAACCGGATTCGGCAATGCGTTTTAACTCGGCGCCCAGGCCAACCGTTTTCTCCCAGCCGCAAATCGCGTCGGCGGTTTCGTCGCCGATGTTACGGACGCGGAGCAGCGCCGACCGGGAGGCAGCCAGAATTTTGGGCGCCTCGCCGAAATATTCGAGCAACGACCTTGCGCGCACCGGGCCGACGTGATCAATCAGGTTCAACGCGATTAGGGCTTCGCGGGAATCCATGTTCATTGGATAACGTTTGCGAATGATTATCGCAAGCTTGGAATGGGGAAGGCTGTTTACCGCCTGATTCGCCGCCTAATCCGCTTGACAGTTTCCGGTCCGTGGACAATAACCCCGCAAGCCCGAAGGGTTCCAGCGTGTGAAAGTCAATTTTTTCGCTCCATGCCGGTGGGCGGCGGGATTCATTCTAAGCTCGCTGCTTTTGATTCCAGCCCATGCCGACGACAGCATGACCATCATGCCGCTGGCGGATATCAGGCCGGGCATGACCGGCGAATGGCATTCGGTCGTGTCCGGGCGCCGGGTGGACAGCTTTCCGATGCAGGTGGTCGGCATTGCGGAAAATTTCATCGGCCCACAACGTCCCGTCATCATCTGCAAGGCCCTCGACGCGACGAACAGATTCACCGGCCCAGTGGCGGGCATGAGCGGCAGCCCGGTGTTCATTGACGGCAAGCTCATTGGCGCCTACGCCTACGGTTTTCTCTGGCCCAAAGACCAGGCGCTGATTGGCGTCACGCCCATTGAGCAAATGCTGGAAGTGGAGACGAATTATCCGCCCGCCGCGCCTCCGGCGGTGGCAAACGATCTGGCGCAAATTGAAACCGGCGCCAACCCGGATTGGTTGGTTGCGCCGGCGGGCGAAGGGACGAGCCTGCCGTCGCCGGCCGCGCTGCAATCGGCGATGAGGCCGTTGCCGACGCCGCTGTTCGCCTCCGGCGTTTCGGATCGGGTGCTCCGGAGATTTTCCTCGCGCCTTTCCGCGCTGGGCCTGGACGTGATGCAGGCGCCGTCCGGCCGCGCGTCGCATGACATTGACAACGATCCAAAGCCGGGCCAGCCGCTGGTCGGTGTGCTGATGAGCGGCGATTTTCAGTTCGCCGGAACCGGCACGGTTACGTGGCGGCACGGCAACCGCATTCTCGCTTTTGGCCATCCATTTCTGCAAAGCGGCGTGAGTGATATGCCTATGGCCTCGGCGGAAATCATGACGGTCGTCCAATCCGTCCAGCGGTCGTTCAAGTTGTCGAACACGGGCCCGATTATCGGCACGATTTACCAGGACCGGCTGACCGCCATCGCCGGTGAAATCGGCCGCAAACCGGACACGACGCATTTCGAGGTGCATCTCGAGGCGCCGGGCGGCCGGACGCGCGCGTTCCAGGGCGAATTGTTCCAGAACCAGATGATCTCACCGACCCTCTCCGCAATCGGGCTGCTCGAATCCATCGAGGACACGATGGAATCGGAGGAGCAGCAGACGATTTACCTGGTCACCGACATGGAAATCGCCGGACAAGCGCCGGTCAAGCTTAGGGACGCCTCCAGCGGCGAGGACGCGGGCTTTGAACTGGTCATCAATCAACTCAGGCTTTACGAGTCGTTGCTGGAAAATCCGTGTGAGTTCCCGAATGTAAAATCGCTGACGTTTCACGTGCGCATGGCGGACGGCTGGAAAACAGCGCGGCTGGATTCGCTGGAAATGGACCGGCATGAGGCCGCGCCGGGCGACACGTTGCACGCGGTCATCGGCCTGCGCAATTATCGCGGCGATCCGTCGGAGATTCCGATCTCCGTTCCGATTCCAGCGGACGTGCACGCGCCGGAAGTGCAACTCCTCGTCGGCGACGCGGACGCGGCGTGGCGAATGGATGAACCACCACCACTGCCACCACAAACCTTGGGTCAGGTGCTCGACCGCCTGCGCCTGACCCGTTCGCATCAGGACATTTGCGTGAAGCTGCTGGCGACCGCGCCGGGCGTCGCGGTGGAAGGAAAAAATCTGCCCGACCTGCCGCCGTCGGTCATCGCGCAGTTTGAATCACCCAATGCCAGCGTTCAGCAGGCGACGCTGCACCGCATCACGCTTTGGGAAACGAACTTTCCCGTGGCGGGCACATTCAGCGGACAAATGACATTACCAGTGAGGATCAAATGAAACGAATCAACGTTTTCCTCGGCGCGGCGCTGCTCGCGCTGGGTTTGGTTCCGGCCACGCAAGCCGTGGTTACGGAGAAAGTGAATGACGACTCGTTCGCGGATTTCAGCGCAGGCGAATTCACGAACGTCTCGCTCACCAGCGACGGCCATTTGGAGCTCGCGCCGGCCATGACGAATCTTGCGAGCGTCACCGACCCGATCATCTGGGCCGCCGTGCCGGACGAAAAGCGCAATGTATTTTTCGGCACCGGCAATCAGGGCAAGGTCTATAAACTCACGTCGAAAGGCGAGCTGTCCACGTTCTTCGAGCCGAACGAGGTGATGGTCCACGCGCTGGCGATCGACGCCAAAGGCCGGCTTTACGCCGCGACTTCGCCGGATGGCCGCGTGTATCGCCTGGACGCTGCCGGCCACGCCGAGGTTTTTTGCAACCCGGGCGAAACTTACATCTGGGCGATGACATTTGGCGAGGACGGCTCGCTCTTTCTTGCCACCGGCGATCACGGAAAAATTCTGCGCGTCGCGCCGACCGGTTCCACGCCGGCCCGGGCGGAAACTTATTTTGAAACCAAGGAGGCGAACATCACCACGCTGGCGCTGGACAAGGATGGCAGCCTGCTCGCCGGCACCAGTCCGCACGGTTATCTCTACCGGATTGACAAGGCCAACCACGGCTTCGTGCTGTTCAGTTCCGGCGACAAGGAAATCAAACATATCGCCGTCGCCGCCAGCGGCGTGATTTACGTCTCCACGTTTGCAGGGAATCCGAAGCCGGAGGCGACTTCCGGTCCCGGTTTCGTTTCCATTTCGAGCTCGCCCATGGAAGGCGGCAATCCAAGTGACGACGCTTCCGCACCCGGCGCTGCTTCAAAAAAACCGCCGACGGCAGGTGTGACCGACGATGGTAGTTTGGCAGCCATTTCCACCGAAGCGATTGCTTCCATCTCCGCTCTGTCTTCACTCGGCGCGCCGGGCGAAAGCGGACCGTCGCTGGGCGCAATTTACCGGATAGACACCAACGGCTTTTATGAGCGTTATTGGAGTGCGCCGGGCGAGGCGATTTACTCCATGATTTTGCTGCCCGACGGCAGCCTGCTGGCGGGCACGGGCGACAAGGGCCGGATTTATTCCGTCGCCGACGCAAATCACTGGAAACTGTTGCAAACCACCAGCGACGGCGCACAGGTGGCCGCGTTGTTGCCCGACACCGGCGAAGCAGGGGAATACTTCGCCATGACGAGCCATCCGGCGAAACTTTACCGGCTCGATTTTGCGTTGGCTGAAAGCGGCACCTACACGTCCAAGGCGTTTGACGCGAAGCAGGAAAGCCAGTGGGGCAAACTGCATCCCGAAGGCGACGTGCCCGACGGCACCGGGCTGGAATTTTCTTCCCGCTCCGGCAACACTGACAAGCCGGAGAAAACCTGGAGCGACTGGTCGGCGCCGAAGCCGTTGAGCGCCGAAATCGCCGTCACCAGTCCGAACGCGCGATATTTGCAATATCGCGTCCATTTCATCCGCGCCGCCGGTTCGTCGAGCGCCACGGCGCGACTGCGGCGCATGCTATTTTATTACCAGAACGGAAACGCCGCGCCGGTCATCTCGCGCGTCAAGGTCATCGTAAAGGGATTTGGCCTCGCCAAAATGCCGCTGCTCCAGATGGAAGCGCCGCCGGTCAATTTAAATCAACTGCTGGATGACGGCGGCGGCAAGGGTTCTGCCGCGCCCAATCCAGTGGTGGCAGCCATGATGGCGATGACGGCTCAGCCGCCGCTGAAAGAGACCAATAGCCCCGGTGCCTGCGCCGTGGTATGGAAGGCCAGCGATCCGAATGGCGACAAGCTGGTTTATTCGGTTGCCATCCGCGCCGATTCCGATAAGGAATGGACCACCCTCGTGGACAAGACCGAGGACACCTTCTATTCCTTCGACACCACCGGTTTCCACGCGGGGCTTTATTTCGTCAAAGTGACCGCTTCGGACCTGCCTTCCAACACCCCGGACACCGCCCGAACCACTGAAGCCGTCAGTGAAGCCTTTCTGATTGACAACACGCCGCCGGCGCTGGCTGTCGAAAAGCAGTCGGTGACGAAGGACCGTGCCCGCCTCGTCGTGAGCGCGGTGGATGGCACCAGTGTCATCAGCTCCGCGACATATTCGCTGGACGGCGCGGATGAGGTCGCCCTGCGCCCGGATGCTTTGATTTTTGATTCAACCAACGCCACTTTCACCATCGAGTTACCGGGCCTGAGCAAAGGCACGCACAGCCTGTTGTTGCGCGTGCGGGACGAGGCGAACAACGCCTCCGTGCTCAAGCTGAATTTTGAATCCCGGTAAATCGGACGTTCCCTGCGCCGACGGAATCAGCACAGCACGGTTGCGTTTCGCCGCTTTTATGCTACTCAATGCCCGTGCCTGAAGCCAGTCTGTTGCTCCTGATTCCGGCCTATAACGAGGAGCGCCGCATCGAACCGGTGTTGCGCGACTATGCGTGCTTTTTTCAGGAGCAATATCACGGCAAATTCCAGCTCGTCGTCATCCTCAACGGCTGCACCGACAACACGCTCGGAGTCGTGCAAAAAGTCACGAAGGAATTCTCCAGCGTCAGTTATCTGAATTTTCCCGGACGCATCGGCAAAGGCGGCGCCCTGATCGAGGGCCTCAAGCTCGCGCCCTTCGCCGATTTAATCGGTTACGTGGATGCTGACGGCGCCACGCCGCCGCACGCGTTTCTGGACCTGGTCCGCCATATGGATGCCGCGGACTGCGTCATCGGCTCGCGTTGGCTACCGGGCGCGGTCATCCATCGCTCACAGGCCAGCGACCGGCAATTTGCCAGCCGCATGTTTCATCTCGTCGTGCAACTGCTGTTCTGGCTGAACATCCGTGACACGCAATGCGGCGCGAAGGTGATGAAACGCGAAGCCGTTGAAAAAATCCATCCTTACCTGCGCATTGCCGACATGGCGTTCGACATCAACCTGCTGGTGGCCTTGAACCGCGCGGGTTTCCGCATCGTGGAAATACCGACCGAATGGACGGACCAGGCGGGTTCCAAGGTCATGCTGTTCCATTCCTCGCTGACCATGTTTCTGTCGGTGGTGCGCGTGCGACTGATCTATTCGCCATTTTATAAATGGCTGCGGCCGTTGCGCCCGCTGGAAGGCTGGATTTACGGAAAGCTCCGTGCGCCGCCGCCATTATCGGAATCTCAAGTACAAAGTCCGAAACCCAAAGTTGAATGAGTTAACCGGTTTGAACTTCAAATTTTAGACTTCGAACCGTGGAAAGTGAACCACGCGCACACGCCCAGCAGCAACAGATTGAAAACGCCGAGCGTCTGGAGCACCATGATCAAGGTGTCGTGACACCGGGTCAGCGCGATGCCGTAGGCCACGGCCAGCAGCAACAGCGCCGGTACGATGCGGAATTGCGACCGCGCCAGCAGGTTGTTCACCAGGGCGAAGGCCAGGGACAGCGGCACCATCGCCCAGGCATACCACGGCAGCACCGCCGATGCGACGGAGACATAGTCTTTCGAATAAACCAGTTTGATCACCCAGGGCCCCAGAATCGTCAATCCTGCGGCACCTCCCGCCGCCAAAACGGCCGTGCCGCATAACACCAGGCCGAGCAGGTTGCTTTTTTCCGACCGCGCCACGCTGTGTACTATTTTGGGAAACATCACCGTCGCCAGCGGCACTACCAGCCACATGAGCGCGCGCGATAACGTCCCGGCACTCACGTAAAAGGCCGCGTCGTCGCCGGAAAAATACACTTTGACGAACATCGTATCCGCCGTGAATAAGAATTGAACGGCGGCGAATCCCAGCATCAACGGCCCGATCTGTTTCAGCAGGCTGCGCCAGTCGAACGGTTGCGCCGGCAACAACCAGAGGCCGCGGGTTTGCCAGACGGCCAGGCCGACGGCCGCGACCAGACCCAGCAGGACGCCCAGCATCATGCCTCCCGCGTAAGCCCCCAGGACGAGCACGAGAAACGACGCAATGCCCAGGCGGCCTACCCCGTTGAAAATGTACGTCCAGCCAAACCAGAGAAAATTCTGTTGTCCCTGCAGCACGCCCCAAAACATCGGCAGCCAAAGCGAAAACAAAACCACGAGCACGGTGATCCACAAGTCGGCCGGATTGGTGATTTGCCAGCCGGCCAGGATATTCCGCTGCCAGATGAAGGTGCCCAGTGCCAGCAGCAGGATCAGGCCGAAAGTCCCCAACCAGGCCAGCCGGATCGTGCCGGCCAGTTCACCCTTCCGGTTCGTGGCCAGCGCCTGTGCCGTCTGTTGCGCAAAGACCATCTGCAGCGGCAGGTTGGGCACAAACATCGCCACCGCCAGCAATACACCGAACACGCCGTATTCCGCCGGGGGGATTTTTTTGTTCAGTAAATGAACGG
>Ga0335083_10005275_pt1 | contig 16327 bp, 11 predicted proteins | sample Lox_Sample_42_FD_206716 | JGI IMG/M metagenome (GOLD analysis project Ga0335083, IMG submission 206716) | Soil microbial communities from Loxahatchee National Wildlife Refuge, Florida, United States - Lox_Sample_4.2 | ecosystem: Environmental > Terrestrial > Soil > Wetlands | place: USA... | reverse complement strand
ACGTGTTCTATCGTGCTGCCGGGGCAGCACTAAGTCCGGGAACCGTCGCGGAACTGTACGGCGCAGGTCTGGCATCGGGGTCCGGTTCGGCCAACGGTGCGCCGCTGCCGCTCAACCTGCATGGAACCTCCATCCTGATCGGCGGATTCCAGGCACCGTTGTTTTATGTGAGCGACCATCAAGTCGATCTACAAATTCCTGTTGAGCTTTCTCCGGGTCCGCGGTATCAGGTTCTAGCGCTAGTCAACGGCGCCGTTTCATTGCCGCAGATGCTCGATATTGTTGGTGTCCAACCCGCTGTGGATGTATCGGCAGAGGGCATTCTGGTCGCACAGCACAGCGCCGATTCTTCCCTCGTGACGAAGATCGATCCCGCCAAACCCGGGGAGACTCTCGTTGCCTACGCTTTAGGACTCGGACCAACGCAGCCGCCAGTTTCGTCAGGAGCGGCTGCACCAGCGAACCCACCCGCGCAGCTGGTTGACTTGCCTCAGATTACTATTGACAATCAACCGGCGACGGTGCTCTTCGCCGGCCTGAGCCCGGGATTCGTTGGGCTTTATCAGCTTAATTTCGTTGTTCCCCTAACCGTCAGCCCGGGCAATTTGCAGGTCCGCATCATACAAGATGGCATCGCCGCAAACACGGCCGTGATACCTGTTGGGCAGTAGTCTAGTTGTGGAAAGGGCGTGTCGCCATTTTCGTTGACACGCCCCGTCTGTCCTGGGCGACCCAGACATCAACTTCATCGTGCCGATCAGCATGACACTGCGTTGATAGGTCATCGAATCCAGCTGGGCAGGGCTATACTGAATTTGTGGCGATTCGGGCAGTTGTTCTTTGGCCGACCCTCGCACTGCTGTTAGCGGGGCAAACGCCCAAGCCCGCTGATTACGGGGCGCGTATTAAGGCCGCGGGAATCGAAATTGGAGCCAAGTACCTGCCCCACGGTCTCCCAAGCGACGCCCCAGTCTATGCGCCGAAAAATTTTCTGGTCGTAGACGTCGGCGTTTTTCCCCAAGCAAAGAATGGCCTGACCATTTCCAAAAGCCAGTTCACCCTGAGCGTCGACGGAAAAATGCTCGCCGCGCAAACGCCCGGCGCCGGCTCCTCCCGCGCATCTCTCAACTCAACTTCCAACGATAGCGATAGCGCCGTCCAACTGGGCGGCCCGCCTATCCCTGTGCCATCCAGCAACAAAGCTCGAGAACTTGAATCCTCCATGCCGCGGCGGCCCATCAGCTTGGACACGGAGGAGTCCGCCACCAGCGCGCGCTCCAGAAAGGTAGCTCTGCCGGAAGGCTCCACCAACAAACCCGTCAGCGGATACTTGTTCTTTCGCTTCGATGGCGACCCTAATTCCATCCGCTCGCTCGAACTCACTTACACCGGCGCGGGTGGAGCGAAAACTAAGATCCGGATTCTTTGAGTTCCAAATAAGCGCACAGGACGCTGCGGCATCCTCGTGCCGCCAAAAATGCGCTGCCGCGGCGTTCCGTTGTGCGCGTTACGATAAGCTGCTCAGCTTGGCTTCCAGCAGGATCAGCAGCATCAGCACAAACACCATGCAAGCGCCCAGCATCGGCACTATCATGACCGCCTCGATGCCCCAGGCCGTTGCGAGAAAGCCCAGTGTCCAAGGCGCCAGCAACCCACCCATGATGGCCAGCGTGAACAACCCGTTGTACATTCCGGCGCGATATTCCGGGAAGCGATGCCCGATCTTCTGAAGCATTAGAGGATAAATCGAGGCGTAGCCGGCGCCCACGAATAGCACCCCCATCACGGCCCCGAAGCGATTATTGGTGGACGCCAGAACCATGGTGCCCAGCAACGCCAAAAGAATCGACCCCAGCAGCAGCGCCCCGCGGCTCACCCGCGCCATGATCAACCGCGAAAGAATCCGTCCCACCAACAGAATGGCCCAATACAGCGCCAGGATCAACAGGGATGCTTCCGGACTGATCCCCAAGCGCCGGATGAGAAACAGCGGCAGCCAACCCGCGATCGACCATTCGTTCCCGAATTGAAAGAACAGCAGCAGCCCGAACAGCACTACGCCTGGATTCTTGAAGTCGCGCCAAACCAGCCAGAGCTCAGAGCACTCCGGCCCCATGGTGCGCGATAAGCTGGACTGGGCGTACAGGCCCGCGGAGAATCCGGGAACCAGCGCCAGCAGAATCAGGATGCTGGTGACCGTATAGACATAGTAGGTGCCCGCAACCAGCAGCGCCGTTAGCAGGCAGCCTAACCCGAACAGCACGCCCGCCAGATTGGTTGTGGCGGCGCGGTCGCGCTGATATAGCGGCGATGTGGCTTGAAACATCGCGCTGTTTAGCAAGCCCGCTCCCACGCCGATCCATAACATCCCAACCAGTCGCCAGGCCACCAGCGCGGGCGGCGACGCGAAAGCCAGAATCAGGAATCCGCCACAAGCCAGCGCATTCGCCAAGACCAACACAAACTTGGGCCCCTTGCGAGCCAAAAGAAGTGGCGAACTTCCGGCGGATAGTAGAAAACCCACCGCCAGGCTCAGAAAGTAGTTGCCGGCCTGCGTGAATCCGGCTTCCAGGTGATAGCGCCAGGCCGGCAGGATGGCACCCAAAAATGACATCGAGATTCCGCACAGGAAAAAAGCGAAGAGCGAGAGACGGTTGGCTGCGCCGTCCCGAACGGGGGATTCGCGGGCTGGTTCCAGCCGCGATGAAGCGGGACTCAACACCAGTGGCTATTGTACCCCCCTTTTGCCTGCCCGGGGTTTTTCTGAATCCCGTAGCCAGAATCCTGGAATCTGGATTCCTCGTCTGCCCGCGCCTTGAATTTCGAATTACTTAGCTGCTGGCGCACAGATTGCTAGCTGGATGGGTAGTTTCAAGGGTTGAGTTTTTGAGGTTCTGGGGAGTTGCCTCTATGTGGTTTGGTTTTCGTCAAAACGCCCCGTATCAGTGCGGGGCGTTTTTTTAGTTTTTCACAAACGAACCCACCCATTGCACCCCGCAGGAATCGATACTACTACATATAGTATACCGCTAGAAATTATTTGACATCCCCGATCGGTGGGTCTTATGATAAAAGCATCACTGAGAAAGGAGGTGGTCCAGTCTAACATGAGCAATGGTAGTGATAGTAGCTTTAATTCCACGCGCGAGGTGGCCGACAGCTAAAGTCGACCGTTCGAACGTTCTGGTTTCGTTCAGTGACGAGGCCGCTGCTCCTGTGGACCGGCCGCCTGCCCTGCGCGAAAATTAAGTAATACCTGGGATTAACCTAGGCTACCGCCCCCGCACCGCTCCTTGTGGCGATGCGGGGGTTCGTATTTGCTATACTGAATTTTCCCTGGCTCGCCCTGGCTGTTCGGCCCGGCCAGCCAAGCTATTCGAAAGGATTCACACCATGAAAGCGGGCATTCATCCTGCCTACGAAGAAGTGAACGTTATCTGCGCCTGCGGAAACACCTTCAAGACCAGATCCACGCATAAGAACGACATCCGGGTGGAAATCTGCTCCAACTGCCATCCTTTCTTCACCGGCCGCCAAAAACTGGTGGATACGGAAGGACGCGTCGATCGCTTCCAGAAGAAGATTGTTAAGTCCAAGGAATTACAAGAAAAACGCAAGAAGCAGCCGGTCGCCTAGAAGCGCCTCCGCGCCAGACTTCACCAGTTTTCGTTCACAGTTCCTTCCCCGCGTGCCGATACGATCAGCAAGCAGGGTGTGAACTTCTCTCCTACATTTGTATCACTTAGCGCCGCGACGCTGCTTGGCGCCGCGACCATTCTTGGCGGAAATATCGTTCGGCGGCTAAGACGGAAACTTGCAGAAGCATTGAACCAGTTCCAGCGCCTGCAGGCAAGTTTGCGCCGCGGCGAGCAGCGTCACGCCGAACTGCTCGGGCATCTTGGGCTGGGCTTCTTTCGCAGCACACTGGATGGAAAACTACTGCAGGTCAATCAAGCGCTGGCCGGCTGGGCCGGATATGCTTCGCCCGAGGAGATGATCGCGGCCGTCCCCCACACCAAGGAGTTATACGCCTCGCCGTCGGATCGTGCCCAATTGCTGAGCGCGGTGTTGGACAGTGCCGGCCCGGTCACGTTCGAAGAGCAGTTTCGCCGCAAGACCGGAGAGAAGCGCAGTGGCAGAGTGACAGCACGGGTGGTGCGCGAGGGCCAGCCCTTTTATCTGGAGGGAGCCATTGAAGACACCACCGTGCTCAACCGCACCCTGGAATTCGCCGACGCTCAGCGCGATCTGGGGGACAAACTGGCCACCGCCTGCACCCTCAGCCAGGCACTGCGCCCGTGCCTGGAGACCGCCATTCACCTGGCCGAGATGGACGGCGGCGAGATCTATCTGCTGGACCCGGCTTCCATGGCTCCCGTACTGGCGGAGTGCACCGGCTGTAACGGCGCCGCCGAGGATCCGGGATTCATGGTCGGCCAACCCCTCTATACACTTCCCACCGAAGCCGGCCGCGAGCGCGGCCCCGAGAGCACCGTGCTGGCACACGCCAATGTTCCCATTCTGCACGAAGGCGCATGCATCGGCTGGCTCGTAACCCGATCTCATACTTTGCGCGAGATACCGGACTTCAGCCGCGCCGCGCTGGAGACCGTCGCCGCGCAGATCGGCAGCGCCATCGCCCGCATTCAGGCTCAGGAAGCGGTCGCTCGAAGCCAATGCCAGCTTCGGGCGCTGTTTGATTCCTTGAACGACTTCCTGGTCATCGCCGATCTCGAAGGATATATTCTGGACGCCAACCGGTCCATGCTGGAACACGCCGGCTGTAGCCAGCCGGAACTGCGAGGCAAGCACTTGGCGGAGGTATACTCGGCCGACCTTCGCAACCGCTTTGACGCCTTGCGCAAACCCGCTCCCGGCACCGAATCGAGCCTGGTTTTTGAGACCTTACTGGGCCGGGACTCCGCTGCCATTCCAGTCGAGGTCAGGCTCAGCCCAGGCATTTGGGACGGCCAGAAGGTGATCATCGGCGTAGGCCGCGATCTGAGCGAGCGGAGAAAATCGGAAGCGCAAGGCGTGGCGCTGCGCGAGAAAACCGCTCTGCTCAAGGAAATTCATCATCGCGTCAAGAATAATCTGCAAATCATATCCAGCCTGCTCAGCTTGCAGGCCGCCCGCATCGCCAACATCCAGGAACGGCAGCCCTTTCGTGACAGCCAGGCGCGCGTGCAGGCCATGGCGCTCTTACATGAACAGCTCTATCAATCCCCGGATCTTTCCCGCATCGAGTTCAGCGCATATCTGGGCACTCTCGCGGCGGAGGTTTTGCGCGTGAGCCGCCGTTCTAAAGAGATCAGCTTGCGGCTGGAGTTGCAGCCGGTGTGGGTGAACTCCGAGATCGCGACGCCCTGCGGCCTCATCATCAACGAGCTCATCACCAATTCCTGCAAGTATGCTTTCCCGGACTGCCGCGGCGAAATTTATCTGGCTTTGAAGGAGGATGAGGCGCACAACCTCGTGCTCCTGATAGCCGACGACGGCGTGGGGATGCCGCCGGACCTGGATCTCCGGCAGGCCACCACGCTGGGGCTGCAACTAGTGGATGATTTGGTGTCGCAGATGAAAGGATCCTGGTCGGCTTCGCCTTCGAGCGGCGCAGCTTTTCGAATTGTTGTCCCGGCCATGGCGCCGGAACAAGGAAATGGAGTCACACATGGCGCGGGTCTTGATTCTGGAAGATGAAAAACTGGTCGCGCGGGATATCCAGACTACGCTGGCCGGAGCCGGCTACCAAACCAGCCTGGCCGCATCCGGAGAGGAAGCCCTCGAGATAGCCCGGCGAGACCAGCCGGACCTCGCCCTGGTGGACATCCGTCTGGCTGGCACGCTGGATGGTATCGAAACCGCTCGCGCGCTCGGCCAAGAACTGGCGCTCCCCGTGGTCTATCTCACGGCGCACTCCGACGAGGAGACGCTGGAGCGCGCCAAGAGCACCGAACCGTTTGGTTACCTGGTGAAGCCGTTCGATGAAACTACCTTGCAAACCACGCTGCGGATGGCAGTCCACAAAGCCGCACTGGAGCGGGAAAAACGCCAGGAGCAGAAACGCCTTACCAGCGCGCTGGACCAGTTGACAGTCGGGCTGATTACTACCGATCGCGCCGGACTGGTGAACCTGATCAACGCCCGCGCGCAATCGCTCACCGGCTGGTCGTCAAAGGAAGCCTTGGGAAAAGACCTCGCCGGAGTCCTGGCACTGTGCAACGCCGGAAAAGTTTCGATCACCGCGGATCTGCTGAATTCGGCGCTCGGCGGCCAGCAGGAAGTCGAGCCCCGGGGACTGCTGAACCTGGTTTCGAAGTCCGGAACGGAAACGCAGGTCGAACAAAGGATTTCGCTCATTGGCGACGAACACGAACAGATCGCCGGAGTCTCCCTGGTTTTCTGGCCGGGCGGTGTTTCGGCTCGCGAATCGGCCCCTTTGGAGAAAAATGGAGCGGACTCGGACCCCCTCACCGGTCTGCCCGGCAGGGGCCGTGCCAGCGCGGTAATCGAAGCGGCGCATCAACGGCAGTCCCACTTCTTCGCGGCCCTGTTTGTACTGGACCGCTATCATGTGTTGACCCGGAAATACGGAGCCCGCACTACCGATGAGGTGCTCACCCGGTACTGCACCTATCTGTCCTCGCAAGTAAACGATGAACTGCACAGCACGGGATTATTTCGCTGGACGGGCCCCGCTTTCTTGACCATCTTCGGCCCGTTAGGGTCTTTGCGAGAGGCGCGAACCGCGATCAGCCGTATTAAATTGGGGCGAGAGTTCGATCTCAGCTCGCGCATGGCGCTGCTTTCGCTCTCCGCCTCAACGGCGGTGTTCTCGCTCGACGATCAACTGCCCAGCACTTTGATCAACGAAATCGACTCGTTCGTAGCCATTCAAATGAAGCAACAGCAGCACTGACGATGAATCGCGACTTTATGTAGCGGTCATATTCAGCCTCTTTCTTCCGATAAGAAAAGCGTGGTGAAATCTAGTTCGCGGCGCGTGCTGGTTCTTGACGACGATCCAATCTTCCGCAGAATCGCGGAAGCGGCACTCACTGATGCAGGTTACGAGGTTATCTCCGTGCCGGACGTACGTTCCGCGCAGGCTGTTTTCGAGAACTTGGAGCCAGGTTCACTAGCCTGTGCTTTGGTGGATTACTCGCTGCCTGGCGCCAATGGAATCGAGTTCGTCGAGTGGCTCAACCGCACTTATCCAACGTTAGCCGCCGTCATGATTACCGCTTCACCGGAACAGTGGCTGCTGGAGCGAAGCCTGCAGGCTCGCGTCTGTGCCTTCCTGGGAAAGCCGCTCGGGCCCGCCGACATTCGCCGCACCGTGGCGGGAGCGTCGGACATAACCGGCCAGCGCCGCGCCTTCGCCGAAATGCGCCACCAGGTGAAACAAGCCGGGAAACTGCAAAAGGCCATGCTGGAACGCATGCTGCGCAGCGGCGATGTCTCGCTCGAATACCGCTTCCACCCGCGTTACGACGGCAGTGGAGATTTTCTCGCCTACCATCGCCTGCCGGGCGGCCGGGACGTGTTCCTGATGAGCGATGCGGCCGGCCATGACCTGCACGCCCTGGCGCAGTCCTCCTATTTTCACGGGATGCTGAGCGGCATGTTGCGTAGCGGACGGGGGCTCGCGGAAGCTCTCGGAGAATACAATCGGGCGCTTTTGGATGAGCCGGCCGGTCAGGTCTTTTCGGTCTCGGTGAGCGCGCTCGAAATCGAGCGCGGCTCCGGATGCGTGAGCGCCCGGAATTACGGCGGCTGTCCTCCAGTCTTTGTGGATTGCCAGGGCTGGGTTCGAACCATCGGAACGCGGTCCTCTTCGCCATTAGGATGGTTCCCGGATTCCGCACCGACGTTCGATCGGGTTGCCATTCCATCCGGCCCAGTCTGGATGTGGACCGATGGCCTGGAAGACCTGGCTGAAACACTGAACGCGAGTTCTCTTAGCGTGGCATACACCTTGTTGGAAGCGCGCGCCGGAGAGCCGCCCCAATTCGTGGCCGAAGCCCAGGACGACGTGCTGGTGGCGCGCATCTGGCCGGGGGCGTCCGCCGATACGACGCCAGTCCCCTTCGTGCAGCCTTTGATCGCCGAGGATTACGGACCGGAAACCATCGCCAGCATCGATCGTGTGCAGGAGCGTTGGATTCGCAGTTTGCAATTGGCGCTGCCCGCCCTCAGCGAGAGCGTGCGCTACGACCTGGTGTTGTGCGCCCGCGAGGCCGTACTCAATGCCTTGAAACATGGGTGCGCCAGCGACGGAAAAGGGCGTTTCCAGGTGCTCTATGATCCAGCCCGCGAGTTGCTGCGCGCGCGGGTTTGGGATCCGGGCTCGGGCTACGACTTCGATGTTGCGGAGCATGCCGCTACCGACCGCCGGAATCCAGTGGAAGATCACCGCGGCCTGTTGCTGATGCAGGTCCATGCTCCGCGCGTTTCCCTCGGCCGGGGCGGCGCCGAGGTCACCATGGAATTCCCGCTGCACCCGGAAAAAGAAATGAATAACTCAAGGTGACCACCTATGCCGGCCAATGACACTCAGACGACCTATGACGAATACCGGAAAACCGTACAGTTCCAGGCTTCAGGCGATGTGCTCAGCACCACCGCCGATGGCCTGCGCGCCGCCTTGGAAGACGCGCTCCACAATCCGGCCGCACAGGCCGGGGCTTTCGAGTGGTTTGAGATCGATCTGCGATCCGCTCAGATGGTAGATTCGGTCGGGCTGAATCTGCTGGTCTGGCTGTGGAGGGCCATCACCGCCCGCGGAGGCAGGCTGCGCTTGAAGATCTCCAGCCCCAACATCGAACGCACCTTCCGATTCACTCGTTTCTGCGAACGGGTCGAAGTCGAATTGGCACGCTAGGGATCCAGCGCCGCCATTAGAAGTCCAGCTTCCTGCATGGTGTGTCGATTGCAGGACCAATCACGCCGGGAGATTATCCTCAGGAGAAATTATGCAACATGTACATGCAATCGAAGTAAGCCGCGGGATGCGGTTGGCCGCCATCCTGCTGCTTTCGTGCCTTCTGTTTAGCTCGTATGCCTTCGGCCAACAAACTTACGTCGGCCGTTGGGACGCTTATGGCGGGTTCACCGATATCCTGCAGCCCAGCATCAACTTGGCCGAACCGGGCTTTAACGGACAGTTCGGCTTCCGCGCGAAAACGTGGCTCACCTTGGGATTCGACTATTCCGTGGCCTCGGGGCGGAATATACTCGAGCCAGGCATGCTGATCCCGTCGCTGGCGACGCAGCTCGGCCAGCAACTGGGGGCGCTCGAAACAGTGGGTCTGGTACCAGCCGGTTACAATCTGGCAGTGCCGACCAACATCAGGACACAGACCTTTCAAGTAGGTCCTGATATCCCGTTCCGTCACTTCCAATCGGTCACGTTCTTTGTACGGCCGAACCTGGGGGCACTCCAGGCGGTAGCAACCCCTCGCCCAGGCGACCCCATCGCTTCGGCAATCGTAGGCCAGTTGACTCCCACCGGGAAGAAAACGGACTGGACTTACTTCTACGGATTCGGCGGCGGCTTCGAAGTCAACGTGACCAACCATTTCGCGCTTCGTTTCCAGGCGGACTATGCACGGGATCAGATGTTCAACGACATCTTGAAGGCGGGCAATACCATCCGCTTCTCGTGTGGACCGGCCTTCCAGTTTGGCAAGAACGTCGCCGGCCGGTAAGCTCCATTCAAGCTACGCAACAAAAAAGGCGGATTTCGGTCCGCCCTTTTTGTTTGACCCGTCCCCGGATCCGGCTAGCTTACAAAGCCCATCTCAGCCAAAAGCTGAGCGCGGATCTTATACTTCAGAATCTTGCCGGTCAGGTTCTTGGGTAGCATGGGTTGGAAGAGAACCCGGGAAGGCACCTTAAACTTGGTGACGTACTGAGAAACGTGCAGCCGGACTTCTTCCTCGGCGGCTTGCACTCCGGTCTTGAGTTGCAGCACGGCCCAGATCTCTTCGCCATAGACGGCGTCGGGCACGCCGATGACAGCCGCTTCGGCAACCGCCGGATGGAGATACAGCGCTTCTTCGATCTCGCGCGGTGAGATGTTTTCGCCGCCTTTGATGATCAGGTCCTTCTTGCGATCGGTGATGAACAGGTAGCCTTCCTGATCCAGGTAACCGATGTCGCCGGTATGCAGCCAGCCTTCTTTGAGCACTTCGTTGGTGGCCGCCGGGTCGCGCCAATAGCCGGCCATGATGTTGCCGCCTTTCAAGCAGATTTCGCCCTTGCTGCCGGCCGGCAGCAGCTCGTTCCTATCGCTCAGGATGCAAATCTCCACTCCCGGCGTAGCCACGCCGACCGAGCCGGCGCGGTAAGGCCGCTCGACTTCGTATCCGGTGGCGACCGAAGCCGATTCGGTCAAGCCATAGCCCTGATCGACGCGGCATCGGAATACTTGCTCGCACTGCTGGCGCAGACGCTCGGGCAAGGCTGCCCCGCCGCTGGTGATGCGGGTCAGACTCGAGAGATCATGCTTGGCGCGCTCCGGATGTCCCAGCAGATACATGAGCATGGTCGGGACGCCCGGCAGATAAGTGACTTTGTGGCGCTCGATGGCTTCCAGCGCCTTGACAGGATCGAATTGGCGCATCAGCACCGTACTCCAACCCCAACGATTCGCGATGTTTTGGACCAGAATGCCAAACACATGCGTGAGCGGCAGCGCGTTTAGCACACTGCCCCGCGCCAGATTCGGATTCTGTTGATAAGTGCTCTCCAGTCCAGCGCTCACGTTTTCATGGGTGAGCATGACGCCCTTGGGCGTTCCGGTGGTTCCGGAGGTATAAAGCAGGACCGCCAAATCGGATGGCACGACGTCGGCCGGGTTCTCGATGGGCGAGGCGCTCTGGAGCGCGTCCAGAATGTTCTCGGCGGCAGCCACCTCGCTGTCGCCGAAAACCAGCAAATGCTTCAGGGTCTTGATCTCGGCGTTGGCTTGTTCCAGCCGCGGCGCCAAGGCCGGAATCGTAATGGCGACCTCGGGCTCGGCATTGCGCAGGATATGCCCGACTTCGCCGGCCGTCCATTGCGGGATTACCGGGATAATAGCCGCACCGATGGTCCAGATGGCTTGAAACGCCGAGGTCAGCTCGGGTGAGTTGGGCAGCATCGCAACCACGCGGTCGCCCCGCCGTACACCGTAGTGATGCAGCAGGCGCGCGAGTGCGCCGGCATTACGCAGTTCTTGAGCATTAGTATAACTTTGGTCTTCATAATAGAGGCGCGTATAAACGCCAAAGCGTTCGATGTTCTCCAGCTCCAGACGGGCAACGTTGCCAATCACAGTGAGCCGTTCAGCCATTCCAACTGCCTGTTGCATAAAATGCCTCTTCCTTTTTTTCAGGCGCAGCGAAGCGCCCGCCAATAGCGATAACGATATAGTGAACCCGGATTCTCACGGCAAGCCAACAGCCACTGGCACTAGTTGAAAAAGAGAACCGGTTCTAAGAAGATGGCCTGAGATGCGAGTGGAAATTGGCACACCCAAAAAGCGCGATCCCCCGCGATTTATTTCGCAGTGGCCAATTCGGCTGGTGCGCCGCTGACAGTTCCAGCATGAACCGGCGGCCGTTTGCGGCGCGGGCGGCGGGGAGCCTCAATTCCCGCGGAGGCCTTGAGCTGGGCGAAAGCGTCGTTCAAGAAATCCCGCAGCCGATCGAGGTCCGGCGCGCAAGCGCGGTCGCCGGTCAACCCGAAATACATGCTGCCGTTGTAGCTGGCCATAGCGCAGTTTACCCCCATGAAGTCGCCGATGGGGACGTAACCGTAGTAAGTCAACATCTTTCGACCCAGCAGGTACAGCGGCGCCGTTGGCCCAGGCACATTGGTGCAGACCATGTCGAACGGCAGAACAGGTACAACGTTGGACAGCAGGCCGGTGAGCTGCGCTTGAACGGGGACGGGTAACATGGCGAGCAGGCTGCCGCCGAGCACCACCAGGTCCGCGGCATGGGCATGTTTCAGGGCTTCCATCCGGCGGTGGACGGTGCGCAAAAGTTCCTCGGGATCGCTGATATCAAGCGGGATGTTGACCGGAACGAGCGAGATCCGATTTCCCAGCCCCTGGCTCTGAACAGGGTCGCGCAGATTGACGGGCACCATCAAACGCAGCACACGATTCTTGACGCTGAGCCGGTGCGCGTGCGCGTAACGCCCAATAGCGCTTGCGAGCATGGCCATGCAAACATCGTTCACTTTTGCGCCGTAAACATGGCGGACGGCATCGATCTCATCCATCGGCAATTCGGCCCAGCAGACTTTTCTAGGCCCCAGGGACGGCGCTTTGAACGGAAAATCCTGCATGGGCTGGCCGAGTTCAGTCACGGCTTCAACCGGGCGGCCAAGGGAGCCTTGCACTAACTCACCCACCAACTCCTGGCTAACGCCCAACGCAGCCGACTGCAAGGAAAACAGCCGGTTCACCGCGTGAGAATACGTATCCAGCATCGCGTCCAGCAGATTGGCTCCCGGCTCGGGCGGAGGAGGCGCATGCAGTGGACGCTTGCGCGGCAGGGGAGCTGGCTCGCGACTTTGATCGAAGATCAGATTCATGAGCGACACTCCCGCAATGCCATCCGCCAGGCAGTGATGCACTCGGGCGATAAGCGCGGTGCGCCCGCCGCGCAGTCCGTCCACTACGGTAATGTCCCACAACGGGCGGTTCCGATCCATGATCTCGCTGAAGATCTCGCCGGCCAGGTTCTCCAGCGCTGCTTGGGTTCCGGGCCGGATGCGAGCGTGGCGGATGTGACGATCCAGGTTGAACTCCGGATCGAACTCCCAAGTCGGGTAGCCCAGGTTGAACGGCGGAAAGATCAGGCGCTGGCGATAACGCGGGATCAAAGGCAGCTTGGCCTCGATCAGTGACTTTAAGTCGTCCACGGCCAGATGGCCATCGAAGACGAAAACCGCGCCGATGTGTAGCGGCATTTCCTTCTTTTCGATATACAGGAACAAAGCGTCCAACGGTGCGAGTCGATCGCCGGCGTGATTTTGAGGCATAGGGCAGGACTCCGGTTGCTCAAATTGCAGCAGGTTGGCTGCCGCTTGGGAGCGCGGCGGGAATAAGAATTTATCGAGCAAGTGAGTGAGTTGGCGCAAGCCTTCAGGTGATTTGGCTCAGATCGTTTCGCACCCGGGCGCGCCAGTTCGTTTCCGGCACAACCGGCGGTTAGGCGCGGCGCTGGCACGCGAGTTGCCGGTTGTTTGTGAAGCAGCCTGGTGATCCCTTGCCCCTTGCGCCTGAACTTTTGAGGAACGCGCGCAAAACGGAGAGCGGCGCGAAGCAGTTCCTGACACGTATGGCGGTGCGCGCCGCACCCTTTGCGCTTCGAGAATTGATAACCGCAAATGCGCCGGAGCGATTGCGGCCGCTAATGGAAGCTTGTCTCGGAAAGCATTCCAAGGCAGCCCGCATCCGAGCCGTGCGACGGGAGTTGGAAGCTGGCGACCAGGCCACTCGCGACGAGGTTGGCAGCTGGGTGGCGCAGGCCGTTCCAATCCAGTTGCTCGTGCCGGAGGTTTATGCGCAGTGGCGGCCGGTGGTGCGCGATGCGGTTGAGTTTGTGTTCTCACGGCTGTCGGCTTCGAGGCTGGCAGTAAAGCTGGTGGAACAAGTCGACTTGCCGTTGGACACCGCGCCCGGCACGCGCCTGCTGCTGCTGATTTCCAAAATGCCCGGCATCCAAAAGATGGGCCAGGTGATAGCCCGGCATCGCCATCTGGGCGATCCGTTGCGGCATGCGCTCGCGGAGCTGGAGAACGGGATGTCGGATATGACCGCGGCCAGTATCCGGTCGATCATCGTGAGGCAGCTGGGCACGCGATTGCGAAAATGCGCGGTCAAGTTGGACTCAGGCATTCTATGCGAAGCGAGCGTGAGCGCCATTGTGCGATTCACGTGGCGCAATCCGGACACTCGAAGGCGCGAGCGCGGTGTGTTCAAGGTTCGCAAGCCTTATGTGGCGCGTTGCTTCGCCGAAGATCTCAGGCTGCTTCAGGAATTGAGCGAGTTCCTGGTAGGCGGCCGCCGTTATAGATTCGCGGCGCAAGACGTTCCGGAAATGGTGGCCGAAGTGGGCCTGCTGCTGGAACATGAATTGGACTTCGTGAGCGAGCAAGCCACTTTGCGCGATGCACTGCGCACCTACCGGGTGACGCTGGGGGTTCGCGTGCCGGGACTGATAACGCCGCTGTGCACGCCGCAGATTACGGCCATGAGCGAAGAGCACGGCGTCAAGGTGACGGACGCCTTCCCCAAACAGCCCTACCAGCGTATGGGCGTGGCAGACCAGCTCATCGAAGCCTTAATCGCCGTGCCGCTGCTCTCGCGCGAGACGGAGACCATCTTGCACGCGGACCCGCACGCGGGCAATCTGCTATACGACGAAGGCCGGCACGAGCTGGTGATTTTGGACTGGGCTTTGACCGAGCGGCTGGACCGGGAGTCGCGGCGGCAGCTCGCCATGCTCGTGATCATGACGGTACTGCGGAATCCGGGCGGCGTCGCGGAGGCTATTCGCCGTCTAAGGTCCAACCAAGGTGACGACAATCCGGCCGAGGCCGAGCTGATCCGCGCTGCGGTGGAACAGTTCTTCGAACGAGCGCCGCGCAGATCGTTAGGAGGGGAAGACGCGCTGGAGTTGCTGGACCGCGTTGCGCTGGCCGGTGTCCGCTTTCCGGCCGCGCTGGCCATGTTCCAGAAAGCGTTGTTTACGCTCGACGGCGTGCTCTACGACATCGCCGGATCGAAGGTGTCCATCAATAGCGTGCTGATCCGGGACTTCGTCGTGCGCGGCCTGGCCAGCTTCGGCCTGAATCACCCGCCGCTTTCGGTCTCGGACTTCATTTCTTTACAGCGCAGCGCACTGCTGTTTCCAGCGCGATGGGGAGCGTCGGCGCTGCGCGCTGCAACTACCGCTAGCGCCTCCGGAAGCGAGGCATCCCAATGACAATACCAAGCCTGTTACTCAAGAAACTTTATACGCTGCGAAGCCTGAAGAATACCGGCCAGGGCGCACAGTTCGGGATTAAGAACCGTCTGGGCGACGCCGAGCTGGTGGGTGTCCGATCGATTGCCATCGACGGCAAAGGCGTGGCGCTGGAGCACGTGCGCCTGGATCTGGCCGACGGCAGCACCTTGAGCCCGATGGAGGTGAACTCGGCGCATCCGATTCCCTTCCCTCTGAGCACGGTAGTTACGGTGCAAACCGGCGAGCCGGCACTCGAGATGGGCAAGCACGAGATCGACATCGCGTTCGAGTCGAGGCCATTTGGCGCGCTGGAATTCAAAGTGGAAGACACCATCGCGGAGGAAGAGAAACCGGCGCTGCATATTCCGCGCGATGCGGTGGACGACTATAGTCCAGCGGCGATCCGCGCACGCCAGGCGCTGATTGAGAAAGTAAGCGGAATCGAGCCGCGGCATTTGTTCGAATATTCTTTCGATCCACACGCGGTGCGCGGCAATTGCGAAAATTTCTGCGGCGTGGCCCAGGTGCCGATCGGTTTCGCCGGACCTTTGGAAGTGCACGGCGATTACACGAACGGCGACGTTCTGATTCCTCTGGCGACTTCGGAAGGGACGCTAGTTGCCTCCTACAATCGCGGGATGAAGGTTTTAAAACTCTGCGGCGGCGTCAAGGCGACCGTGATGGCCGACGCCATGCAGCGAGCGCCCGTGTTCGTGTTCCGCGATGCGCGCGCCTGCCGTGATTTCGTGGATTGGGTACAAGCTAATGTCGGCGACATCCGCGCGCAAGCCGAATCAACTTCTTCGGTGGCCAAGCTGCAGTACATCGATCCCTATGTGGCGAACAAGTTCGTCTATCTGCGGTTCAACTACTCGACCGGCGATGCGGCCGGACAAAACATGGTGGGACGCGCGACGTTCGCGGCGTGCAGTTGGATACTGGATCACTATCAAGGGATCACGAATTTTTACCTGGAATCGAACTTCGCGACCGACAAGAAGGCGTCGCACGTCAACGTAATGCGCACGCGCGGGAAACGCGTGACCGCGGAGGCCACCATCCGGCGCGATGTGCTGATCCAACACCTGCGGGTGGAACCGGAGAAGCTGGTGTATCACCACGGAGTCGCCAACGTGGGTGCGTTTTTGTCGGGGGCGAACAACAATGGCGCGCAGTCGGCTAACGCCATTACCGCGATGTTCATCGCCACCGGGCAGGATGTCGCGAATGTGGCTGAATCGTCGGCCGCGGTGATCTATTGCGAGCTGACGGAGGAACGCGATCTGTATATCTCTTTGACCATACCTTCGCTGATCGTC
>Ga0335083_10005274_pt1 | contig 16329 bp, 24 predicted proteins | sample Lox_Sample_42_FD_206716 | JGI IMG/M metagenome (GOLD analysis project Ga0335083, IMG submission 206716) | Soil microbial communities from Loxahatchee National Wildlife Refuge, Florida, United States - Lox_Sample_4.2 | ecosystem: Environmental > Terrestrial > Soil > Wetlands | place: USA... | reverse complement strand
GCAGCTTCTTGAGGTCGAGCTCGACCATGACGTCACGGGCGATCTGCCGGCGCTTGAGGGCGCGGTCCTGCAGGCGGCCCAGACGGTCCTCCATCTCGGCGATCCGGCCTTTGAGCCCCTGAACCAGCGCCTCATCGGCCAGCGCCGCCCGGATGACCGCCTGGAGGATTTCATGGACGTCGGTCAGCCCCTCGACGGTATCGGCCAGGGTTACATCATCGATCTGGGGGTCTTGCGCCCGGATGCGGTCGCGGATAACGCGATACGCGGTGGCAGCAAATTCAAGATTCATGTCAAACTCCCATACTGAGACACTCTCAAATCGATACTTTTAGTATCTATCAAGGGTCGTTATAATGTCAATACTAAAAGTATCAATAAGGCAGTTAAAGGCGGCACGGATGCTGGTCGGCTGGTCTCAAGAAGAACTTGCTTCGGCTGCTGGCATCTCACTACCAACTATAAAGCGACTGGAAGCGGCCGAGGGCTTGCTGGGTGGCAGGAAAACCACTGCCGAAAAAATTAGAAATGCGCTTCAAAAGGCAGGAATCGAATTCATCGACGCGAACGGAGGCGGACCGGGGGTCCGTCTCCGCAGATCGCAGCGGTCAAAACAATCCAAATAAAGCGCAACGGTCTGAAATCGCCGTCGAAGGCGAGGGGCTCAGTTGAACCGGGTGGGGGGTCGGTGTGTGTGGTTGGAGCCTTACCAGGCAATCTCTGATTTCGCGAAACGAAGCCAAATGACTAGCTCGGAGGCCCGCAAGTAGTTGGATCGAATCTTCGCGATATATCGCCAGCCGCGATTTGACGAAATGAAGCAGGCAATTGGCGTCAATCGACGCCAAATTACCACCACCAATATTAGCTAACAATTTTTGCAACGTAGTGATGCGCCGAGGCGCAATAACTTTCGGCGCCCCGACGCGGCCAATCGGCTGCGTGTCCCTCGCGCACTTTCTTGATTATTGCAGGAGTGGAGGCGGCGGAATGCCATTGTCATCGGCTCCGCCGGCGCGCCTTCTAATTCCATATTTGAGAGCGGTGACTTCCAATTTCCAGCTTTCCATTGCATGGAATTAAAATTTCCATAAGATGGAAGCACGGTCTGTTGATCAAATGGGCCGCGGCACAGGACTTGCTTGGAAGTGAACCATGGAAAAGTCGATTCGATTCTCAAACTCGCACGTGGACTATCAAGGACGTGACGCCAAATCCGTCTTCGGCTGGCGATTCTCTCCTCGCCTCATCCTTAAAGGAGGCAAGGGAACCAAGATCATCGATATGGATGGAAACGAGTACTATGACCTCACATCGGGCATGATGTGCATGGTGCTCGGTCACTCGCATCCAGAGTTGACCGAGGTGATGAAGGAGATGGCGGGTCAGATCGTCCACACGTCGTCGTGGTTCTCTAATCCATGGGTGATCGAGTTTGCCGAACTTTTGGGCAGCACGCTTCCAGGCAATCTCAACGTCGTCAATTTCGCCGTCACTGGGTCGGAAGCCAACGAAGTAGCCATGCGAATGGCACTGGCAGCGACCGGCAAGTACGATATCGTGTCGATGATCAGAGGCCTGCACGGTGGCTCGCTGGCAGTCGAGGCGTTGACGACCGTGGGCGGCAACCGGCGCAAGAATCTCGGCCCGTTAATGTTTCCTGCGAAGGCAAACGCACTGCTGCCGCCGTTTTGCTATCGCTGCCCTGTCAATAAAACTTACCCCGAGTGCGATATCGCTTGCCTGAAGCAGAGCGAAGAAATGCTCGAATTTGTGACCAGCCAGAACATCGCGGGGATCTTGCAGGAGACGATTCCGGTTGCCGGCGGCATGATCGTGCCTCCGAAGGAATGGTTGCCGCGTCTGGCGGACATGGCCAAGCGCTGGGGAGCTTTGTTGATCCTGGATGAAGCGCAACTCGCTCCTGCCCGAACGGGTAAGATGTGGGCGCTCGAGCATTACGGGGTCACACCGGACATCGTGACTTTCGGCAAGGGCCTCACCGCCGGCCTAGCAATCTGCGGCACCATCACGACGCCGGAAATTGCAGAGCAAGTGCGCGGCGACGCGGGCCTGCCCTGGGCCGGAACCTATTCAAGCGATCCTTTCGTCTCCGCGGTGGCACTGAAGCAGCTCGAAATCGTGCTGCGCGACAAGCTCGCGGAGCGCGCGGATCGGCTTGGAGAGATTGCCGCCACCGAACTCGCCACCTTGAAGGACAAATACGAGGTGGTCGGCGACATTCGCGGAAAAGGCCTCTACCGAATGCTCGACATCGTAAAGGACCGCAAGACGCGCTTGCCGGATCCGCTCATGGCTGAACGCATCCGTTATAACGCAATGATGGAAGGCATCGTTACGATTGCGGTGAAGCATTACGTGCGCTTCTGTCCGCCGCTCATCATTACCGAGGCCGAGATCAAGGACATCGTCGGCCGCCTCGGCATAGCAATCAAGCGGGCAATGGACGGCTATCCAAAGGATGTCGATTTCCGTCATTCCGGCTCGCTGGCGATAGGCGATCGTCCGGTCGCGGCCGAATAAAAGATTCGGGAAGGGGATCAAACAGGAGTTGCAGTGCGAAATTGCCGGTCTGTGTAGTGGTGAAAAGGGAGCATGACATGACTTCAAGACGGGAGTTCGTCACCAAGGTCTCGAGCGTGGTCGCTGGCTCGGGCCTCGTCCTTGCGCAAGGCCCATCAGCGTCGGCTCAGCAACCGGCGCCCGCATCCGGATCGAGCCAGTCAAAACTTGATGAAATCCGCGCTCGCGGCAAGATCATCGTCGGCGTCACCAGCGAGGCGCCGCCGTTCGGCTTCATCGATGAAAAAGGTGAACTTGTCGGCTTCGACATCGACATCGCAAAGCTGTTTGCGAAAGAGATTTTCGGCGATGAAACCAAGGTCGAACTCTTCAAACAGGGCTTTGCGGCGCGCTGGCCGAACGTGCAGAATGGCACTGTCGATTTTGGTGCGCAGGTCACCACCGTCTATCCCGATCGCGCGCTCAACGTTGCCTTCACACGGCCTTACATCGACAGCGGCATCGTGCTGATCGTCAAAAAGGATAGCTCGATCAACAAAGTCGCGGACCTGAACAATGCATCATATACGGTCGCGCATCTGACAGCGCCGGTGCAGGCAGAGCGCGGCAAGCGCCTCTATCCGAACGCCAAGTTCCTGACCTTTGATTCGATCTCCGCGCAATTCAACGCCGTAAAGCTCGGCCGCGCCACGGCCGCCCAGCTCGATTCTCCTGTGGCGTTCTACTATGCCAAGGACAATCCCGATATTCGCGTACTCGACGAATGGCTGACCGACGTGACCGGAAACGCGGTGTTCCTGCGTCAGGACGATTTCAAATGGTGGCTCTTTCTCGATACCGTGGTGGCCGAGATGGTCGGCGGCAGCCGCTTCAGCGCATACAAGGCGATCTACAAGAAGTGGTTCGGCATCGAGCCCAGCAGCGCCCGTATCGCGCAGTCGGGGCGCAAAGCGTAAGTCTGCGACCGGGCGCAGTGTAAAAGCCAAGCGACTGCCGGACCTGCGGGATAGCGTTTCCGGATGGAGTGATGGATTACGCCGCGCAAACGGCCCACTTGCTTATTAGGGAATTTCCGCAGCTCATTGCGGGCTTTCTCGTCACGATCGGCGTCGCTTCCGCGGCAATTCCGCTGGCGTTGATCCTCGGCCTGCTGTTGGTTGTGCCGCGGATGGCGAAGAGCAGCGCCATCGCCGGCGCGGCAATCGCCTATATCGAGCTTATGCGCAATACACCGCTGCTGGCGCAGATCTACCTGATCTATTTTGGTCTGCCGTTGCTGGGCTTGTATCCGTCCGAATTCACCTGCGGTGTTGCGGGAATCGCGCTGCAGCACGCAGCGTTCATGGCGGAGACCTATCGCGGCGGAATCGAATCGATCAGCCCCCAGCAGTGGGAAGCAGCGCGCGCGATCGGCATGAGAAAACTCAAAGTACTCCGTCTCGTGATTCTGCCGCAAGCTATCGTGCGAATCTTGGGACCGCTTGGCAATCAAATGATCATCTTGATCAAAGATACATCATTGGTCTCCGCAATTGGCGTTATGGAGCTTACGATGACCGCGAAAATGGCCATCGAGCGTAGCGCGGCGTCCGCCGAGATATTTGTCGCCATAGGAGCCTTCTACTTGATTCTGACGACGTTCGTGGGCGCTGTAGTGCGGTTGGCAGAGCATTACGCCGCTGAGAGCAATTAGCCCGTGTTCAACATGTTCAATGTCCTTATCGCCAGTCTGCCTTATCTCCTCAAAGGCGCGCAAGTAACACTTTGGCTTTCGCTTGTCGTCGTGAGTCTGGGAACATTGCTCGGAATTGGCTTGGGAATTTTGGCGGCGATAGGCAATATTTTCCTTCGTACATTGATCACGACCTACATCTTCGCTTTGCGCGGCGTGCCGGTGCTGATCGTGATGTTCCTGGGCTACTATGCGTGTCCGGCGTTGGGCTTCCGGGTCAACGCCTATATCGCCGTTGGTGCCGCGCAGATCATTTATATTGGCGCGTTTGTTGCTGAGATCATGCGCAGCGCAATCGCTTCGGTTCCACCCGGCCAAGTGGCGGCGGCGCGGAGCTTGGGGATGCGTCGTTTCACCGTCTTGCGCCAGGTTGTGCTGCCTCAAGCGGCACGCATTGCGGTGCCGCCCATTCTCAACAACTCACTGACTGCGATCAAACAGACTTCCTACGCCTCGATTGTCGGCGTTTGGGAACTCACTTACGCGGCACGTGAGATCGTCGAGCGGACCCTTGCCGCTTTCCAGATTTTTCTCGGCGTAATGGCTATTTATTTCCTCATTTGTTATCCGTTGTCTTTGGCGGCTCGCTGGAGCGAGCGACATCTGCTGGTTAATCACTGATGCACGAGGATGTTGGCCCATGCCGATGATCGAAGTGAGAAACCTACGAAAATCGTTCGGAGTGCTTGATGTACTCAAGGGCGTCTCTTTCGAAGTCGAGAAGGGCGAGGTCGTCGTCGTGCTTGGTCCCAGCGGTTCGGGGAAATCCACGATGCTCCGGTGCATCAATCATCTCGAGGATTATGAATCCGGTGAAATTCTCGTCGACGGCGCCGTTATCGGCTATAGCACCGATGATCAATGCCGCCGCGTCGCGCGTCCCGAGGCTGTCAATGCAAAGCTGCGCGAGCAGGTCGGCATGGTGTTCCAAAGCTTCAACCTTTTCCCGCATCGGACCGTGATCGAGAACGTCATGATGGGCCCGGTCCATGTCCAGGGTGTTGGGCGTGGCGAGGCGCGCGAGCTTGCCCGCGTTCTGCTGTCGAAGGTCGGCCTCGCCAGTAAAGCCGAGGAGTATCCATCGAAGCTTTCCGGAGGTCAGCAGCAGCGGGTCGCCATTGCCCGGGCGCTCGCAATGAACCCGAAAGTGATGCTGTTCGATGAGGTCACCTCGGCGTTGGACCCCGAACTTGTGGCAGAAGTATTACGCGTGATTCGACAACTTGCATTGGACGGGATGACGATGATCATCGTCACGCATGAAATTCACTTTGCCCGCGACGTCGGCGATCGTATTATTTTTATGGATGGTGGCGTCATCGTCGAACAGGGGACACCTTCGCAGATTCTGGCCAATCCATCGGCCGAACGGTTGAAGCTGTTTTTGCGTCGCTACCAGGGTGACTATCTAGCGGCATAAACGAATGGCACGAAGAGCGAAGGTGTCTGCGGCGTCTCCCGCAGGTAAGGTGCTGGCTGTGCTCAGCGCCGTGGCTCGGCTCGACGCGCCCTCCATTTCGGTGCTGGCGAGCGAGCTGGCGATCCCTATTGCGACGACGCACCGCATTTGCGGTCAACTGGAACGCTTAGGTTATTTGCAACGGTTGCCCGGCAGCCGGCGATGGACCGTGGCGCCAGCGCTCGTCAAGCTGTCCACCGAAGTGTTGCGCAGCGCGGCAGCCGGGGCGCCGGTCAACGCGATCTTGAAGGACCTCACCGCCAAGGTGGGCGAGATGTCCAGCTTTGCGATCCAGGTGGGAGATGAGATCGTCTACGCCGCAAGCGTCGAGCCGCCACACAGCCTGACGCTCCTGTTCCGGGCCGGCCGAACGGCTCCACTATTCTGCACCTCGAGTGGCCGGCTATTTCTTTCTCGACTGAGCGACGCGGAACTCACTCGGTATTTGCAGGCGGCCCGTCGACCGGCCTACACACGCTACACAGAGACGGACGTCCGAAAACTCACGGCGACGATCCGCCGCGTGCGCGCGCAAGGTTACGCCATCACGAATCAAGAATACGTGCTCCACGTCGTGGGCGCTGCCGTGCCCGTGATCGGAAGCGGTGGCACATTCTACGGGGCGCTATCGATCGCGGCCCCAGATGTGCGCCTCGGTCTCACTCGGTTAAAGAAGCTGGTTCCGACCCTGAAGTCCGCTGCTGCCGATTTAAGCAAAGCTTTCTCCGACCGCTAAGTCTTCTTGCTTGATCGCGCACCCTAACGCGCGGTGTGTCGCTCAAGGCGGGGAATCAGTTTTATGGCCGACCCGCCCTCACGTTGGAACCGTAATGTTACCTAAGACGCTGGAAGCGCTGAAGTTATGGTGAGGCCAAATCGGCAGCAGGCCTGGCAAAAATTGTCGCTATCGGGAGCCCGGGTTTGCTCCTTGGGGGCAGCGGTTTATCCATCGCAACTATCCGGAGGGCAGCAGCAGCGCGTCGCGATCGCCCGGGCACTGGCCATGGAGCCTGAGGTCATGCTGTTCGATGAACCGACTTCGGCGCTCGACCCGGAAACGATCGGTGAGGTACTCAATGTGATGAAGCGGCTTGCCGAAGAAGGCATGACAATGATTGTCGTCACCCACGAGATGACGTTCGCGCGGCAGGTTGGCGACTGGGTCGTGATCATGGATCGCGGACTCATAATCGAGCAAGGACCGCCGGAACAAATTTTCGATGCGCCGAGCGTCGAACGGACCCGGGACTTCCTCAGCCACCTTGGCTGGTCCGGCTAACGGCGTTTATCGTGTGATTGAGTGTCAACCTCGACGCGCGGAAAGTTGTTGGAATGCTTGCCGTTGAAATGCGGTATTGCTCGCCTTAATTAAATTGCCGGGGGGTTCTTGTAGGAGCACGATATGGGCCCAATTTCCTCACTCGCCGAAATCAATGCACGTCAACATGAGTTCTGGAGTGTCGAATCACAAAAATTGGCGGAACGCATTAGCGAACCCGCAATCTGTGAATTGGCATTGCAGATGGTGCGCTTTGATCAAGAACGCGGACTGCCCTTCGGGCAGCAGAAAACGCTCGAACTTGCGGCGATGGAGGCAGATGCGGCATTTAAATTGGTTAAGACGCATCTCGGCAAAAAAGGTCGACGGGCCAGACCATCGGATAAGTTGCAAATTCTGATTATCGATATCCTAAGATTGAACCCTTCTTTTTCGAACCAGCAAGTCTTGGCGGCCTTGCACAAGGAACAACATCAAGGAATTGTCGACGACATCGATGAAGATGAGCTCGCCTTCAAGGACTGGCGAGGGCGTTGCAAGACTGTCAAGCTAGCGGCGCTCAAGCATCGGTTCACCCGCGCCCGAAAAGTTCTCGGCATAAAAAGGTAATAGTCTCGTCAGCCCGCTGGCGCGACTGGCATGCCTTATCAAGCACGCACCGGAGCCCGGAATGTTCGAGCTCGCAGGAGTGTGTCATGGGCAGTCAAAAAATAGGCTATCGCCATCCACCGCCCAGCGGACGCTGGAAGCCAGGTCAGAGCGGAAATCCAGGCGGCCGGAAAAAGCGGACAAAGACGGTCGGCACGATCATCGACGAGACGTTGCTGCGCAAGGTGACGGTCGAGGAAGACGGTCGACGCGTCACGCTGAGCCTGCAAGAGCTCATCTTGCACCAACTCGCGAATGCCGCAGCCGGCGGCGACATGAACGCGATCAAAACCCTGTTCGCCTTGCGGGACCGCTATGACGACAGCAGCGAAACGAACCTCGATCCGGCTGAGCTGGAGCCTGACGATCGAGCGATCATTGAAGACTACCTGGCAAGAATTCAAGCCGCGGCACCGACCTCCACCGAAAAGCCTCCTGCGGCCTGCGAAGCACCAAACGGCGAGTCGCTGACCAAACCCAACTCTTCCGAAGGAGATGCTTCATGAACGTTGCTGCGCATCAAAGACCCTTTTTTCAGGCGATGATGCGCGACGACTTCGAGGCGTTCGTGCGCAAAGTGTTCCATACGCTCTGCCCCGGTCAAACCTACGTCAGCGCGTGGTTTATTTCCGCAATCGCCTATCAACTGGAACGCATCCGGCGTGGGGAGATCAAGCGCCTCATCGTCACCATGCCACCGCGTTCGCTGAAATCGATTATGGCCTCGGTGGCATTTCCGGCTTTCATGCTTGGCCACGATCCGACAAAGCGAATCATTTGCGTCAGTTATTCCGCCGAGCTTGCGCATAAGCAGTCGAATGACTTTCGCGCCATCATCGCGAGCCCATGGTATCGAGGCATCTTCCCGTCGACCCGTATCGGCCCTTACAAGGACAGTGAGGGCGAAATTGAACTTACCGCTCGTGGCTTTCGCCTCGCGACTTCGACCGGCGGCACTCTTACGGGACGCGGTGGCGACCTCATTGTCATCGATGATCCGTTGAAACCAGTCGATGCACTGTCGGAAACCAAACGGGGCAGCGCCAATGATTGGTTCAACAACACGCTCATCTCACGCCTCGATGACAAGCGGATCGGCGCAATTGTCATCATCATGCAGCGCGTTCATACGGACGATCTGACCGGCTTCGTACGTAGGCTGTCGGACGACTGGACCGTGCTGAGCCTGCCGGCTATCGCCGAGGACTTCCAGCGCATCCCGTTGACCATGGGCCGCTTCCACGAGCGACCACCCGGAGATGTCCTCTCCCCAGAGCGCGAGCCAGCAGAGATTCTTGACCAATTGCGTCGCCAGCTCGGATCTGACCTTTTCTCAGCGCAATATCAGCAGGCCCCCGTGCCGCCCGGTGGGGCCATGATCAAGCGGAAGTGGATTCAACGCTACGCTGAGCGTCCACCGCAATCCGCAGGGGTATTCATAGTGCAAAGTTGGGACACCGCGGCAAAGGGAGGGCCTGAGAACGACTGGTCAGTTTGCACGACGTGGCTTTGGACCAACGGCAATCAATTTTACCTGCAAGATGTTTGGCGCGATCGCGTGGATTATCCCGCGCTCAAAGCCAAAGTCCGAGAAATGGCGGAGCAGTGGGGCGCCCATCAGGTGCTGATCGAAGAGGCCGGCACCGCCGTCGGCTTGCTTGCTGAACTCAAATGGCACGTTAGGGGCGTCACCCCAATTAAGCCCGACAAAGACAAGCAAACCCGGATGTCGATCGCATCAGCGCTGTTTGAGGCCGGACAAGTCCATTTTCCCGAGCGGGCGCCATGGCTGCCGGAACTTGAAGCGGAATTGTTTTCGTTCCCCGGCAGCCGCTACGATGATCAGATCGACTCGATCAGCCAGGCACTGAATCACTCGCGGTCGTCCTCGCTATGGACGTGGCGAAAGATTGCTGCCCATCCACTTCCTTTGTCGCCGACTCCGTCAACCTATGCCTCGCCCTACTACAATGTATTCCGGACGGCTTGGCCATGATCAGGTTTTGGCGGCCAGCCGTTGGCGCAATAAAAGCAACAACATGGAAATTATAGATTTGGAGCTCTGCGGCATGGTTGAAAGGGAGCGGCAGCGCACGTGAAAATATGGTGCTGGAGACTTTTAGTTAACCGCCGACACAAAAACGCTCGATTCGCACCGGAAATCCCTGCTCAGCAGGGAAAATTCGCTTGCTTTTCTGGGCAGGGAATTTGGCCGCTAAGCCATTCTGAAAACGCAGATTTCGTCGACTGGTTTGGGTCTAATATGGGCGATTTCGACAGAATTCCCTGCAAATTTCCCTGTTCGCAGGGAATCGGTCGGGTGACGAAAGCGGGAGATATTCAAACTGCCGGCATTGGCTTCATCGACGAAACCGGTGCCGACGACGAGGCCTTCATGAAGTCGCTTCGCTTATCGTGCATATCGGATGACGGCCATTGCCCCGGCGACAAGCAGCCATCGCAAATAGCGATTGCCTTGCTTTGAGATGCCGCCAAGCCGCTCCTTGCCACCGGTCGAATGCTGCTTGGGCACGAGACCGATCCAGGCCGCTAAGCTGCGTCCGGACCAATTCATCTCGTTAATTTTCGGACGAGCAGCGAAATGAAAATAAATAGCGCATCAAAATCCACTAAATGACAAATGGAACGCCGCCGGATTCATTCTAGGAGGGCGTTTATCAAAATGACCGCAATTATCGAGAACTGATGGGCCCGAGTCTCGCACATGCATTGCTGTGGCGAGACGTTGCGAAAAGCACTAGCGGCTGCGGCAGGGCAAGATATTTGGAGTGAACTGATAATGAACAACCGGGGGTTTCGGGGCATCCTTGATGCCAATGGCACGCTCGATGCCGCGCTTACACGTCATATGCAGGAACCTGTCGTGGATGCGGGTGCGGTTGCGCGTGTGCTCGCGCGACTGACGCCACTGCCGAGACAGAGGCAACCATTTTGGCGATTGCCCGGCATATTCCTTGACTGGCAGTTCGCGCCTGCTTGGACGCGCATCGCCGCTCTGGCGGGGTGCGCCATTATCGGTTTTGTCATTGGGATTGCCGATCCAGATCGGTCCATTGGGAATTCGAATGCACCATTTGCTGTCGCCAGTCGGACCGATGTCGAATCGGTTGTCTTCGACCCGGAGTCTCCCGCCGGAGTGTGGCCGTGAGCATTTTCGATGAGCAATTCGCTCAGTTCGGGACGAATGCGGAACTTGCGCTTGAAGCGGCCTACTTTTCCTCCCGCAGCAGACTGGCGACGACTTCGACGAGCTGCTCGTTGGTATAGGGTTTAGGCAGAAATGAACTGCGCTCCACGAATAAGCTTTTCATGCCATCCGTAAGGCCGCGCGCGCTGGTGTAAACAACGGGGGTCTCGGGACTGGTCTGCCTGATGACATGACCGACTTGCAGACCACCCTCGTGATCTTCGCCCAAACTCACGTCTGTAAAAACCAAATCGATCTTCGGCGCCGAGTGGATGATAGACTGAGCCTCCGCCAAGGTTGAGGCGGTCAGTGTCTCATAGCCCGCCTGCTGTAAAACTGATTCCGTAAGCACCAAAATTGGCGGCTCATCCTCAATAACCAATATCACGGCCATTTCATCCCCCCGGACTTTCGGGGCGACAATGTGTCAAATCACATATAGTTCCAAGGGGTGCTAAAAAATGTCACGCGCCACTTTTGCTGCCCAGATGGGCGACGGTCGGTGGCTTTAAGCGAGCCAAAGACTCGGACGGGCCTAAAATATATTGAAATTCAATAATTTAAAAAATTTTTACTGTCCGAGAAAAAGACCTCTTGAAATCAAACGGCGTTTTTCTAAATCGTTTTTCCGTCGAGCGCCTAACTGGGCTCGACATACGGGCGCCGGCCGGTGTCCGGCGACCTTTGTATCCATATTGCTCAACGGAGGATGTGGCTATGAGGAACCTCAACCTTGATCCCTTCTGGCGGACAAGCATCGGTTTCGACCGGCTATTCGATCTGATGGATGAAAGCCTTCGGTTTGAACCGGAGGACCACTACCCACCCTGCAATATCGCACGAACCGGCGAAGATACCTATCGGATCTCGCTAGCGGTCGCTGGCTTCAAGCCGGATCAGATCAACGTCACCGTCAATCAAAATACCCTGTCGGTCACGGGTAGCGTCGATGAGAAGCAGGACAGGGGCGAGTATCTCTATCGTGGCATTGCGGGCCGTCCGTTTGAGCGCCGTTTCAGCCTCGCTGATTTTGTCGAGGTGAAGGGCGCGTCTTTCGAAGACGGCTTACTCCAGATCGAATTGGAGCGCGTGGTGCCGGAGGCGATGAAACCGCGTCGCATAGAGGTCAAGACCGGGAAGTCTGTTGGTCAGGGCGATAAGGTCCGGACCATAGACTCCAAGGTCGCATAAAGGGAACCCTATCGAAGCCAGTTGAGGTGGCCCGCTCCTAAAGCCGGGCCACCTCCCTCAAAATGTAGAGGAATGGCCCATGGAAGATCAGACCAGAAAACCGAAAGCATCAACATTCGAAACTTCACCCAACGAAAAATTTGACCTCGATTCGCTCTTGCACCCAGCAAGAGCGTTTGCGCACCCAACGGATGTCGTGCGCGATCCCGATCTCACACTCAACGAGAAGCGGGCCATTTTCGCATCCTGGGCTTCAGACGCCTGCGCGGTAGAGGCTGCACCCGATCTTCGCGTTAGCACTTCGGGCCGTGTCGTCCGGTGGGATGACATTATGGATGCCCTCCGCACTTTAGACCGCGAAGCTGATGGCTACGGCAAACCACTTCCTCACTACAAGCGAGTGCTAGCCCGAAAAAGAGCTGGATTGGCCGGAATGAGATCTCGTCGACGCGGCTCGGGCGACCAGGGACAAATGCTAAATTAGCGCGAGGTCAACAATGAATAGACGTATCGCGATTGAGCAACTTCTCGGTTGGAGCGGCTTTTTCATAAGCGCGCTTTTCATCCTGGGATTGGTCTTCTCGCCCGCACACTAACATCTCGCGATGCGCAAACTGACAGTCAAGCCCTTCGTGCAATAGAGAACGTTGTAGAGGTGCGGCATGCAATGTAATTTCGCCCATGTGGTGAGTTGGCGTGAGGACAATGTTTTGTGGGTGGATTTCAGTCGCGACCCTGATCCGCCTGCGCCAAGATTTCCCGGAGCCCGTGGATTGCGCGAAATTGGTGATGAAAGGACAAGTACGACCAAAAGTATCTCGGATGTCCTTCCTATGTTGGCAGCTGCCAAACGCTGTCCGGGAGCCGAACGAGGATCAGTAAATGCCTCACCCAATGGTCAAAGAGGCGCAAGTCGAATTGGAGGAGGCACAGTCGCAGCTTGATGCGGCTCTTCGCGCTTGGGATACCAGCGTTTCGGAGTTGTGGCGTACGTCGCTAGCACTGACGCAAGCACAAAAACGGGTGACACGCGCGCATGAACTTTTGCGCGACGCCCTGGACACAACGGGTAAATCGTAAGCGCGTTAGCCGCATGCGGACGTCGCATATGGGTCAATCGCGACCGGGACGAGACCCATAGAAGGTCCTGCCGTGTCCGCCACAACGGGCCGTCGTGGGTTGATGATGCCGCCCGGCGCGTGATTCAAGCTTCCAAACCGGAGCCTCGAATCATGCGCTACGAACTCACCGACCACGAACCTGCGTTGCAATCCCTAAAGGCAAAAAAGGCATCATCCGCCGGTTCTCCTGAGCCGGCGGATTATGCGCTTACAGAGTGGCATTTAAACGCGGAGCTGAGCTAGCGTGCGGAAAGGCCGCCTGCCGCCGCCGAAGGATAGAGGGCGATGGCAAACACACCGTCGGGGACGGCCTTAGCGGCAAGTGGCGTGATCGGACCGGTCCATAACAGCGGAGTAGCGTTGACGCAGCAGCTCGCTGGATTTTTTTTGCTATCCGATGGAATGAGACTGACGTCCGCCAAAAAATTGAGGCCGCGCATGTGGCACATGAACGCGGCCTCATTCGCTCTGTGAACCAAGGCGACGCCGAAGTCCCCAAGAACGACCCTCGCACAATGCCGGGTTCTTCGGACGGGTTTGTGGCGGGTTGCCACTTATCTACAATTTTTTTCCGGCTTTTCGTTTGCTTCATTACATGCAAATAGCTTTGTTTCTCCCACGCTTGTGCACCACCGCCCTACTTTAGAATTAGAGCAACGCATTGCAGAACGATGGTGGCGGCAGGCATGACGGTGCCTCAGCGCCGCCGCAGCGGTCTCATTCATGTACCACAATACCGTGGATGAAGTTCGCGATTTTTGGCACTCCCCGAAATGCGGTAATATGTTTAGCCCTAGTTAGTAACCGCGCGTCAGTAGAAAATAGCGGATCACCCACCCAACCACCCACAATACCGCGCCGGCGATCATCACGGCTTTCTGGCCGCCATAGCTGGTGCCAATTTCTGAAAAAACACCCAGCACAATCAGAATGACCGCTGCTAAGAAGAACGGCCAATATAAAAGCGGCGCTAAATATCGCATACGGGGGCCCGCCGAACGTTCCCGCAAATTAATGCGTGCCATGCCGGGTGCACCATTCTGCGGCGCGAGCGGCGGTGGAGCCGTGCTTCTCGGCAGTGGCGACGCAGCTCGCGTAAGTGCCTTTCTTCGGCGTCTCCGCAAAGCTGCGGTCTTGTACCGCGACGATGGCCGCGGCTGCAAATAGGATGACAGTGATGAGCTTGTGCATTGCACCCTCCACGATTGAATGAAGCGAATCTAAATGTAAACTTGAATAAAGGGCGGTTCTAGCTTTTTACGTTCGACCAGCGACCCCCAGCATGGTCTTGTCATCGTTACCATTGCTATCACCACAGTGCTCGCTGTGGTGTCGTTTCGTTTCTTTGAGAGCCCAGCTCGAGCACTACCAACAATTGCTTGAGCTTACGGCCAACGTGGGCCGCTTTGCCGCAAGTGTTGGGATCGGGATTGGTTTCCCTGTTGCCTAACCAAACCAGCGTCAAACATTTCCACGAGTATACAAATTTTTAATGCGAATTGATCGCAACCAGCGAAGCACTATGTAGAAGATAAGGCACAAATCGAAATGGAGGAACGCATGTCAACGAAACTGAAATTCATTGCCGTTGCCCTTGCCGTCACGGCTTTGGCCTCAACGCCGGCCCTAGCCTCCACCTTTCACAAGGGGTGGGTGCTAGGCGCTAATGGTACGATGCACCGGGGTTGGGTATCGATCTCCAAAGAAGCGAACTCCGCTCATGCCTATGTGCCGGCGCAACATGCTTCATTCACGAACGATCCGACGATGATGATGATAAAAGATCACATCCCCGTGCGGGACCATGGCCTGCCGGGCTTCGGAGCGCGGCCGTAAGCTCGGCCGGTGCTGATCGCTGAAGAAAAACAAGGTTGCCGGTCAGTGCTGGCGTCCGGCATGTCCGGCCCCGCAGCGGAATCCCATAGCCACACGCAAAACCAAAAAATAGCAAAAGGAGGCCAAGCAAGATATCTAACCGGCTTAGCAACAGCTGCTTCTAGCAATAGAATACCGCTTCCGACTGGGCAAAACGTAGATCAAGGGTCGGTGTCGGCGGGAGCGATATTTGCGAGATTTTTACAGGTCACGAGGCTTAAAGTGCGCAGCCATCATGGAACAGTCGATTATTAATTTTCTCTTTGACCAGTTCTCCCTTTTCGGATTGATGCTACCGAACTGGCTGTTGGTCGTCGCGGGCGTAGTCACCATTCTAATTCTAGCCTCCACCCAGACGTGGCTTTAGAGGCGGGAACTCATTGGATTGCGGGAGGACCAATGTCGAAAATTGAACGGTTAGGTTCTGAATCGAGGATCAAATCGCTAGGCAGCATCCTGACGCTTCTGGTGACGATCATCATGGCGGTGACGTTGCTCGCGATGCTATTGATCGCGTTGTGATCTGAAACGTCATTCGTAATATAACAGCGCGCTATTCTGAGTGGCTTGAATCGCCAATCGACGTCCGCTTGGGCCCTTCGCGTCCTTTTTGAAACGTGCGCCATTGGGCAGAGCGGACATTCGCGCCAACCGCGCCCAATAAGCTGGATTTATAAGTACGCGTCCCAACTTTTTTAGAAGTCAATTTCTACGACAACGGGCGACCTCGAAGTCCTTCGGTTTGCCGGCCGAGCCTTTTTGGCGACAAAAAGCTCCAATTGGCGTTGCCGCAATTTAAGGCTTTGGTTACTGCCGTTGATATAATGTTGCGACTAAGAGATCACCATAAGTGACCTCGATAAGAATTCAAAACCTACAGGCATTCGGCGTGCGATTGGCGCTTTGGTACAGACCGACGCTCTGGCGTCGATGAACGACGCGACGAAGAAGGGCGTCTGCTGTTGTGAGTGTCGGTCCGGAGTAGATGGGCCCACAAAGAGTGCGCGACTTATGCAAGTTCAAACGGCAGTAAGGAAGACAAGCTAACGGGGCGATCTCGATTCGACGCAGTTTGGTATCACCGTGACACACAGCGAATGTTTAGTTTGCCCCGCCGTCTTTGGCGGCTGGTCGGTGCGCCTCAGTGCGCGCGAAGCCGGACCCTACGCCTCACCAGAAATAGCGCTACGCGTAGCCATCGCTGAAGCACTGTATATGCAGCGAGCAAATAAAGCAGCCCGGATCATGGTTCGCAATTCAAAAGGAGTCGTT
>Ga0335083_10005273_pt1 | contig 16329 bp, 8 predicted proteins | sample Lox_Sample_42_FD_206716 | JGI IMG/M metagenome (GOLD analysis project Ga0335083, IMG submission 206716) | Soil microbial communities from Loxahatchee National Wildlife Refuge, Florida, United States - Lox_Sample_4.2 | ecosystem: Environmental > Terrestrial > Soil > Wetlands | place: USA: Florida... | reverse complement strand
CGATCGCGTTGGTGGGATCTCCGCTCAGCTCAGAGGAGAAAATGCGCGCCGCGAACTCAACGACGGTGAAAGCGCCCGCGCTCTCGCCATGCAAAGCGGTCAACCCGAGCCTCGATTGCAAAGCGAGGGTGAGCTCCACCGCCATCAGCGAATCGAGGCCGATTTCGGAAAGGGGCTTCGACTTGCTGACGTCCTCGCGCGGGAGCCGTAGTATGCGCGCCAACTCCTCGACGACGATGTCGGCGATCTCGCGCCGGGCCTCATCCGGCGGCAGCCGTCGGGCGATCTCGCGAAGGTCCATTCCGGCGCGCGTCTGAGCCTCGTCCACTTCCAGCCCATTGAGAAGGCGCCGGTAGGTCGGCGACCCGAGGATCTTGAGGTTGGATCGCGCCGCGGACCAGTTCATGTCCGAAATCGCCAGCACGCCGTCCGCCGGAGGCGCGCCCTCCGAGGCGAGCGCCTCCGCCATGAGGTCGAGCGCGATTTTGGCCTCCATGCCCCTCACGCCGGCGCGCGCGGCGATGGCGTCGCGCCTCGCCGCCGAACGCGCGAGCACGCCGGCGTCCGCGATCGCGCCCCACGCCACCGCCAAGGCAGGCAATCCCGCGGCTCGCCGCCGCCGTGCGACTCCCTCGAGGTAGCCGTTTGCTGCGACATAGGCGCCTTGCCCCGGATTTCCGAGGATGGTCGTCACGGAGGAGAACAGCACGAAGTAATCGAGCTTAAGGCTTCTTGTCAGGCGGTCCAGGTTCTCGGCGACCGCGATCTTGGGGCGCAAGACCTCGATAAGCCGCCTCTCGTCCAAATTGGCGATGATCGAATCGTGAAGCGTCATCGCGGCGTGCATAACGCCACCGAGCGGCGGCATCGTTCGCTGAACGTCCGCGAGCAGGGCGTCCGCCGCGGTCGAGTCCGCAAAGTCGACCTTTTCGACGCGCACTACCGCGCCATTCGCGCGCATGGCGGCGACGGCGTCGCGAGCCGTCTCTGTCGATGCGCCGAAGCGGCCGACGAGCACGAGATGTCGCGCGCCGCAGCTCACAAGCCACTTTGCGGCTTCCGCACCGAATCCGCCCAAACCCCCAACGATGAGATGAGTGCGGTCGGGCGCGACCGCGAACTGAGCGCGCCTCTGGGGATCCGCCGCGGGCGTAGCCTGCGGCGGCCGCACAAGGATTTTGCCGATATGCCCCGACTGCTGCATGAGCCGCATCGCCTCCACGACCTCCTCCTGGTCGAATAGCGAGTAGGGGAGCGAGACAAAGTCTCCCCGCTCGAAGCCTTTCATCAGTTCCGCGAAGAGGCCCCGGGCGGACTCGCGCCGTGCGCTCAAGAGCTGGTCGAGATCGACGCCGAAGTAGCTCAAATTGCGCCGGAACGGCCTCAATCCGATGGAGGTGTTGGCCTGATAGTCGCGCTTGCCGAGTTCGACGAAGCGGCCGAACGGCTGCAGAAGACCGATGCTCCGCTCCATCAGTTCGCCGCTAAGCGAATTGAGCACCACGGCGACGCCTCGTCCCCCCGTCACGCGCATGACGTCATCGACGAACTTGGCTGAGCGTGAGTCGAAGGCGTGTTCCGCGCCCAGCGCGAGGCAGAGTTCGCGCTTCGCCGCCGACCCTGCCGTGACGATCGGGCGAGCGCCTCGCTGCCGCGCGATCTGGAGCGCGGCCTGGCCGACGCCGCCCGCGCCGCCGTGGATGAGGACCCACTCGCCCGCATCCAGGTTCGCGCACGCGATGAGGCCGTAAAACGCGGTCAGGAAGGCCACCGGGATCGTCGCCGCCGCCTCGAACGTGATCGAAGCTGGAATAGGGGCCACGTGGTCGAGGTCGACAGTGACGTGGGAGCTGAACGAGCCGCCGTGAAAGCCGATGACTCGATCGCCGATCCGAAAAGTTTCGACCCCGGGACCAATGCGGACCACTCGTCCAGAAAATTCCAGTCCAAGCGTTGGCCCCGCGAATCCCTCTTCAACCATCTCGTCGGGCAGGAGCGAGAGCGTCAACATCACGTCGCGAAAATTGAGGCCAGCGGCGACGACCTCGACTTCAATTTGCCCCGTCTTCGGCGCAGCGCGCACCGCCGGCCGCCACCTGAGCTTGTCAAGGCCTCCCTCCGGCGATTGTTCGAGCCGTAGCCCTTCTCTCGCCAGCAAGCTCGCCCCTTCGTCCACCGCGGGGGTCGCGTAGCGCAGAACCTCGACCTTATCCTTTCGGATCGCGATGTCCGTCTCGGCCGTCCCGGACAGGACGAGCGAAGCGAGTCTGTCCGCCGCCTCGGGCGCCAAGCCTGGAATTTCCACACGATGGATGTCGAGCGCGGGCGCCTCGTTTGCGAGGGTCCTTGAAAAGCTTGCTATCGCCTCGGCGCTCGCGTCCTGCGCGCCGTCGATCGGCACGAAGACCTGGACATTCGTCGACCCGTAGTCGGTCAAGAGCCGCTTCAGCGCAAGGCACCGCGAGGCGACGCGACCAACTTCGTCCTGGCCTGAATCGCCGAGGAGCCAGACAACCGAATCCGCTTCGCGTCCTCGGATCGTCTCGGCGCCGCGGACGAGGCGCCCTCGCGCGCCGCGCGCGAGAAGCCTTTCGCTGACTGCGGCGGCGAAGGCGTGGGTTCTCGCGCCTTCGCCAGCAATGACGATGTCGATGGCGCGGCCGTCGAAACTTGTCTCGATCATGGACGGTTTCAGAGCGCGCGCCACGATCTCGACCGCGTTTTGGCCGCCGTAAACCCGCAGGGATGCAGCAATTGAACCGAGGCCGGATCGCATGAGGCGCCTGCGCCACTCTTCGGCGTCGCGCGGACGAAAATCCTCGTCATCGAGCGCGCCATCGTCCAGCCCGAAGAGAAGGGACTGGAAGAGTGAAGGCGCGGGCTCGATCGCAAGAAGACCGGCGTCCGGCGCAAGTTTCTCCACGAGCCGGCCAAAAGCCTTGCTCCCCGCGCCAATGCGCGAGAGTCCTCCAGAGCTCAGGACAAGGTCGCACGAACTATCCGCCAGCGCGTCGAGTTCCGCGATGAACGACGCTTCCGCCCAATGTTCGATCCGCCGCCGCGCGCGCTCCAGGCGGCGGACGTCGGGATCGTAGACATTCAGCCCGTGCCCTCGGCGCTCGGCGAAAGCCCCCAAGCGGGCGGTCATCGGCGAGGCTCCGACCTGCAGCAATCGCCGCCCAGGCCGAAGTCGCCCAGACTCCGCCATCCGCTCCAGCCGGTCGAGAATCGCATCATTCGCTGCAGCCGCCGATCGCGGCCGCAAGTCGAACGCCTCCCGAGCGGGCTGGACGACGGGGGCGAGCGTCGCTCCCTGCTCGGCCAAGGCCCGCAACGCCTCGCCCAGCGTCGTGGCGCGCAATAATTCGGCCGCTCGCTCGGGATGTTCAGATGCGAGGGTCGCCAGGATTGCTTCCGGCGCCGGAAGCGTCTCATCCGTTAGACGGTAGGTTGGGCCGAATGGCGCGAGCAGCCCGCTTGCTTCAAGCGCTTCAAACAGAGAGCGCACCCACCGGCGCCTGCACGCAGGCAGACGACCGGAGAGAACCAGCTCGTCAACATCGACGACGCCGTCCGTGCTCAGTCCGCGCGCCAATCGCAAAACCGCTGAGGTCGCCCATCCTTCTAGCAGAACCGCGTCGGCGGGCGCCTCGGGCCCCTCGCTCGCCAGGCCTTCGTTTTCGGCAGTGAGATCGACGCCTGTCGATTCGCCGGAAACGTCCGAAAGCGCAGGAACCCAGCGCGGCGCAACGGCGACCTGCGAGAGGTTGAGGCGAGGTTTCAGGCGAGCGGGCTGATAGCGAGCGCCCCGCAATTGCGCGGTGAGGAAGCCCTGGTCGTCGAAGAGATCGAAGTCAGCGACAATAGCCCGCCGGTCAGCCCGACGCACCTCGGCGCGCGCCGTCTTCAGCTTGGCCGCGGCAACGATCACGTGAATCTCGTCGAACCGCACCGGCAGATAGGGGACCGGCTCCTCGCCGAGTTCGCGGAGCAACAGAATCAGGCCATGGAAGGACGAATCAAGGCTCGCCGGGTCGAGGCCGTAGCGAGGGTCGGTCAAGCCCGCCTCGAGCTCCGCCTCGATGGACTGAGGGGTCGATCGCCGCGCCTTGACAACACGGCGATAGGAGGGGCCGAACTCAAGTCCGCATCTGCGCGCGAGCGCGTAGATCTCGTCTTTACTGGCGCCATCTCCGTAAAGCGTCGGCGTCCGCACCTCGTCGACCACGACTGCTCGATCGACGACACCTGCGCGCGCATGAACCATGAAGGGCGTCTCGCTGAACCGCGGCCGGCTCATGATCTCGATCGTCGAGGTCGAAGTCGAGACGCGGCAAAGGATTTCCCGCGATGCGTCGGGCGCGAACGCGAGCGGCCGGAGGATTTCCACATTGATGAGCGCGATCGCGTCGCTTTTCTTCCACTCGCGGGCAACCGCGAGCGCCATCTCCACGAATGCGGCGCCCGGCAACAGGATCTGGCCCTGAACGCGGTGATCGGCGAGGTCGGGCTCAAGTTCTGGGTCGAGGTGATTTCGCCAGTCGAGACTCTCGGCGTGGTCGCGCGCGCCAATAAGGGGATGCCTTTCACGACGCTGGAAGGCGCCGGTCGCCTCTCCCGTCTCGCCATAGCGATAAGGAACGCGCCGCCACGGATAGGCGGGCAGCTCAACGCCTGCGCCGGAGTCAGGTCCGAAGAGAGGCGACGAGTCGACATGCGCGCCAATCGACATTAGCCGCAACGCCGCTCGCTCGAACGGATCGGCGCCCGGCCGATCAGGTTGGTCTTCGAGGGCGAACTGGGTCGCCCCCGGCACGTCGGCGTGTTCGATTGCTTCGCGCAGATGGGATCGCAGCGTCTCTTTCGGACCCACCTCGAGAAATACGCGCTTGCCGATTTCGATCGCGCGCTCGATCCCGCCCCGAAACATCACAGGCTCGCGGATGTTGCGCCACCAATAGCGCGCGTCAAGCGCCGGCCCGGGCACGATTCCGTCGGCGATTGTGGACAGGATCGGCGCGGCTGCGGATGTGGGCGCGACGTCGGCGAGGCTTTCGAGGAGTCCCCGCTTCACCGGCTCCATGAGACGGGTGTGGAACGGGTAGGCGAGATCGAGCCGCTGAACTTTCACTTTGCGCGATTCTTTGGCTCGCTTTTCAAGCGATTCCAGCGCTCTCCACGGCCCCGCGGCGACAATGCAGCGATAGGAGTTGTGAGCGGCGATCTCGAGCTCAGGAATCTCTTCGACGAGACCGGCAGCGGTCTCAGACGGTCCGATGATCGCCGCCATGCCGCCCTGGTCGCGGGCGAGCTCCTGCCATCGGCTGCGGTGAAAAATCACCCTGACGGCGTCCGCAAGCGAGAGGGCGCCGGCCGCCTCGGCAGCCGCCACTTCCCCAACGCTGTGGCCGACGACAAGCGACGGCCGGACGCCAATTGCGGCCAGCGCACGGACGCTCGCCGCCTGGATTGCGAAGATGAGCGGCTGCGCGACGCTCGTCTTGGCGAGTTCCTCGCCCAAGCGAGGCGAGGCGAGCTTATCCGCCAGCGACCATCCGGCGAGAGGGGCGAAGAAAGAGTCGATTTCTTCAACCGCGCGGCGAAAGTCGCGGCTGCTCTTGAGTGCGACCCGGCCCATGCCGTCCCACTGGGAGCCGTTCCCCGAAAACACGAAGACGACGGAGCGGTCGCCGTCCACCTCGGCTCCCCTCACGATCCCGGCGTCGGCGCGGCCCGTGTCGGCGAAGCGTCTGAGGCAGGCCCGCAGAGCGGCGGGGTCGTCGAAAGGCACGACGAGGCGTTCGCGCATACGCTCGCGGCGGTGGTTTGTCGCGGCGATGATGGGCCCCGCCTCGTCCGCGTCTGCTTCTTCGATCCTCAACTCCGTCTTGTCGGCAAGCGCGCGCAGCGCTGCCTGGGTCTGCGCCGACAGCATGAGAGAGCGCGGAGAGGCGGCGCGCTTTGCGGCCTTCGCCGGCGGATCAGAGATGACGGCATGGGCGTTGACGCCACCGAAGCCGAACGAACTTACCCCGGCGAAGCGCGCTCGGCCTCTTTTCGGCAGGGGAGTCGCCGCCCGCGTCACTTCGAGATTCAGCTTCTCGAAGTCGATGTTCGGATTGAGGACATTGCAATGGAGGGAGGGCGGGGCGGTGTCGTGCTCCAAAGCGAGCATGGCCTTGAGAAGGCCGGCAAGGCCGGAGGCGGGCTCAAGGTGACCGACATTGGTCTTGATCGAGCCGACCGGCAGGGGATCGTTCCGGGTATGGCCGAGAACCGCCCCTAACGCGGCGGCCTCCGCGGGATCGCCCGCCTGAGTTCCGGTCCCGTGCGCCTCCAGGTAGACGACCGAATCCGGGGCGACCTCGGCCTGCTCATAAGTCGAGCGCAGGAGCCGGGCCTGGAAGCCTTCGGCAGGAAGCGAGATGCCGGTGGTTCGTCCGTCGGCATTGACTCCGGTCGCCCGGATCACGGCATGGATCCGGTCGCCGTCGTCCAGGGCCCGCCTCAGAGTCTTCAGAACGAAGACGACCCCGCCTTCGGAGCGAACATAGCCGTCGGCGTCGGCCGAAAACGCCCGGCAGAGCCCGGTTGGCGACAGCATCATCGCCTGGGAAAAGCTTACGAAGCCGAACGGGCTCGCGAGGATATTGACCCCCCCGACCACGGCCGAATCGATCTCGCCGGAGCCAAGTGCGCGGCACGCTTCGTGCAGCGCGACGAGCGAGGAAGAGCAGGCCGTGTCGATCGTGAGGCTCGGCCCGTGTAGGTCGAAAATGTAGGAAACCCGGTTCGAGACGATGGAGAGCGTGTTGCCGGTCGCGAAGTAAGCGTCGGCGAGCGCCGGGTCGTGCAGCGCGATCGTGGAGTAGTCGAGCGCGGACGCGCCAACATAGACCCCGGCGCCGCTTCCCGCCATGCTCGACGGGATAATCCCCGCATCTTCCCACGCTTCGAAGACAAGCTCGAGCAGAAGCCTCTGCTGCGGGTCGATCTGCTCGGCTTCACGAGGCGAAATTCGGAAGACAGCGGGGTCAAACCCCCAAACGTCATCGAGGACGCCGGCGGCCCAGGTGTAGCTCTTCCCCCGCTCCTTGAGCCGCAGATGGCCAAAACGACCGTGCTGCCATCGGTCCGAGGGGATTTTCGATACGGCGCACCGACCCGAGGCGAGCATATCCCAAAGTTTGGAGACGTTAGCGGCGCCAGGCAGGCGACACGCCCGCCCAATGACTGCGAAATCGCCTTTTCTTCGGCTGGAATGCAGTCCCAAAGCCCTGTTCAAAGTTGCCTCTGACCTAAGAGCCGCAGCGCGTAGACCGAAAAAACGCCGCCGAGGCCCTAAGCCCTTTGCGAATGGAAAAACTCACGCTACTGCGTCCAAAGAGTGTGGAACTCCGTTTTCGGAACTCGATCGGGATTTTCTTACGGGCCCATTCTTCCCCAGTGTTAATGAATAGTCGCAGCCGCAGAAACGACTCCGCCTGCGGCGCCGATCGTGCCGATGCCGCCGCCGATGATGGCGAATACCTTCTGAACGTCGGTCGAGGGCGAGTTCGATACGTACATCAGGTCGCGATTGGCGACCGGGAAGCTCTGCTCGAGGAATAGGCTGTTCGCATCCATAAGGTTGAGGCGATAGACTACCGGCACGGGTTGGTTTCCCACCGCCAACAGGCTCTCGGGGCGAATCGACCTCAGGACCGACGGCTTCTCGTAGCGGAAAACAAACACCCCGCGCGGGTCGGACCGATTGTCGAGAAGTCCCCCCGCCTTGACCAGGGCCTGAGCAAGCGAAATGCCATCTGCGTCGAAGGGGATTTCCGCATTGCGGCCGGTCGCGCCATAAGCAAGGAACGTCTGCGGGTCGCGCACCAGGGTCAGAACGTCGTTCGGATGCAGGTAAATGTTCTCCGCCGGCTTGTTGATGATCGTCACAAGCGGCATGCGCGTTGTTTTCGACCCGCGCGACAGTTCGACAAAAGTTTCGTTCACCGGGGCCCGCACGCCCCCCGCCGCCGCGACCACGTCGAGCAGCCGGTCCCCCTTTACAGACAAGGGAATTCGCGCTCCGTTGGCCACTTCGCCGCCGACGCTGACGCTGTTGCTGATCGGCCGCGTGACGTTGACAAGGACCTGCGGCTGAATCGCCTTGCCCTCGAGCGCATGTTCGATCGCCGTCTGAACCGCCCTGGTCGTCTTGCCGGCGACGTGAATCCGGCCGGCGTAGGGCACGGTGACGCCGCCGTCCCGTCCCACGACCTGCTCGGGGATCATGGCGCTATTCGACCCGACGCTGATTCGGTCGGTGACCACCGGGGCGGAGAACAGGCCTCCCGAACTCGCCTCCCAGATCGTCACTGTGACGGAGTCCCCGATCCCGATCACAGGCTCCGACGAGACCCGGCGGTCTCCGAACCGCGCCGAAAAGCTATCCCAACCCTTGTGTCTCAGAGAAGCGACCACCAAAGGATCGATATCGACGACTTCGTAGCGGGGGTAGTCGGCCGCGTTCGCCTGGATGGCGATCTCCTGCGCGCTCGGTCCAGAGTCGGGGAGCGTGGAGCAGGCGCACATCCCCAAGAGGGGAAATGCGAGGGCGGCTATGGATAGACCCGATTTCCGAATGCGTCGCAATGCCCAGCCCCAGCTCACTTGACGCTTTATCAGTTCGACCAACCTTCCGCTACCCCAGCGGAAGGCAAGCAACCGCCAGGATTATCGAGAGTGCGAACCGACGCCAAGACGCTCGGGGCGTTCATGCGATTGGCTTTTCCTGATAGGGAGGCCCTATGAGCTTGGCGTCGATTGCCGAAAACCCAGTTCCCCCAGGTTCCTTGGAGGCCGATATAAGAGCCGTCGATGGAGTTCGTCTGCGCACCGCGAGATGGGCGCCAACGGCCGCCGCCCGCGGCACGGTGGCGATTTTCGGCGGCAGGGGCGAGTTCATCGAAAAATACTTCGAAGTTGTGGATGATATTCTGTCACGCGGTTTCGCCGCCGCGGCCCTAGATTGGCGCGGGCAGGGAGGGTCAGACCGGCCTTTGCGCAACGCGCGCAAAGGCCATGTTGACGACTTCTCGCACTACCTTCGCGACCTCGACGCATTCGCGAACTCGATCCTCGCGCCATTTTGTCCCCGGCCTTGGTTCGGCCTTTGCCACTCCCTCGGCGCCGCGATCCTGCTGATGGCGGCGGAAGCCGGCCGATGCCCCTTCGGCCGGCTTGTTCTCAGCTCGCCGATGATTGCGGCGAAAGGCCTCAATCACCACGGCTGGGTCCGCTATGCCCTCGAGGTATTGGACGCTTTGGGGCTTGGCGGCGCCTTTGCTCCTGGCGAGGGCTCCGGCGCCCTATGGGCGAAGCCATTCGAGAGAAACGCGCTCACCTCCGACCCGGCCCGATTCGCGCGAGTCGCCAAGCTCGTCGCCGCGGCCCCTAACCTCACCTTGGGAGGACCGACCGTCGGTTGGGCGAACGCCGCGTTGCGCGCCATGCGCCGGTTCGACGAGCCGAACTTCCCGCGGCGAATCGAGACGCCGACACTGGTCATCGCGTCAGGAGCGGATCGGGTGACCGACGCCCGCGCAGCCGAGCGATTCGCCTCGCGGCTGCGCGCCGGCCGAATCATCATCATCGAGGGCGCCGAGCACGAAATAATGATTGAGCGCGACGTCTTCCGGAACCAGTTCTGGGCCGCGTTGGACGAATTCTTGACTCGGGCCAATCTATCCGCGCCCGAAAGCCGCCGCGCCCCCTGACGATGTCGAACTCGGAGGCGGCGGGGCCGCTGCCGATCGAGGCGGCTGATCGGCAGGCGCTTACCATCCTCACGGCGTTTCTCGCCGCGCGGCTTGTCTTCGCGTTTGTGCTCGGGCCTGGGGTGGACGAGGGCTACACGCTCGCGATTTCACGAACGCTGAGCCTATCCTATTTCGACCACCCGCCGCTTCATCAATGGATTGCGCATTTCGCGGCGCAAGCTTTTGGCGCGGGGGTTGGGGCGCGCCTGCCGTTCATCGCGCTATTTGCCGCGACCGGCTGGCTCAACTACAGGCTGACGCGGGAACTGTTCGGGCCGCACGCGGCAATTGTCGCGCTCTTCTCGCTCAACGTCGCGCCGTTCTTCTTCGCCTCGGCCGGGACCTGGATCCTGCCCGACGGCCCGCTCCTTTTCGGCCTCGCCCTCGCGGCTTTGGCGCTCGCGCGGCTCTTCTTTGAAGAAACGGACGGACGAACCTGGCGCCTGTGGCTTCTGGCCGGCATCGGTTTTGGCGTCGCGGGCTTGTCGAAATACAGCGCCGCGCTGACCGTCGCCGGGCTCGGCGCGTTCCTGGCGCTCGCGCCGCGGCAGCGCCGTTGGCTCAGGCATCCGGTCCCTTATGTCGCCGCGGCGCTCGCGGCGGCGATGGTCGCGCCGGTGCTCGTCTGGAACGCCAAGCATGGTTGGGTCTCGTTCGCCTTTCAGGGCGCGCGCGGCGCGCCCGCCGCCTTCCGACCGGTCCAGGGGCTCCAGATGGCGTTTGGGGAGGCCGTTTATCTCTTCCCCTGGCTGTTCGCGGCGCTCGTCGCCGGACAGTTCGCGGGCTTCCGCCGCGTGCGGCGCAACGAGCGCTGGCTCTTTCTCCTGTGCCTGGCGCTGCCGCCGATCGTCGTCTTTACGCTGACGCCCTTCTGGGGCGGGCGCGGCCTGCCGCAATGGACGATGCCCGGCTGGCTGTTCGCCTTTCCCCTCCTCGGCTCCTGGGTAAAGGAAAGGGCGCTCTCGCGCCAGACGCTCCGCGCTTGGGGGCTTGTCTCGGCCGGCTCTCTCGCCGCCGTCGTGGCGGTTGTCGGGGTTCAGGCCCGGACGGGCTGGCCGCTGCGACTCATTCCGTCGGCGAGCGCCATCCCTGACCCAACGCTCGAGGTGTTCTCCTGGGACGGCTTGCGAAAGGCACCGCTGCTCAATCCTCCGCCAGCCTTCGTCCTCGCAACCAAATGGTCCGACGCCGGTAAGGTCGCCATCGCCCTCGGGCCAAGCGTCCCCGTCTTCGTCATCTCGGACGATCCACGCGGCTGGGCGTTCGTGGAAGGCAAAGCGAACGTTCTGGGACGCGACGGCGTTATTGTCGTCGGGTCAGCCGATGTCGCGATCGCTCGGGCGCTCGCCGCGCCCCTTTTTCATTCGCTGGGGGCCCCAAGCAAGGTTTCGCTCACCCGGAACGGATATCCTGAGATCGAGCTTGCGCTCATCCCCGCGATAGGCTTGAAGCGCGAGCTTCCAATGCCCTACCCTGGCCCTCGCAGGTAACAATTGACGTTGGACGAGATAGGCATCGCGACTTTGGGGGCCCCCAAGGCGAAAGCGGCCCGGGCGGCGGCGCCGACCCTCTCGGTGGTCGTGCCGACCTTTCGCGAGCGCGCGAATGTCCCCATCCTGTTCGAGCGCATGAAGGGCGCGCTCGCTGGCCTGCCGTGGGAGATGATCGTCGTCGACGACGACTCTCCGGACGGCACTTTCGACGTCGCCTTCAGCATCGCCGCCGAGGACCGCTGCATGCGCTGCATCCGGCGTGTCAATCGCTCCGGCCTCGCGGGGGCGGTCGTCGAGGGCTGGATGGCCTCGAGCGCCGATTTCGTCGCCGTCATCGACGGCGATCTTCAGCATGACGAGCGGATCCTGCCCAAGATGTACGGTCTGCTCGCGGCGGGAGAGGGCAATCTCGCCATCGGCACCCGCATCGGCGCGGCCGGCAAGGGCGGCCTTTCCCCCGCACGGCGCAGGCTCAGCGACCTCGGCGGCTGGTTCTTCGGCCGCGTGGCCGGCGCCGAGGTAACCGACCCGATGAGCGGCTTCTTCATGATCCGCCGCGACATCGTCGGAGAGCTCGCGCCGAGGCTTGCGACCGACGGCTTCAAGATCCTGGTCGACGTCATCCTCTCGGCGGACGGCCAGCTCAAGATCGTCGAGGTCCCCTACACGTTCCGCAAGCGGATTGCGGGGGAATCGAAGCTGACCCCGCTCGTCGCGCTCGATTTCCTCGGCCTGGTCATCCACCACCTGAGCGGCGGCCTGTTGCCGATCCGCTTCGTCCTTTTCGCGATGGTCGGCGCGATCGGCCTTGTCGTCCATATCGCTGCGCTCACCGCCTTCCGATACTTTCTTGGTCCATCCGATTTCAGCGCTGGTCAATTCGTCGCGACGTTGGTCGCCATGGCGAGCAATTTCATCCTCAACAACGAGATCACATACCGCACCCACCGCTATCGAGGCTCGGCCAAGCTCAAAGGCTTTGTCGTATTCGGGCTCGGCTGCAGCGTCGGCGCGCTCGCCAACATCGATATCGCCTCCTTCCTCTATCGCTCCCATCAGACCTGGTGGGTGGCGGGGCTGGCCGGCGCGCTGCTCAGCGTTGTCTGGAATTACGCCGTCAGCACCAATCTGATTTGGCGTCCGCGGCGGCGAAACTGACGAGCAAGCGTTTTCCACGATGCTCGACGACGCTCTCGCTTCATTCGCCGAGATCTTTTCGCCGCCCTTCCGCGAGGTTATGTGCAAGTCGGCCGGCTTGACCGGGGTGGTGCTCGTCGCGCTCGGCCTCGTGCTCGACCGGCTGGCGCTGTCGTTCCTCCACGTCGGGCCGGCTTGGCTCGCAGCCGTCGCCTCCGTCCTGCTTGCGCTTGGAATCATCGCCGGCATGATCCTCCTCGCGGCGCCGACGGTCTCGCTGGTCGCGGGCTTCTTCCTTGACGATGTCGCGGCGCTCGTCGAACGCGAGATCGACCCGATGGGGCCGCCGGGCAGTCCCGTCCGGCTTGGGCCTTCCATCGCCATGGGCCTGCGCTTCGCAATCCTCTCGATCCTGGCTAACGTCGTGGTCCTGGCGCTGACGCTCCTCGCGGGGCTCGGCGTTCCGGCCTTCTTTCTCGTCAACGGATACCTTCTGGGCCGGGAATATTTCGAGCTTGCGGCAATGCGTCACATGCCTCGCCAGGACGCCGTGAATTTGCGGCGCAGGAACGCAGGGCCGGTCTATGTCGCGGGCCTCATCGTCTCGGCTTTCGTTGCCGTGCCGCTTTTGAACTTCTTGACGCCGCTCTTCGCCACCGCTTTCATGACGCGCTTGGTGAAGCGCCTCGCCTAACCTCAAGCGCGGGACGTTGACCCGGCTTGGCCATCAATATTATTGTATGATAATTGACATGCCTCCGAAGCCGCCTGAGAAGGAAGCTTCGCCGGCGGATACGCGGGAGGAAGCAGACAATGGCGCCGGCGCAGGCCGATTTCGCCTCGATCGTGCGCCTCGAAGGCGTCCAGAAATTCTTCGGCGCCGTTCACGCGCTGCGCGACATCAATCTGACTATCGGGCGCAATGAGACCGTCGGCCTCATCGGGGACAACGGCGCGGGCAAGTCTACGCTCATCAAGGTGATGACCGGCGTCCTCGCGCCGAGTTCGGGCAAGATCTTCATTCGCGACCGCGAGATCCAGGCGAGCGAATATTCGGTGCGCACGGCGCATGAACTGTCGATCGAGACCGTCTATCAGGACAAGTCGCTTGCCGAGAAACAGCCGCTATGGCGCAACTTCTTCGTCGGCCGCCAGATCGCCAATCGCTTCGGCTTCATCGACATCAAGAGCGAGAAACAGATCGCCCAAGAAATTCTGCTCGACGTCATCGGCTTCCGCGGGGTCGGCATCACCGTCGACTCGACCGTCGCCAATCTCTCGGGCGGCGAGCGGCAGGGCATCGCGATCGGACGGGCGATGCACTACAACGCCGACCTCATCGTGCTCGACGAGCCGACGGCGGCGCTCGGCGTAGCCGAGGTGCGCAAGGTCGTCGACTTCGTGCGCCGGATCAAGGAGTCCGGGCGCGCCTGCATCTACATCGAACATAATCTCGCGCATGTGCACGAGGTCGCCGACCGGCTTGTCGTGCTCGACCGGGGACGCGTGGTTTCGGAGATCGAACCCAAGGACATGACGGTGGCGGAGCTCACGGAATACCTCATCGCCTTGCAGCGAAAGGGCTAGGCGATGGTTCAGCGTTCCGGCGCGTCGATCCTCCAGCGCTTCGAGGCGTTGCCGATCATCATCGTCTTCGTCCTTTTGCTCGCACTCTTCATGTATCGGGCGCCGGAGGTCTTCCTCGCACCCTACATCTATACCACGTTTCTTTCAACCCTGCCGCCCCTGATCCTTCTCGCGACCGGCCTTACCTTCGTGATCGGGGCCGGCGAGATCGACCTCTGCTTTCCCTCGATCATCGCCTTTTCCGGCTTCGTCTTCGCGGTTCTGTTCAAGGAATACGAACTGGGCTGGCTCGCGGTCATCGCGGGTCTGGCGTCGGGAATCATGGTCGGATTCATCAATGGCCTCATCATCGCAAAAATCGGAATTCCGTCTTTCATGACGACGCTCGCGACCCAGTTTTTCTGGGCCGGCATGGCGACCGTGCTGTCGGGCGGCAAGTCCTACGCGCTGCGCGGCGCCGAGCAGAGTTCGGTCTGGCAATGGATCGTCGGGCGGCCGTTCGCGAGCGTTTCGAGCGTCGACTGGCTCCAGCAGATCTCCATTCAGGGTCTGTGGACGGCGGTTATCGTCGGCTTCCTCTGGCTCGTTCTCACCCGTCATCGCTTCGGCGAGCACACCTTGTTCATCGGCGATTCCAACGACGTCTCGCGCGTCGTCGGCATCGACGTTGACCGCGAGAAGATCAAGATCTTCACTCTCATGGGCTTTCTTGCCGCCTGCGCCGCCATCATCCTCACGCTCGAAAACAAGAACTTCTTCGGCAACCAAGGTCAGGGCTATCTCTTGACCGCGATCGCATCCGTCCTGATCGGCGGCACGTCGATCTTCGGCGGCCAGGCGACGATCATCGGAACGGTGTTCGGCTGCTTCATCATCGGCATGGTCGAGGCCGGGCTTGTCGCGGCGGGGCTGACCGGCGCTTGGGTGCGGACGGTGCAGGGCCTCATCTTTCTCATCGCGATCATCTTCTACATGTATGCGAACGAACCGCAGCGCCGGCGGGCGCTGTTCGTCAGACTGGGGTCGTTCGGGAAATTCGGCGGTATGCGTACTTCCGAATAAGGACGGGTCTGCCGATGAAGCAGGCCCAAATCACAGGGAGAAACGAAAATGCGTCTATCCAATCACCTTCTGATCTGCGTGGCCGTCGGCGCGGTTGCTGCGACCGCCGGTCCGGCCTCCGCAGCCGATCCGATCGGCAAGGGCCTAGTGATGTATATGCAGATGGGCGGCAACCCAGGGGACGGGGCGACGCTTGCCCGCCAGACGGGCGCGAAGGAGGCTGCGGAAGCCCTTGGCGTGGAGGTCAAATCGCAGTTCTCGAGATGGGCGCCCGAAACGATGATCGCACAGTTCAAGGAGGCGGTGGCCGCCAAGCCGAACTGCATCGAGATCATGGGACACCCGGGCAGCGCCGCTTTCCATGACCTGGTCAAGCAGGCCGTCGACGGGGGCATTGTGGTCACCAGCGGCAACGCGCCCTTGACCGAATTGCAGAATGAGTTCGGGCCAAAGGGCTTTGGCTACGCCGGCGTCGACCTCTATGCGGGCGGCGCCCTGACGGCCAAGGCGATGCTCGCCCAGGGCCTCAAGGCCGGCGACGAGGCGGTGGTCTGGGGCAAGTTCGGCTCGGCCGAGCGCGCCATATCGGAGACGGGCCTCGCCGAAACCCTCGAGAAGGCCGGCCTCAAGGTCGACCGGCAAGTGATCACCCAGGAGGTCGACAGCGACGCCTCGCTGGGCATTCCGGCGTTCGCGGCCTATATCCAGTCCCATCCTAATCTGAAGGCCATCGGCACCCAGCACGGCAGCGTGACCGGCGTCATGCCGGAGGCCCTGAAGAAGGCGGGCAAGAAGCCGGGTGAGATCATCCTCGGCGGCATCGATCTCGCCCCCGCCACGATCGACGGGCTGAAGTCCGGCTACATCAGCGCGACTCTCGACCAGCTGCTCTATCTGCAGGGCTTCATGCCGGTCGTGCAGTGCGTAATGAGCGCCAAGTACAAGATGCCAGGCCTGTCGCTCAACACGGGCGCCGGAACGGTCACGCCGAAGACCATCGACGCGCTGACCAAGCTCATCGACGCCGGCATCCGCTGATCGATTGAAAGAACTTGTCGTCGGGGGGCAGGGCCCGGCGACAAGTTACCCAAACTTACGGTCGGGACCAGACTCAGATCCTCCCCGCGCGCGTGGATCCCAGCTACACCGGGATGCTTTGTGATTTGGCCTGCGCAGATCGGGGAGCGGAGAAAACCGCCGCAAAAAAAAGCCGGAATCTTCTTCGCGTTCAGCTATGTTCATAGTAT
>Ga0335083_10005272_pt1 | contig 16332 bp, 14 predicted proteins | sample Lox_Sample_42_FD_206716 | JGI IMG/M metagenome (GOLD analysis project Ga0335083, IMG submission 206716) | Soil microbial communities from Loxahatchee National Wildlife Refuge, Florida, United States - Lox_Sample_4.2 | ecosystem: Environmental > Terrestrial > Soil > Wetlands | place: USA... | reverse complement strand
GGGCTACAACCTCATCGTGATCGTCAAGGCGAGTTCACCCTATCAGAAGCTGTCCGACCTCAAGGGCAAAAAGGTCGCGCACACTTCGCCGTCGTCCAATTCGGGGAATCTCGCGCCGCGCGCGCTCTTCCCCGGCCAGGGCCTCGAACCCGACAAGGACTACAAGCCGATCTATTCCGGCAAGCACGACCAGTCGATCCTCGGCGTCGGCTCCGGCGACTACGACGCGGGCGCGGTGGCCTCCGACGTCTTCCATCGCATGGGCGAGCGCGGGCAGATCAAGGAATCGGACTATCGCATCATCTACCGCAGCCAGAAGTTCCCGACGTCGTCGTTCGCCTACGCGCACGACCTCGATCCCAAGCTCGCCGACAAGATGCTCGCCTGCTTCTACGACTACCGCTTCCCGCCCGAAATGGTGAAGGCGTTCGACGGCGCTGACCGCTTCTTCCCGATCAACTACCGGACGACGTGGGAAGTCGTCCGCCAGGTGGCGAAGGGCTCGGGCGGCGGCTTCGACAAGGCGAGCTACGACAAGGAGACCAAGCGCGAGGCCGACGAGGCGGCGGCGGCCAAAGCGAAGAAGGGCTGATGCTCGCGGTCAGGCATCTTTCGAAGGAGTACGTCGCAGGCAAACCGGTCCTGACCGACATCAATCTGGAGATCGCGGCGCGGGGGGTCGCCGCGGTCATCGGCCCCTCGGGCACCGGCAAGAGCACGCTCGTCCGCTGCATCAACCGGCTGGTCGAGCCGACGGCGGGCGAGATCCTGTTCGACGGGCAGGACCTCGTGAAGCTCGACCGCGCGGGCCTGCGCCGCGCGCGCCGCCACATCGGCATGGTGTTCCAGGAGTACAACCTCGTGGAGCGGCTCACGGTGATGGAGAATCTTCTCACCGGCCGGCTGGGCTATGTGTCAGCGTGGCGCGCGTGGCGGCGCAAGTTTCCGAAGGAGGACATCCGCAAGGCCTTCGAGCTCTTGGACGTGGTCGGCCTCGCGGGCTTCGCGCACCGCCGCGCCGACGCGCTCTCCGGCGGGCAGCGGCAGCGCGTGGGCATCGCGCGCGCGGTGATGCAGGAGCCCAGGCTCCTGCTGGCCGACGAGCCCACGTCCTCGCTCGATCCGAAGACGTCGGTCGAGATCATGGAGCTCATGGCCAAGGTCGCGCGCACGCGCGGCATCCCGGTGCTCGTGAACATGCACGACGTCGAGCTCGCCAAGCGCTTCGCCGACCGCGTCGTGGGCATGTCCGGCGGGCGCATCGTGTACGACGGGCCGCCGCAGTACCTCACCGATGACGTGCTGAAGCAGATCTACGGCGGCGAGGATTGGCTGCGGTGAGCCTCGCATGACCGCCGTCGCCGCCAAGCTCCCGCCCGCCTTCCGGCGCAGCCTCTGGCCGCGCCTGTTCGCCGTCCTGCTCGCCGCCTACGTGGTCTACGCGTGCCTGCAGATGCAGATTTCCTGGGAGCGCGTCGAGGTCGGGCTGCACAACGCGAACCACTTCTTCTCGCGCCTGTTCCCGCCCAACTTTTCGCGCTGGGACCTGCTCGTGAAAGGTCTGGCCGAGAGCCTGCAGATCGCGGTGCTTGCCTCCGTGCTCGGCATCGTGCTCGCGCTGCCCATCGGCCTTTGCGCGGCGCGCAACATGATGCCGCCCTGGGTAAGCTGGCCGGCGCGCGCGGTGATCGTGATGGCCCGCTCGTTCCACCCGGTGATCGTCGCCATCCTCTTCGTCAAGGCGGTGGGCTTCGGCGCGCTGGCCGGCATCCTCGCCCTCACCCTCGCCTCCATCGGCTTCATCGGCAAGCTCTTCACCGAGGCGATCGAGGAGATCTCGGAAAAGCAGGTCGAAGGCGTGCGTGCGACGGGGTCGCCCTTCGTGTCGGTGCTCACCTACGGCGTGCTGCCGCAGGTGTTCTCGCGCTTCATCGGCTTCGCGACCTACCAGCTCGACTCCAACCTGCGGAACTCCACCATGGTCGGCATCGTCGGGGCGGGCGGCATCGGCGGCACGCTGTTCGCCGCGTTCCAGCGCTTCGACTACGACTACGTCTGCGCGATCCTGATCTCGATCATCTCGCTCATCATGGCCGGCGAGCTGATCGCGATCGCGGTGCGCGCCATCTTCATCGACAACGCAACGCTCGCGGATCTCCTGCGCCGCCGCACGCGCGCCGAGCGCGCGGCGCGCTTCGAGGAGGGCTGATGGCGGATGGGCACGCCCAGCAGGCTGCGAAGAAGGCCGCCCCGAAATGGCGGCGCTTCACCTTCGCGCAGCGCCTGACGCGATTTCTGGTCTACCTCGCGATCGTCGCGGCAATCGTCGTGTCGATCCAGACGATCGAGGTCATCCCCGAGTTCCTCTACGACGCGCCCGACCAGATGGTCGACCTTTTCGCGCGCATGTGGCCCATCGACTGGGCGCATTACCCAGGGACGGTGCACGAGGCGCTGATGGAGACGATCCACATCGCCTCGCTCGGCACGCTGCTGGCGCTCGCGCTCGCGCTGCCGGTCGGCATCCTCGCCGCGCACAACCTCGTGCCGTTCATGCCGATCAACCTGCTCGCAAAGCTCGTGCTGGTCGCCTCGCGATCGGTCAATTCGCTCGTGTGGGCGCTTCTGTTCGTCGGCATCTTCGGTCCCGGGGCGCTCGCCGGGACGCTCGCCATCGCCTTCCGCTCGATCGGCTTCGTGGGCAAGCTCTTCGGCGAAGCGCTCGAGGAGGCGCACCCCGGGCCCATCGAGGCGCTCACCGCCGCCGGCGCGCCCTGGACGTCGCGCATGACGTTCGGCTTCTGGCCGCAGGTCGCGCCCGCGTTCTGGTCGATCGCGCTCTTCCGCTGGGACATCAACGTGCGCGAATCGGCGGTGCTGGGCCTGGTAGGCGGCGGCGGCATCGGCATGGCGCTCGACGCCGCGCTGAACCTCTTCCAGTGGAACCGCGTCGCCCTGATCCTCGTCGCGATCGTGGCCGTCGTCGTGCTGGCCGAGATCGCGGTCACCCAGGTCCGCAAGCGCGTCCTGTGACGCCGCGCGGAGGGCCGAGCGCGGAGGCGGCGTAGGTCAGGACCTGCCGATGTGCTTGTCGAGGAAGCGCTCCATCGCCTCGTAGAATTCGAAGCGGTTCTCCTCGTTGCGAAAGCCGTGGCCCTCGTTGTCCTTGACGAGGTACTCGACTTCGACACCCCGCCTGCGCATCGCCTCGACCATCTGGTCGCTCTCGCTCTTGACCACACGCGGGTCGTTGGCGCCCTGCGCGATCAGGAGCGGCGCCTTGATCTTGTCGGCGCTGAAGACCGGCGACGCCGCGCGCAGCATCGCCTCGTCCTCTTCCATGTCGCCGACCATCTCCTGCAGCATCGCGAGCATCGGCTTCCAGTAAGGCGGAATCGACTTCATGAAGGTGAGCAGGTTGGACACGCCGACGTAGTCGATGCCCGCCGCGTAAAGGTCGGGCGTGAAGGCGAGGCCCGCGAGCGTGGCGTAGCCGCCGTAGCTGCCGCCGTAGATCGCGATGCACGCGGGGTCGGCGATGCCTTGCGCCACGAGCCACTGCACGCCGTCGGTGACGTCGTCCTGCATCTTGCGACCCCACTCGCGGAACGACGCTTCCCAGAACTTGCGCCCGTAGCCCGTCGAGCCGCGGAAGTTGACCTGCAACACCGCGTAGCCGCGATTGGCCAGGAATTGCACCTCGGGGTTGTAGCCCCAGACATCGCGATGCCAGGGCCCGCCGTGCACGTTGACGACGACCGGCAGGGCCCGCGGCGCCACGCCGTTGGGGAGCGTGAGATAGCCGTGGATCGCAAGTCCGTCGCGCGCCGTGTACTCGACGGGCTTCATCGCCGCGAGCGCGTCCTCGGGCAGCCAGGGGGCGACGTCCGCGAGCAACGTGAGCGTGCGCGCGTTGCGGTCGTACAGATAGCGCTTTCCCGCGGTGCGGTCGCTCGTCGCGGCGACGATGAACTTGTCCTCCTCCCTGTCGGCGGAGGTGAAGCTGATCTCGTAGCCGGGCAGCTTGCCCTCGACATCCCTGAACATCGCCTCGGTCTGCGCGTCGAAGAACCTGCGCTGCACCTTCCACGTGGTCCACGCCGCCGCGGTGAGCACCTTGCGCTTGCGCGAATGGAAGAGCGCGTCCACGTCGACCTCCGGGCTGTCCACGAGCAGCGCGCCTTCCTGCGCCGTGGCCGGGTCGAACTCGAAGATCGCCGACTTGTCGCGGCCGCGGTTCGACGATACGTAAAGGCGCTTGTTGTCGAACGTGAAGAAGAGCGGCGAGACGCTCTCCTTGAAGCTCGTAGTGAGGATGGTGCGGAAGGGTTGGGCTTCGCTGTCGCGAAAGAGCAGCGACGTTTCGACGCCGTCGGTCGCGCCCGCCACGCGCAGCTTGCCGTCGTGGTCGGTGCCCCAGCTCACGATGTTGCCGGGATTCTCGGCGATCAGCGTTTCCACGCCCGTGTGCACGTTCACGCGGAACACGTCGAACACGGAGTCGTCGCGCCGGTTGTGCGACAGGATCAGGTGGTCGTCGTCGTCCTCCAAGATGTCGACGACGTCGGCCTTCACCCGCGCGCCCGGCGTGAGATCGAGCGCGTCGCCGCCGCCGCGGTCCACCGTGACGACGTGGAAATTCTCGTTGCCGCCTGCATCCTTCACGTAGACGATCCGCTCGCCCTTCCAGAAGTACGCACCGATGTCGCGCGCGGTTTCGGAGGTGACGCGAAGCGACTCGCCGCCCGCCACCGGCCGCACGAAGACGTTGAGTCGCCGCTCGTAGGGCGCGAGCCACGAGAGATAGCGGCCGTCAGGCGAGATCCGGAAGCCGGTCTGCTCGGGATTGCGGAAGAAGTCACGCAGGGGAATGCGCACGCGGAGCCCCTCGGAAGACGGGTGGTCGAAACCTCGACACATGGGACCGGTCGCGCCGTTCCACAAGCCGGCGCGCCGGTGGGTTCATCTACGCTATCCTGCGGCGCATGGGCATTATCGCGGTATTCAACCAGAAGGGCGGCGTCGGCAAGACGACCACCGCGCTCAACCTGCTGGCCGCCATCGCCCTTCGCAAGCGGCGGCCGCTGGCGGTAGACCTCGACCCGCAGTGCCACCTGACGCACATCTTCGACGTGCACCCGAAGAACGCCGAGGATTCGATCTACGGCTTCTTCGTGCACCAGCGCCCCCTGCCGGACGTGGCGCAGATCACGAAGAGCGGCGTGATCCTGCTGCCCGCGCACCTGGAGCTCGCCAAGCTCGACACGCTGCTCGGCAAGGGCGTGAACGTGGTCACGAGGCTGCGCCAGGCGCTGCACGCCCCGAATGCCATGCCCGGCCCCGTGGTGATCGACTGCTGTCCGCTGCTGAACGTGCTCTCGCTCAACGCCGTCTTCGCGGCCGACCTCGTCCTCGTGCCGGTGTCGGCGGACTTCCTGTCGCTCAAGGGCGCGGAGCAGGTGGAGCGCGCGCTCAACGCGCTCGAGCCGGTGTTCAAGCGCAGGCTGCCGCGGCGCTATCTGCTCACGCGTTACGACGTGCGGCGCCGCATGACCGAAGCGGTGGAGGCGCGGATGCGGGAGGTGCTGCGGGCGGAGGAGATCTGCGTCACCGCGATTCGGGAGAACGTGAGGCTCGCCGAGAGCCCGGCGGTCAACCTCGACATATTCCGCCACGCGCCGGACAGCCGCGGCGCGCACGACTACGCGGCGCTGTACGATGAGCTACTGCGTGCCGGCCTTCTGCGCTGAGCGGCTGATCAGCGCGATGACGCCCTCGACGTCGAGCGGCTCGAGCCTTCGCGGTACGCTTTGCTCCTGGCACTCCACGATCTGGCAGTGGTGGTACATCTGCCGCAGGCGGCGCTCGGCATCGGACTGGGTCGCCGCCATGATGAGGATGTTCTCGACCCGTTGGCCGTGCTTGGTGCGTATGTTGAAGCCGTAACGAATCACGACTGCCTCCCGTTCGCCCGATCGTGCCCTCGATCCCTTCCCCAATCAACGCCTTGGATCGGATCGTTGATACCTTGGGATGCATCTTGCATGCAAATTGTGTACCGCTCGTGATTTCGCTCGCGTGAACGCCGCCTCCGTCCCGCAGCCGCCCGCCGAGCCACTCGGGCCGAACGATGATCTTGTCCGTGCCTTGGTGCGTATGAAGATAGTGAGCGCTAACCAACAAATCGCGCTGACACCGCTCGCCGGTGGCGTCTCGTCGGACATCTACCGCGCGGATTTGCCCTCGGGCGTCGTTTGCGTCAAGCGCGCCCTGCCGCGCCTTCGGGTCGCTGCGGACTGGACCGCCCCCGTGGACCGCAACCGCTACGAGGTCGAGTGGATGCGCGTGGTCGGCGCCGTCGTGCCCTCCGCCGTGCCCGCCCTCCTCGGCGAGGACCGCATCGCCAGCGCTTTCGCCATGGAATGGTTCCCGCCGGGTCGCTACCCGGTGTGGAAGGCGAAGCTCATGGACGGCACCGCGGCCGAGGCGATCGCGGCGCGCGTGGGCGACGTCCTCGGCCGCATCCATGCCGCGACGGCCGACCGGCGCGACATCGCCGAGCGGTTTCCCACCGACGCCCTGTTCCACGCACTGCGGCTCGATCCCTACCTGGTCACGGCCGCCCGTGCGCACCCCGACCGCGCCGAGCGGCTGTACGCCGTCGTGGCGGTGACCGCCTCGACCAAGCGCACCCTCGTGCACGGCGATTTCAGTCCGAAGAACATCCTGGCGGGCCCCGACGGCCCGGTGGTCCTCGACGCCGAATGCGCGTGGTTCGGCGATCCCGCCTTCGATCTCGCCTTCGTGCTCAACCATCTCCTGCTCAAGGCGGCCTGGCAACCGCCGCGACAGGCCTCGTATCGGGCCATGGCGGAAGCCCTGGTCGCCGCCTACCGCGCTCACGTGCGCTGGGAGCCGTGGCCGGCGCTCGACGCGCGCACCGCGGCGCTCCTACCGGCGCTCATGCTCGCGCGCGTGGACGGCAAGTCGCCGGTCGAGTATCTGTCCGACGTCTCGCGCGCCCTCGTGCGCACGTTCGCCCGCGAAGCGCTGAGCGCGCCGCCGGCGTCGCTGGCCGATCTCGTGCATTCATTCGCGCCATGACGCCGACCACGATCAACCGCGTGCACGCGCGCCGCGTGTTCGATTCGCGCGGACGGCCGACCGTGGAAGCCGAAATCCGCCTCGCGAGCGGCGTGGTCGGCCGCGGCATCGCCCCCGCGGGGGCCTCGCGCGGCTCCCGCGAGGCGATCGACCTGCGCGACGGCGGGACTCGCTTCGGCGGCTACGACGTCGCGCAGGCGGTCGCCAACGTGCGCGGCCCCATCGCGCGCGCGATCTTCGGCATGGATGCGCTCGAGCAGGCGGACATCGACGCCAAGCTGATCGAGCTCGACGGCACGCCCAACATGAGCAAGCTCGGCGGCAACGCGACGGTGGCGGTCTCGCTCGCCGTGGCGCAGGCCGGCGCGCTCGCCTTCGACATGCCGCTGTGGCAGTACGTCGCCGACGACGGCCCGGTGTCGCTGCCGATGCCGGAAGTGCAGATCTTCGGCGGCGGCGCGCACGCGGGCCGGCGCATCGACATCCAGGACTTGATGGTCATGCCCGTCGGCGCGTGGACCTTCGACGACGCGCTCACCATGGTCGCCGAGATCTACCGCGCCGCGGGCCTCATCATGCAGGAAGAAGGCAAGCTCGCGGGGGTCGCCGACGAGGGCGGGTGGTGGCCGCAGTTCGCAAGCAACGAGGAAGCGCTCCAGATGACCGTGCGTGCGATCGAGCGCGCGGGATGCCACCCGGGAAGCGACGCCGCGCTCTCGCTCGACATCGCGGCCTCCGAACTCGGCCGCGAGGGCCGCTACACGCTCGCGCTCGAAGCGCGCGAGCTCGACAGCGACGGCCTGTCCGACATGCTGCTCGACTGGATCGAGCGTTACCCGATCGTGTCGATCGAGGACCCGTTCGGCGAGGACGACCGCGAGGCGTGGGTCGCGTTCACGCGCGCGGCGCGCCACCGCGTGCAGGTCATCGGCGACGATCTGCTCACCACGAACGCCGAGCGCGTGGCCGAAGCAGCCGGCGACGGCGCGTGCAACGCCGTGCTCGTCAAGGTCAACCAGGCCGGCACGCTCACCCAGGCGAAGGCCGCGCTCGACGCGGCGAAGGGCGCAGGATTCGGCACGATCGTGTCGGCGCGCTCGGGCGAGTCGGAGGACACCGCGATCGCGCATCTTGCCGTCGGCTGGAACGCGGGACAGATCAAGGTGGGCTCGTTCGCCCGGAGCGAGCGGCTCGCCAAGTGGAACGAGATCCTGCGCATCGAGGACGCGATGGGGGGCGACGCGCGGTTCGCGGGCGTGGCCGCGCTGCCGTCACGGAAATAATGGGGCCAGGCCCTGTAATAGGGTCAGACCCCATTTCAAGTTGTAACAAGCAGTAGCTCAGCGAGCTCCACGAACCCCGCCCCCGCCTCCTTCGTCGTGACGTACGCCGGCAGTGTGGCGATGCGGTCGAGGAACGGCGCGATGTTCGCGACACCGACGGCATTGGGAAAGTACGCGAACATCGGCGCGTCATTGGGCGAGTCGCCGGCGAAGACGTAGTGAGCACGCTCGGCATCGAGGTCCACGCCGAAAGCTTCCGCGAACAGCGTCTTCGTCATCCCGAGCTTGTCGTAGCGGCCGAACCAGCCGTTGACGTGGATCGAGCTCACCTTGGCCGTCATGCCCTGCGCTTGCATCATCGCGACGATGCGGTCGACGTCCGCGCGCGGCAGCGGCGGCACGTCCTCGCAGTAGTCGATCGCGAGGTCGCTTTCGCGATAGTGCTGGTCGGAGGCGAGCGCGGCACCCGGCACGGCGGCTAGGATCGCGGCGCCGATCGCCGCGATGCGCGCGCGCTGCGCGGCGCGGGCCGCCGCGTCGACCACGAACCGCTTGACGAGCTTCCGCTGGACGTGGTCGTAGCGCATGTAGCACGCCCCGTTCTCGCCTACTACCGCGTCGACCGGCCACATCCGCGCGATGTGATCGCACCAGCCCGCCGGCCGGCCGGTGATCGGCACGACGCGCTTGCCGGCCGCTCGCAAGCGTGCGAGCGCAGCGTACGCTCCGGCCGTGAGCTGCCCGTGGGTCGTGATCGTGTCGTCGATGTCGGCGAGCACGCCGCGAATCGCGCGCCGCGTGTGCTCGGGCATCGAGGCGAGCGGAGCGAGCGTGGGGGGATGTTCGGTCAAGGCTTCGGCGGCTCGTCGACGAGCCAGTTCGCAAGGGGCGGCGGCCGCCAGCGCGCGAACGCGCCGATCACGCCGTGCGCATCGGGCACGACCTCGACCATGAGGCGATGCTCGGGCTTCAGGAATCCGTCGGCCACGCCGCGGTCGAGCTGGGCGAGAAAGGCGTCGAAATAACCCAGCACGTTGACGAGCACGAGCGGCTTGCGATGGATGCCGAGCTGGTCCCAGGTCGCCATCTCGCACAACTCGTCGAAGGTGCCGAAGCCGCCGGGCAGCGCGACGAACGCGTCGGCGAGGCTCGCCATGCGCGCCTTGCGCTCGTGCATCGTCGCCACCACGGTGAGCTCGCTCAATCCCGGGTGGCCCACCTCACGCACCATGAGCTGCTCGGTGATGACGCCGATCACTTCGCCTTTCGCGGCAAGCGCCGCCTCCGCGGCGATCTTCATGAGGCCGACGCTGCCGCCGCCGTAGATGAGCGCGAGACCGTTGGTCGCCAATGCGCGGCCGAACTCGGCCGCGGCCTGCGCATACTCCACGCGCGATCCGACGTTCGAGCCGCAGAAGAGACAGACGCGCTTCATCGCGGCATTCCCATATACGCCGCGACGGCATCGCGCTGCGCTTGCGTCATCGGCAGCCCGCACTTCGTGCGCCGCCACAGGACGTCGTCCGGCGTGCGCGCCCACTCCTCGCGCACGAAGTAGTCGACCTCTCGCGACGTGAGATCGGCGCCGAAGTCGACGCCGACGTCGCCGTCGCCCAGAACCAGGGGCGCACGTGTGCCGTGGCGATGCGCGAGCGCGCAGAGCAAGCTCGCGGAGAGCTTCGGGTAACGCTTGCGAAGCTCTTCCTCCCACGCCGCGCGGTCGCGGTTCGGAAGGTCCCCGCCCGGGAGCGGCGCCTTGGCCGTCCAGCTGCCCTTCATGCCGGGGAAGTACGGCGCGAGCTCCCGCAGCGCGTGCTCGGCGAGCTTGCGGTAGGTCGTGATCTTGCCGCCGAAGGACGACAGCACCGGCGCGCGATCAAGACCGGGCTCGCCCGGCAAGGCGTCGACTTTGAGCACGTAGTCGCGAGTCACCGCCGACGGATCGCTCGCGCCGTCGTCATACAGCGGGCGCACGCCGCTGTACGTCCACACGATATCCGATGGCGACAGCGGCTTTTCGAGGTACGCGTTGGCGAGGTCCAGCAGGTACTGCGTCTCGTCCTGCGAGATGTGCGGATGCTCGAAGGCGTCGACGGGGATGTCGGTGGTGCCGATGAGCGAGTAGTGCCCCTGGTACGGGATCACGAACACGATGCGGTGGTCCGCGTTCTGCAGGATGTACGCATGCGCCTGCGTATGCACGCGTGGCACGACGATGTGGCTGCCCTTGACGTGCCGCACGTTACCTTCGCCCGCTTTTTCCGGCCGCAAGAGGTCGAGCACCTCCTTCACCCACGGCCCGGCGGTGTTGACGAGAGCACGCGCGGCGACCTCCGTCGTCGCCCCGTTCGAAGCCAGCGCCGCGCGCCAGACGCCGCCGTCGCGATGCGCCGCCACGAGCTTGGTGCGAACGCGCACGTCGGCGCCGCGAGCCTTGGCGTCGAGCGCGTTCACGACCACGAGGCGCGCGTCGTCCACGCGCGCATCGGCGTAGACGAAGCCCTTCCGGAAGCGGTGCTTGAGGCCCGCCGACCACTTCGTGTTCGCGAGGTCCACGCCGTACGACTTCGGCAGCGTCTGGCGGCCGCCCAGGCGGTCGTACAGGAACAGCCCCGTGCGGATCATCCATGCGGGACGAAGGTGCGGCTCGTGCGGCAGGACGAAGGCGAGCGGCTCCACGAGGTGCGGCGCGATGCGCAGCATCACCTCGCGCTCGGCCAGCGCCTCGGCGACCAGCCGGAACTCGTAGTACTCGAGGTAGCGCAGCCCGCCGTGGATGAGCTTGGTGCTCCACTGCGACGTCGCGGAGGCCAGGTCGTCCTGCTCGGCCAGCAGCACCGAAAGCCCGCGCCCGGCAGCATCGCGCGCGATGCCCGCGCCGTTGATGCCGCCGCCGATCACGAGGAGATCGAAGACCGGAGCCGCCATGGGAAGTCCGTGATTCTACCGGATGCGGTACGATGGGCTTTCCCTCGCCAAGAAGCCGCAGGCGCCATGAAGCTCACCCCTGAAATCGCCGCGCTCGACGCCGATATGCGCGCGTGGCGGCACCACCTCCACGCCCACCCGGAGACGGCCTTCGAGGAGAAAGCCACCGGCGCCTTCGTCGCCGACAAGCTGCGCTCCTTCGGGCTCACGGTACACACGGGCCTCGCCGGCACCGGCGTGGTCGGCGTCCTGCGCAACGGCCGCTCCGCGGATGCGGTGGGCCTGCGCGCCGACCTCGACGCGCTGCACATCCACGAGAAGTCCGGCGTGGCGCACGCGTCACGCCACGAGGGCAAGATGCACGCGTGCGGCCACGACGGCCACACCACTATGCTGCTCGGCGCGGCGCGCGCGATGGCGCAGCGCATGAACTTCGACGGCACCGCGTACTTCATCTTCCAGCCCGCGGAGGAGAACGAGGGCGGCGGCCGCGTGATGGTGCAGGAGGGCCTGTTCGACCGCTTCCCCATGAAGGCGGTCTACGGCATGCACAATTGGCCGGAGCTTCCGGCCGGCAAGATCGCGTTGCGCGAGGGCCCGCTCATGGGCGCCTACGACATCTTCGAGATCGTCGCCACCGGCCGCGGCGCGCACGCCGCGATGCCGCACCTCGGACGCGATCCAATGCCGTTCGCCGCGCACGTCATCAACGCGCTGCAGACCATCGTCGCGCGCAACATCCACCCGCTCGAGGCGGGTGTGGTGAGCGTCACGCAGGTGCACGGCGGCGACACCTGGAACGTGATCCCGCAGGAGGTCGTGCTGCGCGGCACCGTGCGCACATTCGACGCTGCGATCCAGGACCTGATCGAGCGGCGCATCGGCGAGATCGTCACCGGCCTCGCGTCTACGTTCGACATGACCGCCACGCTTCGCTACGAGCGGCGCTACCCGGCGACCGTCAACACGCCCGCCGAGACGCGGCATGCGCTCGCCGCGGCCACCGCGCTCGTCGGCGCCGAGAACGTCGACACCAACCCGACGCCGTCGATGGGCTCGGAGGACTTCGCGTTCATGCTGCAGGCGAAGCCCGGCTGTTACGTCTGGCTGGGCGGCGGCCGCGGCCCGGGCACGCCGAATCTGCACAACCCGCACTACGACTTCAACGACGATGCGCTCGCGATCGGGGCGAGCTACTGGGTGACGCTCGCCGAGGCCCAGCTGCCGCTGCAGGCGCGGGAGCGCGCGGCGGCGTAAGGCGAGGCCGCGGCATCGCCTTCATCTCCGCCGCAACCGTCGCGAGCACTGCCACGATCGCCTCGGCTGCGGGCGAGTACGCGCGCCGGCGCTGCTTGACGATGCCCAGCTCGCGCTCGATGCGCGGCGCGTCGAGGTCGCGGAGGGTGAGATCGCCCGCCGCCAGGAGCTCGGAGGCCGACGACGGCAGGAGCGTGGCGCCGAGCCCGCTGCGCACGAGCCCGATGGCGGTGGCCATGAACGCCGCCTCGTAGGCGGGAGTAGCGAGGCGGCCGATCGACGCGCACGCCCCGTCGACGATCCTGCGCACGCTGCTGTCGCGGTCCATGAGCACGAGCGGGGAATCGAGAAGCTCGGCGAGGCGCACGGTCTTCGCGTTCTGCAGCGGATGCGAAGGCGGCAGCACGGCCACCATGCGGTCCTTCAGGAGCGGGGTGAACAGAAGCTGCGGATCGGGCGGCGGCGTGCTCGTGAGCGCGAGGTCGGCTTCGTCGGCGCGGATCAACGCGAGCGTCCTCTCCGCCAGGGCGTCCTTGATGACGATCGAGATGCCGGGGTGCAGCGCACGCATCCGCGCCACGACCGCCGGCATCATCGTCGCCGACAGCGACGGCAGCGCGGCGACCGTCACGCGTCCGGTGTTGCGGCGCGCCACGTCGCGGGCGCGGGCGACCACCGAGCCCAGGTCACCCAGGACGTTGTCGACGACGGGCAGCAGATCCTCGCCCGCCTGCGTGAGCGTCACCGAGCGCGTGCTGCGGTCGAACAGCTTCACGCCCAGCGACTCTTCGAGCTCGCGGATCTGCGCCGACAGCGCGGGCTGGGTGGCGTGCAACGCCTCCGCCGCCTTGGTGAAGCTGCCGAGGCGCCCGATCGAGACGAATGCGCGCAGCTGGCGAAGGTTGATATTCATGGCATTTTGAAATAACTGTGATCCGAATTATTCATTTGAATTATAGATATCGCAAGCGTCCAATGCGAGGCGCCGGGCGGCAAAGCGGCCGCACGACTTTTCGAGGAGGAGCCATGGCAACAACTCTTACGCGGCGCGCCCTGGTCTGCGCGCTGGCAGCGGCGGGCGTCGCCTGCGGCGCGGACGCGCGAGTGACCAAGATCGAGATCACGACCAAGGAGTCGCCGACCTACGGTGGCGCCTCTTTCGGCAGCGTCGGCCAGTTCGAGAAGCTCATCGGCAAGGTGACGGGCGAGCTCGACCCCTCCGATCGCCATAACGCCGTCATCCAGGACATCGAGCTCGCGCAACGCAACGGCAACGGCAAGGTCGAGTATGTGGCCACCTTCACGCTGGTGAAGCCGGTCGACCTCTCGAAGGGCAACGGCGAGCTCTTCTACAACGTCAACAACCGCGGCAACCGCAACTTTCCGTACAACCTCAACGGCGACCCGGGCGACGGATTCGTGCAGAACTTGGGCTACACGCTGCTGTGGAGCGGCTGGCAGGCGGGCATCCCGCCGGCAGCGAACAACGGCAACGAAACCATCACCGTGCCGACGGCCAAGAGCGCGGACGGCTCGTCGATCGTCGGTCCCGTCATCTACCGCGTGAGCAACATTCCCGCCGGCACCAACACGATCTCGCTCGATGCGATCCCGCCGGGCGGCTTCACGGCATTTCCGTACGCGGTCGCCTCGCTCGACACCACGCAGGCCGCGCTCGAAACGCACGACCAGGAGAGCGAGACCGCGGTGACGGGCAACGTCGTCAAGATCGCGTCCTCGGACTGGGCGTTCGCGGATTGCCGGACCGTTCCCTTTCCCGGCACGCCGGACCCGCGCCGCATCTGCCTTCGCAACGGCTTCGATCCAACGCTGCTGTACCAGTTCACCTTCAACGCCAAGGACCCGCTCGTGATGTCGGTCGGTCTCGCCGCCATGCGCGACCTCGTGTCGTTCCTGCGCTACGAAAGCGCCGACCCCGCCGGCAACGCGAATCCCGTGGCGGGCCTCGCGCACGCCCTGGCGGAGGGCACCTCGCAGTCGGGCAACACGCTCAAGGCGTTCGTCCACTTCGGCTTCAACGAGGACGAGAAGGGCCGCATCGTCTTCGAAGGCATCAACGACTACATCGCGGCGCGGCAGACGCCGATCAACTACCGCTTCTCGCTGCCCGGCGGCGCGGCCACGCTCTACGAGCTCGGCAGCGATCCCGTGCTGTGGTGGGAGGACTACACCGACGTCGTGCGCGGCCGCACGAGCGCGGGCATGCTCGACCGCTGCCGCGTATCGAACACGTGTCCGAAGATTGTCGAGAGCTTAGGCGCCACGGAGTTCTGGGACTTGCGATTCTCGCCCGGCATCGCCGGCACCGACGGCAAGTCGGACATTGCGCTGCCCGCCAACGTGCGCCGTTACTACATGCCGGGCACGTCGCACGGCGGCGGCGCCGGCGGGTTCAACCAGACGCCCGGGGCCGCGGGCGGCGCGGGCGGCACGTGCAAGTACGCGGCCAACCCGAACCCCGAGATCGACACGCAGCGCGCGCTCTTCGTGGCGCTCAATCAGTGGGTGCTCTTCGGTACGGAGCCGCCGCCCTCGCGCTATCCGCGCGTCACCGACGGCACGCTCGTGGCGGCAACCGCCGCGAACTTTGCGTACCCGTATCTCGCCGGGTTCACGCTCACCGGCGAGTTCATCAACACCGCGCTCGACTACGATTGGGGTCCGGGCTTCCGCTACAACGACATGTCGGGCGTGATCGGCAAGGTGCCGCCGGTCGTGAAGCAGAAGATCGCGACACTCGCGCCCAAGATCAACGCCGACGGCAACGAGGTCGTGGGCGTGCCGTCGGTGCTGCACCAGCTCCCGCTCGGCACGTACCTCGGGTGGAACGTGGTGACGAGCGGCTTCAATACCGGGCGCATCTGCGCTTTCACCGGCGGCTTCATCCCCTTCGCGAAGACGAAGGCCGACCGGCTCGCGAACAACGACCCCCGTCCGTCGATCGAGGAGCGCTACGGCTCGTTCACGGCGTACTATTATCAGCTTGCCGATGTCGTCAACACCGCGGTCGCCCAGCGCTTCCTGCTGCCCGGCGACGCCGTGCGCCTCTTCCGGCAGGGGTTGAACGACATGGTCAACAATGGCCTGCTGCCGAAGGATGCGCTCGCGCACTCGCTCGGCTTCGCGGACGAGGAGCAGTGAAGATGAAGGGTTTCGCGTTGCGCTTAGGGATGGCCGTGCCGCTCGCGCTGGCGCTGGCGGGCGTCGCCCGTGCCGACTATCCGGAGAAAGCCATCACCTTCGTCGTGCCGTTCGCCGCCGGCAGCGCCACCGACCAGCTCGCGCGGTCGCTGGGCACGGAGGTGACGAACCTCACCAAGCAGCCGGTCATCGTCGACGACAGGCCGGGCGCCTCCGGCTTCATCGGCGCGGAGCTGGTGAAGAAGGCCGCGCCCGACGGCTACACGGTGTTCATCACGACCAACACGACGCACGCCGCCAACGAACACCTGTTCAAGAAGATCCCGTACGACCCGGTGAAGGACTTCGCGCCCGTCACCGGTCTCGGCAAAGGCGGCCAGATCATGATCGTGAACCTCGACCTGCCGGCGAAGTCGGTGCAGGAGTTCATCGCGCTCGCCAAGTCGAAACCTGGCAAGATAAGCTTCGGCAGCGGAAGCTCGTCATCGCGCGTGGCGGGCGAGATGTTCCAGCAGATGGCCGGAGTGGAGCTCCTGCACGTGCCGTACAAGAGCAACCCGCTCGCGATCATCGATCTGCTGGGCGGCCAGATCAACAT
>Ga0335083_10005271_pt1 | contig 16333 bp, 12 predicted proteins | sample Lox_Sample_42_FD_206716 | JGI IMG/M metagenome (GOLD analysis project Ga0335083, IMG submission 206716) | Soil microbial communities from Loxahatchee National Wildlife Refuge, Florida, United States - Lox_Sample_4.2 | ecosystem: Environmental > Terrestrial > Soil > Wetlands | place: USA... | reverse complement strand
CTCGGTGATTGTCCGATCTTGGACAGAATCGCGAGCAAGGTCGTCGCGAAATACCAAAGCGCGTCGGGCGTGAATTACGCGGCCCTGCCGACGGGGTGCGTTTCGCCGAATGTCGGAGCCCAGACCCATTACCTCCGCGCCAACACCTGGTTCCGGCCTGCCTGTGGCGCGAACGGGGCGTAAAACACCCGTTTCGGCGCCCTGATCCGCTGCGCGGGCCGCCCGTGCTGAGCGCACTCATGAAGCGTGGCCGCGGGAGCCAATGATGCGAAACGAAGACCCCAAGCGCTTTGCCCAATGGCGGGAGCGCGCGCGCGAGCCGGCGCTTACGGTCCTCCTTGTCCTCGAGCTTTTGATGATCTTCGTCCTGGTGCCCATCAGCGGCCTAGCGGTGTTCTCGCCGCGGTCGATCCAGGTGCTCCTCGCTTCATTGGTCGTCGTTGCGGCAGTCGCATTGATTGCTCCGCATCGCCTCTCCTTGATCTTGACGCTGCTTGCTGCGGCAGTTGGTTTGCTCGCGGACGCCATGCGCTATGAGTGGCCATCCAATCTCGCCACCCTCGCGTTTCTTTTCGTCGTTCTCGCATTGCTGTCGGTACTGACCTGGGTCATCGGCCGGGTCGTGTTCGGGCCCGGGCGCGTGAGCGCGCACCGAATTCAAGGTGGGGTCGTGATCTATCTCCACATGGCCGTGATTTTCACTTACCTGCAGGCGGTCGTGCTGTTCTTTGCTCCTGGCGCCTTGGGGAATGAGCTCGCCACCACTGATGCGACGGTCGGACAACGGCTCCTCTACTTCAGCTTCACCACGCTCACTACGGTCGGATACGGCGATATCGTTCCTGTGCATCCCTTCGCGCGGAGCCTAGCCAACCTGGAAGCGATCGTCGGCCAATTGTATCCAGCGACATTGCTCGCGCGGCTGGTGACGCTCGAAATCTCGTCGCGGCGGGAGTAAATTGCGTGATGACATCGACCGATGGGCCGCTCGCGAATTCCTCTGGCGGCATAATTGCCGGAACTAAAGAGGCCTAGATGCAAGCCGTAGCCAAAGCCGTAGCGTTCCTCCTGGCAGGCTTGAGCGCATTCATCGCGTCGAGCGCTGTCGCTCAGCAGGAAGACACGGAGGCGCTTGCCAAGAAGGCGCAGAACCCGATTGCGAACTTGATCAGCGTCCCGATCCAGACCAACACGAATTTCAACGTCGGCCCGCTGAACGGGACCCAGGAAGTCGTCAACATCCAGCCGGTGATCCCGATCAAGCTCAGCGACGACTGGAACGTCATCACGCGCTGGATTACTCCGCTGATCTACCAGCCGAGCTTCGGCCCGGGCCAAGGCGATGCGTTCGGGCTTGGCGACATCCAGCCCTCTTTCTTTTTCTCGCCCGCCGGCGGCGATCTGATCTGGGGCATCGGACCGACGGTCGTCGTGCCCACTGCGACCAACCGCGTGCTGGGGCAAGGCAAGCTAAGCCTCGGTCCGACGGGAGTGATCGTCTACACGCCCGGGCATTGGGTGCTGGGTGCCTTGGTCAACAACGTCTGGTCGGTCGCGGGCGATGGTCACCGGGCTAGCGTCAACCAGGGCCTGCTTCAACCCTTCGTCAATTACAATCTCGAGGGCGGCTGGTATCTCACGACCTCGCCGATCATCACCGCGGATTGGAACGCGCCGAGCAGCAACAGGTGGACGGTCCCGGTTGGCGGCGGCGCCGGCAGGTTGATGCGGATCGGCGGACTTCCCATCAATATTACACTGCAGGCCTACGGCAACGTCGTGTCGCCCGCGAACGGCCCGGATTGGACGATCCGGTTTCAGGTCCAGGCGCTCTTCCCGAAGTAACGGGCGAACGGTCCGTTACGGAAGAGAAACGATTTGAGCACCGTGACTGAGATCTGATCGAGACGGATGCCGATTTTGGCACTGACCTAAGCCCCAAGACTCACCCGTCGATCAGCAGAGTCCGTTCGTCATTGAGCTTGCCCCCAACCTTGGACCACGCGGGCTGAGAATTTCTCGACGTCGATCGCGTCGCCGCGGCTCTGAAGCGACGCCCGTTTGATGTCGTGACCATGGTCCATGTCGAGACCGATTCCAGGCTAGTCAACCCAATCGCGGAGATCGGCCGTCTGGTTGCAAGCACCAATACTCTTTTCTCTGTCGACACGGCTTGCTAGGCCGGTGCAATGCCCGTCGAGACGGATGCGTGGGGCGTCGACATCCAGACAACTGGTTCGCACGAATGCTTGGTGTCGGTTCCGGGCCTGGCGATCGTCGCAGCCTCGGCCAAGGCCTGGGACCGTCTTAGACCTAACCGCGCGATGGGGAGCTACTTCGACTTCCGCACCTGGTGGGCGCACACCGTCGAACGCCCTGTCGTGCCGCCATTCACGCAGCCGACCACACTCGTTCTCGCGCTACGGGCCGCTCTTCTGGAGATTGACGCATTTTCTCCTGAGCGATGGTGGCAGATACATCGGGATATCGCGGACCGATTCATCGATGAGGTGCGAGGACTTGGATTCCGCCTCTTGATCGACGAAAGCCCAATCGCCAATCAGCGCGACTTCTATTCTGATACCGTCATGGCCGTCCGCTATCCAGATCATATCTCGGACGCAAAGTTTCGGAAGTTCCTGTTTGAAAGCTACGGCATTTTTGTGATCGGTAACATCGGTGAGTTTGCAGGTAAGTCATTCCGCGTCGGACTCATGAGCCCGCCGCAGATGAATGCCGTCAATCTCTTTGGGACGCTACTCGCCCTTCGCGAGGCGGCGGCATCGCCGCGAACGTGGAAGTAGACCGTTATTAATGTCATTGCGAATGTGTCTGGAAAAATCAATGGACGAGCGCACCCTCAGCGAACGCGACATCTGCACCAAGTTCATCACACCCGCGCTGCGCAAGGCGGGGTGAGAGCGCATCGCCTTTGGGGTGACGACTTCGGCCACCTCCCTCGATCCCGACACGAAATAGTCACGGAGCACGACCGAGGCGATTGGAGTTTTGTGCCTAACGGCAACCCGCCGGATCGGAGGAAAGTCATGGCTCGTGGACTGCCGAAAGCATTTCCTGGTAGCGCTCCGCTCGCGATCGCGCTCGCGGCGGCGGCATCGCTGACGCTCGCCGCATGTGGAAGCTCCCCGCCGCCGCCACCCCCGCAGCCGGTGGTCTCGGCACCTCCGCCCACCGTCGTCATCGTGCCGCAAACGCCGCCAGCGCCGCGCCAGGAAGTCGTTCCCGCAGCGCCTGCTGCGGGCGCGGCTTGGGAGCCCGGACACTGGCGCTGGACGGGGTCCGAATGGGAGTGGGAATCCGGCCACTACGTGACCTCGCCGCGGGTCGGCGGCCAATGGGTCGCGGGCTATTGGTCCCAGCAGGGGAATGGCTGGGTCTGGGTCCCCGGTCACTGGATGTAGCGAGCAGAGCGCTCGATCGCGCGGCGGCGTCAGCACGTCCGCGCGATCGAGACTGAGCGCGATCTAGGCTCGCCGCACGTCGCCAAGCGAGATGACGTTCGAGGGCGAACGGCTTGCGACCACCTTTGCGATGAGCGCCGCAACCTCGGCCTGACGATAGGGCTTGGCCAGCCGCTCGAGGCTGCGCCCGATCTCATCCAGGTGATCGGTGTAGCCAGTCGCGAGAATGATGGGGAGAGCGGGCTTGATCTGCTGGATGCGCTTGGCAAGCTCCACGCCGGTCATTCCGGGCATTGCGTGATCCGAGAGGACGAGGTCGACCTGCACGCCGGAGTGCAGCGCGTCGAGCGCGAGGGCGCCAGAGGCGGCCCCATAGGCGCGATGGCCCAGATCCTCGATCATGTCGACGGTGCTCTCGAGCACGAGGGGATCGTCATCCACGATGAGGACGCTCAGCGGCAGCGATTTGGTTTCTTGGGGTTGGCTTTCCGCCGGCTTTGGGACGACATCTTCGGGCAAGACCGGGAACCAGAGCTCGATCGTCGTGCCTTTCCCGAGCTCGCTCGAGATGCGCGTGCTGCCGCCGGATTGCGCGGTGAGGCCATAGACCATGGAGAGTCCGAGCCCCGTGCCCTTCCCTGGGCCTTTCGTCGTGAAGAACGGCTCCGGCGCCCGCAGCAGCGTCGCCTTATCCATGCCTGCTCCCGTGTCGGAGACGCCGATGCAAACGTAGCCGCCGGCCGCGAGCGCCCGCACGCCTTTGACGAGGGTCTCCTGGCGGGCGGCGAAGGTCAGTCGCCCCCCATCGGGCATCGCGTCGCGCGCATTGAGGGCGAGATTCAGCAGTCCGAGCTCGAGCTGATTGGGATCGACGCCAACGAGCGGGAGATCGCGAGGGAAATCCATGCGAATCTCGATCGTCGGTCCGAGCGTCCGCTTCAGCATCTCCGCCATGTTCGTGATGAGCCCGGCGACGTCGACGGCCTCGGGCTTCAATTCCTGGCGCCGCGCAAAGGCGAGCATGCGCTTGGTCAGATTGGCCCCGCGCTCCGCGCTTTTGGTGGCGCCTTCGATCAGATGCGTCGTCAGGGGATCGCGGGGCACGCGTTTCGCCAGCAAATCCATGTTGCTGAGGATGCCCATGAGAAGATTGTTGAAGTCGTGGGCGAGGCCACCCGTAAGCTGTCCGAGACTCTCGAGCTTCTGCATCTCGTGCACCTGCGCGAGCGCGGCCTCGCGCTCCCGCGTGCGCTCCTCGACGCGCTGCTCCAGCTCGGCGTTTGCCTGGGCGAGCTCGGCGGTCCGCGCCGCCACGCGCTCCTCGAGCTCGGAATTGAGCGTCTTGAGCTGCCGGGTCTTGCGATAGAGATCGGCGAAAACCCTCACCTTCGCGCGCAGGACGCCCGGGACAATCGGAACGGGAACGTAGTCGACGGCACCGTATTCGTACCCCTTGAGGCGATCGAGCTCGGTGAGCGCGATCGCCGAGACGAACATGATCGCCGTCGACTGGAATCGCGGATGTCCCCGGATCATTGCGGCGAGCTCGAAGCCGTCGAGGTCGGGCATGCAGACATCGATGAGGATGACGGCAATTTCGTTCTTGAGCAGATGCTCGAGCGCCTCGCTGGCGGATCCCGCTCGAATCAAGTTTTCGCCGAGGTCGCGAAGCACCGCCTCATAGCTGAGAAGCTTCGCGGGCTGGTCGTCGACGAGGAGGATGTTGACGGGAATGAAGCGCTCGGCCGGCGCCGTATTCGATTTGGAGCCCAGCTTCTCGCCCTCGCCCGTGCTCGGCATCGATCGCCTCCTCAGCGATGGAGCCACATGCGCAAGGCGGTGAGGAGCTGGTCTATGTTGACGGGCTTCGCGAGATAGTCGGAGGCGCCTGCCTCCAGGCACTTCTCGCGGTCTCCCTTCATCGCCTTGGCGGTGAGCGCAATGATCGGCAGACGGCGGAATGCCGCGTTCTGGCGCATCGCTTGCATCGTCTGATAGCCGTCCATCTCCGGCATCATGATGTCCATGAGGACAATCGCGATGGTTGCCGACGAGCCGAGGAGGTCGATCGCCTCCTTCCCAGTCGTCGCCGTCAGCACCTTCATGCCGCGGCCCTCGAGCGCGCTGCTGAGCGCGAAGATGTTGCGGACGTCGTCGTCCACCAGCAGGACAGTCCGTCCCACGATGTCCTCGTCGGATTGGTGCAGGTTCTCGAGCATGCGCTGCTTCTCGGTGGGCAAATCCGAGATCACGCGATGGAGGAAGAGCGCAGTCTCGTCGAGGAGGCGCTCCGGAGATTCGACGCCCTTCACCACCACGCTCCGCGCCATCGTGCGAAGCTGCGCATCCTCGTCCGCCGAGAGCGCACGGCCCGTGAAGACCACGATGGGAATGTCGCTCAGTGCCGGATCGGCCTTTACCTCCTCGAGGAGGTCGAAGCCGGACATGTCCGGCAGCTTGAGATCGAGAACGACACAATCGACCGTGCGCTCGCGCAGCGTCGCAAGCGCCTCCGAGCCGGATTCCACACTGACGAGGTCGATGTCGTGGTGGCCGAGGAGCTCGGTGACGCTCATGCGCTCCGCGGCGTTGTCCTCGACCACCAGCAGGCATTTGCGCCGCGGCTGGGTGTAATCCTTCACCCGCGACAGCATCTGCTCCAGCCCCGAAGTGGTCGCGGGCTTCGTGATGAAGGAGAAGGCGCCGCGCGAGAGCCCGTGCTGCCGGTCCTCGTCGAGCGTAACGATCTGCACCGGGATGTGCCGCGTCAGAGGGTCTTGCTTGAGCTGGCTCAATACGGTCCAGCCCAGCATGTCCGGGAGGAACACGTCGAGGGAGATGGCGCTCGGCTGGTATTCGCGCGCGAGCGACAGCGCGTCGGCGCCGCGCTGCGCGATCAGCACCTTGAAGCTCGCCTCATGCGCGAGGTCAGCCATGATGCGCGCGTAGTGCGGATCGTCCTCGACGATCAGCAATACAGCTTCGCCCGCCCGGAGCGAGCCGCGATCGTCGGAGACCCATTCCGTGGGCATTTCCGCAAGACGCACGCTACCCGAGGCCGCGGGAGCGGCGCCCGGGAGCGAGCCCGACGCGGTCACGCGTGCACCCCCGGAGGGGCCGGCGTATTTCAACGGGAGATAGAGGGTGAAGGTGCTGCCGACGCCCGGCGTGCTCTGCAATTGGATCTCGCCGCCGAGCAACTGGGAAAGCTCGCGCGAGATTGCGAGGCCGAGGCCGGTGCCACCGTATTTGCGGCTGGTGCTGGCATCGGCCTGCTGGAACGCCTCGAAGATTATCTTCTGCTTTTCCGGTGCGATACCGACCCCGGTGTCCGCGACGGCAAAGGCGACCACGGTCTGCGCATGATTGAGCGTCGCGTTCTCCGGGTTCCAGCCGCTCGCTACCGGCCCGATCGAGAGACGCACACCGCCCCGCTCGGTGAACTTGAAGGCGTTGGAGAGCAGGTTCTTGAGCACCTGCTGCAGCCGCTTGGAATCCGTGACCATGCTGCGATCGAGCTTCGGATCGATGAAGACGTCGAAGCTGAGGCGGCGGCTCTCGGCCTCGTGGCGGAAGGGCCGCACGGCCATGTCGTGCAGGTTCCCGAAGAAGACCTCCTCAGCGTCGACGGAGACCGTACCGGATTCGATCTTGGAGAGATCGAGAATGTCGCTGATGAGGTTGAGCAGATCGGTGCCGGCGCCGTGGATCGTCCGCGCGAACTCGACCTGCTTCGGCGTGAGGTTGCCCTCGGAGTTGTCCGTAAGCTGCTGGCCCAGGATGAGGATGCTATTGAGCGGCGTCCGCAGCTCGTGCGACATGTTCGCAAGGAAGTCCGACTTGTACTTCGAAGTGAGCGCGAGCTCGGTCGCCTTCTCCTCGAGCGCGCCACGCGCCTGCTCGATCTCCTGGTTCTTGCGCTCGACATCGACGTTGCGCTCGGCAAGCTGCTGCGCCTTGAGCTCGAGCTGCTCGTTCGTCTGCTGCAGCTCTCCCTGCTGCGCCTGAAGCTCGGCCGCGAGCTGCTGCGACTGCTTGAGAAGCGCCTCGGTCTGCATCGTCGCTGCGATGCTGTTGAGGACGATGCCGATGCTGGCGGTGAGTTGCTCCAGGAACGAGATCTGCAGGTCCGTAAAGACGCCGATCGAGGCAAGCTCGATCACGGCCTTGACCTGTCCCTCGAAGAGCACGGGCAGCACGATGGCGCTCTTCGGCTTCGCCCTGAAGAGGCCGGATTCGATGGGCACCAGGCCCTCCGGCAAATCCGTGACCAGCATGCGCCGCGCGTCGGCGGCGCATTGGCCGATCAATCCCTGGCCGATTGACAGGCGCTCGGGATGCGAGACCGGCCCCTGATCGGCGTAGCCCGAGAGCAATTTCAGCGCGACGCCGCCCTCGGCATCGACGAGATAGATGACTCCGTTCTGCGCCCCGACCAGCAACGCCATTTCCGAAAGGAGCATGCGGCCGACGGTTGCGAGATCGCGTTGCCCCTGCAGCATGTTGGTGAAGCGGGCGAGGTTCGTCTTGAGCCAGTCCTGCTCGGTGTTGCGATCGGTGGTGAGGCGGAGATTGCCGATCATCGTGTTGATGTTGTCCTTGAGCTCCGCCACCTCTCCGCGCGCATTGACCTGGATCGACCGCGTGAGATCGCCTTTCGTCACCGCCGTCGCGACCTCCGCGATGGCGCGCACCTGCGTCGTGAGATTGGCGGCGAGGAGATTGACGTTGCCAGTGAGGTCCTTCCAGGTTCCGGATGCGCCGGGCACGTTTGCTTGCCCGCCCAAGCGGCCTTCGACGCCCACCTCGCGCGCGACGCTGCTGACCTGATCGGCAAAGGTCGCGAGCGTATCCGTCATGTTGTTGATGGTCTCCGCGAGCGCCGCGACCTCGCCCTTGGATTTGACCGTCAGATTCTGCTTGAGGTCGCCGTTCGCAACCGCAGTCACGACCTTGACGATGCCGCGGACTTGCTCCGTCAGGTTCGCCGCCATGACATTGACGGTGTCGGTGAGGTCCTTCCAGGTGCCGGCGACGCCGGGGACTGCGGCTTGACCGCCGAGCTTGCCTTCGGTTCCGACCTCGCGTGCGACGCGGGTCACCTCGGAGGCGAAGGCGTTGAGCTGGTCCACCATGGTGTTGATGGTGTTCTTGAGCTCCAGGACTTCGCCCCTGACGTCGACTGTGATCTTGCGCGAGAGGTCGCCGCGCGCGACGGCCGTCGTCACCTCCGCGATGTTGCGAACCTGCGTCGTCAGATTGGCGGCGAGGAGGTTGACGTTGTCGGTCAAGTCCTTCCAGGTGCCGGCGACCCCTGGAACGATCGCCTGCACGCCGAGCCTTCCTTCCGTCGCGACCTCGCGCGCGACGCGCGTCACTTCGGCAGCGAAGGAGCGGAGCTGCTCCACCATGGTGTTGAGCGTCTCTTTTAGCAGCTGGATCTCGCCGCGGACGTCGACGGTGATCTTCTTGGAGAGATCGCCGCTGGCGATCGCGGTGGCGACCTCCGCGATATTTCTGACCTGGCCCGTCAGATTGCTCGCCATGAAGTTGACATTGTCGGTCAGGTCCTTCCAGGTGCCGGCGACGCCGGGAACCGCGGCCTGGCCTCCGAGCTTGCCTTCGGTTCCGACCTCGCGTGCGACGCGGGTCACCTCGGAGGCGAAGGCGTTGAGCTGGTCCACCATGGTGTTGATGGTGTTCTTGAGCTCGAGGATCTCGCCCTTCACATCGACCGTGATCTTGCGCGAGAGGTCGCCGCGCGCGACGGCCGTCGTCACCTCCGCGATGTTGCGCACCTGCGCCGTCAGGTTTCCCGCCATGAAGTTGACGCTGTCGGTCAAATCCTTCCAGGTGCCGGCGACGCCGGGGACTTGAGCTTGCCCGCCGAGGCGTCCGTCGGTGCCCACCTCGCGCGCGACGCGCGTCACCTCGCCCGCGAAGCGATTGAGCTGATCCACCATCGTGTTCAGCGTTTCCTTGAGCTGCAGGATCTCGCCGCGGACGTCCACCGTGATCTTGCGCGAGAGGTCGCCGTTGGCGATCGCGGTCGCGACCTCCGCGATGTTTCGCACCTGTCCCGTCAGGTTGCCGGCCATGGAATTGACGCTGTCGGTCAGGTCCTTCCAGGTGCCGGCGACCCCGGGCACCTCGGCTTGGCCGCCGAGACGCCCTTCGGTGCCGACCTCGCGCGCAACGCGGGTCACCTCGCCCGCGAAGGCGTTGAGCTGGTCCACCATCGTGTTGATGGTTTCCTTGAGCTGCAGGATCTCGCCGCTGACGTTGACCGTGATCTTCTTGGAGAGATCGCCCTGCGCCACGGCGGTGGCGACCTCCGCGATGTTGCGCACCTGGCCCGTGAGATTGCTCGCCATCGAGTTGACGCTGTCGGTGAGGTGCTTCCAAGTGCCGGCGACCCCCTTCACCTCCGCTTGGCCACCGAGCTTTCCCTCGGTGCCGACCTCGCGCGCGACGCGCGTAACCTCGCCAGCGAAGGCGTTCAACTGATCGACCATCGTGTTGATGGTGTCCTTGAGTTCGAGAATCTCGCCGCGGACGTCGACGGTGATCTTGCGCGAGAGATCGCCGCTGGCGATGGCGGTCGAGACCTCCGCGATGTTGCGCACCTGCGCCGTGAGGTTGCTCGCCATGGAATTGACGCTCTCGGTCAAGTCCTTCCAGGTGCCGGCGACACCGAGGACGTTCGCTTGCCCGCCCAGGCGGCCGTCGGTTCCGACCTCGCGCGCAACGCGCGTCACTTCGCCCGCGAAGGCGTTCAACTGATCGACCATCGTATTGATGGTCTCCTTGAGCTGCAGGATCTCGCCGCTGACGTTGACCGTGATTTTCTTCGAGAGATCGCCGCCGGCGATCGCGGTCGCGACTTCCGCGATGTTGCGGACCTGCGCGGTGAGATTGCTCGCCATCGAGTTGACGTTGTCCGTCAGGTCCTTCCAGGTGCCAGCGACGCCCGGAACCTTCGCCTGGCCGCCGAGGCGGCCCTCCGTGCCGACCTCGCGCGCGACGCGCGTTACCTCCGAGGCAAAGGAATTGAGCTGATCCACCATCGTGTTGATGGTGTCCTTGAGCTCCAGGATCTCGCCGCGGACGTCGACGGTGATCTTGCGCGAGAGGTCGCCGCGCGCGACGGCCGTCGTCACATGCGCGATGTTGCGCACCTGATCCGTCAGGTTGCCGCACATCGCATTGACGGAGTCCGTAAGGTCCTTCCAGGTACCGGCGACGCCGGGAACATGCGCCTGCCCACCGAGCTTTCCTTCGGTCCCGACCTCGCGCGCGACGCGCGTCACCTCCGAGGCGAAGGAGCGGAGCTGGTCCACCATCGTGTTGATGGCTTCCTTGAGCTGCAAAATCTCGCCGCGGACGTCGACTGTGATCTTCTTCGAGAGGTCGCCGTTTGCGACGGCGATCGTCACCTCCGCGATGTTTCGCACCTGTCCCGTGAGATTGCTCGCCATGGAATTGACGCTCTCGGTCAGGTCCTTCCAGACGCCGCTGACCTCGCGAACCTGCGCCTGTCCGCCGAGCTTGCCGTCGGTGCCTACCTCGCGCGCGACGCGCGTCACCTCCGAGGTGAAGACGCTCAATTGCTTGATCATCGTGTTGACGATCGTGGCCGAGCGCAGGAACTCGCCCTTGAGCGGCCGGCCATCCACTTCGAGCGGGATAGTGCGCAGCAGGTCGCCTTGGGCAACGGCGGTGATCGCCCGCGTCACCGTCGTCGTCGGCCAAAGAAGATCGTCAATGAGGGAATTGACCGAGGCTTCCATTTCGCCCCATGCGCCGTGCGTGATGCCGAAGCGCGCGCGCTTTCTCGTCTTTCCTTCGCGCCCCACGACCTCGCCGACGAGTTCCAATTGCATCGCCATGCGCTCGTTGGCCGCGACGATCTCGTTGAAGGTGTCCGCGATCTTGCCCATGAGGCCGATTTGGTCGTGCGGCATCCGGATCGAGAAATCGCCGACCCGCATTGCCTGCAACGCCTCGAGGAGCATTTGGAGCTCGTTGGGCCGCGAGGCCGGTTGACCGTCAGCATGCGGTTTGCCGCTCCTTCTCCCGCGCCCGTGCGCACGCGGTATCGCACCCGACACGGCGGGGCTCGGTGCCACTCCGGCATTCGCCTTGGCAGTCCTGGGCATCACTTTGCTCCTAAGTGTCGGACCATCGCCCGGTATTCCCTCTCGACGTTCGTCGAACTAGCGGGCCGCAAATTGTCGGTGCCGACTGGGACTATCCAGGGACGCCTCGCCAACGCATTGAGATTTCTGCGGAACCTGATTCTGGCTGCACCCCGAGGCCGCAGCGCGCCGCTTGGCCTCGCCGAAGAGGAGCGTGCCGCGGAGCCTCTCCGGAGCGTGTGGCATTTTCGTGGTTCCGGTGGTCAAAGCTTCGGAGGCAACTGCGGCCGAGCGCGGGTGTTCGAATCATGCGAGAGGGCGCCTTCCCGCATCTGCGGTGCGGGCCGGTCTCTTGCTGCGTGTCACACCCTATGACTAGGAGAAGCGCGATGAACTGGGATCAAATCGCCGGCAACTGGAAGCAGTTTACCGGCAAGGCCAAGGAGAAGTGGGGCAAGCTCACTGACGACGACTGGACGGTAATCAAGGGCAAGCGGGAGCAGCTCGTGGGCATCGTGCAGGAGCGCTACGGCATCGCGAAGGAAGAGGCCGAGCGGCAAGTGACGGAATTCGAGCGGCAATACCAGCGCCTCGAGGAACAGCGGCGCGCGTCGTAAGCTTCGCTCTCGTCGATCGGCGGCGGCGCCGCTTCGCTGAAGCGGGCCGCCGCTTTCTCTATGCGAAAACAAATAATTGCGCGATCGGCCGCGTTGGCGGCGGGTCTTGCGCCGGCGGTTGCGGCACGGGAGCGGGCGGCACGGGGATCGGCTTCGGTGGTTCCCTCACGGGCGACGGCACGTCCGGCCCCGGCGGCGCAGGCGGGTTGCCCGGCGGCTGCGGCGTTCCCGGCTGCTGCAGATAGCGGCGCATCTCGGTGCGCATAACAATTCTCCCGATCGATTCCGTGACAAAGAGAGCGCAGGCAGCGCGCGCAAACCGCCCACAGAACCGTATTCTCGCCGCAATGGTTCCACGGAGGTCGACGCGGCCCCGGCGGAACGGAATTCTCGGCGTCGGGTTCTGACGAGGTTGCCAGCCATTTCGGGGTGGGACGATGAGCTCACATGCGATCGACGCCGCCGCGCCGCAAAAGCAAGCCCTGCTCGGAAGCGATCACGCGCGCATTGCCCGTGCGCATGCACAGGCCGCGTTCCGCGCATTCGAACACCCGCTGCTCGGCTTCGTCCTGGCGGCGGCGGTTTGGAGCGCGCCGCTCGTGGCATTGGCTTGCTCTGTTACGCCCGCTCTGTTGATCGAGCTTACCACCGCATTCTTGCGCGGTGATTCCGCATTCCTATTGGGATTGGGCGCCTTGCTTGTCTATCTCTTCGCTGCCACTTGGCTGCTCGCTGCGACCGCGTCCCGCCTGCTATCGAGGGGTTCCAGGATTCTGCGATGGGCGCTGCACCTCGCGGTCGCTCCGGTGATCCTGGTCTCGCTCGCCGCAACCGTCGCCCTGACTTTCACGCTGTCCTTCGCGATGATCGTCCGAACCTTTCCTGCGCTCCTCTGAGGACGCAATCGGGATTTCTGACGCGGCGGTTGCGTGCCATGTCGAGAGCGGAGCGATACCGCGAGCCCCCGGCCGCCAAAGTCCAGGGAGCGCGCGCGGTCGAAATGCCACATAGCATCTTCCGCTACGTTGTCGAGGCCAGCGCCATCCATCAGGTCCTGCTCCTGCTCCTGACGGTTGGCGTGTTCCTGCTGGAGGCCGCGCCTCTGGAATTGCAGCGTCGGATCGTCAACGACCTCACGAAGCATCGCCAGTTTCGATTTTTCTCCATGAATTTTTTGATGAACCTCAGCACGCAGCTCCAGGTCGTCGCCGCCCTGCTTGCCGGAGGATGGGCGGTCTACACGGAACGTTTGGAGATTGGCGGTGTTGTAGCGTTGATCTCCGGAATCGCCCGCCTGACCGATCCCTGGGGAGACTTGGTGAACTACTTTCGGGACGTGAACGTCACGCAAGTGAAGTTCCGCCTCCTGCGGGAAGCGGTGACCCAACAGGAGCAAGGACAGCGCCTCGAGACGGCTGACGCAACCCGAACCTTGGAAAAGGGTTAGGTCATGGCAAAGGAATTCGCCGTTCCGCCGAGCATCGCCCAGGAGATCGGGGATACAACACCTGCCCGCCCGATGCGCCGCCGGGATAGTTTCCGGAAGCTCGAAATGGCGAGACCACGGATTTGCCTCGCGCTTGCGGCGGCTCCATTCATTCTGATCATCGTGCTCTGGAGCATGGGATATCGCTAGGGCTGCAAGCTCCAGCGGAGACCGGGACATCGTTAACAGATCGGAGGTACTGCGCCGCCTCACCATACGGCGCCGCGAAATGGCAACTCGTTGATCGGGCCGCCCAATGACCCATATTGGAAGCAAAGAGGCATTGCGTTCGGAGCCGGTCACCGTAGAGAGTGGACGAATGACGACAGGTCGCATTTCCCTGAGGCCGACAGGTCGCATTTCCCTGAGAGAGCTGTTGCCGTCCCTCGCCCTGATCGTGGTGCCAAGCGCTGTTCTCGTGGGTATTCAGTATTTCCAAGCCGTCAACACACTTCCCGATCTCAATCGCTCGCAGGTACTCGTTGCTCACACCCGCGAGGTCATCGACGTTGCCCGTGCGCTGGAGATATCGACGCAAGAGCTGGTAAACGCACAGCGCGGCTACATCATCACCGGCAGCGACGAGACTCTTGCCGCCTATCGATCGACCCTCGGCAAGCCGCAGGAATTGCTGGCACGACTGAAAACGCTCACCGCCGACAACCCCGATCAGCAGCGCAGGCTGGAGCAGATCGCCGGCCCGATCGAGGCGCTCGCGGGGATGACGGGTCGCGCGGTGACCGCGCGCACGAAACTGGGTTTCGATGCCGCGCAGCAGATCGAGGCGGCCAACGTAACGGGGAACTCGCTCCAAGCGATCGACAACACCATCGAAGAGGTCATTGACGGCGAGAACGGGCTCCTCGTGGAGCGTCAGGCCGCCGCGGCCGCAGCGGGAGCGAACATCGCTCGCATGAGCGAGATCACGGGCGCATTGGCGGCGGCCATCATGATCGTCGGCTGCGTATTCCTCATCGCGATTTCCCTGCGCGCCGCGCGGGCGCGGGAAAAATGGCGCGAGAGCGAGGAGGTGTTTCGACTGCTTGTGGACGGCGCTCAGGACATCGCCATCTACATGGTGGATTCCGAAGGCCGTGTCAGCACCTGGAACAAAGGCGCCGAACGCATCAAGGGCTACGCGGCGTCCGAGATCATCGGCCAGAACTTTTCGAGCTTCTTCACGCAGGCCGATCGGGACAACGGTGTGCCGCAGAGGAATCTCGAGACCGCAATGCGGACGGGAAAATCGGAATCGGAGGGTTGGCGCGTGCGGCGGGACGGCAGTCAATTCTGGGCTAGCGTGATCCTCGACACCATCCGCGACGACTCCGGCACACTCATCGGCTTCCTCAAGGTGACGCGCGACATGACCGCGCGCCGGACCATCGAGGAGCAGCTCCGCCACTCCCAGAAGATGGAAGCCGTCGGCCAGCTCACGGGCGGAATTGCCCACGACTTCAACAACCTTCTGGCAGTGATCATCGGGAACATCGAGACGCTGCAACGTCGAGAGCATTTCACCGATCCGTCGGTGGTTCGGCGGCTCGATTTGGCCATGCGGGCCGCCGAGCGGGGCGCTGCGGTCACGCGGCGCCTTCTGGCGTTCTCACACCGGCAATCGCTTCTACCCAAGCCCCTCAATCTCAATCGCATCGTCGCGGCGATGTCCGAGATTCTCGAGCGGACGCTCGGCGAGGACGTCATCGTCGAGGCTTTCCCCGACCCGCAGCTCTGGCAGACCTATGCGGACGAGAATCAGCTCGAGAGCGCGATCCTCAACCTTGCAATCAACGCGCGCGACGCGATGCCCCAGGGCGGCACGCTCACCATAGAGACGTCGAACGTAACGCTGGACCAGGTTTACGCGGCGTCCCATCCGGATATGCAAGCGGGCCAATATGTCGTGCTCGCCATCAGCGATACCGGCGTCGGGATGAGTGAGGACACGATCGCCAATGCCTTCATGCCGTTCTTCACGACCAAGGAGGCGGGGCATGGCACGGGGCTCGGGCTCTCCCAGGTCTACGGCTTCGTCAGGCAGTCCGGCGGAACCGTCAGGATTCGCAGCAAGCTCGGCGAGGGCAGCACCTTGACGCTCTATTTCCCGCGCATGCTCGGCGGAGACCCCAAGACCGAGGTGCAGGACCCGACCGTCGCGCCCGTCGGCAAGGCGCAAGAGAAGATCTTGATCGTCGAGGACGAGGAGTACGTTCGCCACCACGGCGCAGATATTCTTAGCGAGCTCGGTTATCGCGTGCTGGTCGCCTCCGACGGGCGGACGGCCCTCACCGTCCTGGAGCAGAATCGCGACATCGGCCTGCTCTTCACGGATATCGGTCTCCCCGGCGGCATGAACGGGCGCCAGCTCGCCGACGAGGCGCGCCACCGCTACCCCCGCCTCAAGGTCCTGTTCATGACCGGCTATGCCGCGCGCAACGCCCTTGCCCAGGCCGCGAACTCCGAGCTTGGGCTTGAATTGATCATCAAGCCCTTCAGCTATGTGGCCCTCGCCACGAAGATCCGTGACGTGCTGGACACCGGACGCTGACGAAGCAGAGCGCTCGGTCGGCGAAATTTTCTTCGAACCCGATGGAACCCGCGGAGACTCTGCCGGGTTGACTGCGCGGAGCCACCGGAACCCCAACCGTGGCTCCTCCCGCTCCTGGCCCC
>Ga0335083_10005270_pt1 | contig 16334 bp, 14 predicted proteins | sample Lox_Sample_42_FD_206716 | JGI IMG/M metagenome (GOLD analysis project Ga0335083, IMG submission 206716) | Soil microbial communities from Loxahatchee National Wildlife Refuge, Florida, United States - Lox_Sample_4.2 | ecosystem: Environmental > Terrestrial > Soil > Wetlands | place: USA... | reverse complement strand
ATTAGTGATGAAGTTCACTTTGTACCTTGCCCTTTGACCTTTGACCTTTGCACTTTTCCCCAAAAGTTAAGGCCGAAGGTCAAAGTTATAGTTAATGATGAAGTTCACTTTGTACCTTGCCCTTTGACCTTTGCCCTTTGACCTTTGCACTTTTCCCCAAAAGTTAAGGCCGAAGGTCAAAGTTATAGTTAAAGATGAAGTTCACTTTGTGGCTTGCCCTTTGACCTTTGCACTTTTCCCAAAAGTTAAGGCCGAAGGTCAAAGTTATAGTTAAAGATGAAGTTCACTTTGTGGCTTGCCCTTTGACCTTTGCACTTTATTTAAACACACAATTCTTCATTGTCCACCAGGGATGGATATCATAGACCAATCTGCCAGCGGCAACTGCCGGATCAGTTTTTAAAAGACCTTCAACTTCGTCTTTTGTTGGGCAATCAAAAATAAAAATCCCTGCCCAGTTTGTATTGTCCCCAAATGGCCCCGCGACCAGCAGTTTGCCGAGCCCGGCAAGTCGCCTGATATTGGCGAGATGCCCTTCCTGGATTTTTACGGCAGTGACGGAATCCTGGTTACGCGCATTGCCTTTGCTCAACATGACAAAAAAATATTGTTTCAATCCCATACTTTGAGCGATCGAATCCATTTTTGATTGCTGGGCCAGAAGAGAAATGCCGGCATAAAAAAAGCACATAACAAACAGGCTTATTATTTTAATTTTCATGTTCGTGTTTTTTGTTTAAATAAAAATGGATAACAATGTAGAATTGTTATCCATGATATCCAAATACGTCCGGACGAAGTCAGTATTTTAACGGATAAGGTTTGAAATTGAAAGTATAATATGTGCCCTGATTAGACACTTACTTTTTCCTTTTTGGAATGATGTTTTTCATCTTTATCGTCATCATCGTCATTACTGCTGGTTTTGTTACTTCCGTCAGATAAACGAACTTTTCCGAAACTGCTCTTGATTTTTATTTTTGCCTTTCCATCACCCGCTTTTCCGGAATAGTCCCTGTCGAAGCGAGGCCCGTAATTATTATCATCATCTTCATTTTCTTCTTTTATATTAAAGCCGGTGTTATTATGGAAGGATCCAAAACTGGTATGTACATCAAAACTGGCTGAAAGGTTTTTAGTGACCATCATTTTAACCGTGGAATAAGATTCATAAACACCGAGCTCCTGTATATTATTATCTACATCAAACTGTACATCACCCGAAAATTCAGTTTTGATTTTTACTGTACCGCTAACGTTGGCAATATGTGATTTGCTGTTGAATTTAAAGGTAACCTCACCATTACGTATAGGGCCAATTTCTGCTTTGCCGAATTCCACATCTATTTCATCTACATTAGCAAGTTTGCCGGTGGTCAGGCCCCCAAATTTGCTTGTCAGGTTTACCTGGCCGTTGAGATCAGGAACAGTTATTTTGCCAAAACTGTTCTCGATGTCCAGCGGATTACCGGCAGGCATGGATATTTTATAGTCGATATAGAATTTCCTGTCATTCTCATCATCATCCCAATCATTATCTCTGTGCTTGTTTTTATTTTTGTCGCCTTTATCACCTTTGATATTGTCGACATCGGTCTTGAAATAAACGGTATTGCCATCTTTCTTATCGGTCACTTCGATTTTATCAATAATATCCTGGGCTTTCTGGTCTGTGCTCGCTTTAGCATAGATTTCAATATCTACTTTGAATTCATTTTTATCCCAGGTGGTGACAACAACATTTCCAAATGAATTCTCGATAGATAATTTATCCGTAGATGTAACGGTATATGATTTACTAATTGTTTTTTTCTTTTCCGCTTCACCTCCGTCACCTGCAAAAACGGATGCAGGTAGTAAGGTAAGGGCAAGGATCAGGGCCTTAAACAGATTTGTACGCTTTTTCATATTCTGATTTTTTTGAATGATTGATTTGTTTGATAATGTCTAACTGATGATTCAATAATCCGATTTGCAATTGTAAATTCTGGATCATGGCTTCCAGCAACTGTTCACGGTTTGGATTTTTGGGCAATTGTTTTTGAAGTGAATGATATACACTATCCAGCTTGTAGACATCACCCGCAAATTTTTTATAGAGCAGGGGTTCATCTTTTTCAATTTTCTTCAGCTCATTGTGTTTGATTTCAATCAGCTTGGTATAGTGATACATTTCTTCGTTATAACTGTTCAGTTCGTCAGTATTTGCCGGCTCATTCCCGGTCAGGTTTTTTTGATTTTCCGGGTTGGTGATCACCAGCTGTGAAGAGGAGGAATCGACAGGTATATTCACAGATGGCTTAGTAGAATCGTTGGTTACCGGTTTTGTATTTACTGCCACCGGCTGAAGGGTAGTGGTATTGGTATTATGTATAAAATACCAGGCACCAGTTCCGGCCAATATCAAAATTGCAGCTGCTACGCTCCAGCGAAGGATATTAAATCTTACGACGGTAGTTTCCTGATTTTTATCAGGATCCATCTGCCTGCTAATATTCTCCCACACTTTTTTCGAAGGTTCATCTCCGTCAAATTCTTCGCGGTGATCCTGAATAAATTGTTCTAAACGGCTGCTCATGATAAGCCTCCTTGTTTTATTAAGCTTATTAATTTTTGTTTGGCACGCATATATTGGGTACGAACGGTGGCGTGCGAAACCCTCAATATCTCTGCTATCTCTTCCTGATCATAACCTTCAAATAAATACAAACTCAAAACAGTACGGTAACCATTGGGTAATGCCTTCACGGCTTTTTTTACTTCTTCTACTTTCAGTTGTAATTCTTTTTCATCTAATGATTCTTCTTCCGGCAAATGGTGCACATTGGTTTTTTCCATATCAATAAAATCCATTTTTCTTTTGCGGAGATAATTGATCGATTTATTGATCACAATTTTTTTAAGCCATGCTCCGAAAGTGGATTTATATTGAAATGTTGCAATCGAACCAAAGGCATCCGTAAACGATTCCTGCAAAACATCTTCAGCATCGCCGGTATTATTGACGATACGAAGGCTGGTATTATACATCGCCTTAGAATATTTCTGGTACAATTCCGCATAACTCCGCTTATCGCCTTGTTTGCATCTTTCCACCAGCTCATCGTGTAGTATTGGTGCCGTTAATTCCAAACCGTTGTTTTGAAAGTTCTGTTTTAAATACACAGGTATTTCCCCGATGTTGCATCCAAGGTAGAAAAGTTTTTAATAGGCTCATTTCTTGTTAGTTGACAGATCACAGATGACGGTTGACAGATAGAGGCGATGATTGTCATCCGCCAACTGTCAACTGTCAACTTTTCCTTATTTTAGCTACTCATAAAAACTCTCATGGCAGCTAAAACTGATGTTTTCCAAAGTCCTGATTACTTTCAGCTCGATGAGTTATTATCAGACGAGCATAAACTGATTCGGGAGTCGGTCAGGACCTATGTGAAGAAAGAAATTTCTCCGATTATTGAGGACTATGCCCAGAGAGCTGAATTCCCTGTTCAGATCGTCAAACAATTAGGAGATTTGGGCTGCTTTGGTCCTACCATTCCCCAAGAATACGGCGGCGGGGGTCTGGATTATATCAGTTATGGATTGATGATGCAGGAATTGGAAAGGGGGGACAGCGGAGTTCGTTCTACTGCTTCAGTGCAGGGATCCCTGGTGATGTTCCCGATTTATGAATATGGCAGTGAAGCCCAGCGAAAAAAATATCTTCCCAAACTGGCCAGCGGTGAATGGCTGGGTTGTTTCGGTCTTACCGAACCCAATCATGGTTCAGATCCTTCCAGTATGCTGACCAATTTTAAAGATGCAGGAGATCATGTGATTTTGAATGGAAGTAAAATGTGGATCAGTAATGCTCCCTATGCCCAGGTGGCTGTGGTATGGGCAAAAAATGAGCAGGGAGATGTTCATGGCCTCATTGTGGAACGGGGGATGGAGGGGTTCAGCACACCCACTACTCATGGCAAATGGAGCTTACGGGCATCTGCAACCGGAGAATTGGTTTTTGATCATGTAAAAGTTCCGAAGGAAAATATTTTACCGGATATAAAAGGATTGAAAGGCCCACTCAGTTGTCTGACCAAGGCCCGATACGGAATAGCCTGGGGAGCAATCGGGGCAGCGATGGATTGTTATGATACCGCTCTCCGTTATGGCAAGGAAAGAATTCAATTCGAGCGACCGATTGCCGGTTTTCAATTACAGCAAAAAAAACTGGCGGAGATGATCACTGAAATTACCAAGGCACAATTACTGAATTGGAGATTGGGTGTTTTGGCCAATGAGAAAAAAGTAACTCCTGCGCAGGTTTCCATGGCCAAGCGCAATGCATGCGAAGTGGCAGCTAATATTGCAAGAGATGCAAGACAGGTATTGGGCGGAATGGGAATCACAGGAGAATATTCCATTATGCGACATATGATGAATATGGAAAGTGTGATCACTTATGAAGGGACTCATGACGTGCACTTGTTGATTACAGGGATGGATATAACGGGCTTGAATGCCTTTAAATGAAACCCCCGCCCCCAAAGGGGAGTAAGGGGCCGGATTTTATACAATAAAATTTTACTAACTAATTCAAAACTCCCTTCAGGGTCGGGGTATGAAAATCTTTCTCATCGGCTTTATGGGTTCGGGTAAAACACACTGGGGCAAATTGCTTGCAGAAAAATTGCATTTGACTTTTTTCGATCTCGATACAGTGATCACTGAAAAGGAAAATAAAACCATTTCAGAAATCTTTGCCGAAAAAGGAGAAGAGTTTTTCAGGTACCTTGAAAAAGATGTGTTGGAAGAACTGGTGAATGAAAACAACGATTTTATTATTTCTTCAGGTGGCGGAACTCCATGCTTTTTTAATAATATCGAGTTCATGAAGAAGAATGGGAAAGTAGTCTGGCTGAATACATCGATAGATACTTTGAAACAAAGACTGCTAAAGGAAAGAACCAGCCGGCCGCTTATAAGAAATATCGGGGAGCAGGAATTGAAAGTCTATATCATCCGCAAACTGGGCGAAAGAAAACTTTACTATGAACAGGCCGATCTGATCGTCAATGAAGAAACCATTTCCTTACAACCATTTATTGAATTATTATTGAAAGATGAATAGAAATTTTTTGGCAATCGCTTCATTGCTGGGCGCTTTATCGGTTGCTTTGGGGGCATTTGCGGCACATAAGCTCAGGGAGATTTTTCCAGCCGATGCAGTAACGATATTTGAAACCGGAGTGCGTTACCAGTTTTATCATGTGTTTGCATTATTTGTCGTCGCAATTGTCAGTGAGAAATTTAAAAACAGGTCGGTAAGCTGGTCTGGCTATTGTTTCATTATAGGAATATTGTTGTTTTCAGGTTCATTGTATGCTCTGGCAGTTTTAAGAGCGAAGGATATGTCTGCAATTACTGCTGTCGGCGTTATGACTCCAATCGGAGGTTTGTTCTTTATTGCAGGATGGTTGTTATTGTTCTGGAGCGTTTTAAAAAAATTATAAGTTCCATGCTCAACTCTCTTATAATTCCAATTCAAAAATAGTCCTGGTTCCCTGGTGGTTTTCTATTCTCAGTTCACCGGCGATGGAGGTAATTCTCTTTCTCATGTTCTGCAGTCCATTTCCGAATTTTCTTATTTTATCCAGATCGATCCCGACGCCATTATCAGAAATTTCGATAATTAATTTCTGATCAATCGCAAAACTTATGGTGACTGTTGTTGCATGCGAATGTTTCAATGCATTGTTCAATGCTTCTTTAACTGATAAAAATATATTCCTTCTTTTTTCTCCGCTCAGGTCAAAAGATGAAATGGTGGAAGGAATATTGAAATGGCATTCAATGGGTGTATTTTCAAAAAACTCTACGGCATAAGCGCGGATATAGGCAATAAGGCTTTCAAGGGTATCATTCGAACTCACCATCGTCCAGATAATGGTATTCATTTTATTGATGAGTTCATTGGCAGAATGAGAAATTTTTTCAATTTCCGGCAATGTATTTTCTTTCATTTTGGTTTTGACGATTTCACTCATCAGGCGGATGGCTGTCACACCCGAGCCTAATTCATCATGCATATCTGCTGAAATACGGTTCCTTTCCTGCTGCTTGGCTTCCAGTATGGCCACCTGTTTTTCAAATTCCTTTCTTTCATTCTCCAATTTTAATCTTTCCCTTTCCTTAATCCTTTCAATCAGGTCTCTTTTGTTTTTATATGATAAGCCTGCCATAAAGAAAATCAATTCAAATACCAGTCCTGTCTGGTAGTATACTAAGGAATCATTCAGCAGACTATTTGGAGTAGCAGATATGCGGAGAGGAGTTATTAACAATAAAAAAGAGACGATTGAGAATACTGTCAACAAAAGCTGACCTGTGACCAGGTAATTCATCAAAGGATCCTTCCTCCATAATCCATAAAAAATGAAAATCAGACTCACAACAAGTAAAAGTTGTTTGGTAATATTCTCGATCAGGTTGATAATGCTGAATTCTCCTGTGCCAAAATACGTAACTGAGAAAAGGAGGATGGATATGATGATTATCCATCCGCAGGCTGTAAAAACTTTTTCCAGGAAGGGATGGTCCACTTTGGTATTCAGAAATTTTCTGAAAAAAAGAAGATAAAAATAATAGCCCGTCATCTGAACAATAAAATCAAAAAAACCTTCGAAGAAATAATTAAAGTTCGTCGTTGATCCAAACAGGTAGGATTTTAAAAAAAGTAAAACTGCAATACAGGAAGCATATACGGAATAATAAATAAATTCCGGAGTGCGACTCTGAATATAAACAGCCAGCGAATAAAAAATCATCATCAGCATGATACCAGCAGTAATATAATTCAGCAGGTTTACCGTAGTCTTATCACTCACAAGCCCGTTTCTGAAATAGGATATGAAATCTTTTTTTACAATGGTAGGTGACAGATTATTCACCGTGGTTAAAATAAATCCCAGTCTTGCATAGAACAATGTTTTTTCTTTCGGTTTCAGTGTGAGAAGAATAAAACCATCAGTATAATTGCCAACTCGCACGAGCGACTGCTGTGGTTCATCCACCGGTCTTTCAAATAATTCCAGGGTTCTGCAATATTTGCCGGGAAAAAAATAAACTTGAATTGATGTATCGGCGCTATTAAAAAGGGGAAATTTTAGATAAATATTCTGGCTGGTAGTAGTTAGCGGGAGCCTGTGCACGAGTTCTTGCGGAATTTTTTCTGAGATATCAAGCTTCGAAATTTCGTTATCGGGAACTGCATTCTTTTTATAGGTTGTATAGAAAATCGATTGATCGATACTTTGCGCAGTTGCAATTTTTGAAATGTCCAAAATTGATGTGTCGGAAATCTGGCGGCCTGATATCGTTCCTGAAAGGAATATACCAATCCATACGATCCGTAATTTTCGGAGAAATTTTTTGAGCGGAGTATTTTCCGTTGACCGGAATTTTTTTATTATATCGGATACAAGATTTCTCATAGTCCGCATCGCTGGTTGTACAATTATAAGGTTCTGTTTGCTTAATTAAATTACAATTAATTGGGAATCTTATCAAATTCAGTTCGGGAATGGATATCAGAATTTGTATTGATCAGGTTATATATTAACTCGACAATATGATATTTGTCAATACGAATTGTAAATGGATATTCTCCCTTATAAACTTGTCATAGTTATGCGGGGTTGCTTATCTTTGTTCTCATGGCAAAACGCCCGAAATCAAAGAAAAACCAATCCTCCGGCCCGTCAAAGCTAAAACCTGAAAAGGAAGAAAGGGTATCGGTTAAGGAGGTTATAAAAGATGAACGCACCCGCAAAATTATGGGGGCGATTCTTTTGCTTATTTCCATTTTTTTGTTCATAGCTTTCACTTCTTATCTCTTCACGTGGAAGGAAGACCAGGACAAGGTGATGCAGGGCATATCTATATTATTCCCCTCATCGGATGCTAAGACCACAAATCTTCTGGGAAATTTAGGAGCCTGGGTTTCGCATCAATTTTTTTATAAAGGGTTCGGACTTGCATCTTTTTTTATCTGTTCCTTCTTTTTTACTGTGGGAGCCAACAGGCTTTTTGCAAAAAAATTATTTTCCATAAGCCGTAATCTCAGGTATGTTATTGTAAGCACCCTGTTTTTCTCTGTTGCATTTTCTTTTTTCGCAAAGGGAAGCGGTTTTTCCTGGGGCGGAGCAGTGGGCGACATGATCAGTGAATGGATGACCAGATTCCTTGGCAAGATAGGAACCGGTGCGGTTCTGTTGGTCGGAGCCCTGGCTTATTTTATCTGGCGATTCAATCCTGTTTTTAAAGTACCACAACTTCCTAAAAAAGAAAAAGGATTACCAATACCTGATCCCGGCCTGGACGAAGGTGGCGCCAGATTATTTGTAGAAGGATCAGTTGCGAATACAAAGGGAAATATTTTGAAGAATGAAGGAGGTGTTGTCGTGATTTCTCCTCAACCTGAATTTGATGCTGAGAAATTAAGTCTTTCACTGATTGAAAAAGATTTACCTGAGGATGAGCCAGCAGATGAAGAAGAAGAGCCTGTAAACGTTCCTGTTGAAAAAGAACCCGTTTCAAGAGAAAAAGAAAATACAAAAAAGCAGCCTGTATCGCCACTCGAATTAGAAATAAAAACTTCATCTCACCAAATCGAAGAAAAGACAGAAGGCAGTTTCCCGGCTGAGAAGCCTCAGCCATTGCCGGATTATGAGCCAACCCTGGATCTGAGCGGTTACAAATATCCTTCTCTCAGTTTGCTGGAGTCGCATGGAAGTGAAAAAATAGTTCAGGATGCCGATGAACTGGAAGCGAATAAAAATCAGATCATCAGTACGCTTAAGAATTACGATATCGAAATACAAAAAATAAGTGCGACCGTCGGGCCTACAGTTACTCTTTATGAGATTGTGCCTTCTGCGGGAATCCGGATATCAAGAATTAAAAACCTTGAAGATGATATTGCGCTCAGCCTTGCAGCATTGGGAATAAGAATCATCGCTCCGATCCCAGGCAAGGGAACGATTGGAATTGAGGTTCCGAATGTGAAGAAAACGGTCGTGAGTATGCGCACTTTGCTCGCTTCTGATAAATTTCAGCATAATAATTTCAATCTTCCCATTGCAATCGGGAAAAAAATCGACAATGAAAATTTTATCGTCGACCTGACGACGATGCCCCATCTTCTGATGGCAGGAGCTACCGGCCAGGGAAAATCAGTGGGCATCAATTCAATCCTGGTTTCATTGCTATATAAAAAACATCCTTCTCAGCTCAAGCTCGTACTTGTAGATCCGAAAAAAGTCGAATTGAGCCTCTACCGGACAATTGAAAAGCATTTTCTGGCAAAATTGCCCGGCGAGGATGAGCCGATTATTACCGATACCAAAAAAGTAATACACACATTGAATGCGCTCTGTATCGAAATGGACAATCGTTACGATTTGCTGAAAGAAGCCGGTGCAAGAAATATCAGGGAATACAATGATAAATTTATTAAACGCAAATTGAATCCCCAGAAAGGGCATCAATATCTTCCTTTCATCGTGCTTGTGATAGATGAATTTGCCGATTTGATTATGACTGCCGGAAAGGAAATTGAAATGCCCCTGGCCCGGCTTGCGCAGTTGGCGCGTGCAGTGGGAATCCATCTTATTATCGCCACACAAAGGCCTTCTGTAAATATTATCACCGGCACTATCAAGGCAAATTTCCCTGCCCGAATTGCTTTCAAAGTTTCCTCTAAAATCGATTCGAGAACTATTTTGGATACCGGCGGCGCTGAACAGCTGATAGGCAAGGGGGATATGCTTGTTTCTTATAATGGGGAGATTACCCGCCTGCAATGTGCTTTTGTAGATACTCCTGAAGTGGAAGAGATCGCTGAATTTATTGGCGACCAGCAGGGTTATCCTCAGGCATTCCTTTTGCCGGAGTATGTAGATGAGAAGGAATTGGAAGGTAAGGATTTTGACCTGAGTGACCGTGATCCTTTGTTTGAAGATGCGGCAAGATTGATAGTGCAAAACCAAATAGGCTCGACTTCTTTACTCCAACGAAAGATGAAACTTGGTTATAATCGTGCAGGTCGCCTGATGGATCAACTGGAAGCCGCAGGGGTCGTAGGTCCCAGCCAGGGAAGCAAGGCCAGGGATGTGCTTATAAAAACCGAAATGGAATTGGACCATTACCTGGGCGGACGCATTGATTAAACCAATATATCCCACCTTAGTCAAATCTCTTTGTCCGGCAACGCTATTGCATGTTTTTTAAATATATTTGCGCCTGATTGTTAAATCAAATTGACCAATGAAAAAAATATTGAGTATTTTTTTTGTCGCAGGATTTTGTATGATAGCCCGTGCCCAGAATAATAGTATTGGTGCCAGCGACCCGGATGCAAAGAAGATATTGGACCAGGTCAGTAATAAAATTAAATCTTATAAAGCCGTACAGGCAACGTTTACGCTGAGTATCGAAGATGCAAAAGGAAATCCTGAAGGAACAAAAAAAGGAACCTTGTATTCGAAAGGAAACAAATATAGAGTGACTATCACAGGTCAGGAAGTTTTTTGCGACGGAAAAAATGTATGGACTTACGATAAATCGTCCAATGAAGTAACGATTACAAAATATGATCCATCGGTAAATACTGGTCCCCAGAAATTTCTGACAAATTTTTATGATAAGGATTATCTCTATAAATTAAATGGGGAGCAGAAGATTGGTAATAAACTCGTGCAGGAAATTGAAATGACTCCGGTTGATAAGACTAAGAATTTTTATAAGATATATGTTTATATAGACAAAGCTGCTCATACTGTTTATTCCGGCAAACTGCTCGATAAAAATGGTAACAGATACCTGTATACAATAACAAGTCTCAATGGGAAAGCTAATGTAAGCGATGCCTTTTTTGTTTTTGATAAATCAAAATATCCCGGTGTAGAAGTTGTAGATCTGAATGAATGATATTTAATAAGAAAGAATGGGATATTATAAGGAATATTCAATATTCAGCACTCAATAATCAATTTTCAATGAATGGTTTTATACTTGCATTCTCGGTTGAACGCAGCGTTGAGTATTTAGAGAGCAGATAGTCAATAGCACAACATCAGCTATAGAACTGTCAGCTCCAAAACTCTAAACTCTTTCTTATTTTCCCCATCTGAAAGTATTAATATTCAATTTTACCAAATCCAATACACGGTCCACGACGGTAGCTGCAACTTCTTCTATTGTTTTTGGCATGCTGTAAAAAGACGGGGTTGCCGGGCAAATTATTCCTCCGGCAAGTGTAATAGTTTCCATATTGCGGATATGGATTAAATTGTAAGGCGTATCCCGCACTACACAAATTAATTTTCTTCTTTCTTTCAAAATGACATCTGCAGCCCTCGTAATCAGATCAGACGAAACACCCGTTGCAATCCTTCCCAGGGTTCCCATCGAGCAGGGAATGATGATCATCGTATCATACTGGCCGGAACCTGATGCAAAAGGGGCGGTAAAATCCTGTTGTTGAAAAAATCTTGCCTTATAATTTTTATATGATTCACTGTTCAATTCCGTTTCCCAGACTTTTTTTGCGTTTTCCGTTATGACGACCGACAATTCATTCCACTGTTCTTTGACAAGCATCAGTTTATCCAAAAGAAGTCGGGCATAAATCGAACCGCTGGCTCCTGTAATGGCGACAACTATTTTATGCATAGTATTTGTTTAATTTTGCTGAACCGATATCCAATCCCCCGAAGATTGGAAAATGAAGGTTCAATATCAAAAGTACTATGCAAAAATTTAAGCTGTTTTTTTTGTCTCTCTGGATACTGGTGTTTTCCTGCGGAGAAAAGCCAACGCCATTGTCATCATCGGATCATCTTCATTGGTTAAATCTCAATGAAGCTACTGCGAGTCTGCAAAAAGAAAAAAGACCTGTTTTAATTGATTTGTACACTGACTGGTGCGGATGGTGCAAGGTAATGGACAAGAAAACATATTCAAACAGGAATGTAATTGGATATGTCCAGGATAAATTTTACCCTGTAAGAGTAAATGCTGAGTCCCGGGAAAATATTCTATGGAATGGGCAAACTTATGGATATAATGCTGGTTACCGGTGTAATGATTTTGCTGTATATGTAACACAGGGGCGACTTGAATTTCCTACCACAGTAATTATTCCTGCCGATGGAAGCCAACCCCAGGCTATTCCAGGCTATCTGGAGCCAAAAGACTTTGAGTTGATTGTAAAATATTTTGGAGAGGGACGATATGGAAAAACCCCTTTTGATGAATACCAAAAAAATTTTAAATCCACCTGGTAAAAAGGCATATTCACCGATGGCCGGATATCTGAATCCTATTCGGTTTAACCGAATATTCTTCAGATTATTATCGTTGTAACACTGGTTAACTGCAAAAGATTCTTTTATACTTTCTGAAGATTAATTGTCTAAAATACACTTGATTTTAATCAATTTTCTACTTTTTCTGTGAAAAAAAGGTGCGAAATGCAACTATTATTTTAAAATGAACATGCTATATTTGACTTTTCATAGGATAAGGTTTAATGGTTAATGGTATTTGATTAGTGCGGCCTCCTTTTTAAGGAGGCTTTTTTTTGCTTTGAAATGAAGTTTAAAGTTATATCTGGAATTATCATTTATTATGATAATTTTTAATTCCAGTTCAATAAAATATAAAGGAGAATTTATTTAGGTAGTTTATACCTTGTTACCATCAGATTGCTGAGATCAATTTTTTCTTCAGGTATGTAAGCGAGGCCGGGTGTAAAAAGGGCCGGTTCACGGAGTTTTATGGAAACAATATTTTCTTTGTTTTCTTTTGCGTTGATGATCCTGTCAAAATTCTCACCGATAAATAAACCAAGACAAACAATATTCACATAATATTTGCCTTTAGGAATTGTCAGCCTGATCATATTATCTGTCGGATAAAATTTTTGTTTTACAATCCCGGCGCCACTGTGGTCAAATTTATCGAACACAAGATAGATTGAATCGATGGCTGCATTATGATCGAGAATATCAATTCTGTTTAATTGGATGATGACAGTTGTTGAATCGTGTGAAGGTTTTTTGTTTGTAGCAAAACAAACTGTAAATGAAAACACCAACAGGGTCGATATGATACACTTCTGTAACAAGGTTTTCGGTTTAGGGACAAATTATTCTGGATATTTTCTGATCAAGACTCTTTAATAGATATCCATTCCATTAAAAAGTTTAATAATTACCTGTCAAATAAGTGTTATCATACTATCTATAACCTATAAACGAAAAACTCCTGGTTTTATTAAAACCAGGAGTAGTTTTTTTATTATTTTATAATTCCCAGAACGGGATTTTTTATGCTTCTGCCATATGAGGAATGGCTTCAACTTTATATTCACCTGCATCCAGTTTTTTCTTTGTTTCCTCGAATGCTTTTAGTGTATTCTGAATATCGGAATCAGTATGGACCGCAGTAGGAATAAGCCTGTAAATAATAATTCCTTTTGGAATAACAGGATAAACTACAATCGAACAGAATATGCCATAATTTTCACGTAAATCCATGACCATGGCTGTTGCTTCGGGAACATCACCTTTCATATAAACCGGGGTTACCACTGAATTGGTATTTCCAATATCAAACCCTTTTTCTTTCAAACCATTTTGCAATTTCAAAGCATTTTCCCACAATTTTTCTTTTAATTCAGGTTTGGTGCGCAATAATTCGAGTCTCTTCAGATTTCCCAATACAAATGGCATTGGAAGACTTTTAGCAAATATCTGACTCCGGATATTATATCGTATATAATCGATGATCGTCTTCTCACCCGAAACGAATGCTCCGATAGATGCCATTGATTTTGCGAAAGTGGAGAAATAAAGATCGATCTGATCCTGAACTCCCTGTTCTTCTCCAGCTCCCGCTCCTGTTTTACCAAGGGTACCAAATCCATGCGCATCATCCACCAAAAAACGGAATTGATATTTACTTTTCAGGGCTGCAATTTCTTTCAGCCTTCCCTGGTCTCCCGCCATTCCAAAAACCCCTTCGCTTACAACCAGGATGCCTCCGGTTTTTTGCTTTTCAACAAGTGCTGTTGCGCGCTGCAATTGTTTTTCAAAATCATCGATATCATTGTGTTTAAATACATACCTGTGACCAGGATGCAAACGCAGACCATCAATAATGCAGGCATGACATTCAGCGTCGTACACAACCACATCATGTCGTCCGCAAAGAACATCAATAATACTAACCATGCCCTGATAGCCGTAATTCAGCAATACAGTATCTTCTTTCATAACAAAATCTGCGAGCTCTTTTTCAAGTTGCTCGTGGTAATTTGTATTGCCACTCATCATTCTTGCACCCATGGGGGTAGCAAGACCGAATTTAGCGGCGCTATCCGCATCCGTTTTACGTATTTCAGGATGATTGGCCAATCCCAGATAGTTGTTGAGGCTCCATACAATCATCTCTTTTCCGCGGAACTTCATTTTACTTCCTATTTCTCCTTCAAGCTTAGGGAATGCGAAGTACCCATGTGCCCTGTCACGATGCTGGCCGATCGGACCATAATGTTTAATTAATCTTTCAAAAAGGTCTGCCATTATACTACTGAATTTTAGGTCAAAAAATTGACGCAAAACTAATGAATTTGGACGAAAAGGCAAGCTGAAATCCACCGGTATCTCATAGAAATTACCGATGGATGAATTTCAGTTTATCGGTTGGGGTTAGTACGCTAATTTTACTGAATAGGATTTTCATTTTTTTATATCGAAATCATCTGATTCAAATAAATTTGTCTAAAATCATTTATGTTTAGGAAAAGCCTCTTTGTTGTTTTTTTTATTCTGCAGACGATATATGCTCTCAGTCAGGCACAATCTGCTACCGTTTTATCGAATCGTCCCAAATTGGTTGTAGGCATTGTTGTTGATCAGATGCGTTGGGATTATTTATATCGTTATTATGATCGTTATGGAACTGGCGGATTCAAGCGCCTGCTCAATGATGGCTTTTCCTGTGAAAATACACTGATCAATTATCTCCCTTCCTTTACTGCAGTCGGCCATACTTGCATTTTTACGGGCTCGGTTCCTTCCATATCAGGCATCGCGGGAAATGACTGGGTAGAGCAGCTAACGGGAAAGCACATGTACTGTACGGAAGACACCAGTGTTCAAAGTATCGGAGCATCCAATGCCGAAGATGGAAAAATGTCACCAAGGAATCTATTGGTAACAACAGTTACAGATGAATTACGGATAGCTACGAATTACCAATCCAAAGTAGTGGGTGTTTCCTTGAAGGACAGGGCTGCGATTCTGCCTGCAGGACATGCAGCGAATGCAGCTTTCTGGTTTGATGATGGGAGCGGCCGTTTTATTTCCAGTACTTATTATATGAAACAACTTCCGGATTGGGTCAATCAGTTCAATAATTCAAAGAGGATTGAACAATTGATTAAGGATGACTGGAATACTTTATATCCCATCAATACATACAAACAAAGTGATGATGATAACATGCCTTATGAAGGGAAATTAGGTGGAGAAGGAAGTTTTCCCCATCATATCCGTGATCTATATGCGAAAAACAAAGGAGTGGTCCGTGTGACTCCTTTTGGCAACACGATCACTCTCGAAATGGCGGAAGCAGCAGTAGATGGATATCAACTTGGCAGGGGCACCGCTACTGATTTTCTGACGATCAATTGCGCCTCCACAGACTATGTGGGCCATACCTTCGGCCCAAACTCAATTGAAGTGGAAGATGTCTATCTGCGCCTTGACCAGGACCTTGCCCAATTTTTTTCCTTCCTGGATAATAAAATAGGTAAGGATCAGTATACCGTTTTCCTGACTGCTGACCATGGCGTTGCCCACGCCATCGGCTACATGCAGCAAAACAAATTACCCGCTGATTTTTATTACGCACAAAGTATCGTTGATAATGTTAACAGGCTTCTCGAAAGTAAATTCAAAGTTGAAAAACTGGTGCTTTCGGGCGGAAATTATCAGATCAATTTTGATCTCAAAAAAATCAATGATAATCAACTTGATTTAGCTGCTATCAAAAAAACAACCGTTGATTATTTGCAACAATTACCTTCGGTAAATTATGCAGTCGACATGGAAAAAATCGGTGAGGCTCCCATACCGGAACCGATCAAGACAATGATCATTAACGGATATAATTTCAAGCGCAGCGGACAGGTAGAAGTCGTTTTCAATCCTGGCTGGCTGGAATCATGGGCAAAGACCGGCAGCACTCATGGCGCCTGGAATCCTTATGATACCCATATTCCA
>Ga0335083_10005267_pt1 | contig 16340 bp, 15 predicted proteins | sample Lox_Sample_42_FD_206716 | JGI IMG/M metagenome (GOLD analysis project Ga0335083, IMG submission 206716) | Soil microbial communities from Loxahatchee National Wildlife Refuge, Florida, United States - Lox_Sample_4.2 | ecosystem: Environmental > Terrestrial > Soil > Wetlands | place: USA... | reverse complement strand
ACCGGAAGCGACCGTGTAGCCCGTCTTGAGACCGTCGGCGCCCGCATAGGTCTCAAGCATGCGATTGTGATTGGCGAGCAGCCGGCCGCGGTAGGAATAGCTCTGCACCGAGAAGACCGGATAATAGTGCGGGAAGTCGCGCAGCAGGGCATTGGCAAGGCGCGCCATGTCACGCGCGGTCGTGACCTGCTCGCGGTTTGGCAGGCCGGAGGCGTTCTTGAACACCGTCGAGCTCATGCCGAGCTGGCGCGCCTTCTGGGTCATCATGCGCGCGAAGTTTTCCTCGTCGCCGCCCAATGCTTCGCCGAGCAGGACCGCGGCATCGTTGGCCGAGCGGGTGACAAGGCCCATCACGGCGTCGCGCACGATGACCGGCTGTCCCAGGGTGAAGCCCATCTTGGTCGGCGGCGCGTTCAGCGCGTTCATCGACACGGGGAGGCCGTCGCCGAGCGACAGCTGGCCCGCGTCCAGTGCGGCGAAGGTGAGATAGAGCGTCATCAGCTTGGTCAGCGACGCGGGATGACGCAGATCGTCCGGATTGTCCGAGGCGAGCTCACGCCCGCTCGTGGCATCGACGATCAGATAGGAGTCCTTCGCCGTGACCGCAGGATTTGGAACCCACGGCGAGGCATATCGCTGCGCGTGCGCGGCGTGGATCTTGGCCGGGGGCGCGGCACGCATCTGTGTTGTCTGAGCGCTTCCGGGGAAGGGCAGCAGAGCAGCGGCAAAACAAAAGGCGGCGGCAATTTGCGCTGAAATTGCCGGGAAGCGCCGGAGGAAGGGGGTCATCTCGACAACGCCATTACACTGAAGTCTGATTTCTTGTGCCCGACCAAGAGGTTAAGGGCATTTCTTGAACAATACTAAAGATCGGGTGGATATGCAACTTTTCCACCGCCGTCGTCGTGCCCTACTTGGTTCGGAAACTGCTTCCAACGGAGGAGCCAATGAAAATCATGTTTGCCGCGGTTTCTGCTCTCGCGCTTTGCGCCGCATCGCAGGCGTCGGCACAACGGGTCGACCGCAACGTCGACATGCCGATCGCGCGCAGCGTCACCTGGTTCGGATATGTTGGTGGCGACGATATCCGCTCGGCCTGCACGCCGGGTGCGCGAAGTCGTGTGCGGCTGGTCTACAACGCTCTGTGGGAAGAGCAGGTTCGGACCTACGAACTGTTCCTGCAGCCGGATGGCACTGCAGGCTTGAACATGGGCGTGCTCGCCGATCAGGGCGACGTCAGTAATCTGCTGGTGGGCCAAGGCACCGATGTCCTTAATCCGTGGCGCATGAAGCGCGGTCAGCGCCTGCTCGATGTGTCACAAACGAGTGATCTGATGGCGTCGCTGCAAGCCAGTTCAGCCTTTGGTCCGCCGCGCGATGGCTTGCGGCTCCCCGACAACGATTTCTGGTGGACAGTTTCTTCCTGCCGCAACGGTGTCTGGGGCTTTCAGGCATATCACTACCCGACCGATGGCTTTGCAAATGTCAGGTTCGCGGAGAAACTGTTCGCGCTCGACAACGTTCCAGTGGCGATCAACCGGCCGCGCAAGCTTGAGCCTGCGGAATTTCGTCGCGACTTCGACCGGCACTCCGCGCAGCGCGGCCGGGGAGATCGGTGGATACTGGTTGTGGGAAAGGACGGGTTGAGGCCGAGGTAGCGGAAACGCTTGGCGTGCCTATATAATTCGAGGGTGGAGCCGGGAAAGAGGATCGATCGGGACCATGGATTTGTCGCAGAGCGCTGAGGATCGCCGTCTGGACGGTGACCGGCTGGGGGGGCCGAAGGAGCCGCCCGGCGGGCCGCCGCAACAGCCGCCGCGCCGCGACGAAGGAGAGGGCAACGACGAGGGCCGGGCGGGCGCGCTGACGCTGACCCGCACGCGGACCAAGAAGCCCTCGATGTACAAGGTCCTGATGCTCAACGACGACTACACGCCCATGGAATTCGTCGTCGATGTGCTGGAGCACATCTTCCAGAAGAACCGCGAAGAGGCGACCAAGATCATGCTGCACGTCCATCAGAAGGGCGTGGGCGTGTGCGGCGTCTACACATACGAAGTCGCGGAGACGAAGGTCACGCAAACGGTCGACTACGCGCGCAAGAATCAGCATCCGCTGCAGTGCACGTTGGAGAAAGAGTAGAGTTCACAGGTCGTTTTATTGTCGGGGTGTCCGATGTCCATGTTGTCCAAGAACCTCGAAAAGTCCCTGCATCGCGCTTTCGCTCTCGCGGGCGACCGCCGGCACGAATACGCCACCCTCGAGCATCTGCTTCTGGCGATGACCGAGGATGATGACGCGACGCCCGTGCTCAAGGCCTGCGGCGTCGATATCGACCGCCTTCGCCACGATCTCGAGGCCTTCGTCGACAATCGCCTGAAGGGCATCGTGACGCAGACGCCGAGCGAGCCGCTGCCGACCGCGGGCTTCCAGCGCGTGGTGCAGCGCGCCGCCGTCCACGTGCAGTCCTCGGGCCGCAAGGAAGTGACCGGCGCCAACGTACTGGTGGCGCTCTTCTCGGAGCGCGACAGCCACGCCGTGTCGTTCCTCGAGAACCAGGGCATGTCGCGACTCGATGCCGTCGATTACATCAGCCACGGCAAGGCCAAGGTGCCGGGCCGCGCCCGCGCGCGCCGCGTCTCCGGCTCCGAGGAGGAGAACCAGGAGGGCAATTCCAAGCAGGGCAGCGAGGCGCTCGCGGCCTATTGCGTCGATCTCAACCAGAAGGCGCGCGAGGGCCGGGTCGATCCGCTGATCGGCCGCGAGTACGAGGTCGAGCGCACCATCCAGGTCCTGTGCCGGCGCACCAAGAACAACCCGCTCTATGTCGGCGAGCCCGGCGTGGGCAAGACGGCGATCGCCGAAGGCCTGGCGAAGAAGATCGTCGATGGCGACGTGCCCGATGTCTTGAAGGAATCGGTGATCTACTCGCTCGACATGGGCGCGCTGCTCGCCGGCACCCGCTATCGCGGCGACTTCGAGGAGCGGCTGAAGGCCGTGCTGTCGGAGCTCAAGAAGAAGCCAAATTCGGTGCTGTTCATCGACGAGATCCACACCATCATCGGTGCCGGCGCGACGTCGGGCGGCTCGATGGATGCGTCGAACCTGCTCAAGCCCTCGCTGCAGTCGGGCGAGCTGCGCTGCATCGGCTCGACCACCTACAAGGAATACCGCAACTACTTCGAGAAGGACCGCGCGCTGGTCCGCCGCTTCCAGAAGATCGACGTGCCGGAGCCCTCGATCGGCGACGCCGTGCAGATCATGCAGGGCCTGAAGCCGGTCTATGAGAAGCACCATCATGTCACTTATACCGACGACGCCATCAAGGCGTCGGTCGAACTGGCGGCGCGCTACATCCACGACCGCAAGCTGCCGGACAAGTCGATCGACGTGATCGACGAGGTCGGCGCGGCCCAGATGCTGCGCAAGCCGGAGGACCGCAAGTCGACCATCGACGTGCCCGACATCGAGGAGATCGTCGCCAAGATCGCGCGCATCCCGCCGAAATCCGTGTCCAAGGACGACACCGAGATGCTGCGCAACATCGATCGCGACCTGAAGACGGTCGTGTTCGGCCAGGACAAGGCGATCGACCAGCTTGCGGCCGCGATCAAGCTTGCGCGCGCCGGGCTGCGCTCGCCCGAGAAGCCGATCGGCTCCTACCTGCTGGCCGGCCCCACCGGCGTCGGCAAGACCGAGGTGACGCGCCAGCTCGCGCGCCTGCTCGGCTTGGAGCTCGTCCGCTTCGACATGTCGGAATACATGGAGCGTCACAGTGTCAGCCGCCTGATCGGCGCGCCGCCGGGCTATGTCGGCTTCGACCAGGGCGGGCTGCTCACCGACAAGGTGAACCAGCATCCGCATTGCGTGATCCTGCTCGACGAGATCGAGAAGGCGCATCCCGACGTGTTCAACATCCTTCTACAGGTGATGGACTACGGCAAGCTGACCGACCACAACGGCCGGACGGTCGACTTCCGCAACGTCATCCTTTGCATGACGACCAACGCGGGCGCTGCCGATCTCGCTAAGCCGGCGCTCGGATTCGGCCGCGAGGTCCGGCACGACGAGGACGACGATACGATCAACCGCATGTTCGCGCCGGAGTTCCGCAATCGTCTCGACGCCGTGATCAAGTTCGCCAATCTCGGCCCCGAGAGCATGGGCAAGGTGGTGGACAAGTTCGTGGCCGAGCTCGAGGTCCAGCTCGCCGACCGCAAGGTCTTCATCGAGCTCTCCGACGGCGCGCGCCGCTGGTTGGCCGAGAAGGGCTACGACCGCCTGTTCGGCGCCCGGCCGCTCGATCGCGTCATCCAGGAAAACCTCAAGAAACCGCTGGCCGAGGAAGTGCTGTTCGGCAAGCTTGCCAACGGCGGCGGCACGGTGCGGGTGGATGTCGAGGGAGAAGGCGATGCCCGCAAGCTCGTCTTCACCTTCCTGCCGCCCGAGCGCGGCACGCTGCCGCCTCCGCCCAGCAACCAGGAGCCGGTTCTCGCGACCTAGGACTAGATGCTGCAAAGGCTTTGGCTGTCGCTTCGAGCCGCGGTGATCGCCACCGCGGTGTTCTGGGCCGCGATCAACATCGTGGACAAGCTGAACGTGAAGGTGCCGCTCGGCCTCGCGGATGAGGCGGTATTCTTCGTGATCTTCTTCTGCGGCCTGTTGATGGTGAAGAAGTAGCGCGGTCTTTGCCGCGCACTCGGGCTATTATCCCGGTCAATGAATGCGGAGGAAACAGGCGCCGACCCGGCGAAGACGGGCGGGCGCGCGATTCCGGTCGACTACTGGCGCTTGTGGTACGTCAGCCTGATCGCCTCGACCGTGCGCTGGCTCGAGACGGTGGCAATGGGCGTCGTCGTCTACCAGAAGACCGGTTCGGCCTTCCTGGTCGCCATCAATACGATGCTGCGGCTGCTGCCCATGGGCCTGTTCGGCGCCTTTCTCGGCTCGCTTGCCGAACGCTTCGACCGTCGCCTCACCCTGGCCGGCATTGTCGGCCTGATGGCCGCTACCTCGGCCGCGCTTGCGGCAGTGTCCTGGATGGGGCGCCTCGAGGTCTGGCATCTCATGATCGGGAGCTTCATCAACGGCGTCGGCTGGACCACGGACAATCCGCTGCGGCGAACCCTGATGGGCGAAGCCATGGGCCGCGACCGCATGGCGCTCGCCATGACCTTCGACGTCGGGGTCGGCAATGCGAGCCGAGTTGTCGGTCCCATGGCAGGCGGCCTGTTGCTCGCCGGCATCGGCATCGAGGGCGTGTTCGTGCTCAGCGCTGCGATGTATGTCAGCGCGGTCGTCGCCACCCTGCTGGTGCGTACCCGGATGGCCGCTACGCCCGGTGCGGGCGCGGTGCTCAGGCGCACGTGGGAAAGCATCGTGGTCACATTCGCTGATCGGCGCCTCAGCGCCATCATGGTCGTGACGATCATCTACAACATCTTCGGCTGGCCCTTTACCAGCATGATCCCGGTGATCGGCCGCGACCGGCTGCTGCTGGGACCCGAGGGCGTCGGCCTGATGACCAGCGTCGACGGTCTCGGCGCCTTCGTGGGTGCGCTGGCGCTCGCGCTGTGGCTCACGCCCAGCGGGCACGCCCGCGCCTATGTCGGCGGTGTCGCCGTCTACCTGGCTGGCCTGATCGGCTTTGCGCTGGCGCCGTCGCCATTCCCGGCCGGCGTCGCGCTCCTGATGACGGGCTTGAGCGGCGCTTCGTTCGCGACCCTGCAGGCGACGCTTGTCTATCTCGCCTCGCCGGTCGAGATGCGCTCGCGCGTCATGGGCGTGCTGTCGCTGTGCGTCGGCACCGGGCCGATCGGCTTCATATGGCTGGGCTGGCTGGCCGACCGCATCGGCGCGCCCCAGGCGACAGCGATCACGGGAGCCGTGGGATTGGCGGCGCTGGCAGCGACCTGGAGGGTGTGGCGGAGGATCTGATTCAGCCCTTGGCTTCGTTCTCTTGCCGGAACGGCGAGTACTGCTTCAATCCTTCGATCTCCTGCTCGACGGCGGGCCGCTCGCGCTTCAGGTAGTCGTCGACGGCGGCACGGAAGCCCTTGTCGACGATCCAGTGCGCCGAGAAGGTCGGTACGGGCAGGTAGCCGCGCTGGATCTTGTGATCGCCCTGTGCGCCCGCCTCGACCCGCTGCAGGCCGTGGGCGATGGCATAGTCGATCGCCTGGTAGTAGCAGGCCTCGAAGTGCAGGAAGGCGTGGCTCTCCAGGCAACCCCAGTAACGGCCGTAGAGCGTGTCATCGCCCTTGAGGTTGAGCGCCCCGCCGACGGGACGGCCATCGGCTTCGGCCATCACCAGGACCACCTTGTCGGCCATGGTCTCGCCCAGGATGTCGAAGAAGGCGCGCGTGAGGTAGGGCGAGCCCCATTTGCGGCCGCCGGTGTCCATGTAGAAGGCGAAGAAGGCGTCCCAGTGCCGGGGCTCGATCTCTTCGCCGGAGAGGCAGCGGACGGTGAGGCCTTCGCGGCGAACCGATTCGCGCTCTTTGCGTATTGCTTTGCGTTTTCGGGAAGCCAACGCAGCCAGGAAATCGTCGAAGGTTTTGTAGCCGTCGTTGGCCCAGTGATACTGCTGGCCGATCCGGAGCAGCCAGCCGCGGGCGCCGAAGCGCTTCCAATCTGCCTCGGTGCAGAAGGTCGCGTGAACTGAGCTGATATTGTTGTCACTCGCGATCTTGGCCAGCATGTCGATCATGGCGTCGCGCACGCCGTCCGCGAGCGGACCGGGACGGGCGAAGAGGCGGGGGCCGGGCACGGGCGTGAAGGGGATCGCGGCCTGCAGCTTGGGATAGTAGCGGCCGCCCGCGCGCTCGAAGGCCTGCGCCCAGCCATGGTCGAAGACGTATTCGCCCTGGGAATGGCCTTTCATATAGAGCGGCACGGCGCCCAGCAGAGTGCCGTCGGCCGCTTCGGCCAGAAGATATTGCGGCTGCCATCCGGTGCGCCGGCCAACCGACTTGGACTCCTCGAGTGCCCTCAGGAAGCGATGGCTGAGGAAGGGGTTGCCAGCCGAGCCGGGGGCCAGGGCGCAGGCGTCCCACTGACCGGGATCGACAGCTGCCAGCGTATCGGCAACGCGCAGTCCGATGGTCGGTGTGTCGTCCGGCATGCCGAAAGCATAGCGCGAATCGTGCCAGCAATGGGCCGGCAATGCGGCGGCCAAAAAAATAGTCCGGCAGACCGAAGTCGCCGGACACTCTGTAAAGTTTCGCCTTTACGACCCCCGAAGGCAGGGCCGATGGATTGTCTTGATAGGCAAATTTTTGAAGGTGGCTTCCGGTGGGGCCCGTGAGGGGCCCCACGCGGAAGCCGAAAGGCGTTTGGATAGAGGGGCCAAAGCTCTAGGGCTTTGGCCTACGCCCTTTCCTATTTACTGCTCTTCTTAGCAGCCTTTTTCTTAGCAGCCATAACTGTCTCCTATGGTTAGCTTTGAGGCCCCCAACCGCGAGGTCCCCGGGGTACGCGGGTACACACGCCGCTCATGCTCAACTGCACCCGGTGGTGCCGCCGCAGGTCGTGCATTTGAGGCACGTCCCGTTGCGAACCATGGTGAAGTTGCCGCATTCCGGACAGGCATCCCCCTCGAAGCCTTTCAGCTTCGCGGCGAACGCTCCTCCGGGAGCGACGTCGACGACGGCCACCTGGGCGTTGAGCGCCAAAGCGACGGCTGGGCCGTCCGTCATTCCGATGGGCTGGGCGTCCGAGGCGATCGCTTCCTCGGCGATCGCGACATTTCCGGCCGCCCGGCCGTTCAAGACGTAAAGATTGCTGCGCGCATATCCGACGCTAGCGATCCGGTTGACCGCGTCGGCCGCCGCTTGCGCTGCGTCCCTGCCGGCGACCGGCAGTCCATCCTGCACCATGCCGCGGCCCACGCCGTCGGGCCGGAGGTCGGACTGCTCGACATGGGAGAGGTCGCTGCGTCCCAGGTAAGAGATCGCGAGCTCGCGGAAGATATAGTCGAGAACCGAGGTCGACATCTTGATCGCATCGTTGCCTTCGACCAGGCCCGAAGGATCGAAGCGGGTGAAGGTGTAGGCGTCGACGAACTCCTCGAGCGGCACGCCGTATTGCAGGCCGATCGAGATCGCTATCGCGAAGTTGTTCATCAGGCTGCGGAAGGCGGCGCCTTCCTTGTGCATGTCGACGAAGATCTCGCCGACGCGACCGTCCTCGTATTCGCCGGTGCGCAGGTAGACTTTATGCCCGCCGACAATGGCTTTCTGCGTGTAGCCCTTGCGCCGTTGCGGCAGGCGCTCGCGGCCCTGGCGCACTTCGCGCTCGATGATCCGTTCGACGATGCGCTCGGCGATCACCGGAGCACGCTGCGCCGGCGTCATCTCGGCGATGTCGTCGTTGGCCGCGATGTCCTCGCCGAGCGCGATGGCCGACAGAGGCTGCGAGAGCTTCGAGCCGTCGCGATAGAGCGCATTGGCCTTCAAGCCAAGTCTCCACGACATCTCGTAGGCCTTGCGGCAGTCTTCGACGGTAGCGGCGTTCGGCATATTGATCGTTTTGGAGATCGCGCCTGAGATGAACGGCTGTGCTGCAGCCATCATGCGTATGTGACTCTCTGCAGACAAGTAGCGCGTGCCATCTCGTCCACAGGGATTCGCACAATCGAATACTTTGAGATGCTCGCTCTTGAGTCCGGGCGCGCCTTCTATCGACATCGTCCCGCATGCATGTCGGTTCGCCGCTTCGATGTCCGACGACGAGAAGCCGAGGCGCGCGAGAAGGTCGAGATGAGGATCGGCGAGCGCCGCGTCGTCGAGTGCAAGCACCTCGCGGCAGAAGGAATCACCCAAAGTGTGCCGCGAGAAGGCGAAGCGGATGTCGAAAGCGGTTGGCAGGGCCTTCTCGACCCGCTCGACCGCCGCCGCATCGAAGCCGCGCAGCGCCAGGGTCCGGTGATTGATGGCCGGCGCGCTCTTCAGGCTACCGTGGCCGACTGCATGCGCCGTGATGCGCGCCGCGGTTGCCTCGTCATAGCCGAGCGTCCTGAGCGCCAACGGGACGGTCTGGTTGATGATCTTGAAATAGCCGCCGCCGGCGAGTTTCTTGAATTTCACAAGCGCGAAGTCGGGTTCGATGCCGGTCGTGTCGCAATCCATCACCAGCCCGATCGTGCCGGTGGGGGCGATGACCGAGACCTGGGCGTTTCGGAAGCCGTACTGCTCGCCGAGCGTCAGGGCGCGATCCCAGGCTTGGCGGGCTGCTGCAATTAGTTCGGCGTCGGGGCAGTGAACTGCGTCGAGGGCCACCGGGTGGATCGACAGGCGCTCGTATGAGGCGCCGTCGCCGTAGGCCGCACGGCGATGGTTGCGGATCACCCGCAACATCGGCTCGCGGTTGGCGGCGAAGCCAGGGAAAGCGCCCATCAGACGAGCCATCTCGGCCGAGGTGGCATACGCCGTGCCGGTCATGACCGCGGCGAGGCCGCCTGCGATGGCGCGACCTTCGGCCGAGTCGTAACCGAGGCCGGACGCCATGAGAAGTGCGCCGAGATTGGCGTAACCCAAGCCCAGAGTACGATACCGGTAGGACAACTCGGCGATCTGGCGCGAAGGGTACTGCGCCATCATCACCGAGATCTCGAGAACGACGGTCCAGAGACGGGTGGCGTGCTCGACGGCGGCGACATCCAGCGCGCCATCGTCCTTACGGAACCGCATCAGGTTCAGCGAGGCGAGATTGCACGCCGTGTCGTCGAGGAACATGTACTCCGAGCACGGGTTGGAGGCGTTGATCCGCCCGGACTCGGGACAGGTGTGCCAGTCGTTGATCGTGGTATCGAACTGCACGCCCGGATCGGCCGAGTGCCAAGCCGCTTCGGCGATGCGATCCCACAGGGCAGAGGCTTCGACCGTCTTGGCGACGATGCCGGTCGTGCGCTCGATGAGCGCCCAGTCGCGGTCGGCTTCCACCGCGCGCAGGAAGGCATCGGTCACGCGGACGGTGTTATTCGCGTTCTGGCCGGCGACCGTGGCGTAGGCATCCGAATCCCAATCGGTGTCCAGCGCCGGAAATTCGATGTGCCGATAGCCCTGGCGCGCGAACTGGATGACGCGCTGGATGTAGTTCTCCGGCAGCTCGGCCTTGCGCGCAGCCACGATCTCGCGCCTGAGCCGGGGGTTGGCCTTGGGTTCGAATCCATCCTCGCAGGCGCGCATGATGGCGTTCAGGTGTCGGTTGGCGAGCCGCGAGCCCGCGACCAGCGCCGCCACCTTCTGCTCCTCGAGCATCTTCCAGGCGATGAATTCCTCGATGTCGGGATGGTCGACGTCGACTACGACCATTTTGGCCGCCCGCCGCGTCGTGCCGCCCGACTTGATGGCGCCGGCCGCCCGGTCGCCGACCTTGAGGAAGGACATCAGGCCCGACGACTGCCCACCGCCCGACAGTTTCTCGCCGGTTGCCCGGATGTTCGAGAAATTGGTGCCGGTGCCCGAGCCGTACTTGAAGAGGCGCGCCTCGCGGACCCAGAGGTCCATGATGCCGCCTTCGTTCACCAGCTCGTCCGAGACGCTCTGGATGAAGCAGGCGTGAGGCTGCGGCCGTTCGTAGGCCGATTGGGATTCATGAGCGCTGCCGTCACGATGATCGACGTACCAGTGACCCTGGCCGGGGGCGTCGATGCCGTAGGCCCAATGGAGACCGGTGTTGAACCATTGCGGCGAGTTGGGCGCGCAGATCTGCGCCGCCAGCATGAAGCAAAGCTCGTCGTAGAAGGCGCGGGCGTCCTGCTCGCTGTCGAAGTAGCCGCCCTTCCAGCCCCAGTAGGTCCAGGCGCCGGCCATGCGGTGGAACAGCTGGCGGGCGCTGGTTTCGCCGCCGTAGCGCTGCTCGGCGGAGAGGTCGGCAAGGGCGGCCTCGTCGGGCACCGAACGCCACAACCAGCGCGGCATGTCGTCTTCGGCGATCTGCTTCAGGCAACGCGCGACGCCGGCACGGCGGAAATACTTTTGCGCGAGCACGTCGGCGGCGACCTGCGACCATGACGCGGGCACATCGATGCCATCCTGATGGAAGATCGTCGTGCCGTCGGGATTGCGGATGTCGGAATCGACAGCACGAAACGCCATTCCTTCGAATGGCGAATGTCCTGCTCGCGTGTACCGACGCTCGAAGCGCATCTACGATCCCCCGTGCCCAGTTCCCGTCGTTAGGTCTCTTCGCGGGGTGTGCTCGTATGTTCCTGAGCACGCAGATATGGGCACGAGACGATAGTAAATTACAAAATCTTGTGTGCGCAACTACATTTTGTAGAGCTGTGCATTGATGGTACTACATGATGCAAGTGGGCAACAGCGCTCCAAGACGCGCCGAATCGCATGACGACGAACGATGATCGTCGCGTGATCCCATGCGTCGCGTTGCTACTCTTGAGGCGCCCGCGTACAAGCGGCGCAGCGGTTTTCGAGAGAGTGTTTGCATGACCTTCGGCACCTGGCTCTTCACCAAAATGCGCGGCGAACTCGTCGGCACGGATGCAGAAGGCAATCGCTACTACCAGGACAAGCGCGTGATCGCCGGACGTCGTCGCAAGCGCTGGGTGATCTACAACGGCGTGGTCGAAGCCTCGCGCGTGCCGCCCGATTGGCACGGCTGGCTGCATCACACTTTCGCCGAACCGCCGCCGGCCGGCGGCCTGCCGCGCAAGAAGTGGCAGAAGGAGCACGAGCCGAACCTGAGCGGCACCGGCCTTGCCTATCGGCCGCCCGGATCCGCGTTGGTGACGTCCGATAACAAGCCTAAGCCGGCGTACGAGGCGTGGCGGCCGAGCTAGCGGGAGGAACGGCGTGGGCCGCAATGTCGTCGAAACGATCGTGGGCGCGCTGGTGCTTCTGGTGGCCGGCGTCTTTGTCTTCTATGCCTTCTCCAAGTCCGATCGCAGCGGTCCCGACGGCTACGAGATCGTCGCCCGCTTCGGCCGCATCGACGGGCTGAAGCGCGGCTCGGATGTCACGATGAGCGGTGTGAAGATCGGGACAGTCACGTCGATCGATCTCGACCGCAAGACCTACCAGGCGGTGGTTCACATGGCGGTGGCTTCCAGCGTGCCGCTGCCGGCCGACACCGACGCCAAGATCGTGAGCGAGTCCTTGCTGGGCGGCATGATCGTCGTGCTCGATCCTGGTAGCGACAGCAAGATGCTGGCCAAGGGCGGCGAGATCGAGAAGACGCAGGATGCGATCTCGCTCACAGAGCTTATCGCGAAGATCATGTATGGCAGCGTGAACAAATGAACGCCCGCACGCCGAAGTCCCCGCCGGTCTGGCGCCAGTCCGATGGCAAGCCGGTGTCGTGCCTCGAAAAGATCAAAGTCCTCAACCAGAACATCCAGGAAATCGAAGGTCTCTGCGCCGATGCGCTCGAGGATGGAGTCCTGATGGGATGCGACGCCGAACAGATCAAGGCGGCCCTGCACGAGCTGATCGAAGGGCTTACAGTCCCGCACGCCAAGAAAGACTGATCGTGCGCGCCATCGCGGTCCTCGCGGCTTTCGTCGCCGGCCTGAGCACGGCCGTCGCCCAGACGCTGCCGGCCACGCCGGCCTCGCAGGCTTCCGCCACCCTGCGCGCCATACCCGACGGGCCGGGCAAGCGGGTTGCGGAGCTGCAGGGGCTGGACAAGGTGACGGCGCGCACGCGCCGCTTCTACGCGCCGGTGGGAGAGGCCACGACCTTCGGCACGCTCGCCATCACCGTCGGCGATTGCCTGGTCAACACGCCCGACGCGCCGCCCGAGGCTGCGGCCTATCTCACCATCGTCGACCACAAGCCCGGCCAGCCCGAGCAGAAGCTGTTCGCCGGCTGGATGTTCGCGTCCACGCCCTCGCTCTCGGCGCTCGATGACGGCGTTTACGACGTCCGCGTGTTGGCTTGCACGATGGCGCAGGGATCCTCGCCACCCAGCGCGCGCTGAAACGTGGCAGTGCCGTCGATCGCGACGGCGAGAAGGGCGCGGAAATCGTCCCTCGGCACCTCGATCGCGCCGAAGCTGCGTAGATGCTCGGTCATGAACTGGCAGTCGAGCAGGCGGAATCCGCCCTTGATCAGGCGTGCCACGAGATGGACCAGCGCTACCTTGGACGCGTCGCGCACGCGGCTGAACATGCTTTCCCCGAAGAAGGCCGCCCCGACCGAGACGCCGTAGAGGCCGCCGACCAGCTCGCCGTCGACGCGGCATTCGACACTGTGGGCATGGCCGCGGGCGAACAGCTCGGAATAAAGGCCGATGATCGGCTCGTTGATCCAGCTCTCCGGATGGCCGGGCCGGGGCTCGGCGCAGGCCCGCATGACCTCGACGAAGGACGTGTCTGCGCTCACCTCGAAGGCGCCGGAGCGCACGGTGCGCGCCAGACGCTTGGGCAAGTGGAAGCCGTCGAGTGGCAGGACCGCCCGCAGCCGGGGATCGAGCCAATAGAGTCGGGGATCGTCCCGGCGCTCGCCCATGGGGAAGACGCCGATGCGATAGGCCTGCAGCAGGAGGTCGGGCGTGATCTCCAGCATCCGCCTGCTATTTCTTGAGGCCGACCAGCTTCTCCAGCCAGTGGATGTTGTACTCGCCGTCGATGAACTCGGTCTGCTGGATGATCTTCTGGTGCAGCGGAATGGTGGTCTCGATGCCGCCGATCACGAACTCTTCGAGCGAACGGCGCAGCCGCATCAGGCATTCGTTGCGGCTGGGGCCGCTCACGATCAGTTTGGCGACCATCGAATCGTAGAAGGGCGGGATCGAATAGCCGGCATAGAGGCCCGAGTCGACGCGCACGCCGAGGCCGCCGGGCGGATGGTAGTCGATCACCTTGCCGGGCGAGGGCGTGAAGGTCTCGGGATTCTCGGCATTCACGCGGCACTCGATGGCATGGCCGTTGAACACGATGTCCTGCTGGCGCAGCGCCAGCGGTCCGCCGGCGGCGATGCGGATCTGCTCGCGGACAAGGTCAATGCCGGTCACGGCCTCGGTGATGGGATGCTCGACCTGCAGGCGGGTGTTCATCTCGATGAAGTAGAACTCGCCGTCCTGGAACAGGAACTCCATCGTGCCGGCGCCGCGATACTTGAGCTTGCGCACGGCGGCGGCCGCGAGCTCGCCGATGCGCGCGCGCTGCTCGGGGTTGAGAGCAGGTGAGGGCGCTTCCTCCAGCACCTTCTGATGGCGCCGCTGCAGCGAGCAATCGCGTTCGCCCAGATGGACGCCATCGCCATGGCCATCGCCCAGCACCTGGATCTCGATATGGCGCGGCTTGCCGAGATACTTCTCGACATAGACCGAATCGTTGTTGAACGCGGCCTTGGCCTCGGCGCGGGCCAGCGCATAGGCCTCGCCGGCTTCGTCGGGACCGTTCACGACCTTCATGCCGCGCCCGCCGCCGCCGGCCACGGCCTTGATGAGGACCGGCCAGCCGATCTTCTCGCCCAGGGTCACGATCTCCTCGAGCGATCCCACCGGGCCGGGCGAACCCGGCACCAGCGGCAGGCCAAGCTCTTCGGCGGTCTGCTTGGCCACGATCTTGTCGCCCATCATGCGGATGTGCTGCGACGTCGGACCGATGAAGGTGATGCCGTGCGCTTCGACCGCCTCGGCAAACAGCGCGTTCTCCGACAGGAAGCCGTAGCCCGGGTGAATGGCATCGGCGCCGGTGATATCGGCGGCGGACAGGATGGCCGGGATGTTGAGATAGCTTTCGCGCGCCGGCGGCGGGCCGATGCAGACGCGCTCGTCGGCGAGGCGCACATGCATGGCGTCGCTGTCGGCGGTCGAGTGCACCGCGACCGTCGCGATGCCCATCTCGCGGCAGGCGCGATGGATGCGGAGCGCGATCTCGCCGCGGTTGGCGATCAGGACCTTCTCGAACATCGCCGTGGCGCTATTCGACGATTATCAGCGGTTGGCCGAATTCGACCGGTTGCTTGTCGTCGACCAGGATCTGCGTGACCGTGCCGGCCTTTGGCGCCTTGATGGGATTGAAGGTCTTCATCGCCTCGATGATGAGGATGGTCTGGCCAGCCGTGACCTTGTCGCCGACATGGACGAAGACGGGTTTGCCCGGCTCCGGCGAGAGATAGGCCGTACCGACCATTGGCGACTTCACGGCGCCGGGATGGCTGGCATGGTCGGCCGCGGCCGCGACCACGGGAAGGACGGCAACGGCGGGAGCGGCGCCGGCAGGCGTGGCGACGGCCATCTGTGCCACTGGAGCGGCCGCTGCAATGGTGGTCGGGCGAGCGACCCGGATGCGACGGTCACCGTCGGCCATCTCGATCTCGCCGAGACCGGTTTCTTCCAGCAGCGACGCCAGCTTGCGGATGAACTCGGTATCCATCTCGAACTTGGCCATCAAAGACGCTCCCGGTGAATATTCAGCGTGCCAGCAAGCGTGCAAGGGCCTGCAGCGCCAGGAGATACCCGTGGACGCCGAGACCCGCGATCACGCCGACCGCCGCCGGACTTATATATGAGCGGTGGCGGAAGCTTTCACGCTTGTAGATGTTGGAAATGTGAACCTCGACCACCGGCAGCTCGGCGGCGTTCAGCGCGTCGAGCAAGGCGACGGAGGTGTGGGTATAGGCGCCGGCATTGATGACGATGCCGCTGTTGGCCTCGCGGGCGGCCTGGATACGATCGACCAGCGTCCCCTCGTGGTTGCTCTGGGCGAATTCGACGGCGAGACCGAGGCGCGCGGCTTCTTGGCGGCAGGCCGCCTCGACATCGGCCAGCGTCTCGCGGCCGTAGATTTCCGGCTGCCGCTTGCCCAGCATGTTGAGATTGGGCCCATTGAGCACCAGCACCGGCTTCTTCCTGGCCGGTGGACGCCGGGCGGCCTTCGCGGCCAAGGGTGCCTCCACATTCCTTAAAGTCGCGGGCCTTATAGCCTGAGGGCCTCCGCGCGGGCAAACAGCCGGTCGGACAGGGTGTCGAAGGCCCGCCGCTCCTCTGCGCTCAGCCCCTTATAAAGGCGGGCCTCGTAGTCGAGTGCCAGGGGCACGATCTTGGCGTGCATGGCGCGGCCTTTGGCGCTCAGCCTGAGCTGCTCGCGGCGGCGGTCTTCACGGTCTGTCACCTTTTCCACAAGCCCGCGTTGGGCGAGGCCTGCGACCGCCCGGCTCACGGCCACCTTGTCCATGACGATGCGTTTACCCACATCCGAGGCCGTCAGCGGGGCGAAACGGCCCAGGGCCGCCATGACCCGCCATTGGGTCACGGTCAGGTCGAACGGCCTGGCGTAAAGGTCATGCAGCGATTCGCTCACGATCTGGGCCAGGACGGAGAGGCGGTAGGGGAGAAATTTCTCGAGTTCGAGGGCTTGCGCGGGCTCG
>Ga0335083_10005266_pt1 | contig 16342 bp, 14 predicted proteins | sample Lox_Sample_42_FD_206716 | JGI IMG/M metagenome (GOLD analysis project Ga0335083, IMG submission 206716) | Soil microbial communities from Loxahatchee National Wildlife Refuge, Florida, United States - Lox_Sample_4.2 | ecosystem: Environmental > Terrestrial > Soil > Wetlands | place: USA... | reverse complement strand
GGTCAGTGCGTGGCCATTCGGCATCTCGGCCCAGCGCTTGGTGGCAACAACCGGTCCCTCATAAAAGGCCGGATCGGTCATGGTCATTTCCACCGCGAGGATGCGACGCCCCTGCGCATCCTTGCCGTCCAGGTGGTAGCGCTCGACGATGGTGGCCTGGTCAGAATGCGAGGTGCCCCGCTGGTCCACCTGGTCCACCAGGTTGTCGGTCTCGATCACCAGCGTATCGCCTTCCCAGTGGCCACTGGAATAGCCATTGCGGCTCGGCACGCGATCCGCTTCGGCCATGTTGCGGTCGCCGAAATATACGCGCCGGATCTCATTCATCGCTTCGTAGATGATGATGATCTCGCCCTTGCCCTGCAGGATTTCCATCGGGTAACCGCCCGAGCTCATCATCGAAGCAGGCATGCCCAGGCCCGTGCACCAGGCGTACGGGGAATCGTTGGTGCCATTCGTCAGCTTCTGGTAGGCATCGACACGCTTCTGGGCTTCCGGCTTCATCTTCGGCGCCTGGCGCGGTGCAGTCCGCGTGGCACCACCGATGCCCGGCCCGCCGGCGGTGCCCCACACGCCCGTGAAATCCGGTGTCTGCTCCACTTTCTCGGCAGGCACCGCGGCGGTGCCGAGCAGGCACGCCACCAGCGCCACGACGCTGCTGTTGATCCCCTTCGAAGACTGCATTTCGTACCCCCGTTTTGCCGGACGCCCGCCAGAGTTCCGCAAGCCTAGGGCCAGCGCAACAGCGGCGCAAGCAGCGGCGCTGCCAGCAGATTCAGCAGCCCGGTCAGCACCATGGCGAGGCCGGCGATGGCCCCCTCGCGCTGCCCGATCTGCAGCGCGCGCGCCGTGCCGATGGCGTGGGCCCCGATGCCGAACACCGCGCCGCGCGCCAGCGGCGAGCGGGTGCGCATGAGCGCCAGCAGCCCGTCGCCCAGCGCCGCTCCCAGCAGGCCGGTGACCACCACGAACACCGCGGTCAGCGCCGGCACGCCGCCAAGGCCGCGCGAGACTTCCATCGCGAACGGCGTACTGATCGAGCGCGGCAGCAGGCTCTGCCGCAGCACCGGATCGAGCCCGAGCAGTGTTGCCAGCCACCAGCTGCTGGCCACCGCGGTGAGGCTGCCCGCCAGCATCGCCGCCAGCAATACCGGCCAGTGTGCGCGGATCAGCGCGCGCTGCTCGTAGATGGGCACCGCAAAGGCAACCGTCGCGGGGCCGAGCATCCACACCAGCCAGCGCGTGCCGGCGAAGTAAACGGAATAACTCTCATGTGCGGCCGCGATGGCGATGCCGACGGCCAGCGGCGTGACCACCAGCGGCGCCAGCCAGGGACGCGGAAAGCGCCGGTGCAGGCGGCGCGCTCCGAAGAAGACCGCCAGCGTCACCAGCGACCAGAGGATGCCGCGCGCCAGCTCAGCCTTCACGATGCACCAGCCGCACCACCGCCAGCGTCACGCCCATCACCGCCAGCGTACCCGCCACGATCACCAGCAGAATCTTCAGGCCCAGCGCACCGGCGAATTCCGGATGATCCAGCACCGCCAGCACCGCCGGCACGAAGAACACCAGCATGCGCGCCAGCAGCCAGTTCGCGCCGCGCGCGATGCCGCGCGGCGGCAGCCAGCCCGCGGCCAGCGCCAGCAGCAGCAGCGCCAGGCCCGGCAGGCTGGCGGGGAAAGGCAGGCGCAGCAGCCGCACCAGCAGCGAGCCCGCCAGCCAGAACAGCAGGATCAGCCCGATCTGCGCCAGGCAGGTGAGGTCGGTGCGCCATTTCATTCGCGTGTATTCTGCCGCGATGGCCAGTGAAACTCCGCAAACTTCCTCTCCTTCCTACCGGCTCGCGGCGCTCGACCAGGACTTCCTGCTGGGCGATTCCATGCGCGGCGTGCGCTTCCTGCTCGAATACGCCAAGGCCGACGAGGCGCTGCGCGCCTGGGGCGTGCGCTCCACCATCGTGGTATTCGGCAGCGCGCGGGTGCGCGAGGACGGGCCCGGCCGGCAGGCCGCGTGGTATGCCGCGGCGCGCGAGTTCGGCCGCCTTGCCTCCGAGCGCGGCGGCGCGCGGCTGCACAACGGCGGCGTGCGCGACAACGTCATCGCCACCGGCGGCGGCCCCGGCATCATGGAGGCCGCCAACCGCGGCGCCGTGGAAAGCGGCGCACCCACCATCGGCTTCAACATCACGCTGCCGCAGGAACAGCTGCCCAATGCCTGGACCACGCCGACCCTGACCTTCCGTTTCCACTACTTTGCGATGCGCAAGATGCACCTGGCCATGCGCGCGCATGCGCTGGTGGTATTCCCCGGCGGCTTCGGCACGCTCGACGAGCTGTTCGAGATCCTGACGCTGCGCCAGACGAACAAGGTAGCGCGCCTGCCGGTAGTACTGTTCGACGAAGCCTACTGGCGCTCGGTGGTCAGCTTCGAGCAGTTCGTCGCCCAGGGAATGGTGGATGCGGAGGATCTGCAGCTGTTCCGCTTTGCCGAGGACCCGGCGGGCATCTGGCAGGCGCTGCTGGAGCTTGGGCTGCAGGTGCCGGCCGGCGCCTGACCATCAGGCGGGCAGGCCCGCGTGCCGCAACAATGCGGCGATCTCCCGCGGCAGCTCGATCAGCCGCGCCGTATGGCGACGGACTTCACGCATGCGCCGTGCATCGAGCGCCAGGTTGATCGCCTGCGCCGCCCGCGCGGTCTCCAGCAGCGGCAGGTCGAAGCGATACAGCCGCATCGCGTCCATCCATTCCAGGATGGTTGCCAGATGCCATACGGCGGCGTGCACCTCGTGCACGGGATGCGGAAAGCGCCCTGCACGACTCACCATCACCTGCCGCATGGCCTGGCGGGACAAGCCAAACAACCTGGCGAGAGCACCGAGCCCCACGTAGTCCGGCGCCGCCTCGGCGAGCATGGCATCCGGAATGACCCTGCCCATCTCGGCGATGGCGCACCGCATGGCAAGGCGTACGTCCGGGCCTTCGCGCCGGAAATCCAGCCGCAGCCGGTCGCGACGCCGCCTGACCAGTTGCACGCCCGCCGTCGCCAGGGCGGGAGCCAGGACAGCGTCATCGCCGCGGCGCCATGGAGTTGCCAGCTGGTACTTGAGCGTGAAAGCGAACTGCATGACCTGTTTCTCGTGAAGCCCAACCCCGGTTGTCGATCGACAACACGCCCCCCCTCGCGCGAAATACCGTTGTCGATCGACAGCTCGCTGCACGGGGTGACGCACCCTTTGTCGATCGACAACCCGACGTGCATGTGGCGCAGGTGGCTGTCGATCGACAACTGGCTGCGAGAATGCGCCGCGGGACGCCACAGCGGGCGTCGCAAATCAGGGCTGTTCGGCCTGATTTCCGGGAGACAGCAGGCTGGCGTTGCCGCCGACGGCGGCCGTATTGGTGCTGATGCAGCGTTCGGTGGCGAAGCGGTGCAGGTAGTGTGGGCCGCCGGCCTTGGGGCCGGTGCCGGAAAGCCCGAGCCCGCCGAATGGCTGCACGCCCACCACGGCGCCGATCATGTTGCGGTTCACGTACACATTGCCCACGCGCGCGCGCGCGGCGACGCGGCGCGCGGTGGCATCGATGCGGGTCTGCACGCCCAGGGTGAGGCCGTAACCCAGCGCGTTGATGGCATCGATGGTGGCATCGAGGTCGGCGGCGCGATAGCGCACCACATGCAGCACCGGACCGAAGACCTCGCGCCTGAGCGGTGCCAGCGAATCGATCTCCAGCGCCACCGGCGCGAAATAATGTCCGCGCCGGGCGGCCGGCTCCGGCAGTTCGGCGCGCTGCAGCCAGCGCGCCGACGGGGCGAGCCGCCCGACGTGCGCTTCGAGGCCGGCACGGGCCTCGGCGTCGATCACCGGGCCGACATCGGTCTCCAGCAGGGCGGGATCCCCAACCAGCAGTGTCTCCATGTAACCGCGCAGCAGCCCGATGGTGCGTTCGGCGATGTCCTGCTGCAGCAACAGCACGCGCGCGGCCGAGCAGCGCTGGCCGGCACTGTCGAAGGCCGAGGCAGCGACATCCAGCACCATCTGCTCGAGCAACGCCGAGCTGTCGGCAAGCATCACGTTCTGCCCGCCGGTTTCGGCGATCAGCGCCGCGATGGGCCCGTCGCGCGCGGCCAGCTGGCGGTTGATGAGCTGGGCCACTTCGGTTGAGCCGGTGAAGGCCACGCCGGCCACACGCGGATCGGCCAGCAGCGCGCGGCCGAGCGTTGCCCCGTCGCCGGGCAGGTAGGCCAGCACCTCGCGCGCAATGCCCGCCTCGTGCAGCAGCTCCACGGCGCGCGCGGCCACCAATGGCGTCTGCTCCGCGGGCTTGGCCAGCACGGTATTGCCGGCAGCCAGCGCGGCGGCCACCTGGCCGGTGAAGATGGCCAGCGGAAAATTCCACGGGCTGATGCACACGAAAGGTCCGCGCCCTTGCAACCGGAGCTCGTTGCGCTCGCCGGTGGGACCGGGCAACGCCACCGGCGCCGCAAAATCAGCCTCGGCCCGTGCGGCGTAGTAGCGCAGGTAGTCCACGGCTTCACGCACCTCGGCCAGCGCGTTCGGCCAGGTCTTGCCGGCCTCGCGCACGCACAGGCTCATCAGCTCCACGCGCTGCGCCTCGAAGGCGTCGGCAGCCTGGCGCAGCAGCCGCGCACGCTCGGCCGCCGGCGTCGCCTCCCAGGCGGGAAAGGCGCCGGCGGCCAGGCCCAGCGCCGCCAGCGCCTCCTCGGTGCGCGTATCGTTCACCGTACCCACCACGTCGTCGTTGCGCGCCGGGTTCAGCACCGGACGCGCCGCGCCCTGCCCGTGCACGCCGGCGATCAACGGTCCGGCGCGATAGCGGCGCGTGGCCAGCGTCGCCGCTTCGGCACGCAGCACCGCCACCGCCGCCGAATCGCCGAAATTGAGCCCTGAGGAATTGCGCCGCTGCGCGCCATACAACTCCGGGGGCGCGGGAATCCGCGGATCCGGAATCGAGGCCAGCGCCCGCACTTCGGGCACCGGATCGCGCACCACCTCCCCGACCGGCAAGTGCTCATCCACCAGCCGGTGCACGAATGAGGTGTTCGCGCCATTCTCCAGCAGCCTGCGCACCAGGTAGGGCAGCAGCTCGGCATGCGAGCCCACGGGTGCATAGACCCGGCACGGCGCATCCACCGCCGCGTACAGCTCGCGGCCCATGCCATGCAGGCGCTGGAACTCGAAATCGCGCCGCGCCTCGCCGGCCACGGCCATCACCCAGGCCACCGCATGCGCATTGTGCGTCGCGAACTGCGGCTGGATCAGCCACGGGTCGGCGGCGATCAGGCGCCGCGCACAGGCCAGCCACGCCACGTCCGTGCCGGCCTTGCGTGTGTACACCGGATAGCCGGCCAGGCCGCGCTGCTGCGCCAGCTTGATCTCGCTGTCCCAGTAAGCGCCTTTCACCAGGCGGATGTTCAGGCGGCGCCGGTTGCGCGCCGCGAGATCGATCAGCCATTCGAGCACCGCGGGCGCGCGCCGCTGGTAAGCCTGCACGGCCAGACCAAAGCCGCGCCAGCCTTCCAGGTAACCGGTCTCCACCACGCCGCGCACCACTGCCAGCATCAGTTCCAGGCGCTCGGCCTCTTCGGCGTCGATGGTCAGCGGCACGTCCAGGTCCGCCGCGCGCTGCGCCAGTTCCAGCACGCGCGGCAGGACTTCGGCGGCGGCACGCTCCGCGCGGCCCGGCTCCAGGCGCGGATGCAGCGCGGACAGCTTCAGCGACACGCCGGCGCGTGCGGCCTCCTCCGCGGTGATGTTGGTCACCGCGATCGCATCGATCGCGCGCAGGTATTCATCGTAGTAGCGGTCGGCCTCGGCCCAGGTCAGCGCCGCCTCGCCCAGCATGTCGAAGGAATAGCGCCACCGCCGTCCAGTCTCCTCGCGTGCGCGGCGCAGCGCCTCGCCGATCGAGCGGCCCATCACGAACTGCGTGCCGAGGATGCTCATCGCCTGGCCCAGCGCCGCCCGTACCACCGGCTCGCCGAGCCGCGTCACCAGGCGCTGCACGAACCGGCCGGCCTCCGCCGGCTGCTCCTCCGGCCGCACGATGTGCCCGGTGAGCATCAGGCTCCAGGTCGTGGCATTGACGAACAGCGAGACGGATTCCCCGGCATGCGCGCCCCAGTCGCCGGCACGGATCTTCTCGGCGATCAGCCGGTCGGCGGTCTGTGCATCGGGAATGCGCAGCAGCGACTCGGCCAGGCACAGCAGGACGACGCCTTCCTTCGAGCTGAGGGAATACTGCTGCAGGAAGGCATCGAGGCCGGGCTGGCTGCGCCGCGCGGCGCGCACCGTGGTGACCAGCGACTGCGCCAGCGCCTGCACGCGGGCGGCCTGCTCTGCCGTGAGCTGCGCGCGGTCGGCCGCGGCATGGATCAGCCGTGCTTCATCGCCCAGGTAATCCGCGCTGAAGGCGCGCGGGAATGCGGCGTCCATGCCGTGATGATCCGCTTTTGCGCGGCCGGCGCAACGACGCGGCCGCACTCCTTCCGGCTCATCGTTCGCGGCCCCTCAGGCCCGCTGCAGGTTGCCGTCGATCGGCAGCACCTGTCCGGAAATGGATTTGCCGGCGTCCGAGGCCAGGAACACCGCGAGCTGCGCGATGTCCGCCGGATCCACCAGTTCCTTCAGCGACTGGTTGGCAAGACCCAGCAGCTTCTCTTCCTCGATCGAGCGGCCGGAAAGCTGCGCGCGTCCCTGGAACACACGCTCGGCACGCGCGCCGGCCACCGCACCGGGGGCAATGGCATTCACACGGATGCGGTGCTCGCCCAGCTCCATCGCCAGCGTCCTGGTGAGGCCGATCAGGCCCCACTTGGAAGTGGCATACGGGCTGCGGTTCGGATACCCGAAGCGCCCGGCCGCCGAAGCCATGTTGAGGATGGTGCCGCCGCCGGCGCGGATCAGGTGCGGAATCGCGTGGCGCGCCACGTCGAAGGCGCCGGTGAGATTCACGCGCAACACGGCGTCCCAGTCGGCGGGGTCCAGTTCGTGCACCGGCTGCGTCGGTCCGCCGATGCCGGCGTTGTTGACCAGCACGTCGAGGCCCCCGAGGCGCTGCACGGCGTCGGCGACCATCGCCCCGACGGCGGTGCGGTCGCCGACATCGCAGCGCCGGCTCATCAGGCCGGGCAGCTCCGTCGCCGCGCGCGCCAGCGCGGCCTCATCGATGTCGCAGATGAAAACGCGCGCGCCCTCCGCATGGAAGGCGCGCGCGATCGCAAGGCCGATACCGCCGGCACCGGCGGTGATCAGTACGCGGCTCAAGCTGCCGGCGTGCCGTTACTTCGACGCCGGCGGCGTGGCAGCGGGCGGAGCGCCACCAGGCGCACGGCCGCCGCCGCCGGGTCCGCCGCCACCGCCACCCATGACCTGGGCCAGCGCCTTGGTCAGTTCCTCGGCGTCGATCTTGCCGTCCTTGTTCAGGTCGTAGGTATCCCACGACTTGATCAACTGCTTGTCGGCCTTGGTGGCCTCATCCTTGGTGATGATGCCGTCCTTGTTCAGATCGTTGTTGGCCATGATGGTCTGGACAGTGGGGGCACCACCGCCGCCGCCAGGTCCGCCGCCGCCCGGAGGCGGGCCGCCGGGAGCCTGGGCCTGGGCGGCCGCCGCCGCGAGCAACGCGGCCACGGCCAGGGAAATCGAGCTCGACATTTTCATGCGGTACTCCATCGCAAAGTGGAAACGTGGGACAAACCAGTAGTCCAGGGCATCGAGCGTGCGAGGTTATCGCTGAACGAACGGCGCCTCAAGGCTCGCGGCGCACCGTCAGTATCTTTACCGGCTGGGCAAGCATCTGGCCCCGCATCACGGGATTGCGTGCCTGCTCGCCGCGCGGCTGCTCCAGGATGGCGTGCACCACATCCATGCCCTGGGTCACATGCCCGAACACGGCATAGCCCGGATCGCTGCCATCGGGCTTGCCGTCCATGGCGGGCAGGTCCCCCACGACGATGAAGAAGTCGGCCTGCGCCGTACCCGGCGCGGCGCGCGCCATCGAGATCGCACCGTCGACATGCGAAAGGCCGGTGGTCGCCGGCGCCTCGTGGGGAATGGCCTTGAAGGTCCGCTTGGGGTCGTTCTGCGGGCCGCCCTGCACCAGCCCGTACTTGCCATCGTCGCTGAGCTTCACGGCGCGGTAGAACGTGGTGCCATCGAAACGCCTGGCATCGACGTAGCGCAGGAAGTTCTGCGCGGTGATCGGCGCGCGCTGAACTTCCAGGGCCACGTGGATATCCCCCAGCGTGGTGGCGGCAATCGTAATCGACCCGGCGGCATCCCGCCCGCCGATACGGCTATCATGCGCCCCGGTTCATTCCCATGATGCCCATGCGTCGTTTCCTGTTCATTGCCACGACCTGCCTTGCAATTGGCGGCGCGGCCGCCTTCCTCATGCTGCATCGGCATCGGCCGGCGCCCACCCTGGCGTACGTGGGCACCGCCGCCTGTGCCGCCTGCCACCAGGACGAGTGGCGCAACTGGCAGCAGAGCGACCACCGGCACGCGATGGAAATCCCCGACGCGCAGTCCGTACTCGGGGATTTCAAGGACGCCAGCTTCGACTACTTCGGCACCAAGTCGCGCTTCTTCACGCGCGACGGCAAGTACTACGTGGAAACCGACAACGCGCAGGGGCAGCTGCAGACCTTCCAGGTCGCCTACACCTTCGGCCACTATCCGCTGCAGCAGTACCTGGTGGCCTTCCCCGACGGGCGCATGCAGGCCCTTTCCCTGAGCTGGGACAGCCGTCCCGCCGCGCAGGGCGGCCAGCACTGGTTCCACCTTTATCCGGACGAGCACATCACGCACGATGATGCGCTGCACTGGACCGGGGCTTTCCAGAACTGGAATTCGCGCTGCGCCAGCTGCCATTCGACCGACCTGGTCAAGAACTATTCCCCGGACACGGACCGCTACGCCACCACGTGGCAGGAGATCAACGTGGGCTGCGAGGCCTGCCATGGCCAGGGCTCGCGGCACGTGGCCTGGGCCAAAGGCGATCGCTCACTGCCGGACAAGGGACTGACGACCTCGCTGGGCAAGCTGTGGGCGCCGCATGATGGCGTGCTGGATATCCCGCAGCTGGCCGATACGCCGCTGAGCGGGCAGCTGCAGGTATGTTCCGGCTGCCATTCCCGCCGCTCCGAGCTGCAGCAGCCCGACGTGGCGCGCGACTTCTTCGACAACTACTCGCTGAGCCCGCTGCTGCAGGGACGCTACTTTGCCGACGGCCAGATCCGCGAGGAGGTGTACGAGACCGGCTCCTTCCTGCAGAGCCGCATGCACGCCAACCACGTGTCGTGCAGCAACTGCCACGAGCCGCACAGCGGCAAGCTGCGCTTCGCCGGCAACCAGCTGTGCCTGCAGTGCCACCAGCCGCAGAAATACCAGACCGAGGCGCATTTCTTCCACAAGGAGGATTCGCCGGGCGCGCAGTGCGTGAACTGCCACATGCCGCAGCACACGTACATGGTGGTGGACGTGCGGCGCGATCATTCCCTGCGCGTGCCCGATCCCGTGGCCAGCGTCCGCTACGGCGTGCCCGACGCCTGCACGCAGTGCCACAAGGACAAGACCGACCAGTGGGCCGCGGACATCGTCACGAAGCGCACCGGCCGCAAGGAGCCGTACTACCCGCACACGGCGCTGCGCGCGGCCGCGTGGAAGAACGATGCCGCCGTGCTGCCCGACCTGCTCGCTTACGCGCGGGACGCGGGCAGGCCGGCGATCCTGCGTGCCGCAGTACTGCTGGACAGCAGCCGCTTTCCCTCGGCGCAGCAGCTCGACGCCGTCAGTACCGCGCTGACATCCCCCGATCCGCTGGTGCGCGCCACCGCCGTGGCAGCGCTGACCGGTGCGGACCCGCAGGAGCGGCTGCGCCGCCTGCAACCCGTGCTCGCCGATCCGTCCAAGTCCGTGCGCATGGCGGCGGCGCAGCAGCTGGCGGACCTGCCGCTGACCGCCGCGCCGTCCGAACTGCGCGCGGCGCTGGGCGAGCTGTTCGACGAATACCGGCAGAGCCTGCTCTACAACGCCGACATGCCCGAATCGCTGAGCAACCTCGGCCTCTTCCAGGCGGCGCAGGGGGACCTGAGTGCAGCCGAACTCTCGCTGCGGCGCGCGCGCAAGCTGGCGCCGCGCTACCTGCCGGCCATGCTGAACCTCGCCGATGTCTACCGCGCGGAGGATCACGACGATCTCGGCGAGACGCTGCTGCACGACGCCGTGGCCGCCTATCCGGAATCCGCCGATGCGAAGCACATGCTGGGCCTGCTGTACGTGCGCACCCATCGCCTGTCCGCGTCGCTGCCGCTATTCGAACAGGCAACCCGCCTCGCGCCCGGCAATTCGCAATACGCACTGGTCTATGCGCTGGCGCTGGTTGAATCAGGCAGACGGACCGAAGGCCTCGAGGTGCTGCAAGCGGCGGCGCGCCGTTTTCCGGGCAATGTCCCCATCCAGCAGGCGCTGGCTGGCTACAAGTAAGCCTGTCGATTGACTTGCCGCCGCGGAAGGGTTATCCGTAGCGGCCTCGTCCAGGTACTGGCCCCGGCAGGCATCCGGGTTTTTCGGGGGAATGATGATCCATCCAGTTGCTTCGCGGGCCGCGTGCGGCCTCATCGCTTTCGCATCTCTGCTGGCCGCCTGCGGCACGATCAAACCTGACGAGGCCGCGAGCGCTCCACCGGCCCACGGCTCCATGGCCGCAGCCGGCGGCAAGCGGCCCAACATCCTGCTGATCATCGGCGATGACATCGGCATGGACGTGACCACCAACATGTATCCGGGCCTGATCGACAGCCTGGTGAAGCAGTACGGACCCTCCGGCCACAATCATCCCAAGTACAAGGATATCCAGGGCCATCCGGCTTCCGTTCCCACGCTGAGCGCCTTCGCGCAGGCCGGCATGCGCTTCACGCATGCCTGGGCGCAGCCGTTCTGCGCCAACACGCGCACTTCCATCCTCACCGGACTGTTCCCCGCGAACACCGGCGTGCTCGACTACACCGGCTCGCTGCCGCAGTTCCACTATTCCTTCGTCAGGGACCTGCACGACAAGGCCGGCTACGCCACCGCGATCTTCGGCAAGTGGCACATCGCGGGCCTCGGCCAGTACCCGGGCATGAAGCCCAAGCAGGCGGGCTTCGACCTGTTCCAGGGCAACCTGAACGGCGGCATCCAGACGTACTGGCGCTACGACTACCAGGTGCAGGACGACACGACGCCAGCCGACAAGTGGCGCACCGAGCAGGCGCCCACGCGCTCGCTGCCCGGCATCGCGCCCACCACGTATGCGCCGGTGGTGAAGGTGGCGGACGCCATCAAGTGGATCACCGACCAGCACACGAAGAACCCGGACAAGCCGTGGTTCGTGTGGTTCGCGTTCAACCTGTCGCACATCACGGGCCAGCAGAACCCGAACCCGATGGCCGTGCCGAACAAGGACACCATGGATGAGACCTCCATCAAGGAGATGGAATCCTGCGGCGGTACCTTTGGTTCAGCCAACGTGGGCAACTGCACCGACAAGCAGCTGATGCGCGCCATGACCAACGCGCTGGACACCATGGTCGGCCGGCTGCTGCAGACCGTGGATTCGCTCGACCCGAACACCTACATCGTCTACATGGGCGACAACGGCACCTGGATGTTCGGCAACAAGCGCGAGTTCATCGACAACATGTACATCACGCGCGTCGGGCGCGGCAAGGGAACCTCCACCGAGGCCGGCTCGCGCGTGGAGTTCGCGATCCGCGGGCCGAAGATCAAGGCCGGTTCCGTCAGCGACACGCCGATCACCGGCTCGGACCTGGCGCCCACCATCCTGGAACTGGCGGGCCTGACGGCACCGAAGATGGTGCCGGGCCTGAAGGAGGGTTCCTCGGTGCCGATGGATGGCGTCTCGCTGACGCCCATCCTGTTCAAGGGCGCCAGGGAGATCCGCGACCCGGTCATGGGTTACCTGCTGTCGGAGACCACCAACCCGGTCAAGAACAACATCCGCGAGGCGGCCGCGCGCAATGCGCAGTACAAGGTGCTGTGCGACGAGAAGGCCGAGACGGGTTCGTGCACGTTCTACGACCTGCTCGACGATCCGATCGAGGAGTATCCGCTGCCCAAGCCCGCGAGCTGCGACGGCTACACCAGCGGCAAGCTCAAGCCCGCGGATCGCGACTGGAACTACTGCCGCCTGCAGGACATCGTCGCGACCAAGTCCTTCCTGGGCTGGAAGAAGTAATCGCCCGCGGCGGCCGGACAGCATGCGCGCCATCGCGTTCCTGTCCGGCCTGCTGTGCCTCGCGCCGCTCGCGGCGGCGAAGGATTCCGTCGAACTGCGCCAGCTCGCCGATCGCGCCGCGATCGAGGAGGTGATGCAGAAATACATCTGGAGCGTCGACTCACTGGATGCCGACGGCTACGTCTCGGTGTTCACCGAGGACGCCGTCATCGAGCAACCCAACTCCATCGAGAAGGGCCGCGACGCCATCCGCAAGGTGGTGACCGGCCTGCAGGAGCGGCAGGCGGCCAACCGCGCCGCCGGCAAGCCGCCGGGCAACCTGTACCACGTGATCAGCAATGAGCGCATCTCCTTCCAGAGCCCCACCGAGGCCACGTACCAGTCTTACTGGCAGACCATGCGCAAGGGCGATGACGGCCGCTACGTGGCCGGCGGTTTCGGGCGCTCGGAAGACCATCTCGTCAGGCAGCCCGACGGGAAGTGGCTGATCAAGTACCGCAAGCTGGTAGTCTTCAGCGACTGACAACGAGTCCGGGGGAGCCATGTTCAAGAGACTTGCCACGCTGCTGGCCGTGTGCGCCCTGCAGGCGACGCCGGCGCTGGCGGCCGACTGCAACCGCGCCTGCCTGACGGGCCTCATCACGAAGTACGTCGACGCGCTGCTCGCGCACAAGCCCGCGCAGCTGGCGCTCGCGCCGGGTGTGCGCTTCACCGAGGATTCGCAGGAGCTGAAACCCGGCGGCGGCCTGTGGAAAACCGTCACCGGCAACGGCGGCTTCCGGCAGGATTATCTGGACGTGCGCGAGCAGATCGCCGCCGCGCACCTGGTGCTGCTCGAGGGCAGGCAGCCGGTGCTCTACTCGGTGGTGCTGCATGTGCGGGATGGCAGGATCGGCGGCATCGAGACGCTGGTCGAGCGCGTCGCGCCGAATGGGCGCTTCCAGCCCACCGAGCTGGGCAAGCCGCTGCCGCATTTCAACGACGCGGTGCCGGCGGAGCAGCGCGAATCGCGCGAGATGATGATCCGCACCGCGCTGGCGTATCCGGAAGGCCTGCGCATCGGCAACTTCACCGACGCGCCCACGCCCTTCGCGCAGGAGGCCTACCGCATCGAGAACGGCACGTATACCGCCGGTGTCGGCTGCACGCGCTGCGCCGGCATGTACCAGCAGAAGATCATGCAGCACCCGGACGTGAAGGCCAGCGTCGCCGCCGTGGACGAGGACAACGGCGTGGTGCTGCTGTGGATGAACTTCGGCGACACCAATTCCTACGGCGCCGGCAAGGCGCTGGTCACGCTGGAGGCGTTCAAGGTCTGGGGCGGGGAGATCCACGCCGTCAACGCCTTCTTCGCCACGCTGCCGGTCAGCACCCAGCGCGGCTGGCCCTCGCTGGATGCGAACGATTCGCCCTCGCCCGTCTTCATCGAGCTGCGGCTGCGCCGCGTGGAAGACGAAAAGGCCATCGAGCGCCTGCTGGTGGAATACGGCCGCGACGTGGACAACCGCGACTTCGCGGCCTTCGCCGCCCTGTTCGCCAACGACGGCGAATGGCAGGGCGCGCAGGGCAGCTACAAGGGCGCGAAGGACATCCAGGCGGGGATGGAAAAGATGTTCAGCGATCCTTCCATACCCAGGGGACAGAACTTCCACGTGATGTCGAACTTCAGCATCGAGGTGCAGGGCGAGCACGCCACGGCCAGCTCCAGGTTCATCTTCTACAAGATGGAAGCCGGCAAGCCGCAGCCCGAAGTGGCCGGACGCTACGAGGACTTGCTGGTGCGCGTCGGCGGCGTGTGGAAATTCCAGCAGCGCAGGGCCCTGCCGCCGGGCTGATCCCCAAGCAACCGCTTCAGGCGGACTTCGACTCCAGCGGATAGCCCGCCTCGCGCCAGGCTTTCATGCCGCCATCCAGCGCCACCGCGCGCTGGAAGCCCAGTTCGCGCAGCGTGGCCGCGGCCAGTGTCGAGATGCGGCCGAACTCGCAGGCCGCCAGGATGCGCTGCGTCGGATCGGTCAGCTCCTCGTTGACGCGCAGCTCCAGCTGGCCGCGCGGCAGGTGCCGCGCGCCGGGGATGTGGCCGGCGTCGAAGGCATCGCGCTCGCGCACGTCCAGCACCACCAGATCCGCTTCGCGCCGCTGCACGCGCGCCAGCAATTCATCCAGCGCCATGAAGGGCACGCTGGCCGCGGCATCCGCCAGCAGCTGCTGCACGGTCTTGCCGCCGGACAGGTTGGTGCGCAGCGACTCGGTCAGGTGCGTGGGCATGGACAGGTTCAGGTTGCGCATCAGCTCGATGAAGGCGGCACGATCGCGCACCTGCAGCCGCGGGTTCCCGGCGAGTTCCTCGCCGATGCTCGAGTGGCTGCGGCCCTTGTATTCGTGCGCCGGATGCACCAGCAGCTGCGGGGCAAGCCGCAGCAGCTTGCCGAACAGGCTGTCGTACAGCTGCCCGGGATCGCCGGTGGGCAGGTCGGTGCGGCCGGTGGCGCCGATCAGCAGCGTGTCGCCGGTGAACACGCGGTCGGCGGCCACCAGGCACATCGAGTCGATGGTGTGGCCGGGCGTGTGCAGCACGCGCAGCCGCAGCCTGCCGACCGCGATCATCTCGCCGTCGTCCACGCGCATGTCCACGCCATGGGCCGGCGTCAGGCGGTGCATCACCAGCGGCGCGCCGAGCGGGCGCGCCAGCCGGCGCGTGGCGGAGAAGTGGTCCGCGTGCGTGTGGGTATCGATCACATAGTGCAGGCGCACGCCTTCGCGCGCGAGCAGTGCCAGGTAGCGGTCGACCTGGCTGAGTTCCGGATCAATGAGCACCGCCGCGCGCGTATCGGCACAGCCGACGAGGTAGGACTGGCAGCCGCCGCTGCTGATGTGCTCGAAAATCATGCTCCGCCTTCCCCGCGGCGTTCCAGCGCCGGCAGGATTGAAGTGCCCAGCGCGCGGATCTCGCCGGTGTCGATCCGCAGCCGCGCGGTGTCCACCACGTGGATGGTGTTGCGGCCGGCGTTCTTGGCGGCATAGCAGGCCGCATCGGCCAGCCGCAGCAGCGTGGGGGCGTCCTCGGCCGACTGCGAGGACACCACGCCGAGACTGGCATCCACCGAATACAGCTTGCCGCCCCACGGCATCCGGAACTCGTGGATGCGATCCTTGATGCGCGTGGCGATCTGCGTGCCCAGCGGCATGGGGCACTGCCGCAGCAGCACGCAGAACTCATCGCCGCCGATGCGCCCGCAGATGTCGTCCTGCCGCACGCAATCGCGCACGATGCGCGCCACCGCTACCAGCAGCCGGTCGCCGGCGGCGTGGCCGGCGGCATCGTTCACGGCCTTGAAACGGTCCAGGTCGAAATAGATGAGCACCTGCCCCTGCTCGCGCGGCGTCACCAGCTCCTCCAGCTGCTGCTCGAAACCGGAGCGGTTCATCAGGCCGGTGAGCGAATCGTGCGTGGCGCGGCGCTCCAGCTCCACGCGCGCCTGCTGCAGCGAGCCGAGCAGCCGGTAGATGTAGGCCGGCACCACGGTTAGCACCAGCGCGACATTGGCGCTGAGCGCCAGGTGCGCCCCCCAGTAGGGGCTGAATGCAAGGATCAGCCCGAAGCCGGCCAGCGAGCACAACGCCGCATAGGCCAGGTACGGCGGCCCGAAGCGGAAGCCATTGCCGAGGATGATGACGAGGTAGAGCACGGAGAACGGCGTGGTCGCCACGCCGCCCAGGTACATCGCCACGCTCACGGCGGCCGTGTCGTGGGTGATGCCGATCAGCCGGCGCGGCATCCAGCCGCCGGGCCAGCGCAGGATGGAAAGCAGCAATGCCACCGAGGCCGCGGCGGCCGCCAGTGCCATCATCTTTCCGACTTTCACGGCGGCCGCGTCGGGCGCGTGCGCGGCATACAGCGGCGAATACGCGAAGCACAACGCAGCGCCGACCACCGCGAGGCGGATCAGCGCCTGGCGGTACTCGGGATTGGACGTCTGCAGCAGACGACTGCCCAGCGATGTCAAAGGAGCCCGCACCTTGTTGGTTTTGGGCGCAAGCCTAGCATGACGCCGGCGGCGCCAACGTTAACAACGCGTCGG
>Ga0335083_10005265_pt1 | contig 16342 bp, 17 predicted proteins | sample Lox_Sample_42_FD_206716 | JGI IMG/M metagenome (GOLD analysis project Ga0335083, IMG submission 206716) | Soil microbial communities from Loxahatchee National Wildlife Refuge, Florida, United States - Lox_Sample_4.2 | ecosystem: Environmental > Terrestrial > Soil > Wetlands | place: USA... | reverse complement strand
TTTGATCTCTTGCACCTCGCGCTCAGCGCGCCGCGTTTCGACGCCGAGGCGATCGAGCGGATGCGCAGCCAGCAATTGGCCTCATTGCGCCGTTCCGCCGCCAACCCCAACGATCTTTCCAGCCGCAGTTGGTGGGCAACCGCTTTCCCCGGACACCCTTATGGCCTCGAAAGCGGCGGCTCGCTCGAAACGGTGCCCCGCATCGCCATCGCCGACGTCCGCGACTACGTCGCCCGGGTCTTCGCCCGCGACGGCCTCACGATTTCCATCGTCGGCGACGTCGACGCCGAAACCGCGGGCAAGCTGATCGATCGCGCCTTCGCCTCGCTGCCGGCGAAGAACAACCTCAAGCCGGTGCCGCGGGCGACCGCGGCCGGGCTCGGCCGCCGCGTCGTCATCCCCATCGACGTGCCGCAGGCGGTGGTCACGTTCGGCGGGCCCGGCATCGAGCGCGGCGACCCGGATTTCATGGCCGCCTATCTGGTCAACCACATCCTCGGCGGCGGCACCTTCACCTCGCGCCTCTATAGGGAGGTGCGCGAGAAACGCGGGCTTGCCTATGGCGTCTCCGACAGCTTGGTCTGGTTCAAGAGCGCCGCGGTCGTGCTCGGCGGCACCGCGACGCGCGCCGACCGCACCGGCGATGCGCTGGCGATCATCCAGAGCGAGACCAAACGCATGGCCGAGAGCGGCCCGACCGCCGATGAGCTCGCGGCCGCGAAGGCCTATGTGAAGAACTCCTACGCGCTCGGCCTCGACACGTCCGGCCGTATCGCCGCGCAATTGACGCAGATCCAGCTCGACAATCTCGGCATCGACTATATCGAGCGCCGCGGCGCCATGATCGACGCCGTCACCATCGACGATGCCAAGCGGGTCGCCAAGCGTCTCTATGCCGGCGGCATGCTGGTCAGCGTCGCCGGCAAGCCGGCGGGCCTCAGCTCGGAATAAGCGGAACGATTTCCCGTTTTCCCGGTTGTGCCCGGTCCCGACTCCCGGCAAATACGGGGCGAGAGAGCCTCCGTCGCCATGCCCATTATCCAGAACATCGACAACGCGCTTGAGAAGACGGTCGGAGCGCATGGCATTGCCGCCGGCGCCTTGAATGCCGCCCTTGATCGCGCCGAGGGGGCACTTGACTGGCTGCGTGCACGCCACGCCGATGGCGCCTTGCCGCTGTTGCGGCTGCCGGAAAAGCAGGACGACCTTGCCGGCATCGGCGCGGCGGCGAAGGGACTCTCGGGCGGCGCGAGCGATATCGTCATTCTCGGCACCGGCGGCTCCAGCCTCGGCGGGCAGACGCTGGCGCAGCTTGCCGGTTACGCCGTGCCCGGCGTCAACGCTCTGCGCGGGTCCCCGCGCGTGCATTTCATCGACAATCTCGACCCGCTGTCGTTCGAGACGATGCTGGCGAAGCTGCCGCTGGCGACCTCGCGCTTTGTTGCGATTTCGAAGTCCGGCGGCACCGCCGAAACCTTGATGCAGACCATTGCCGCGCTGACTGCGGTCAAGGCCGCGGGCGCCGATCCCGGCCGCGCATTCCTCGGCATCAGCGAGCCGGCGAAATCCGGCAAGCGCAACGGCTTGCGCGACCTGCTCGGCAAGCATCAGGTGCCGATGCTCGATCATGATCCCGGCGTCGGTGGGCGCTTCTCGGCGCTGACCAATGTCGGCCTGCTGCCGGCGGCGATCCTCGGCCTCGACATTGCCGCCATCCGCAAGGGCGCCGGCAGTGCACTGGCGCCGGTGCTGGCGAAGAATAAACCGGCCGAGGTGCCGGCCGCCCTCGGCGCGGCGCTATCGGTTGCGCTCGCCGAGAGCAAAGGCAAGACCATCAGCATCGTCATGGCCTATTCCGACCGGCTGGAACGGTTCACCCATTGGTACGTACAGCTTTGGGCCGAAAGCCTGGGCAAGAACGGCAAGGGCACCACGCCGGTCGGCGCGCTTGGGCCCGTCGACCAGCACAGCCAGGTGCAGCTGTATCTGGGCGGGCCGCGCGACAAGCTGTTCACCGTGGTCAGCGTCGCCGGCGGCGGCCTCGGGCCGCGCATCGATGTGGACCTGGCCACGCTTGCCGGCGAGCCGGGCCTCGGCGGCAAGACCATCGGCGATCTTGCCGCCGCGGAAGCGCGCGCCACCGCGGAGACGCTGGCGAAGAACGGCTGCCCGGTGCGCACCATCGCCATTCCCAAACTCGACGAGCAAAGCCTCGGCGAACTGCTGATGCATTTCATGCTGGAGACCATCGTCGCCGCGCATCTGCTCGGCGTCGACGCCTTCGACCAGCCGGCGGTGGAGGAGGGCAAGGTGCTGGCGAAGAAGTATTTGGCCTCCTAGTCATTCCGGGACGGCGCGCAGCGCCGGGCCCGGAATCCAGGGGCGACACGGAATGCTGCTCTGGATTCCGGGCTCGCGGGCTTCGCCCGCGCCCCGGAATGACGCATGATGGGCCATGCGCATCACCGACACCATCTCAATCGACGACTGCGAGCTCTCGGAGAGTTTCGTGCGCGCCTCCGGCCCCGGCGGGCAGAACGTCAACAAGGTCTCGTCCGCGGTGCAGTTGCGCTTCGACGCGCGCCATTCGCCGTCGTTGCCGAATGACGTCGCCATCCGGCTGATGCGGCTCGCCGGAAAGCGCCTCACCAAGGAAGGCGTCATCGTCATCGTCGCACAGCAGCATCGCGACCAGACGCGTAACCGTGCCGAGGCGCGCGAGCGGCTGGCCGACATGATCCGGCAGGCGGCGGTGCGCCCGGTGCCGCGCCGCGCCACCAAGGTGCCGAAGGCCGAGAAAAAGCGCCGCGTCGAGGGCAAGAAACACCGCTCGCGCATCAAGAGCCTGCGCGGCGGCAAGCCGAACTTCGACTAGGTCTCTGCTGTCATCGCCCGCGAAAGCGGGCGATCCAGTAACCCCGGTGATTACTGGGTCCCCGCCTTCGCGGGGACGACGGCTTAGGATAACGGGGGCAGTTTCAGGCCCTGCCTCGCGAAGGCCACCCTGCGCCGGTAAAATCGGGCGGAAACGAATCAGGCCCGCCCGATGCCCGTCCGCCAGCTATCCGAATCGATCGTCAACCGCATTGCCGCCGGCGAGGTGGTCGAGCGGCCCGCGAGCGCGGTCAAGGAGCTCGTGGAAAATGCGCTTGACGCCGGCGCGCGGCGCATCGAGGTGCTCACCGACGGCGGCGGCCGCAGGCTGATCCGAGTCACCGACGACGGCGAGGGCATGACCCGCGCCGATCTCGAGCTGGCAGTCGAGCGCCACGCCACCTCCAAGCTCGCCGGCGACGACCTGCTCTCGATCAACACCCTCGGCTTCCGCGGCGAGGCGCTGCCCTCGATCGGCGCTGTCGCCCGCCTCATCATCACCACGCGCCACGCCGGCGAGCCGCATGCCTGGGTGATCGAAGTCGATTCCGGCGAGAAATCCGACGTGAAGCCGGCGGCGCTGTCGGCGGGCACCAGCGTCGAGGTGCGCGATCTTTTCTATGCGACGCCGGCCCGGCTGAAATTCTTGAAGACCGACCGCAGCGAGGCCGAAGCCGTGCGCGAGGTGGTGCGGCGGCTGGCGATGAGCCGGCCGGACGTCGCCTTCACGCTCGCCGGCGAGGAGCGGGCGCCGGCGACCTGGGCGGCAACGGCGGACCGGCTTACCCGCCTCGGCGACGTGCTCGGCGCCGATTTCCGCGCCAATGCCCTTGCCATCGAGGCGACGCGCGACGGCCTGCGCGTCGAAGGTTTCGCCGGCCTGCCGACGCTGTCCCGCGCCAACACGCTCGGCCAATATCTCTTCGTCAACGGCCGCCCGGTGCGCGACAAATTGCTGATCGGCGCGGTGCGCGCGGCCTATGCCGATTATCTGCCGCGCGACCGGCACCCGCTGCTGGCGCTGTTCGTCACGCTGGAGACGCGCGAGGTGGACGTCAATGTGCACCCGGCCAAGACCGAAGTGCGCTTCCGCGACGGCGGCCTCGTGCGCGGGCTGATCGTGCGCGCGCTGAAGGAGGCGCTGGCGCGCGACGGCCAGCGCGTCGCGTCGACCGGCGGCAGCGCCACCATCGCGGCGTTCCGGCCGCTCGCCACGCCGCGGCGCGGCGCCTATGACTGGCGGCGCTCGCATGCTACGCCACTTGCGCGGCCGCTGATGCCCGGTTCGTTTGCCAGCATACGTGGCAATGCGGCGCTCGGCCTTGCCGAGCCGGCGCAGACGGCGTTCGACGCCGGCGCGCCTGCGGCCGATGCCCGTGTCGAAAGTCATGAGCCGGCGCCGGAATCGATCGAGCGCCCGCTCGGCGCCGCCCGCGCGCAGTTGCACGAGACCTATATCGTGTCGCAGACGGTCGACGGCCTCGTCATCGTCGATCAGCACGCCGCCCATGAGCGCATCGTCTATGAGCGCATGAAGGCGGCGCTGGACAAATCCGGCATCGCGCGGCAGATTCTGCTGATCCCGGAAATCGTCGAGCTCGACGAGGCCAATGCCGCACGGCTCGTCGCCCGCGCTGCGGAACTCGCCCGCTTCGGCCTGATCATCGAGGACTTCGGCCCCGGTGCGATCGCGGTACGCGAGACGCCATCTTTGCTGGGCGAGGTCGATGTGCGCGGCCTGCTGCGCGACCTCGCCGAGCACATGGCCGAATGGGACGATTCTTTGCCTCTGGAGCGTCGCCTGCTGCACGTCTCCGCCACCATGGCCTGCCACGGCTCGGTGCGCGCCGGGCGCCGGCTCAAGCCCGAGGAGATGAACGCGCTGCTGCGCGATATGGAGGCGGCGCCCAATTCCGGCCAGTGCAACCACGGCCGCCCGACCTATGTCGAGCTCAAGCTTGGCGATATCGAGCGCCTGTTCGGCCGCCGCTGATCATGGTGCGCGCAGAAACACCAGCTCGCTGTCGTCGTATTGGCGCCGCTCCAGCTCGGCAAATCCTTGCGGCGCGGTGAACTTGGCGTCGGCTGCTTCCTCGACCACGGCGAGCGCCCCAGGCGTCAGCCAGCCGCCAGCGCGCGCCGAAGCAAGCGCCTTCTCCGCCAGACCCTTGCCATAGGGCGGGTCGAGGAAGGCGAGCGAGAACGGCTCCAAAGGATGCACCGGCCCCAGTTTGGTGGCGTCGCGGCGGAAGATGCGGGTGACGCCACCGAGCCCCAGGCTCTCGACATTGTCGCGCAGCAGCGCCCGCGCCTCGACGCCGTCGTCGACGAACAGCGCATAGGATGCGCCGCGCGAGATCGCCTCGATGCCGAGCGCGCCGGTGCCGGCAAAAAGGTCGAGCACGCGCGCGCCGCTAATCGGATCGCCATAGCCGTGCGCCAGGATATTGAACAGCGATTCGCGCAGGCGGTCCGCGGTCGGACGCAAGCCATCGCCCTTGGGCCCCGCGAGCGTCCGCGAGCGCAATCGGCCGCCGACGACGCGCATTATTTCCGCCTTGCCGGACGCGGACCGCCGCGGCGGTCGCGCGGGACAAATCTCTTCTTGCCGTCCTTCTGCCGCTCACCCCGCTTGCCGGGAGGAGGAGCGCCGCGCCGCGGCGCGGAGGGCGAGGGGCGTCGCCGCGGCATTTCGTCCGCCTGCTCCACAAGTGGCGCGTCGAAATCGCAGCCGGCCTCGGCGGCCAGCGGGCCGAGCGTCTCGCGTAACTCCGCCGTTGCCACTTCCTGCACCGCGCCGTGCGCCAGTTCGCCGAGCTCGAACGGCCCGAAGGACACGCGGATCAGCCGGTTCACCTTCAGTCCCAGCGATTCGAGCACCTTGCGCACCTCGCGGTTCTTGCCCTCGCGGATGGCGAAGGTCAGCCACACATTGCTGCCTTGCTCGCGGTCGAGCGTGGCTTCGACCGGCCCATAGCGCACGCCGTCGACGGTGACGCCGGCGCGCAAACGGTCGAGCGCCTCTTGCGTGATGCGGCCCAGCGCGCGCACGCGGTAGCGGCGCAGCCAGGCGGTCTCCGGCAGTTCGAGCACGCGGGCAAGCCCGCCGTCATTGCTGAGCAGCAGCAGCCCTTCGGTGTTGAGGTCGAGCCGGCCGATGCTGATCAGCCGCGGCAGGTTCTTCGGCAGGGCGCGAAAGATCGTCGGCCGCCCCTGCGGGTCGGAATGCGTGGTCACCAGCCCGCGCGGCTTGCTGTAGAGGAAGAGCCGCGTGCGCTCGCGGCTGCGCAACGGCGTGCCGTCGATTGCGATGCGATCGGATGCGGTGACATTAAGCGCCGGCGAGGAAATCACCGCGCCATTGACGGCAACGCGCCCGGCGGCGATCAAGGCTTCCGCCTCGCGCCGCGAGGCCAGCCCCGCCCGCGCGATCACCTTGGCGATACGCTCGCCGGGGATGTCTTTGCTCTTGTCGGACATGCTCGAAGCCGCAATAAGGTTGCGGCCTGATAGCAGAGTTCACGACACGAAACGAGCATGGCGTCTTTTATGCAACTGGCATTGGAAGAAGCCCGTGCCGCCGGCACGCGCGGCGAGGTGCCGGTCGGCTGCGTGGTCGTGCGTGGCGGCGAGGTCGTCGCCCGCGCCGGCAACCGCACGCTCAGCGACAAGGACCCGACCGCGCATGCCGAGTTGCTGGCGATCCGCGCTGCCGCCGCGGCGCTCGGCTCCGAGCGGCTGACCGATTGCGATCTCTATGTGACGCTCGAGCCCTGCGCCATGTGCGCGGCGGCGATGTCGTTTGCCCGCATCCGCCGGCTCTATTTCGGCGCGGCCGATCCGAAAGGCGGCGCGGTCGAACACGGCCCGCGCTTCTTCACGCAGCCGACCTGCCATCACCGGCCGGAGGTCTATGGCAGTATCGGCGAAAGCGAAAGCGCGGAGCTGCTGCGCCAGTTCTTCCAGGCGCGGCGCTAGCTAGACCGTCTTGTCGACGAATTTGCCCATGCCGGGCGGCGGCTGCGGCGGCGCCGGCTTCGGCGCGCTGTCGGCCTCGGCGGCGCGGTCGTTCGCCGGCGGCTGCGGCGGATCCTTCGGGCTGGTTGCCGTTTTCGGCATGATGGTCTGGATGCCGATACTCGGTGCTGCGGACACGGGGGGTGACACTTCCAATGAACGGCGCAACGTAGGGCGCGGGCGTCAATGTCGCGCTGCGCCAGTCGCTAAAATTGGCGCATTCCCGGAAAGGCCCTGTCGACCGTGATCAGCGCGCGCCGGCAGCCGCGGCGAATTCCCACGCCTTCGCCGCCAGCGGGCGGATCATCTCGGCCTTGGCCGGCGCGAATTCCGACGTCGCGGTGCCGTCGCGGACGCGGCCGATGATGCCCTGCAGAATGGCGGCGATGCGGAAGAAATTATAGGCGAGATAGACCGGGAGCTCGGGGCGCGGATCGAGCCCGGTGCGCGCAACGTAAGCATCCACATACGCGGCCATCGTCGGAATGCCGAGCGCCGCAAGATCGTGACCGACCAGCGAAGCGGTGCCGGCGGCGCTCTCCGAAGGCGGCATGTGCCAGGCCATCAAGTGATAGGTGAAATCGGCGAGCGGATCGCCCAGCGTCGACAATTCCCAGTCGAGCACGGCGAGAATCTCCGGGCCGTCGCGCGCGACGATCAGATTGTCGAGCCGATAGTCTCCATGCACCAGCCGCACCGGCCCGCCGGGCGGGATATGCCGCGGCAGCCATTCGATCAGCCGCTCCATGGCGTCGATTTTTTCCGTCTCCGAGGCGCGATATTGCTTCGACCAGCGTTCGACCTGGCGCGCGACGTAGTTCTCGCCCCGGCCGAAATCGCCGAGGCCGATCTGCGCCGGCTCGAAGGCGTGCAGCCGCGCGATGGTTGCGTTCATCGCGTCATAGACCGCCGCGCGCTCGCCGGCGTGCGAGCCGGGCATTTGCGGCTCCCAGAACACGCGGCCGTCGGCAAAGCTCATGACGTAGAACGCCGTGCCGGCGATGCTCTCGTCGGTGCAATAAAGGATCGGCTCGGCCACGGGGAAGCCTTGCGCGTGGAGCGCGCGGATCACCCGATATTCGCGATCGACCGCGTGCGCCGACGGCAGCAATTTGCCCGGCGGCTTGCGGCGCAGCACATAGCGCCGCGCCGGTGTTTCCAGGAGATAGGTCGGGTTCGACTGGCCGCCCTTGAACTGCTTGACCGCCAATGGGCCGGCGAAGCCGGCGACATTCCGGGCGAGATAGGCTTCGAGCTGCGCCGCATCGAGCATCAACGCCGCGGCGACCTCCTTGGTGCCGGAAAACGCCTGCTGCCGGTCGATGCTGGTCATGGCGCTTTTATGCGGCCATTCCGGGATGCGCGTAAAGACACCGCAGCGGCGACTTGCCGGTCTCATTGGGGACAGTCGCCGAGCGCTGCAAAAGGCTGACGCCGGGCTTGAGTGGCACAAAGCCCGGCCTGAGCCGGGCTTTGCGTCGCCGTGACTAACGCAGCGACGTCACGATGCGAAGGTCTGGGGATCGCGGGTCAGCATCAGGCGCACATTGGCGTCGGGGTCGCGGCCGATGGTCTGGCCGTTGACGGTCACGCTGTAGGCATCGGCCGAATACGGCGCGGACGCTTGCGCCGCGGCCGCTTGTGGCGAGACCGTGCGGTGAGGTCCGGCTAGCGCCGGCGAGACGAACGATGCGGCGATCAAGGCGGTAGTCACGAGTTTCTTCATGTCACACTCCGAGTCCTCCCGATCCCTGAGCAGCATCGCCCGTGCCGCCAGTAAAAAACACGCGTAGCACTACGGATGCAGACCATGCCGGGTAAGGCTTTACCCGCTGCGCGGCTGGAATTGGCTCCCCGCCGCCACGTCTGCAGCGAACTGTCCAGCGACAAGAACAAAGCCCGGCACAAGGCCGGGCTTTGGGTTGTCGAGGACCGACGACGATCACTCGCCGAAGTTGGCCTGATTGTCTTCCAACTGGCGCGACTGGTTGATCTGGCTGGCGCCGGTCGCGCCGGTCGAACCGACGATGTCGGAATTCGGCGTGACGTAATCGTAGGCCGACTTCGCAGGATCATTGCGCACCGCGCGATTGTGATGGGTCGCGGCGAATGCCGGCGAACCTGCAAGGACGGCAAGCGCGGCGGCCAAAAGATACTTTCTCATTTCAAGTCTCCTGTAGTAGCCCCGCACGCAAAGTAGGAATTTCCGCGCGCGTCGATAGCGACGCACACGCATAGGAGCCATCTGGAATAAAAGTGAATTTACCGAGCGTTTATTTTCTCGCAGAAAAAACGCGCGCATTGCTTGGAATGTGCGCGGGCCTGCGACTAAAGACGCAAGAAATTGTCGAGCGCGATAACGCGGATGTGAAATCACTCGCAATCATTGCAAATCGTCCATCTTTACTTGCGTACCACCGCGCGCCAGCCGATGTCGCGGCGGCAGAATCCTTCCGGCCATTTTATTTTATCGACGGCGGAATAAGCGCGCGCTTGAGCTTCCGCCACATTTTCGCCAAGCGCGCAAACATTCAGCACGCGGCCACCGTTGGCGACGATCTTTCCGTTTTCCAATTTCGTTCCGGCGTGAAAAATCTGTACGCCGTCGACCTGCGCCGCGTCATCGAGTCCGCAGATAACGGTACCCTTGCTGTAGCTGCCCGGGTAACCCTTCGCCGCCATCACCACGGTCAGCGCCGCATCGTCGTACCAGCGCAGATCGAAATTTTTCAATTGCCCGTCGCGCGCCGCCAGTAATGCCGGAACAAGGTCCGACATCATGCGCAGCATCAGCACCTGGCATTCCGGATCGCCGAAGCGGACATTGTATTCGATGAGCTGCGGCCCGGCTTTGGTGAGCATCAGCCCGGCGAACAGCACCCCCTTGTAGGGGGCGCCCATCGCTTTGAGCGCGCGCACCGTCGGCATGATGATTTCGTCCATCACCCGCCTGTTCACGTCCGCCGTCATGATCGGTGCCGGCGAATAGGCGCCCATGCCGCCGGTGTTCGGTCCCTTGTCGCCGTCGAACGCGCGCTTGTGGTCCTGCGCGGACGCCAACGCGATCGCGGTATGGCCGTCGCACAGCGCGAAGAACGAAGCCTCCTCGCCGACGAGGCAGTCTTCGATGACGATCTCCCAGGCCGGCGCGCCCAGCCCGCCGCCGAACATCATGTCGATGGCGGCTTCGGCCTCTTGCACCGTTTCGGCCACCACCACGCCCTTGCCGGCGGCTAGCCCGTCGGCCTTGACGACGATCGGCGCGCCTTTCTTGCGCACGTAGTCCTTGGCCGCCGCAGCCCCCTTGAAGCGCTCATAGGCGGCGGTCGGAATCTTGTTGGCTTTGCACAGGTCTTTGGTGAAGCCCTTGGAGCCTTCAAGCCGCGCCGCCCATTTGCCGGGGCCGAACGCGTTGATGCCGGCGGTCTCCAGGTCGTCGACAATGCCGGCGCAGAGCGGTGCCTCGGGCCCGACCACCACGAGATCGATGTTCTTCTCCTTGGCGAAGCCGATAATTGCGCCGTGGTCGGCAAGATCGAGCACGACGCATTCCGCCTCCCGCGCGATGCCGGCATTGCCGGGGGCGCAATAGAGCCTGTCGGCGAGCGGGCTCGCCGCTATCTTCCAGGCGAGCGCATGCTCGCGCCCGCCGGAACCGAGGATGAGGATGTTCATTGCGCGTCCGTCCGCTTCCGTCGTGGGTTAGCGGGCGGATCGGGAGAGGACAAGAGGTGGGTGCAGCTTGTCGACAACCACGTTCCACGTGGTGGATGTAGCTCGCGATCGTGTCGTGCTCGTGAATATGGCCGATGCCGTGAAACTGCATCTCTTCCTGGCAGGTTGGGCAGCGGACACGGTCGCCGTGGATGACCCGGTTGAGCCGCTCGTGAAAGGTGGTCCGGCATTCGGGGCAGCGGACCCGGACCTTGACGTGCTCGATTTCATGGGCGTGGGGATTCATCGCAATCGCCTCCACCCGTAAGCATCGGCGAAAAGGGTTGACAGGCCGTTGCGACGCCCGTGCGGGCGTGTTTTCCGCGGGCATTCGGCGTATATCAAGAGTGCATGGCAGCCAGCAGAATCACCGACGCCGCGTCCGTCGCGGACGCGGCGCGCGTCAATACGGCGGAATGGACGGTCTCCGAACTCTCGGCGGCGCTCAAGCGCACCGTCGAGGACGCCTATGGCTATGTGCGGGTGCGCGGCGAAATCTCCGGCTTCAAGGGGGCCTCGCCCTCCGGCCACTGCTATTTCCGTCTCAAGGACGACAAGGCGGTGCTGGAGGCCGTGATCTGGAAGGGCACGCATGCGCGCATGCGGGTGAAGCCGGAAGAAGGTCTCGACGTCATCGCCTCCGGCCGTCTCACCACCTTCGCCGGCTCGTCGAAATACCAGATCGTGATCGAGGCGCTGGAGCCCGCCGGCATCGGCGCGTTGATGAAGCTCCTGGAGGAGCGCAAAAAGAAACTTGCGGCGCAAGGCCTGTTCGACGAGGCGCGCAAGCAGCTTCTGCCGTTCATTCCCGACGTGATCGGCGTCGTCACCTCGCCGACCGGCGCCGTGATCCGCGACATCCTGCATCGCCTTGCCGATCGCTTTCCACGCCGTGTGCTGGTCTGGCCGGTACGGGTGCAGGGCGAAACCTCCGCCGCTGAGGTCGCGAGCGCCATTGCCGGCTTCAACGCGCTGCCGGAAGGCGGGCGCCTGCCGCGGCCCGACCTCATCATCGTCGCGCGCGGCGGCGGTTCGCTCGAAGACCTGTGGTCGTTCAACGAGGAGATCGTGGTGCTCGCCGCCAGCGAAAGCATGATCCCGCTCATCTCCGCGGTCGGCCACGAGACGGACTTCACGCTGATCGATTTCGTTGCCGACTGGCGCGCGCCGACGCCGACGGCTGCTGCGGAACGGGCGGTGCCGGTGCGCAGCGAGCTGCTTGCAACGCTTGCCGATCTGGGCCTCCGCAAGCTCGCCCGCTGGCAGCGCGGTATCGAGCAGCGGCGCAAGGAATTGCGGCTGCTGTCGCGGGCGCTGCCGGCGCTCGATGAATTGCTCAGCGGCCCGCGCCAGCGGCTCGACGCCTGCGCCGCGCGGCTGCCGCGGGCGCTGATCGCCAATGCGCAGATCCACCACCGGCGGCTGACGCGCGTTTCCGCGCGGCTGTCGCCGCGGCTGCTGCGGCAGCGGCTGACGCGCGGGCTGGAGGTGGTGACGGCGCTCGATGGGCGGCGCTCTCGGGCGGTTCGTGTCGCCCTCGATCGCCGCGCGCAGCGGCTGCGGAGCGCCGGACAGTTGCTGGCGGCGTTCTCCTACCGCGGCGTTTTGGCGCGAGGCTTTGCTCTCGTGCGCGACGGCGGCGGCCAGCCGCTGCGTTCGGCCTCGGCCGTTGCTGCCGGCGCGCGGCTGCAGATCGAGTTTTCCGACGGCCGTGTCGGTGCTACGGCGGACCAGCCCGGCGCGCCGCCGCAATCGGCCGCAAAGCCCAAATCGCGCTCGCGCGGCGGCGGCAGTGGGCAGGGGAGCCTGTTCGGGGCTTAAGCGGCATTGCCTGGGCCAGCCCGAGCCTACGGGGTTTCGCTCGCGCCCGTGAGGGATTATCTTTACGACTCAGATAGCGCCGCAATGGAGGCCGCTTTTGCTCAATCGCTATGATCGCTCGCCGCCGATGAGCGGGGAGGCGGAGGTCAAGTATCTGGACGGCGACTTCCGCGTGGTTCGTCCCGGCGCCTATGTGCGCTGCGCCGTGACCGGCGTACCGATCCCGCTCGAAGAGCTCAAATACTGGAGCGTCGACCGGCAGGAGGCCTATGCCACGCCGGAGGCGGTCATGCAGCGCTTGCGCGCGCCCCGCGTTGGCTAGCGTCCCATCGCTTTCGCCAGCAGCGCCTTCACCTCATCCGGCTTTTCGAATGCGAGCGTGACCGGCAATACGTGCGCGCGCTCGGCGAGCGCCGCCGACCCGGCATCGCCGCTCATGCGGGCGTGATCCTTTTCGGTTGTCAGCAGCTCCAGACCCTCGTGCTCTGCCTGCATCACCAGCGCTGCCGCTTCTTCCGCGGTGAACTGGTGATGATCGGGGAAGGCCACGCGCTTCGGCGCAACGATGCCGGTGGCCGCGATGGTGGCGAAGAATTTCTCGGGGTCGCCGATGCCGGCAAAAGCCAGGACCCGTTTGCCGGCGAGCGAGGCGACCGTGGCCGGATCGGGGACGAGCCGCGCCTGCAGCACCGGCTTGCCGCGCGCCCTGGCGGCGGCGATCACATCCGCAGCGCCGCTTACTTCGCCGATGACCAGCAATGCATCGCAGCGCGCCCATTGCGCCGCGAGCGGCGCCCGTAGCGGACCGGCGGGAAAGACCTTGCCGTTGCCGATGCCGCGGCGGCCATCGACGACGGCGATGGTGAAGTCCTTGACGACGGCGCTGTTCTGAAGACCGTCGTCCATCAGCACAATGTCGGCGCCGGCGGCGCGCGCGGCGTCGGCGCCGGCGCGGCGGTCGCGCGCGACGATGGTTGGTGCGACCCGCGCCAGCAGCAGCGCCTCGTCGCCGACATGAGCGGCGTGGTCGGAATGGGCGTCGACCTGCTGCGGGCCGCTGACGCTGCCGCCATAGCCGCGGCTCAAGCAGAAGACGCGCTTTCCTGCCCCCTGCAGCAGCTTCGCGATCGCCAGCACCGTCGGCGTTTTGCCGCTGCCACCGAGGGTGAAATTGCCCACGCATAGCACCGGCACGCCGCAGCGTCCGCCGGGGCGGGCCATGCGGCTTGCGGCGATGGCGCCATAAATGGCCGCGACGGGCGTCAGCAGGGCGCCGGCGAGCCCGGGCCGGCGCCACCAGAACGCCGGCTCACGCATGGCGCGCCCGCTCGGCGAGCTGTAGCTGCGTCAGGTAAGGTTCCAGCGATTGCAACGTGCGCTCGAGCGCGCCGCTTTGCGCTTCTACCGTCGCCCGCGCGTTTTCGGAGATATGCCCGCGCGTCTGCGGGTAGGACAGGAGCTTGCCGATGGCGCTGGTGAGCCGGCCGGCGTCGCCGACCGGCTCGGCGCCGTGCGCGGCGTCGAGCGCGGCGTAGATCTCGGCGAAATTATCCACATGCGGCCCGTGCAGGATGACGGCGCCGAGCTTGGCCGCTTCGATCGGATTTTGCCCGCCATGCGGGATGAGCGAGCCGCCGATGAAGACGATGGGCGCCAGGCGATAGATCAGGCCGAGTTCGCCGAGCGTGTCGGCGACGTAAATCTCGGTCGATGCGTCGGGCAATTCGCCGAAGGAGCGCACGGCCGTCTTCAGTCCCGCCGCCCCGGCAATCTGGGCAACGCCGACGCCGCGTTCGGGATGGCGCGGGGCGATCAGCGTCAGCAGCCCGGGGAAGTTCTTGCGCAGGCGGCGGTGCGCTTCGATCACCGCCGCCTCTTCGCCGGTGTGGGTCGAGGTGGCCGCCACCACCGGGCGGCTGCCGATGGCCTTCTTGAGCGCCTCGAGCGCGCGCGCATCGGCGGGCGGCGGCGGCACATCGAGCTTGAGATTGCCGCTGGTGACGACGCGCGGCGCGCCGAGCTCGGAAAAGCGCGCACCGTCGGCCGGCGTGCGCGCCAGACAGAGGTCGAAGCGGGCAAGCAGGTTGGCGATGGTTTTGGGAAGCCGGCGCCAGCGCTGGAACGACGCTTCCGACAGCCGGCCATTGACCAGGATCAGCGGCACGCCGCGCCGCGCCGCCTCGATCATCAGGTTCGGCCACAGATCCTGCTCCACGAACAGCGCCAGGTTCGGCCGCCAGTGCTTGATGAAGCGGCGTACGAAGCGCGGCGTATCCAGCGGCACGAACTGGTGGATGACGTCGGCCGGCAGCCGCTGCTCGGCGAGGTCGCCGGACGTGACCGTGCCTGAGGTCACCAGCACGCGCAGACCACGCGCGCGCAGGCGCTCGATCAGCGGCAGCACGCTGAGGATCTCCCCGACGCTTGCGCCGTGCACCCAGATGAGTGCGCCGGGCGGGCGGCGCACGCCGCTCTCGCCGCGCCGCTCGCCTATCCGCGCGCCATGTTCCTTGCCCCGCCGCAGCCGTTCCGCCAGCAGCAGCGGGGCCAATGGCGTCACCGCCGCCGACAACAGCCGGTAGAGGCGCAGCGCGGCCGGCATCCGCTCCTTCACGATGCGGCTCTCCCGGTGCCGTCGGCAATTTCGTAAGCGCGTGTGGTGAGGCGATTGAGCTCGTTCTCGACCCGCTGCCGGGCCGCTTCGAGCGCCGCATCGTCGGCATCGCGGTCGACAAACATCGCCTCGCTCGCCACCATGCCGATGCGGCCGAACGGCAGATTGATGGCGGTGCGGTCCCAGTTGTCGAGTTCGTAGCGATGTTGCGTGGCAATCGCCACCGCGTAGATCGGCCGCCCGGACAACTGCGCCAGCTTGACCGAACCGAGCCCGGCGACGCGCGCCACCTTGGGCACGTCGGCGGTCAGCGCGACGTTATAGCCCTGCGCCAGAGCCTCGAGCATTTCGTTGAAGGCGGCGGCGCCGCCCTTGCGGTAGAATTCGCCGTTATGCGCACCGGAGCCACGAATGGTGCCGATCCCCAGCCACTCCGCCGCTCGCGCATTGAGCTCGCCGTCGCGGTGCCGCGAGATCAGGACCTTGGTGCGATATTGCTCATCGCTCTTCTTGATGAACGGCGCCATAAAATGCTGCCCGTGCCACATCACGATGATGGCCGGAATCTGCACCGTATCATAGGCGTCGGCCGGCTCGACGATCGGCCGCGTGGTCCACCAGACCAGGCGAAGATAGGATGCCGCGCAGGCCCCGGCGGCGCTCTGGAAAGCCGATGAAGCAACAAGACGCTTGAGTGAAATCATCGGCTCCCGTCGCTTAATGCATCGGCCGCGGCGCGCTGTCGGGATCGAGCAGGCGGTGCAGGTGGACGATGAAGTAACGCATATGCGCGTTGTCGACAGTCTGATGCGCCTTCGCCTTCCAGGCGACGTAGGCGCTGGCGTAGTTCGGGTAAATCCCGACGATCTCGATCTTGTCGAGATCCTTGAATTCGCTGCCGCCGAGTTCGCTCAGTTCGCCGCCCAGCACCAGATGCAGCAGTTGTTTTCCGGGACCTTTTTCGGTCATGACTCATTCCTTCGTGAAAGCCCCGGCGGCGGACATGGGAGAGGAGATTTAGCGGGAGAAGCCGAGTCTATGCAAACTCGCTGTGGCGGGTCCGCACGAGCTCGAGCAGCGCCGCATGCCGGGCGGGCCCGGCGGCAATCAGGGCGCCATGCACGACATGGGGACGGTTAAATTGCAGCGGCCGGCCGGAGAAATCCGTCAGCACGCCGCCGGCCTCGTGGACCAGAAGATCGGCCGCCGCGAGGTCCCAGTCGTGGCTGCCGGTGGAGGCGAAGGCGGCATCGAGCGTGCCTTCCGCCACGCGCGACAGCCGCAGCGCCAGCGAATGGATCT
>Ga0335083_10005264_pt1 | contig 16342 bp, 13 predicted proteins | sample Lox_Sample_42_FD_206716 | JGI IMG/M metagenome (GOLD analysis project Ga0335083, IMG submission 206716) | Soil microbial communities from Loxahatchee National Wildlife Refuge, Florida, United States - Lox_Sample_4.2 | ecosystem: Environmental > Terrestrial > Soil > Wetlands | place: USA... | reverse complement strand
CATCGCCCAGCTTGATGCCCTTGGCGTATTCGGTGAAGCGGGCGAGGAACTTGTTGTAGTTCTTCTCCTGCACGTAGAAGCGGGTCGGCGAAATGCAGACCTGGCCGGCGTTGCGGTACTTGAAGGCGGCGATGGTATCGGCGGCCTTCTCCGGATCGGCATCCTCGAACACCACGACCGGCGAGTGACCGCCAAGCTCCATGGTCGCCCGCTTCATGCCCTTGGCGGCGAGGCCGGCGAGATGCTTGCCGACCGGGATCGAGCCGGTGAAGGAAATCTTCTTTACCGCCTTCTGCGGGATCAGGTGCTCGGACACGTCCGCCGGCACGCCGAAGACGAGATTGAGCACGCCCGCCGGCACGCCGGCATCGGCGAAGCACTTGACCAACTCGATGCAGCCGCCCGGGGTCTCTTCCGAGGCCTTGATGATAATCGAGCAGCCGGCGGCCAAGGCCCCGGCGATCTTGCGCACGGGAGTCAGCGTCGGGAAATTCCACGGGGTGAAGGCCGCGACAATGCCGACCGGCTCCTGAACGACAAGCTGGCGCACGCCCTTCGCCCGGCCGGGGACGATGCGGCCATAGGTGCGACGGCCTTCCTCGGCGTACCAGTCGATGATGTCCGCCGAGGTGAGCACTTCGGCGCGCGACTCCAGATAGACCTTGCCCTGCTCCTGGGTCTGCACCTTGGCGACATGGTCGTGGCGCTCGCGCAGGAGATCGGCGGCCTTGCGCATGATCTTGGAGCGGTCATAGGCGGAGGTGCTCTTCCAGACCTGGAAGCCCTTCTGCGCAGCGGCGAGCGCGGCGTCGAGATCGGCTTTGCTCGCGTGCGGCAAATGTCCGAGCGTCTTGCCGTTCGCCGGATTGATCACGTCCTCGCCCTTGCGGCCCGAGCCGTTGAGCCACTGCCCGTCGATGAAAAGTGCAAGATCGGTGTACATTGACTGCCTCGCTGTTACCCGGAACGAAATTGCAGCGCTGGATTAGCACCTTTGCGCCGGCGCGGCCATCCTCCGCGGTGGCTCAACTGCCGGTGAAGACCGGCTTGCGCTTCTCCATGAAGGCCTTGCGGCCTTCGGTGTAGTCCTTGCTGGCGAAGCAGGCCTGCACCAGGTCGTCGGCCTTCTTCAAATTGCGCTCGCTCTCGTCCATGACCGCCTGGCCGACAATGAATTTCACCGAGTCGACGGTGAGCGGCGCATTGGCGGCGATCGTGTCGGCATAATCCTTCACATAGGCTTCAAGCTCGCCATCCGGCAGCACGCGGTTGACGAGGCCCATCATTTGCGCCTCGGCGGCCGTGAATTGGCGGGCGGTGAAAAAGATCTCCTTGGCGTAGGACGGGCCGACCAGGTCGACGAGCTTCTTCAGCCCATCGTAGCGGTAGCCGAGCCCCAATTTGGCCGCCGGCACGGCGAATTTCGAGCCTTCGGAGCAGATGCGCATGTCGCAGCACAGCGCCAGCCCAACGCCGCCGCCGATGCAATAGCCGCGGATCATGGCGATGGTCGGCTTCGGGAAGGTATAGAAGGCGTTGTTGGCGCGGTCGACAGAGGCGTTGTAGCGCTCGACGGCGTCCTGCGTCGAGCGCTCCTTCTCGAATTTGGAAATGTCGGCGCCGGAAATGAAGGCCTTGCCGCCGGCGCCGGTGACCACGACGACGCGGATATTGTTGTCGGTCTTGAAATCCTCGAGAAAGCCTTCCGCCGCTTCCCACATATCCAGCGACACGGCGTTGTGGCGCTCGGGATTGTTGAACGTCAGATAGCCGACCTTGCCCTCCTTGCGCGACAGCATCTTGTCGGTCTTGGTCACGGCGTTCATTTCCATACTCTCCTTCATCTTTTTCCGTCATGGCCGGGCTTGTCCCGGCCATCCACGTCTTTCTTTGCATCAAGTCGTGGATGCCCGGCACAAGGCCGGGCATGACGACGGATAGGCTTCAAACCACTTTGGCCTTGTGCAGCTCCGCGACCTCGCCGTCGGCGAAACCGAACTCCTTGAGCACCTCATCGGTGTGCTCGCCGATATTCGGCGGCCGCGCGGCGATGCTGGTGCCGGTGCGCGAGAGCGTGAACGGCTGCCCGACAAGGCCGAGCCGGCTGCCATCGGAGCGGGCCGACTGCTGCGCGATGCCGAGATGCCTCACCTGCGGATCGGCAAAAACCTGATCCATCGAATAGATCGGCCCGCAGGGCACGCCGGCCTTGCTGAAGATGTCGACCCACTCGGCGCTCGTTTTCGTCGCCGTCGCCTTGTCGATCTCGGCATTGAGCGCGTCGCGATTCTGCAGCCGTGTTTTGCCGGACTTGAATTTCTCGTCGCCGATCCATTCGCGATGGCCGACCGCGTTGCAGAAACGCTCCCAGATGACGGTGCCGGTGACGGCGATATTGAGATAGCCGTCGCTGGTCTTGAAGACGCCGGTCGGAATCGAGGTCGGATGATTGTTGCCGGCCTGCTTCGGCACCTGGCCTTCGGTCAGGTAGCGCGCGGCCTGGAAATCCATCATGAAGATCTGCGCTTGCAGCAGCGAGGTGGTGACCCATTGGCCTTCGCCGGAGACCTCACGCTCGAGCAGCGCGGTGAGGATGCCGAGCGCGGCGAACAGCCCGGCCGACAGATCGGCGATCGGGATGCCGACGCGCATCGGGCCCTGGCCCGGGGCGCCGGTCACCGACATCAGCCCGCCCATGCCTTGCGCGATCTGGTCGAAGCCGGGCCGTTTGGCGTAAGGGCCGTCCTGGCCGAAGCCGGAAATGCTGGCGAGCACGATGCGCTTGTTGATCTTCTTCAGCGACTCGTAGTCGATGCCGAGCCGGTCCTTCACATCGGGGCGGAAATTCTCCACCACGACGTCGGCTTTCTCGACCAGGCGCAGGAACGCGGCGTGGCCCGGCGGCGATTTCAAGTCGAGTGTGATGCTGCGCTTATTGCGCTGCAGATTCTGGAAGTCCGAGCTATCCCGCGGGCCGCCGGGGCCCTCGCCTTCGGCAAGATGAGGCGGCGCCTCGATCTTGATGACATTGGCGCCCCAGTCGCCAAGCTGGCGCACGCAGGTCGGCCCCGAGCGTACCCGGGTCAGATCAAGCACGGTAAAGCGGGAAAGAGCCTTGGAGGCCCGAGGAATCGGCATTTTGGCGGCTCCGGACAGCCTTTTGGCGGGCTTTTCGGGGCACCTTCCCCGATCTAACGCGGCTTGTCCATTGCGCCGGACGCGCGGCCTGCCAGCACTTTATTCATCAAACGGCCGGATAGACGCCGCAACCGCCTTGAAATGACCACAGCGGACGTGCATATGAGCGGCACGGATGGATGAACCCGCTCTCGGGTTCGCGGGCTGCGTGCACGAAATTCAATCAAACGACTTTCGCCCCGCCTTTTCCGTTTCTCAAACAGCCGACAACCCCGGCCACGCGGGATGTCTTAGAAGCCCGCGATAACGCCGTTTCGCATTCTGCGATGCGGCCGTGTCGCCATATCAGAAAGATACTCTTTGACTTCTTTTAACGATTTCGGCCTCGCAGAGCCGATCCTCCGCGCCCTCGCGGAAGAGAAATACGTCACTCCCACCCCGATCCAGGCCCAGACCATTCCTCTCGCCATGCAGGCGCGCGACGTCATCGGCATCGCGCAAACCGGCACCGGCAAGACGGCGGCCTTCGCGCTGCCGATCCTCAACCACCTCAACGCCAAGCGCCTGCGCCCGGCGCAGAAAGCCTGCCGCGTGCTGGTGCTGTCGCCGACGCGCGAATTGTCCGGGCAGATTTCCGACAGCTTCCGCGCCTATGGCCGCCACATCCGCCCACTCGATATCGCCCTCGCCATCGGCGGCGTGCCGATCAACAAGCAGGTGCGCTCGTTGTCACGAGGCGTCGAAGTTCTGGTGGCGACGCCGGGCCGTCTCATCGATCTGGTCAACAGCCGCGCATTGCGCCTCGACCAGATCGAAGTGCTGGTGCTCGACGAAGCCGACCGCATGCTCGACATGGGCTTTATCCACGACATCCGCCGCATCGTCGCCATGCTGCCGAAAGAACGGCAGACGCTGTTCTTCTCGGCGACCATGCCGCAGGAGATCGCCAAGCTCGCCGCGCAAATGCTGCGCGATCCGGCACGGGTTTCGGTAACGCCGCAGGCGACCACGGCCGAGCGCGTCGACCAGCGCGTCATCCTCACCGAGAAGGCATCGAAGCCGGCGCTGCTTGCCGAGTTGCTGCGAGCCGAGCCGGTCGACCGCGTTTTGGTGTTCACCCGCACCAAGCACGGCGCCGACAAGGTCGTACGCGCGCTGCAAAAGGCCGGGCTTGCCGCCGACGCCATCCATGGCAACAAGTCGCAAGGCCAGCGCGAGCGAGTGCTTGCCGCCTTCCGCAGCGGCCGCGTGCGCACCCTGATCGCCACCGATATCGCCGCCCGCGGCATCGACGTCGACGGCGTCAGCCACGTGGTCAATTACGATCTGCCGAACATCCCGGAATCCTACGTCCACCGTATCGGCCGCACCGCGCGCGCCGGCGCGGCGGGCGTTGCGATCTCGTTCTGCGACTACGACGAGGCGCCGTTCCTGCGCGATATCGAGCGGCTGATCCGCATGTCGATCCCCTCGACCGACCGTCGCAGCGGACAGCGTCCGGCGCATCGCCCCGCACCGCAACATGCGGCCGGGCGACACACGGGACGCCCCAACCGCCGCGGCAAACACCAGCAGCAACGGCATAAGCCCGGCAACGGCCAGCATGCTCCTCGTCCAAACGGCGCGCATCCGGAGCGCGCAAGGGAGGAGCCAAGCGGCTTGGGAAATGTTAGATTCATGCAGCGCCCAGGCGAGCCGCGCCGCAATGCCGGCTCGCAGGCATCAGTGAAATAGCCGGAGACGACTGGATGGCGAAGGAAGAATTGCTGGAATTCGACGGGACGGTGACCGAGGTTCTGCCCGACGGCAATTTCCGCGTGAAGCTCGATAACGAGCACGAGGTGCTGGCCTATACCGCGGGCAAGATGCGCAAGTTCCGCATCCGCACCGGCGTCGGCGACCGGGTGATCGTGGAAATGTCGCCCTACGACTTGAAGCGCGGGCGCATCAGCTTCCGCCACAAGGGCGACGCTCCCACCCCGGCGCCCATGCCGCGGCGGCCCAATTTCCGCCGGCGTTAGCGCGTATCCGGGGATTGGAGAAAGCTTGGAGGCACGGGGGCTTTGGAGTTCAGACGTGCCATGACTGTCAATTCTCTGCTGCGTTGGCTACTGGCGGCTTCCTTGATCGTCGCGGTCGGCGCGGCGGGCGCCCAGGACCGGCCCGGCCGCGGCGAGCGCCGCGATGCTGCTGCCGGCGAGCACCAGAACGGCGGCAGCGGCAGCATATTGCGGTTGCTGCCGGCCGACTCCGTCACCGAGCATTCCATCGACACCGGCCACGGCAAGCTCGCCTATACGGCAACCGCCGGCACGCTGACCTTCTTCGACCAATCGGGCGAGAAAAGCGCCGCGGTCTTCTACACCGCCTATGTGGCCAAGGACGCCGGGCCGAACCGGCCGCTGACTTTCGTGTTCAACGGCGGACCCGGAGCTGCCTCCGCCTTCCTGCAGTTAGGCCTTGCCGGACCGCGCATCCTCGATCTCGGCCCCGGCGGACGCGACGCGGCGCATGCCGAGTTGCGCGACAATCCGGATACCTGGCTCGCCTTCACCGACCTCGTCTTCGTCGATCCGATCGGCACCGGCTGGAGCCGCACGGTCAAGCCGGACGACACCAAGCGTTTCTGGAGCGTGAACAGCGACGCCGAGGCCATGGCCAAGGCGGTCGCGCTCTATGTCAATCACAACGACCGCGCCGCCGCGCCGAAATACCTGTTCGGCGAGAGCTATGGCGGCTTCCGCGCCGTCAAGGTCGCGCGCGCGCTGCAACGCGATCAGGGTCTGCCCGTCACCGGCATCGTCATGCTGTCGCCGATGCTCGAGGGCTGGCTCACCTTCGGCGACGACGAGTCGGCGTTGCGCGCGGCGCTGAAACTCCCTTCGCTTGCCGCCGCCGAGCTTGACCGCAGGAATGCGTTCAGCGCCGAGGCGTTGGCCGCGGCGGAAAAATTCGCCATGACCGATTATCTGACCACGCTCGCCGGCGCGCCGCCGCAGGGCGAAGCGGGCAAGGCGTTCTACGAGCGCCTGGCAAAAATGACCGGCATGCCGCTGGACGCGGTGACGCAGACGCGCGGCTTCGTCGCCGAAGCCTATGTGAAGAACCTGCGCTCGGGCGAAGGCAAGATCGTCAGCCACTACGACGCGGCGTTCGCGGTCGATGACCCGTTTCCAGAACTGCGCTCGGCCCGCGGCAACGACCCGATTCTCGACGGAATCGTGCGCGCCTATGGTGGCGGCATGGCCGCCTACGCGCGCAACGAGCTCGGCTTCAAGACCGAGATGACCTACATCCTGCTGGCGCCGGATACTTCGCGTCAGTGGGACTGGCAGGGCAGCCGCACCGAGGTCGGCGTCGAGAGCGACCTGCGGCAGCTTCTCGCCTTCGATCCGTCATTTCATGTGCTGATCGCGCATGGGCGCTCCGACATGGTCACGCCCTACGGGATGACGCGCTATGTGCTCGATCACATGCCGGCGCTCGATCCGCCCGGCCGCATTCAGCTCAAGCTCTATCGCGGCGGACATATGATCTATCTCGAGGCGCAGTCGCGCATAGCCTTCGCCGCCGACGCCGCGGCGTTTTATCGCAAGGGCGACAGCGTGACGCGTTAGGCCATATCCGACAAAACTGCCATTATACCAGAAATTTCATAGACTTATTGGATTTGGGTCGTCCGCCCTTCGCCAGCGCCATGGGCGCGGGATAATAGTGGCGCCATCGAGAGAACCAACCTGACGCCCCGGAGGTTTGAGACCTGAGGGGCATCGTGCAATCAAACACCCGATGACCATCATCCTGGCAATCATCTGCGTGGCGATCTGGGCCTATCTGCTGGCGGCGCGCGGCCAGTTCTGGCGCGGGCCGGTGCGCGATGCGCCGGTGCGGCGGCGCCCGCAACACTGGCCGTCGGTTGCGGCCGTCATTCCCGCACGCAACGAAGCCGAGTGCATTGGCGAGAGCGTGCAAAGCCTGCTGCGGCAGGATTATCCGGCCTCGTTCCGCATCATCGTCGTCGACGACGACAGCAGCGACGGCACCGCCGACGTCGCGCGCGCGGCGGCAGCGAAGACCGGCCGCGCGCTGACGGTGCTCGCCGGCAAAGGGCCGCCGGCCGGATGGACAGGGAAATTGTGGGCGCTGAAGCAGGGCATTGCCGCGGCCGAGGCAGTACGTCCGGACTATCTGCTGCTCACCGATGCCGACATCGTGCACGCGCCCGACTCGCTGACCTCACTGGTGGCGCAATCGCTGTCCGGGCGCTTCGTGCTGACCTCGCTGATGGCCAAGCTGCGCTGCAAGAGCCTGGCCGAGCGCTTGCATGTGCCGGCCTTCATCTATTTTTTCCAGATGCTCTATCCGTTCTCCTGGGTCTGCCGCACCGATCGCAGGACCGCGGCGGCAGCCGGCGGCTGCATGCTGGTGCGCGCTGACGCGCTGGAAAGCGCCGGCGGCATTGCCAGCATCCGCAACGCGCTGATCGACGATTGCTCGCTCGCCGCCAAACTCAAGACCGTTGGCCCGATCTGGCTCGGCCTTACGGAGCGCGTGCGCAGCATCCGGCCCTACCCGACCTTTGCCGACGTCAGGCAGATGATCTCGCGCTCGGCTTACGCGCAGCTTCGCTACTCGCCGCTGCGGCTTGCGGGAACGATTGCGGGCATGGCGTTGACGTTTCTGGCGGCGCCGCTGCTCGGACTGTTCGCAAGCGGCGTGGCGCAGTATCTCGGCCTTGCGGTCTGGCTCGCCATGGCGGCCTCGTTCGTGCCAACCCTGCGTTTCTACCGGCTGTCGCCGTTCTGGGGCCTCGCGCTCCCCGCCATCGCCATTCTTTATTTGCTATATACCCTCGATTCCGCATACCGGCACTGGCGGCGCCGGGGCGGCCAGTGGAAGGGGCGCGTTCACGTCAACGCGGCAAGCCTGCAATGACGGGCAGCGGTCAATTGCGATCGGGCAAAGGCTCGCGCGACGAGAATTTTCCGGTCGCGTCCTGGCTGATCAAGCGGCCGCACCGCCCGGCCATCCTTGCCTTCTATGAATTCGTGCGCGTCGCCGACGATATCGCCGATCATGCGTCGCTGGCGCCCGCAGAGAAGCTGGCGCGGCTCGACCGGCTCGAGCGCAGCCTGCTCGGCGAAGGAAATGACGAGCCGGAAGGCGTCCGACTGGCCGCCGTGCTGAAGGAGCGCTCGCTCACGCCCAGGCATGCCCAGGACCTGCTCAACGCCTTCCGCCTCGACGTCACCAAGCTGCGCTATGCCAACTGGGACGAGCTCATCGCCTATTGCGCGCTATCGGCGATGCCGGTCGGGCGCTTCGTGCTCGACGTGCATGGCGAGTCCCGCGTCACCTGGACGGCCAACGACGCGCTGTGCGCGGCGCTGCAGATCATCAACCACTTGCAGGATTGCGGCGCGGATTACCGCAACTTGAACCGCGTCTATATCCCGCTCGATATGCTCGGCGAAACAGGCGTCGAGGCGCTGGGCGAGAGCCAGGCAAGTCCGGCGTTGCGCGAATGCCTGCGCGCGCTGGCCGCGCGCACCACGGCGCTGCTGCAGCAGGCGCAAGGCTTCGATCAGAGCGTCGCCGACACCGGGCTCGCGCTCGAAGTCGCCGCCATCCAGGCGCTGGCGCAGCGCCTGCTCGCGATCTTGCATCAACGCGATCCCTTGAGCGAGCAAGTGCATCTCGGCAAATCCCAGGCGCTCGCCACGGCCGCGGGCGGTGCCGCGCGCAGCCTGCTGCATCGGCTGCTGGGCGGGTCGGCGCGCGCCCGGCGCTATCAGACGCCATGAATATCCAGTCCGCCCACGTCCAGGAGAGTGCTTCGCCGGCGGCGGCGCGTGCCGGCGGCAGTTCGTTCTATTTCGCCATGCGCATTCTCGGCCGCGAGCAGCGCGAGGCGATGTTCGAGATCTATTCGTTCTGTCGCGCCGTCGATGACATCGCCGACGGCAACGCGCCGCGCGAGCAGCGCATGGCGGAGCTTGCCGGCTGGCGTCGCGATCTCGACGCGCTTTATTCCGGCGCCGTCCCCGCCGGCTTCGAAACGCTGGCGCGCGTCATCGCCCGCTTCGGCCTGCGCAAGGAGGATTTCCTCGCCGTGATCGACGGCATGGAGATGGACGCCAAGGCCGACATCCGCGCGCCGCATATGGACGAACTCGACCTCTACTGCGACCGGGTGGCGAGCGCCGTCGGCCGCCTCTCTGTCCGCGTGTTCGGCATGGAAGAGGACGATGGCCGCGCGCTGGCGCACCATCTCGGCCGCGCCCTGCAATTGACCAATATCCTGCGCGACCTCGACGAGGACGCTGGCATCGGCCGGCTTTATCTGCCGCGCGAGGCGCTCGATGCTGCGGGTATCGCGGGCAACGATCCGTTCACGGTGCTGAAAGACCCGCGGCTCGACGCCGCCTGCCGTTTTGTCGCCGAACGGGCGCGCGGACATTTCGTCGAGGCGAACGCGATCATGTCGCGCTGTCGGCGCCGCGTGGTGCGGGCGCCGCGCATCATGGGCGAGGTTTACAGCCGCATGCTCGCCGATATGGTGGCGCACGGCTGGCTGCCCCCACGCCGCCGCATTCACGTCAACAAATCGTACCTGATCTGGATCGCGTTACGGCATGCGTTCATCTGACGGCACTGTCCATATTATCGGCGCAGGGGTCGCGGGGCTTGCCGCCGCCGTCCGCCTTGCCGGCGCGCGCAAGGTCGCCGTCCATGAAGCGGCGCTGGTGCCTGGCGGGCGCTGCCGTTCCTATTTCGATCACACCAGCGGTATGCTCATCGACAACGGCACGCATATCCTGATGTCGGGCAACCATGCCGCGCGCTCATTCGCCGAGGCGATCGGCTCTGCTGCCGGCTTGTGGAGCCCGGCGGAAGCTGAGTTTCCGTTTGTCGATCTGGCGAGCAAGGCGCGCTGGACCCTGCGCTTCAACGACGGGCGCATGCCGTGGTGGGTGTTCGACAAGGACCGCCGCGTGCCGGACACCAGTGTTGCCGACTATCTGCCGCTGGCGCGGCTTGCCTGGGTCACGGCGGACCGGCCGATCGGCGAAGTCACCAATTGCAGCGGTCCTATTTATGAGCGGCTGCTCGAGCCGTTGCTGCTCGCCGCGCTCAATATCGAGCCGCGGGAGGGCTCGGCCAAGCTCGCCGCCGCGCTACTCCGCGAGACGCTGGCGCTCGGCGGCAAGGCCTGCCGGCCGCTGCTGGCGCAAAACGGCATCGGCAACGTCTTCGTCGAGCCGGCGGTCGCCCACCTCCGGCGGCGCGGCGTATCCGTTACGCTGCAGGATGAACTCATCGGCTTGCAGTTCGCGAACGGGCGCGTGGCGCAACTCCAATTCGCCGACCGCGTCGAGACCCTCGGCGGGGACGACGCCGTCATTCTCGCCGTGCCGCCCTATGTAGCGAAGAAACTGCTGCCGGACCTGACGGTGCCGACGGCGTTCCGCGGCATCGTCAACGCGCATTTCCGCACCGATCCGCCCGCCGGCACGCCGCCGATGCTCGGCGTCATCAACGGCACCGTCGAATGGATCTTCGCGCTACCCGGCCGCATGTCGGTGACCATCAGCAGCGCCGATCGGCTGTTCCAGATGCCGCGCGAAGAACTGGCGCAGACCATCTGGAACGAAGTCGCCGCGGTCACCGGATTATCGGCGACGCTGCCGCCGATGCAGATCGTGCGCGAGCGCCGCGCCACCTTCGCCGCGACGCCCGAACAGAACGCGCTGCGCCCGAAGGCGGAGACGGCCTGGACCAATCTGTTTCTGGCCGGCGACTGGACGGCGACCGGCCTGCCGGCGACGCTCGAAAGCGCCGTGCGTTCGGGCCATCGCGCCGCCGATCTCGTCGGCGAGCGTGTGCGGGCCGCCGCATGAGCCTCGCCTTCGCCAACCAGCCGGGCACGGCGCGTGACCTTGATGCCGGGCCGGCAGCCGAGGCCGCGACGCGGGCCTTGCGCGGCCTGCAGCGCAACGACGGGCATTGGGTGTTCGAACTCGAAGCCGACTGCACCATCCCCGCCGAATACGTGCTGCTGCGTCACTACCGCGGCGAACCGGTCGACGCCGAGCTCGAGCGCAAGATCGCGGTTTATCTGCGCCGCATCCAGGGCGCGCATGGCGGCTGGGCGCTGTTCCATGACGGTGATTTCGACATGAGCGCCAGCGTCAAAGCCTATTTCGCGCTGAAGATGATCGGCGACGACCCCAACGCGCCGCACATGGCCCACGCCCGCGAGGCGATGCTGGCGCGCGGCGGCGCGATCCACAGCAACGTGTTCACCCGCGCGCTGCTCGCGCTCTACGGCGTCCTGCGCTGGGACGCGGTGCCGGAAATGCCGGTCGAGATCACGCTGCTGCCGCGCTGGTTTCCGTTTCATCTCACCAAGGTCTCGTACTGGGCGCGCACCGTGCTGACGCCGCTGCTGGTGCTTCAGGCGCTCAGGCCCAAGGCAAAGAATCCGCGCGGCATCGGCATCGACGAGCTGTTCATCGAGCCGCCATCGAGCATCGGCCCACCGGCCAAGGCGCCGCACCAGCAATGGGGCTGGTTCCTGTTCTTCCGCGGCGTCGATATCGCACTGCGGCCGGCGGTCAAATATCTTTTCCCGAACCGGCTGCGACAGCGCGCCATCGACCGCGCCGTTGCCTTCGTCAGCGAGCGCCTCAACGGCGAGGACGGGCTTGGCGCCATCTTCCCGGCGATGGCGAATGCGACGCTGATGTACGACGTGCTCGGCGACAGGGAACACGCCACGATTGCGCGCGGCTCGCTCGACAAGCTGGTAGTCATCGGCGAGCACGAAGCCTATTGCCAGCCCTGCGTGTCGCCGGTGTGGGACACGGCGCTGGCCGCGCACGCGCTGCTCGAGGCCGGCGGCGAGGCCGCGGCGCGCGCCCGCCGCGGGCTCGATTGGCTGCTGCCGCTGCAGGTTCTGGAGGTCAAAGGCGACTGGGTGGCGCGGCGGCCCGACGTGCGGCCCGGCGGCTGGGCGTTCCAGTACGCCAACCCGCATTATCCCGACCTCGACGATACGGCGGTCGTGGTCATGGCCATGGATCGCGCGCGCCGCGGCGACGGCGCGAGGCATTACGACGCGGCGATTGCCCGCGCCACCGAATGGGTCAAGGGCCTGCAAAGCGAAAACGGCGGCTGGGCGGCGTTCGACGCCGACAACACCTATCACTACCTCAACAACATCCCCTTCGCCGATCACGGCGCCCTGCTCGATCCGCCGACCGAGGACGTCACCGCGCGCTGCCTCTCCATGCTGGCGCAGCTCGGCGAGACCGACAGCGAGCCGGTCAGGCGCGGGCTCGACTATCTGCGCGCAACGCAGCTTGCCGACGGCAGTTGGTATGGGCGCTGGGGCCTCAACTACATCTACGGCACCTGGTCGGTGCTCTGCGCGCTCAACCTCTGCCTCGACGCCAACGCGCCGGAAATCCGCAAGGCCGCGGACTGGCTGATCCGCATCCAGAACGAAGACGGCGGCTGGGGCGAGGACGGCACCAGCTACAGGCTCGACTACCGCGGCCATGAGCCGGCCGCCAGCACGGCCTCACAGACGGCGTGGGCGCTGCTCGGCCTGATGGCAGCCGGCGAGACCGGCCACCCTGCCGTCGCCCGCGGCATCCGCTATCTGCAGCAGACACAGGCCGAACACGGTTTCTGGGACGAGGAACGCTTCACGGCCACCGGCTTCCCGCGCGTGTTCTATCTGCGCTACCACGGCTACCGGAAATTCTTCCCGCTCTGGGCGCTGGCGCGCTACCGCAACCTGCAGGCCGGCGACACTGCGCGCGTGCCGTGGGGCATGTGAGGTCAACGGCCGGCCGAATTCAGCCGCACCTTTTGCTGTTCGTCGAGCCGACCGTAGAAATCGCCGAAGGCGATCTGCACCGCGGTCGCGGCATAGTTCAGCGTCGTCAGTTGCTCGTCCGCAGCATCCAGCCTTGCCAGCGGGTCATTGGGAACCGGCCGCGCGCAGGGGCCCGCCAGCAGCTTGGCCATGTTGGTCGAAGTCTTGCGCAAATTACCCAGGCTCGCGACCTGGTCCTTGCCGGGGCGTACGCGCTGCTCGATCTGCCTGATCATGCGCTCGGCCTCCCCGATGTTCTGCGCGGCGCAAGCCTGCATTTCCTTGCTTGCACCATTTGCCGTTCCGCTTGCCGGCTGTGGCGTTGCGTTCAGCGTCGTCGCAAAAGCCGCCCGCTGCTGCGCAGACAGGGATTGCGTAAATGCCTGCAGCGCCCCGCGCACGAACAGCCCGGTGTCGTGCACCGCCCACAGCGATTGAATGAGCGCGCCCAGCCGCTCCGGCGGCGCCATCTCATTCGGATTGCGGCAGTCGACTTTGACCGACTTGGTCGATTGCACGACTGCCGCCTGAAATTTCTCCAAGGCTTCCTGCGGGGGGCCGGAAAGCTGCGCCGTTTGTTCGATCTGCGCCTGCGGCCATTTGTCCTGCTCGGCCGTTGGCGTATCGCAGTCCGCCGCCGAATCCGGTGTGGCGGAGCCGGTTGTCGCGGCGGGACGGGCCGAGATCGCGAAGGGTCCGACGATCGTATCGGCGATGACGTCGAAGCCGCTTTCCTTAAGTCGCCCGGCAAAAACGTCGGGCCAGAAAGCGGTACCCAGCAGATCCATGTAGGCGCTCGGCCAAGCCGGCGGACCGAGGCGCGCAAGCCGCGGTTCGGCTGCCGGCGGCGCTTGCGGCGGCGGCGCGTTCGCTGCCGCATGCGCAGCAGGCTGCGCGCGGCGCCGATGAAGGTAAGAATATGGGAAGTGACCGTAGCGGCCGAACATATAGCGCAAAGGCGCGGTGGCGGCGCCGATAATGCCGTAAGGCGAATATTGCGCCTTGGCGGCGGGCGTCAAGGCCACGATCACGCCGACAACGCCCGCAACCATCAGGCCACGCCCGCGCATCGCCGACCTCCGCTCGTCGCGAAACCCGTCTAGTCAACGGGTATCCGCCGCTCGGGTTCCATCACTTGGCTGCGGCCAGCTCGGCGTCCTGCTTGGATTTGCGGATTTCCTCGAGCTTATGCTCGACATGCCGCGAAAAGACGAATTCGGGAGGCCGCTGCCCATCAAGCGGAATCTCGGGCGCCATGGGGCCCTCGGTGCGGGCGCCACGCCGCCCCACGACGAGCGCCTTGAGCGGATGGGCGACGGCGTCGTTGACGGCGGTCGCCTCGAAGCCGGAATGGACCATGCAGTCGGCGCACTTCTCGTAATTGCCGACGCCGTAATTGTCCCAGTTGGTGTCTTCCATCAGCTCCTTGAAGGTCTTGGCGTAGCCTTCGCCGAGCAGGTAGCACGGCTTCTGCCAGCCGAACACCGTGCGCGTCGGATTGCCCCACGGCGTGCAGTGATAGGTCTGGTTGCCGGCAAGGAAATCGAGGAACAGGCCGGACTGGCTGAACGACCAGTCCTTGCCGCCATTGCCGCGCCGGAAAATGTCGCGGAACAGGTTCTTGGTGGTCTCGCGGTTGAGGAAATGCTGCTGGTCCGGCGCGCGCTCATAGGCGTAGCCCGGCGACACCGTGATTCCGTCGACGCCCATGGCCATGACGTCGTCGAAGAACTTCGCCATGCGCTCCGGGTTGGCGTTGTTGAACAGCGTGCAGTTAATGTTGCAGCGGAAACCTTTGGCCTTCGCTGCCTTGATCGCGGCAACGGCGCGGTCATAGGTGCCTTCCTGGCACACCGACTTGTCGTGATCCTGCTTGTCGCCGTCGAGATGCACCGACCAGACGAAATAGGGTGACGGCTCGTAATCCTTCATGCGCTTTTCCATCAGCAGCGCATTGGTGCAGAGATAGACGAATTTCTTGCGCGCGATGATGCCGCGCACGATCTGCGGCAGTTCCCTGTGCAGCAGCGGCTCGCCGCCGGCGATCGAGACCACGGGCGCGCCGCACTCGTCGACGGCGTACAGCGCGTCCTCGACCGAGATGCGCTGATTGAGGATCTCGTCGGGGTAGTCGATCTTGCCGCAACCGGCGCAGGCCAGATTGCACCGGAACAGCGGCTCCAGCATCAGTACGAGAGGGTAACGCTTGCGGCCAGCAAGGCGCTGGCGGACGACGTAGCTACCGACCAATATTTTCTGCAGAAGGGGAATGCCCAAGAGGATTGTCCTTGGTTATTTGATTGGCGCTGGGAACATCGAGCAGTTCGACCGGCACGCGGAATTCGATGTGCTCGTCCTGCCCCGGCAGAGTGAATACGTCAACTGGGCCGACACGCCGCAGGGCATTGATGACATTGCGTACCATGACCTCCGGGGCCGAGGCGCCGGCGGTAATACCGACCACCTCGACGTCGTGCAGCCATTCAGGTTCTATCTCACTGCCGTTGGCGATCAAGTGTGTCGGAATTCCGGCTTCGAGGCCGATTTCGCGCAGCCGGTTGGAATTAGAACTATTCTTGGCTCCCACGACGAAAATCACGTCGACCAGCTTGGTCAATTCGAGCAGGGCCGACTGGCGGTTCTGCGTCGCATAGCAGATATCCTCGGTGCCCGGCCCGATCACATCCTTGAAGCGCCTGAACAGCGCGGAAATGACGCCGCGGGTATCGTCGACGCTCAGCGTGGTCTGCGTCACATAGGCAATCGGCGTATCGACCGGCAGATCGAGGGCATCGACGTCCTTCTCGGTCTGCACCAGCAGCACCGGTCCGGGGATCTGGCCGAGCGTGCCTTCGACTTCCGGATGCCCGGCATGGCCGATGAGGATGACCGTCCGCCCGCTGCGAATATAGTGCCGCCCCTGCGCGTGCACCTTGGACACCAGCGGACAGGTGGCGTTGAGCACGCGCAAGCCCCGGTCGGACGCCTCGTCGACCACCTTTTTCGCCACGCCGTGGGCGCTGAAAATCGTGATCGCGTCCGGCGGCACTTCCGACAGGTCCTCGACAAAGCGGGCGCCGCGCGCCTTGAGTGAATCGACCACCCATTTGTTGTGCACGATCTCGTGCCGCACATAGACCGGCGGTCCGTATTTTTCGAGCGCGCGCTCGACGATTTCGATCGCGCGGACGACGCCGGCGCAGAAGCCGCGCGGCTTGGCGAGAATGACCTTCATACCGTGCCCCCGTTCATTTTCCCGTTCGCTTTCGCCTGCCGGCGGCGCTGCGCCCGCTCGGCAAGGAAGGCGATCTCAGCCGG
>Ga0335083_10005263_pt1 | contig 16345 bp, 17 predicted proteins | sample Lox_Sample_42_FD_206716 | JGI IMG/M metagenome (GOLD analysis project Ga0335083, IMG submission 206716) | Soil microbial communities from Loxahatchee National Wildlife Refuge, Florida, United States - Lox_Sample_4.2 | ecosystem: Environmental > Terrestrial > Soil > Wetlands | place: USA... | reverse complement strand
AGGCAGGATGCCTCTCCTGCATTGCTGGTCGCCGAGAGTGGCATTCACACGCGTGCCGACGTGGAGCGATTGAAGAAATACGGAGTGAATGCGATTCTCGTCGGTGAATCGTTGATGAAGGGCGGCAATTTTGAATCCAAGATTCGCGAGTTGATCGGGTAGACACGCCTCGCTGCGATGTCCGCGGACGGCCCGGCGGGTCGTCCTACTTTTTATTGTTCGCCAACTGTTTCGCCAGGCGAATCGCGGCCACCATGGACGAGGGATTGGCAATTCCCTTTCCCGCAATGTCATAGGCCGTGCCGTGGTCGGGCGAGGTGCGGATGAAGGGCAGGCCCAGGCTCCAGTTGATGCCGGTGTCGAATGCCACGGCTTTCAGCGGCGCGAGGCCCTGGTCATGATACATGGCCACCACGGCATCAAAGTCGCCACGCAGCGCATAATAAAAAACAGTGTCGCCGCTCAAAGGACCGACAACATCCAACCCATTTTTTTGTGCGGCCAGGACCGTCGGAATGATGGTCTTGATTTCCTCGTCGCCGAATTCCCCGCCTTCACCGGCGTGCGGATTCAAGCCGCAGACCGCCACTTTTGCCCGGGGCAAGCCAAGACCGTGGCAGGCTTGTGCCGCCAGTTCGATGGCGAGCGTGATTTTTTCCGGAGTGATTTTCCGGGAAACCGATTTGATCGCAGTATGAATGGTGACAAGCGCAACGCGCAGCCAGCGCTTGTGTTCGTCGTGACCGAGCAGCATCATCGCGTAACGGTTGGTTCTGGCGGCTTTGGCAAAGAATTCCGTCTGGCCGACGAACCGATGTCCGGCGCGGACGATGGCTTCCTTGTTGACGGGGGCGGTGACCACGGCATCCAGCTCGCCACGGAGACAGCGTTTGGCACCGTCTTTCAGCGCCGCGAGCGCGGCGTTGGCAGCGGCGGGCGAACCGGCGGGCAGATTTTCGGGGAGCGATTCGGCGAACGGCCGGGTGACAAAGATTTTCCCCGCGGCGTCATACCTGGAAAATTTCTCCAGCAACAGCCCCGTGCCCAGTTTTTGGTTCAGGCGCTTAACGTGGCCTTCATCGCCGATCAACAAGTAACGCGTTTCGTCGCCCGCCGGTCCGGCGGCGAGGGCTTTGAGGGTGACTTCGGGGCCGATGCCGGTAACGTCGCCAAGCGTAATACCGATCCAGCGAGTCATGCGCGAAACGTCAGGGGAATTGACGGATAAAGGACTTTTTCTTCAATTCCGCGATCCATTGTTTTTCCAGGCGTGATTGTTCCTGGGTGCGCAGGGTTGCCTCGATGTCATCGCGGACTTCGCTGAGCGGCCTGACGTGGGCAGGACGTCTTTGTTCCACGAGCATGAGGTAACAGGCCTGGGGCGTTTCAATGATGTCGCTCATCTGGCCGGGCTTAAGTGAGAAGGCCACGTCGGCCAGTTCTTTGCGAAGCACGGAGCGCTCGACCCACCCCCAATCGCCGCCCTGTTCGCGTTGCGATCCCTGGGAATAGACGGAGGCCATTTGGGCAAACGCAGCGCCCTGTTTGATTTGAGTCAGGATTTCCGCGGCCATGCGGTGCGGCTCCTGGTCGTCATTGGCGCTCTTGTTCAGCACGATCATCCGGAGTTTGATCTCGTCTCCGACCTTGAACGCGTCCTGATGCGCCAGGTAATAATTTTCAATTTTGTACGGCGAGATGACGATTTCCTGCGAAACATTTTTGGAGCGCATGGCCGAGATAATGTACTGGTCCCGCACGTCCTTGCGGAATTGTTCGTAGGTCACGCCCTGCGCCTGCAGGGTCTTCATGAAAGTAATGCGGTTGCCGTAGCGTTCGCGGATGCGATCCTGCACCAGTTCGTCCACGAAACTGTCGGGCAGGGGGACATAACCGCTGGTGTCGTATTCGTGAAGGATTAACTGGCGTTCGATCAATTGTTCCAGGCCGTCATTGAATACATCCGAGACTTTTTGTTCGAAGAGGCTGGCGCCGTCCATCTGGCCGGCATACTCCTGCCGCAAGGCGTCAATGGCCGGTGCGACGTACTCCACCACCTGCTCGCGCGTGATGACTGAATTATTGACGATGGCGAGGATGCCATCCGCCAATTCCGCCCGCACCGGCAGGCCAGGGCAAAAAACCATCAACAGGACCGGAATGAAACGAAACAATTTCACCTGATATTCCACCTATGCTAACAGGCGGAGACAGCGGGTCAAGTCCGGCGGCAGCCATCTTCAGGGGCCCAAGCGGTTCATCCAGTACATCAGAGTCGCCATTATCACCGCCACTCCCAGCGCGATGAGGATGGAGCATTTTAGAATCAGATTTTGTTTGCGACGATGAGCTCGGCCACCCATGCCCGGGAGCAGATAGGATCGTTTTCGCTCTTTCTCGTCCGAAACAGACATGCCAGTTTATACTCCTAGCACGCCTGCGCTGGTTATTCAAGTTCCCGGCCGGGAGGCCGGTCGATAACCGGACCGCTGCCCATTCACAAGGCCAATGGCCGCGAGAAGGTCCGATGAAAATGAATCCGGTACTTTATCCAGTGGCAATCATCGCCAGTGACCTTCCACCCACACGTATCCATGGTAATGCCTCCGCCAATGGCCGGCCACCCATACAGCTTGCGGATGCGGGCGCGCCGCCCAGTGTCCACCAGCCCAGACCCAGTGATCGTGCCAGACCCAGCAGCCCGGGACCCAAAACCATAATTCCACCGGCCCGGGGCACGCCGGGACCACTTCCACCTGCGGCGGCGGCGGCTCGGTGTTTACTACCACGCCGCCACCGGCAGGGGCGACCTCGGCGGCGGGGGGTTGGCGTTCATAGACGACGCAACCCGCCAGCAGGGGCAGGCTCGCGGCGACTACAAGGCCTTTGACTAAGATTGAGTTTTTCATATTCGCCCTCCCAGACGGCGAATGGATCCCTCTTGTTACAGGCGACGACAGCAATTCGACTGACGGTCCCCGGTTTTGTTCAATTTGATTATTGCACTTCCGCCTGTCGCACCACCGGGCGTTTGATTCGTTTGAACAGAAAGATCAACGGAATGCAACAGAGCACCATCAACCCGAAGACCCGGAAGGTGTCCACAAACGCCCACAGATGCGCCTGTTGGTTGAGGAGATTGTAAAAAAGTCCGTACGCCTGGTTGGCGGCCGTAACCGGATCGCCCTGCCGGGCAAGGGCGGCCTGGGCAGCATGGAGCTGGCGGACGAACACCGGGTCGGCCGGAGTCAGATGCCCGACCATGAGTGCCTGATGCGCCTGCGCGCCGCGCGCCACGAGGGTGGTGACCAGCGCGATGCCGACGCTGCCGCCCAGGTTGAGCATGAGATTGTAAAGGCCGGTGCCACTGCCGATTTCCTGTTGGCGTAACTGGCTCATGGTCGCCGTCGTCAACGGCACGAAAATGAAGCTGATGGCCACGCCGTTCAATACCGTCGGCAGGACAACGCTGGCCATGCTCACCTGGAGATTGATGCCGCTGAGCATGTAGGACGACAGACTCAGCATCGAAAAGCCGAAGCACAGCAGCCAGCGCAGAGGGACTCGGCCAACGAGCCGCCCGACTAAAAAAGTGGTGAAGAATGCCGCTACGCCGCGCGGGCTCATGGCCAAGCCACTTTGCAGTGCCGGATATCCCATGAGCGTCTGCAAGAACAACGGCAGTTCCGCCGTCGTGCCGTAAAGGATGATGCCGATGACCGTCATCAACATCAGGCCGGTCCGGAAGTTTCCGCTGCGCAAAATCCGCAGATTCACCAGCGGATGCTCCACCCGGAATTCCCACACAATAAACGCAACCATGGCCACGAGAGAGATGCCGATGAACCATCGGACCCAAACCGCGCCCAGCCAGTCCGCGTCCTGTCCCTTGTCGAGCACGATCTGCAGTGTGGCCAGCCACACCGCCAGCAGACCAAACCCGATGAAGTCAATGGCGGCCTGGAGGTTGCGCTTGATGTAGGGCGGGTCTTCCACGAGCCATTCCGCCAGAAATATCGCCAGCAGGCCGACGGGCACGTTGATGTAGAAAATCCAGCGCCACGAATAATTGTCCGTGATCCACCCGCCGAGCGTCGGGCCGATGATGGGCGCCACCACCACGGCCTGGGCAAACGTCGCCATCGCGATGCCGCGTTTCTGGGGTGGAAAGCTTTCCAACAAAATCGCCTGCGCAATGGGCACCATGGCGCCGCCGCCCGCGCCCTGTAAAATGCGCGCGAGAATCAACATGGGCAGATTCAACGCCATCCCGCACAAAATCGACGAGAGTGTGAACATCCCGATGCACGAGATGAACACCCGCTTCCGGCCGAAATGATTTCCCAGCCAGCCGGTCATCGGCAGGATGATGGCGTTCGAGACGAGATAGCTGGTCAACACCCAGGTCGCCTGGTCGGTGGTCGCCGACAGGCTGCCGGCGATGTGCGGCAGCGCGATGTTGGCGATGGACGTGTCCAGCACCTGCATGAAGGTCGCCAGCATCACCCCCACCGCGACCAGCCAGGGACTGTGGCGCGGCCGCCATTCCTGATGATGAACGTCGCCGGGCATGGAGGATTTACTTTCCGGCGCCGTTCATCTTCCGTTTTAACACCAGCCGAAAAACAGAAGCCGCCGCGCCGGCCAGGACCACCGCGAGCAACGCAATGGCCCAGTCGGGAATCTCAAAGGAACTGACGCGCACGCTGGGGGTTACTGACAACCCGGGGCCGAAGTTGTGATCCGGGGGCAGCGGGTCGTCAAAAAGAATTTTCACCGGTACGCGTTGAACCACCTTGACATAATTGCCGGTCGCGTTTTCCGGCGGCAACAGGCTGAAGGCCGCACCGCTGCCGGCTTGCACACTGTCCACGTGGGCCTGGAACTTCCGTCCCCCCAACGCGTCAATCTCCACCTCGACCCGCTGGCCGGGTTTCATCTTCTTTAATTGCGATTCCTTGAAATTGGCCAGGACCCAGACATTCGTGGGCACGAGAGACATCAATTGTTGTCCAATCTGGACATAGTCGCCGCGCTCGACCGCCTTGCGGGTGACCCGGCCATCGCCCGGGGCGTGGATCTTCGTATAGGAAAGATCCAGTTGCGCCGCCTGCACGTTGGCTTGCGCCTGGCGCACTTGCGCCAGGGCCATGGCCACCGCGGCTTCGGTCGCGGACAGTTCCGCCTGGGATTCATTGATTTTCGAGGCCTCCGCAATGGCCTTCTGTTTGGCGGCGGCCAGATTCGCGTCGGCTTCCCTGACCGCAGCCTGTGCCGCGTCAAATTCCTGCGCCGAAATGGTGTTCTGCTTCCGCAGTTCGGTGGAACGTTGGAAATCCGATTGCGCCCGCGAGTCCGTCGCCCGGGCCGCCTCGGCGTCGGCCTTGGATTGGTCGGCGGTGGCTTCGGCCGTGGTCACTTTCTCGTTCATCAGATTGAGGGCGGCGAGCATGGATTGGTAATTGGCCGCGGCGGCGTCGGCGGAGGACTGTTTCTGCGTGACACTGGTCGAATAATCCGCCGGATCAATTTCCACCAGCAAATCGTTCGAGTGAACCATCTCGTTGTCGAGCACGTGGATGGCGGTAACCTGCCCGGCAATCCGCGGCGCAACCGAGACAACATGTGCGGCGATAAAAGCGTCATCGGTGGATTCGTGCGTTAACGCGTTAACCAGATAATCGAGTGCAAAGAACAGCAACGCGGCGAGCACGATGGCCGCCGGCCACACGAACCAGGGTGAATTTAATTTTGCCAGCCGCGTCCCGTTGACATTGGCCGCGGGGGGTGATTTCTCCTCGTTCATAACCTTACGATTTCCCTTTCTTCCCACCGGCGCCGGACAGAAACAAATCCACGATGCGCTCCGCGGCGGCGCGGTTCAGTCGATAATGAGGCATCAGAATGTGCGCCACAATATAAAGGTGCGCCTGCCCATAAAAGCCGTAGGCCAGATCGCGACAGTCAAAGCGTTTGTCCAGGTCCCCCCTGGCCCGCGCCTGTTTCATGAGCGAATGCATGAATTCCAGGTTCCGCTGACAACGGTCCAGATAACAGACATCGTGCGGCACTTCGCCGGGTGCGGCAAAAGCCGCGGAAAACGCGATGCGCGTCAGCTCATGGTTCTTGTGGAAGTAATCGAACAGCGCCGCGAGGATTTCCACCAGTTGGCCGCGAAAATTCCGTGCGCGGGCCGCCGCCTGCTGCACCACCTGCAGCCGCTGGTCCAGCGCCTCATTTACCAACGCCTGAAACAGGCCGGCCTTGTCGTGGAAATGATAATACAACGCGGGTTTGGACACCCGGGCGTCGCCGACGATTTGCTGGACGGACGTGGCCGCATAGCCGGCGTTGGCGAAGCGCTTGAGCGCCGCCCGCAAAATCTGCTGCCGGGTCTCGGGACCGTGTTTGGCCATAACTTACCGAACGGTAGGTAATGAACGACGATTTGTCAAATGGCTTTGGGATGCGCCGAAAGGGTGCTCAAAGGCTTGAATGGCCGGCCCAAATGATTAGGCTGGCTGCCGGTTCGGATGGCCCGGACGATAACCAGGAGTTTTTTATGAAGAATTGGCGTTCGCTTATTTCGGAAGCCCTGTTGCTGGCCGCCGGCGTTTTCTTCGCGGGCTGTAACAAGCCCGCGTCGCCATCGGGAGCCGGCGGCGAGGTCATCAAGATCGGCGAGTATGCCTCGTTGACCGGCAGCGAGGCCACGTTCGGCCAGTCTTCCCACAAGGGTACCGCCCTGGCGGTGGACGATCTCAATGCCGCGGGTGGCGTGCTCGGCAAAAAAATCCAGCTCATCACCGAAGACGACCAGTCCCAGGCCGGCCAGCCGGCGACAGTGGTGCGCAAACTGATCTCCAGTGACGGCGTCATGGCCGTCCTTGGTGAGGTGGCGTCGTCGCGTTCGCTCGAAGCCGCGCCGATTTGCCAGGAAAATAAAATACCGATGATTTCGCCCGCCTCCACAAATCCGAGGGTAACCGAGGCGGGTGATTATATTTTCCGGGTCTGTTTCATCGATCCCTTTCAGGGCACGGTCATGGCCAATTTCGCGCGCAAAACGCTCAAACTAAAGTCGGCGGCGGTGTTGAAGGAAACCAGCAGTGATTACAGTGTGGGGCTGGCGAAATATTTTGTGGCCGGATTCACGGCCGATGGTGGCAACATTGTGGGGGAGGAAAATTACAGCCATGGGGACAAGGATTTCAGCGCACAACTGACCGCCCTCAAAGCGGATAATCCCGATGGAATATTTGTTCCGGGTTACTATACGGAGGTGGGGCTGATTGCGTTGCAGGCGCGGCAGCTGGGCATCACCGTGCCGTTGTTCGGCGGCGACGGCTGGGAATCCTCCTCGCTGGTGCCCATCGGTGGTCGGGCCCTGGAAGGATGTTACTTCTCCACTCACTATTCGCCCCAGGACACCTCGCCCGCCGTTCAGAATTTTGTGAAGGAATACCGCGCCCGATACGGTGACACGCCCGATGCCATGGCCGCGCTCGGCTACGATTCGGCGATGATTCTGGCGGACGCCCTCAAGCGCGCCGGCTCCACCGAGGGCGCGAAAGTCCGCGAGGCGCTCGCGGCGACGAAGGATTTTGCCGGGGTCACCGGCAAGATTACGATTGACTCGAACCGCAACGCCTCGAAGCCGGCTGTGATCCTGACCATCACCAACGGTCAGTTCCAATACGTCGAAACGATTAAACCCTAAGGTTGCGGGTCGGGCGTGCTCGACAAAATTCCGCCGCCGCGCCATCCTGCGGGCGGTGATATCTGGCATGGCGAACTTGAATTTTGCAGAACCGGCATGACCGAATTTCTCCAGCAACTCATCAATGGCCTGGCGTTCGGCTCGATTCTCGCCCTCATCGCCCTCGGCTACACGATGGTCTATGGCATCCTCCGCTTCATCAATTTTGCCCACGGCGACGTCTTCATGCTCGGAGCGTTCGCCGGATTTTATCTGGCGCCGAAAATCGCCGCGGTTTTGCCCACACCCTCCGTGGCCAGCGGACTGGCCGTGATGTTCATGGCCATGCTCATTTGCGCCGCCATCGGCGTCGTGATTGAGCGATTTGCCTACCGCCCGTTGCGCCGCAGCCCGAAGCTGACCGTCTTGATCACCGCCATCGGGGTGTCGCTGTTTCTCGAATACACCGGCCAACTCGTTTTCGGCGCCGCCCCCAAAAGTTTTCCTCCCCTGATTCCGGTTTACCCGATCGCGCATCTGGGCGGATTGAGCATTACCAGCAACCAGGTCATTGTACTGGCAGTGACCGGGCTGTTGCTCGTGGCGCTGCGGTTCATCGTGCTGAAAACGAAGATTGGCATGGCCATGCGCGCGTTGTCCTTCAACCCCGAAGCAGCGGCGCTCATGGGTGTCAACACCGACATCGTGATTTCATTCACCTTCGCGCTCGGCTCGGCGCTGGCAGCGGCGGCGGGCATCCTCTTCGCCATCAATTATCCGGCCATCGACCCGCTCATGGGCATTTTGCCCGGTTTGAAGGCATTTTTCGCGGCCGTGCTCGGCGGCATTGGAAACCTGCCGGGCGCAGTGCTGGGAGGACTCATCATTGGCACCACGGAGACTTTTGTTTCCGGCTACATTTCCTCGACTTACCGCGACGCCATCGCCTTCTCCATTTTGATTTTGATCCTGCTCATCAAGCCGTCGGGGTTGCTCGGGAGAAAGGAGATTGAAAAAGTATGAAGTTCCGATACGCCAAACTCCTTTTGCTCGTCGCGCTCGCGTTCAGCCTGTTGGTTTCACTGTTCGCAGGCCGCATCAATTCGTATGTCCTCTTCGTGCTCTATTACATCGGCATCAACATCATCCTGGCTGTCAGCCTGAATCTGATCAACGGGTACACGGGCCAGTTCTCGCTCGGCCACGCGGGATTCATGGCCGTGGGCGCTTACACGGCGGCGGTCATCACCAACCGGTTTGGCGACTTGAACCCGTTTGCGGCCGGCACGCTCTTTCTCGGGGCGTTGCTCGCCGGTGGATTGCTGGCGGCCGTGACGGGGTTGCTCGTGGGTCTGCCGACGTTGCGGTTGCGGGGGGATTATCTGGCCATTGTCACGCTCGGCTTCGGTGAAATCATCCGCGTCATCTTCCAAAACATGAATGCCGTTGGGGCGGCGCGCGGCTTGAGCGTGGTGCATGGTTACACCAATTTCTTTTGGACGTTCGGCGCGGCCGCCGTGACCATCTACGTCGTTACCGCGCTGGTGCATTCAACCTACGGTCGCGGGTTTATCGCCGTACGGGATGACGAGGTGGCCGCCGAGGCGATGGGCATCAACACCACCAAATACAAGGTCACCGCCTTTGTCGTCGGTGCCTTCTTTGCCGGGCTGGCCGGCGGGCTCTACGCGCATTCCATACAATTTCTCACACCCAGCGGCTTTAATTTCATGCAATCCATTGCCATCGTGGTGATGGTCATCCTGGGCGGCATGGGCAACACGCCCGGGGTGGTTCTCGCTGCCATCGTATTGACCTTGCTGCCGGAAGGGCTGCGCTGGCTCGCCGGCGTCCCCTCCCTCCCGGGCATCCCCCGGGCGTATCCGTTCGCCTGGGTGGGCAACACGCGGATGGTTATTTATTCCCTGCTGTTGATCGTACTCATGCTGACGCGGCCGCAGGGCTTGTTCACCTGGAAACGCAAGACCCCTTTCCCGGCATGAACCACGAAAGTGAAAAGCCGTTGTTGCGCGCCGAGCAGTTGACCATCCGTTTCGGCGGGTTGACCGCAGTGTCCGGCTTGGACCTGCAAATCGGGCGGAACGAACTGGTCGGGTTGATCGGTCCCAATGGGGCGGGCAAAACGACCGTGTTCAATCTTATCACCGGCGTTTACCAACCCACGGAAGGCGGGATTTTCTTTGACGGCCAGTCCATTACCGGGAGCAAGGCGTATCGCATCACGGCCCGGGGCATTGCCCGTACCTTCCAGAACATCCGGCTGTTTTCCTCGTTGACAGTCTTCGACAATGTCCGCACCGCATTTCATTTGCATTTGAGGGGCGACGTGCGCCATGCGCTCTGGCGGGGACGCTCGTTTTGGGCGGAGGAAGAAAGCATCGGGGCGCAGGTCCTGGAATTGCTGGAGATTTTCCATCTGGGAAAATTCCGCAGTGCCCCGGCCAGGAGCCTGAGCTATGGCGACCAACGGCGGCTGGAAATCGTTCGCGCCCTGGCAGCCCGGCCCAAACTGCTTTTGCTCGACGAACCTGCCGCCGGCATGAACCCGAACGAAAAGACGGAATTGATGCGACTGATCCGGTTCATCAAGGGCAAATTCCAGATCTCCGTCCTGCTGGTGGAGCACGACATGCAGGTGGTCATGGGCATTTGCGAACGTATCTCGGTTTTGGATTACGGTGTCAAAATCGCCGAAGGCACGCCGGAGGAAGTCAGGAAAAATCCGAAGGTGATTGAAGCCTATCTGGGCGAAGAACATTTGCCGGTGAAAAATGACTGATTCCTAAACCCTGATGACGAAAGAGTGACCAGGTCCGAATGACGAACCAGCCCGGCGGTTTTGCCATTTGTAATTGGGACTTATTTCGTCGTCGGGTTTTAGTCATTCGTCATTTCGCAAGATGCTGGAAATAAAAAATCTGTCAGTCGGCTACGGCGCGATTATCGCATTGCACGGGGTCTCCCTCTCCGTGCGGCCCGGCAGCATCGTCACGCTCATCGGCGCCAATGGGGCTGGCAAGTCGACGACGCTCAAGGCCATCTCCGGCCTGTTGCGCGTACGCGGCGGCGAGATTCTTTACGACGGCAAAAACATCGCCGGTCTGCCGCCGCATCAAATCGTCAAGCTCGGCCTGTCGCACGTTCCCGAGGGCCGGATGATTTTTGCAAACCTGTCGGTGATGGAAAATCTGCAGATGGGCGCGTATCTCCAGAAGGACCGGTCAGTCGTTCGACGTGAGTTGGAATACGTCTTTGCCACCTTCCCGCGTTTGCGGGAGCGCGAGCAGCAGACTGCCGGAACCCTCTCCGGCGGCGAACAGCAGATGCTGGCAATCGGCCGCGCGCTGATGAGCCGGCCTAAATTCCTGATGCTCGACGAACCGTCACTGGGACTCGCGCCGTTGCTGGTCAAAACGATTTTCGACAAGATCGCCGAGATCAACCGACAGCAAGGCATCACGATATTGCTGGTGGAACAAAACGCCAATCTGGCTCTGGAAATTTCCCATTTCGGTTACGTGCTGGAAACCGGCAAGATCGCCTTGCAGGGCGATTCCGCTGACTTGCGCCGGAATCCGCAGGTCCAAAGCGCCTACCTGGGCCGTTGAAATGGCCTGTTGACTTTGTCCGCGGGTTTGATAGATTCATCACTCCTTTGCTTGAATGAAAACCTATTTGCCCAAAGTGAATTTGGACCAGCGGAAATGGCACGTGATTGACGCTGACGGCGCCGTGCTCGGCCGGCTGGCCGCGCAGGTCGCCGACATTTTGCGCGGAAAAAACAAACCGGTCTTCACGCCGCACCTCGACGCCGGCGACTTCGTCGTCGTCGTCAATGCTGAAAAGGTCCGGGTCACCGGCAAGAAGGAGCTGAAGGAGTACATGACCTATTCCGGCTGGAAAGGCGGCGAGAAATACACCACGGTCGAGCAGATCCGGGCCCGGCATCCGGAGAAGCTGGTTCTGCACGCAGTGAAAGGCATGATTCCCAAAAACCGGCTGGGCAGCCGGTTGTTGACGAAGTTGAAGGTGTTCAAAGGTCCGAACCATCCGCATGCCGCACAAAAACCCGAACCGCTCAAGGCGGCGGCCTGATTTGATTTATGGCTGAACCAAAAACCAATGAATTTCTGGGCACCGGACGGCGCAAGACCGCCGTCGCGCGGGTCCGTCTCGCGTCGGGCAAGGGCCGGATCACTGTCAACCGGCGCGCGTTTGACAATTATTTCGTGCTCGAAACTCAGCGGGCGCAGGCGGCCCAGCCGTTGATGGTCACCGGCACGGCCGAAAAGTTTGACGTGCGCGTCAATGTTGCCGGAGGCGGGCCCAATGGCCAGGCGGATGCGGTGCGGCACGGCATCGCCCGAGCGCTGATTTCAGCCGATGCCGCCCTGCGGCCGGTGCTCAAGGCCGAAGGGATGCTGACGCGGGACCCCCGCATGCGTGAACGCAAAAAATACGGCCAGCCGGGCGCGCGCAAACGGTTCCAATACTCCAAACGTTAAGCGTATTGAGGATTTTAAGCCCCGCTGGCAAAACCGGCGGGGTTTTTTTATTTAGGCCAAATCGTCTCCGTCGCCGTCCTCGTACTCGTAATCACAAAGAAGAATCGAGGACGAGGAGGAGCACGAGGGGAAAAGGAACACAATCGGTGAAATTGTTATTGTCATGAACCCATACGAAATTCGTGAAACGGACCTGTTGATCTCGGATGATCCGACGTTGCTGGACCGGGCGTTGATCCATCGTTTTCTCAGCGAGCACAGTTATTGGGCCAGGGGCGTGCCGCGCGAGATCGTGGACCGCTCCCTCGCACATTCATTGTGTCTGGGCTTGTATCGCGACGGCCGGCAGATTGGCTTCGCACGGGTCGTGAGCGATTTTGCCACGTTCGCGTGGCTGGCAGATGTCTTCGTCGTCGGGGACCATCGCGGCAAGGGTCTCGGCCGGAGGCTTGTAGCGGCGGTGCTGGCGCATCCCCGGTTGCAGGGTTTGCGTCGGTTCATGCTCGGAACGAGGGACGCCCATGGACTTTATGCCCGGTTCGGCTTCCAGCCGCTGGCACAACCTGAACGTTTTATGGAAATCCGGCCGGAGAACAGTTACAACTGTGGCGGTTGAACTGGCCGCTGACTCCAAAATGAAAACCAGAAACATTGCCATCATTGGTGCCTCGGGCTACTCCGGGGAGGAACTCGTCCGGTTGCTGCTCCACCATCCCCACGCGGAACTGGTAGCGGTGACGTCGCGCCAGAACGCGGGACGGACGCTGGCGCAGGTTTTCCCAAAGTTCGCCAGCCACCCCAAATCGAAGACGCTCCGTTTCTCGGAGGCGAAGGCTGAACTGCTCGCGAAGCAGGCGGATGTGGTTTTTCTGGCATTGCCGCACGGCGTCGCCGCCGAATACGCCGTGCCTTTGCTCGATGCCGGTTGTACGGTCATTGACTTGAGCGCCGATTTCCGGCTCCGGAGCCCGGAAATCTACCAGGAGTTTTACGCCCACGATCACCCCGCGCCGGAGTTGCTGGCCAAATCGGTATACGGACTGCCGGAGATTTACCGGGAGCAGATCAGAAAAGCCTCGCTGATCGCTTCGCCCGGCTGTTATCCGACCAGTATTCTATTGCCGGTGGTGCCGTTGCTGAAGGCCGGCCTGGTCAAGCCGAATGGGATCATCGCCGATTCCCTGAGCGGTGTGAGCGGCGCGGGTCGGAAGGCGGAGGCGGATTATCTTTTCTGCGAGTGCAACGAAAGCGTCCGGCCCTACGGTGTGCCGAAACACCGGCATCTCTCGGAAATCGAGGAGCAGCTGTCGCTGGCCGCGAAAACTCCCGTCACCCTCCAGTTCACGCCGCACCTGATTCCGGTCAATCGCGGCATTTTGACGACTTTGTATCTGGCGCCGGAGAAACATTTTTCCACCGAGGCGCAAATGACGGTATTGAACGAAAAGATTTCCGTTTGTTACAAAAAATCCTATGGCCGGGAGCCTTTTGTCCGCCTGCTCGAAGGCAAAAACCTGCCCGACACCAAGAATGTCACCGGCACGAACGTCATCGAAATCGCTTGGCGGCTGGATCCCCGCACCGGCCGGCTGATCGTCATGAGCGCTGAAGACAATCTGCTCAAGGGCGCCAGTGGCCAGGCCGTGCAGAGCCTGAATATTCTTTGCGGCTTTCCGGAAACCGCCGGATTGATCTAAATGGGTCAGATGTCGAAACCGGTTTTATCCGCACCCCGATGGAACGCGGCCGCGTACGCCGCAAATTCCGTCGTGCAACAAACCTGGGCGCGCGAGTTGATCGCCGGGCTCAAATTGTGCGGCCACGAGCGCGTGCTCGACGTCGGCTGCGGCGACGGCAAGGTGACGGCGGAGATCGCACGAGCTCTGCCCGGCGGTGCGGTCGTCGGCGTGGATGCCTCGGCGGAAATGATTGCCTTTGCCCAAAGGACATTTCCGGCTAAAAAGAATCCCCATCTCCGGTTTCTGGTCATGGATGCGCGGAAGATCAGGTTCACGCGCCAATTCGATCTCCTCTTCTCCAACGCGGCGTGGCATTGGGTGGACGATCACCAGGCGATTTTGCGCGGCGCGTCATCGGTTCTCAAGCCGGGCGGCCGGCTGGTGGTTTCCTGCGGCGGCAAGGGCAACGCCCACGACGTGTTTATCGCATTGAGGCCGGAGCTGCGGTTGAAGCGCTGGCGCGAGTTCTTCCGCCGGATGCCCAAACCGTACTTTTTTTACAGCCCGGCGGATTACGAAAAATGGTTGCCCCGGTCGGGCTTTAAGGCCCTGGAAGTCCGGCTGGCGCCGAAGGACGCGACTTACGCCGGCCGCAAAGGTTTTGCCGCCTGGCTGCGCACCACCTGGCTGCCTTATATCCAACGCGTGCCCGAATCGGCGCGCGAGGAATTCATCGCCGCGGTGGCGGACCGTTACCTCGCCAAACATCCGCCCGACCCGGACGGCACAGTCCATGTCCGCATGGTGCGGCTGGAAATTGACGCGGTGAAAGAATAATGTGAATTTCCATTCCTGATTTTTTGTTGGAATCTCTGAACTAAAAATCCAATACCCGGTTATGCAAAAACGATCGAAGAAAAGTAATTTCAAGGAAGTCTCCGGCTCGATTGTTGCCCCCGTTGGTTTCCTCGCCAGCGGCGTGTTTTGTGATATCAAACGCCTCGGCACGGGCAAAGGTTCGGAGAAGGGGCAAAAACGGGACCTAGCGCTCATCGTTTCCGAGGTGCCCGCCATGGTCGCCGGCATGTTCACAACGAATCAGGTTTGTGCCGCGCCGGTAAAAGTTTGCGTTGAACGGGTGAAAAAAGGGATCGCGCAGGCCATCGTGGTCAACTCCGGCAACGCCAATGCCTGCACCGGAAAACAGGGTCTGGCCGATGCCCGCGAGATGACCGCTTTGCTTGCACGACATTTGCACATGCCGGCAGTGCATGTGCTCGTCGGTTCCACCGGCCGCATTGGCGTCGGCATGCCGATGACGAATATTCGCGCGGGCATCAACCACGCCGTGACGCTGCTCGACTCTGCACCGGAAGGCGCCCGCTACGCCGCCGAAGCCATCATGACCAGTGATACCCGGCCCAAGCAAATCGCGGTCGAATTCAAACTTCGCGGCAAAACCGTTCGCCTTGGCGGCATTTGCAAAGGCGCCGGCATGATTCAGCCGGGAATGAGCGCAGACGGGAAACGGCCCGCGGCGTTACCGCTTCACGCCACGATGCTTTGTTTCATCACCACCGACGCCGCCCTCGAAGCCAAAGCCTTGCAAGTCGCTCTCCGGGATGCCGTCGCTCAAAGCTTCAATCGCATCACCGTGGACGGCGACATGAGCACGAACGACACGGTCCTCTTGCTGGCGAATGGGCTGGCGGGAAACGGGATATTCGGAGTTCGGAGCCCGCAGTTCGGAATCTTTCAAGCAGCATTGAACCACGTCTGTCTGGAACTGGCCAAAATGATCGTGCGCGATGGTGAAGGCGTGCACCGGATCGTCACGGTGCGGGTGCACGGCGCAAAATCCGTTCGTGACGCGGATGCGGCGGCGCGGGCGGTGGCCAACAGCGCCCTGGTGAAAACGAGCTGGCACGGCGGCGACCCGAACTGGGGTCGCATCCTGGACGCACTGGGATATTCCCCGGCGAGAGTTGTTGAAGAAGAAGTGGACGTCGGCTACAGCGCTCCGGGCAGTCGGAAGATTCTGTGGAGTCTCAAGCGCGGCCAGCCGGCGAAGGTGACTTTCGGGAAATTATGCGGCGCCGTTGCGCCAAAGGAATTTGATTTGCATATCCATCTGCATCTCGGCCGGGCCGCCGCCGTGATTTATGCGGCGGATTTAACCGAGGAATACGTGAATTTCAATAAAGGCGACGTGGGCGATCCGCGTTCGCTGGGCGGCTGAGACGACCGTGCTTACGGCGTGGAGGGACTGCCGACTGGAGTTTCTGGAACCACTCCGGCGGCTGCGTCCAAGTCCGTGGGCGGGAAGATACGGGACATGGGATCACCCGCTTGCTGGGCCTGTGCGTGTTGGGCCGCAATCATAATCATCTGCTCTTCCGGCGAAAGCCGCTGTTGGGCCGGTCCGGCAGTTTGGCTGGCCG
>Ga0335083_10005262_pt1 | contig 16345 bp, 16 predicted proteins | sample Lox_Sample_42_FD_206716 | JGI IMG/M metagenome (GOLD analysis project Ga0335083, IMG submission 206716) | Soil microbial communities from Loxahatchee National Wildlife Refuge, Florida, United States - Lox_Sample_4.2 | ecosystem: Environmental > Terrestrial > Soil > Wetlands | place: USA... | reverse complement strand
GTGCTCGGAAGACCCCAGCTAATCCCCGTCTGGAAGGTTGCGCTGGTGGTCACCTTCACGAAGACCTTGGGCTCGGTGCAAGTGGAGGGCGGCGCGCTGCAGGAAACGACGCAAGGAGTGCTCTGCGTGGGACTGCACTGATTGCCGTCGCACATGCAGAAATGAGTCGAGGAGGCCGTCAGCCCCGGTATATTCTTGCCGTCGCTGGTCGCCGCCGTGTTCATCCCGGTGGTATCGATGGCTTTCACATAGCTCTGCGCCCCGTACTGTACGCCGGCGCGCGCCGCGCTGGCGACGCCCATCGCCACGTAAAACACACGGGCAAACTGACAGACGACAAACAGCAGGACCACGACTAACGGCAGTGCCAGGGCCAGTTCGGTCGCGCCTTGTCCTGTGGAAAATTTCCGCCATCTAGTCACCGTATTTTCCTCCTCTATTGAACCAGAGCTGCGTCCTTGACCAGTGATCCGTTGGCGAGACAGCTGAAGTTGTTGCCCACGGTGGAATTGCCGAGGAAGCTCAGCGTGTCGGAGACCAGCAGCGTGAACATGTTGGCGCCGGTGCTCCCCGCATAGGCGAGTGGAGTAGTCGGAAAATAGATCGCGCCGCTGAAGGTCGAACTCGCGCTGCCGTTGATCGAACTTCCGTGACCGTTCGTGATCGAGCGGTCCTGGAAGAAGAGCATCCCCGCGATGTCGCCGCCCGACGCGGTGCACGGCGCGCTCAGGTTGACGGTTGCGGTGCTGTTGATTGTGACGCCGGAATAGTTTGACGCATTGTTGCCGTTGCCGTTGCCCCCTGTCAGATAAAAGGTCACGTTCGACCCGCTGACCGTGGCGCCGCCGTCGATCGTGATTCCGCCGCCGTCGATGATGTACAGGCCGGAACTAAAAGTGACCGTGTTGCCGGCGTTGATATGGATGCCTCCGCAGTACGTTTGCGGAGCGGTAATTGGCCCGCTGATATTCTGGGTGTGGTAGCTCGAACACGCACCGCTCGGGACAGTCGGCTCCGCGATGTAGGCGAGCGGATCGCCGAACTGGGCAATCCCCGTCGTCGGAGGCGTACTGCCACCACCGTTCACGGTCGTTCCTCCGGCCACGCCCACCAGCGGAGCGGTGATCGTCCCGCCGCCGCTCACGATAAGGGCTGAACCGCTGGTCGAGTTGTCATACAGACCGCAGCCCGAACTGACGCTCGCGCTGCCGCCGACGTCTATCGCCCCCGAAGCGGATGGATCGAGCGCGTAGATGCACGAGCCCGACCCCAGCGTCACAGCGGTGGCAGTGGTAGATACAGGGACAGAGTGCCATCCGAATACCCTCATAAAATAGGTCGGCTGGTTCTCCGAGACGTCCACCTGGACCGCATTGGAATTCGCCGCATACGGCCCGACGTACTACAGCGGATACGACACAGGCATCCCGGACAGACTTTTCTCCTGATCAGCATCGCCATTGCCATGCTGGTCGGAATCGCGGCCGTGGCCGTGGATGTAGGGAACTTGTGGACCACGCGGCGGCTGATGCAGAGCGCGGCGGATGCGGGGGCGGTCGCAGGTGCCGATGAAATTGCCATCGGCGGCGGCAGCTCGCAGATAACCACCGCGGCCAAGGACGCGTCGTCGCACAACGGTTTTGCCGACGGCGGCACTCGTCCCGGCACCTCGAACACCGTCGCGGTCCACAATCCGCCGAAGGGCCGCAACGTCAATGCGTCGTTTCATCGGGTCCCCCCTGCCCTCTGAGGACATTGCCGCTTAAAGCTCTCGTAAGAGAAAGAAAGCGGTTTCCATAGCCATGTCCCTGATAGTGTTGGGCAAAAACTAAACCAAGCGGCAATTACCGGTCGATTTGAGGATCCGAAGGCATAATCCGAATGTGGCATCGAAGATCAGGTAAAGATTAGCAACGGCTGCCTGCCGCACGTTCCTCGAGGCGCGGCCGATTTAATTTGCCTTTTCGCCTCGATTGCAGTTATTCAGCCCAAAGGCGCGGAGCAAATCACCTCGAGGAGAACGAACGATGAAGCAGATCATCTATGCCATGCAGTTCAAGGGGCAGGGCGGGCCGGGGCCGTCGCCGAATGTTCTCAAGGCCGCGACGAGTTCTACCAGCTGCACGTTAAGCACGACTGTCGGCGCCGAGGGCGTGCAGGGCAGCCTGCAGCCGGCCGGTAGCGGCAAGGCCTCGTTCGAATCCGAAGTGACGATTACCGGCGAGACGTCGTTCGTCGAGTCGGGCACCATCCGCTTCGGCGACGGGAATCATCGCCTGCGCTTCAGCACGGTCGGACAGGGGCATCTCGGCGACAGCCCGGAGCCGAAGGTCAAGTCGGGCGCCGTGATGTGGCGGGTCGACGGCGGCGAGGGACAGTTCGCCGGTGCCAGCGGCTATATCACGTCGAACTTCACGATGGACGACGCAGGCCGCGTGACCGACAACCAGTTCGGCGTGATCTACGTCAAATAGCGCGGGCTCCGGCCTTCTCAAACCCCGATTTTCGCATCCGCGCCGGGCGGCTCGTGCGAAACGAGCCGCATGGCGGCACGGCGCGGTGCGCCGTCTTCCCGCTATTCTTCCTGGTGGGGGTTGAGGTTCATGCAGGCGTCGAGTGCGACGGCGGCGCACTGGTCCGGCGACAGCTCCGGATGGCCGTAAATTCCGGTGACCGTGCTCTCCACCATGTTTTGGACGGCGGGATCGTTTTGCGGCGTCAGCGCCTTCAGCTTCGCGCGCATCGCATCCGCGGAAACGCCGGTATCCCGGTCCCGCGCAAATCCCTTCACGGCGTCGGCGTACTTGTTACATTGGTGCTGACGATAGGCCCGCACGAACACTCCGAAGCTGAAATAGCCGAGCAGGCCCACGACTGCGACCACGACTATTATTTTCTTCATGCTTCCTCTTCCTGACACATTCTGGAAGCCGCTGACGATCCAGGCGCGTCAGGGGGCTGGCGCGTGCGGATGTGGCGGCGCGCTCAGTGTTCGAGCAGGCGCGAGAGCGTACGCGCGGTGTAATCGACCAGCGGGATGACCCGCTCGTAATCCATCCGCACCGGGCCGACGACCGCGACGCTCCCAAGCGGCATCGCACCGCTCTGATAGGAGGCGGCGACCACGCTCAGGCTCGCCAGGCGCGCGTCGACGTTCTCCGATCCGATCGACACGGTGAGTTCGTTGCGGGCCACGCTGTGCTCGAGCAGGTCGAGCAGCGCGCTGCGGTCCTCGAGCGCATGAAGCAGTTCGCGCAGTCGGTTGTGGTCGGCGAACTCGGGCTGGTCGGCCACCTTTGCGCTGCCCTCGACGTAAACCTCAGAGGTACCGGCCCGTTCGGCCAGCGCGCCGCCGAGCGCGAGCGCCGCGCGCATGAAGCGATCGTAGCGGGCGCGATCCTCGCGCTGGCGCTCCTCGATCCACTCGCGCGCCTCCTCCAGCGTGCGCCCGTGGAGCGCCTGGTTGAGGTAGCGCGCCATGCGGTCGAGCTCCTCCTGGCCGTGGTCGGTCGCGGTCTGCACGAGCCGCTGATGCGCGCCGCCGGCGGCGGCGACGAAAATCCCCAGCACTTCGCGCTCGCGCAGATGGATGAAGCTCACGCGCTCGAGCTTGATCAGCTCGAGCCGCGGCGCCATCACCATCGCCGCCTGCCCGGTCAAGAGCGCGAGCAGGCGCGAGGTTTCGCGCATCACCTCGCCAAGCTCTCGCGGCCCGGCCGAATAGCACAGTTCGATTTGCGCGCGGTCCTGGAACCCGAGGTGCCGCACCGCCATCACATGGTCCACATAGTGGCGAAACGCGCGGTCGGTCGGGACGCGGCCGGCTGAGGTGTGGGGCTGGCGAAGATATCCCGCACTCTCCAGTTCGGCCATCAGGTTGCGCGCCATCGCGGCGCGCACGCCCAGCGGATAGCGCATCGCGATCTGTTGCGAGCCCACCGGCCCCGCGGTCGCGATGAACTCCTGCACCGTCGCGAGCAGCACTGCATGTTGGCGCTGGGATAATTCGCCCTGTGATGCTGGAGTTTCCATCCCGTCAACGACCCGTCGCCGGATACCCTCTTCGAGCGGACCCTCGTCAACCCTGACCGATCGGCAGCCGATGCTCTGCGACGATTTTGGTTCGTGCAAAGGACCCGCGCAAGGGCTGCCCGTCTGGTCATTTTAACACAGTCCGAGCTCCTGCTAGGCTCATCATCGATACGCTCTCCAGGAAGGCGCGCCTGCGGCGCAGCCAATACCAGCGATGGCGAAAAAGGCAGCCAAACCGCGGCGCTTGTACATTCCGGTCGTACCGGCCGGCGGCGCCTGGATCGAAAGCGACAGCTACGATCGCCGCGCGTGGAGCGATATCGGGCTCGGCGCGGGCGCGATCAGCGAGTTGGTCGAGGCCGGCCGCCGGCTCATTCCGCACTTCGACGCGCTGCTCGCCGATCTGTTCTCCGCACTGTTCAAATACAATCTCGTTTGGCTCAAGCCCGACGCCGTGCGCAAGAGCGCGATCCTCAACCGCACTATCCTCGAGCGCCTCGTCGCCTCGCCCGCCTTCGAGGTGCTCAAGAGCCGGACTATGCTCGAGGAAGACAAAGCCGCCATCGCGGCGCTGGCGCTCGCCGAGCAGGCGCTTGAACTGGTGCGCTCCGAGCGTCTGCTGAATCGCCGCGAACTCCTTGACCTCTGGGACCTCGATCACCAGGAAGAGGATCTCGCCCAGCGCGCCGACGAGCTCAAGGCGATAACCGAGGCGGCCGCACCGGCCGAAGGTGAAGAGGCGGCGGACGGGGAGCTGAAGAAAAAGCTCGAAAAGCTGAAAGAGGCCGCTGCGCGCGCGGCCCAGGTTTCCGAGGCGCGGCTCAATCAGAAGGCGCGGCAGGTGAGCGAACAAATCGGGCATGCCGACCATAGCGAGCTGCGCCGGCTGGAAGCGAAGACCATCGGGCTCGCGCAGGAGATCGACCGGGTCGCGCAGGACAGTCATGACTTCAGCCTCGAGTTCGGTCAGGGCGGGCGGCTCTCGGCCGGCGAGCGGCTGGAGCTCGGCCGTCACCTCGCGCGCAACCGCAAACTCGGCGAGCTAGCGCGCCTAGTCGGCCGCTTCAAGCAGGACGCGCGGGCGCTCAGGCGCAAGACGATGGAGCGCGGCGCGGCCGAGGCCTACGACATCGAGCGCGGCGCCGAGCTCGGCCGGATGATCCCGGCCGAGCTGCTCGCGATGCATCATCCGGCGCTCAAGCGCGACTTCGGCCGCCGTCTGCTCGAGGGCGAGCTGCTCCAGTACCGCCTGCGCGACGAGGAGCAGAAGGGCAAGGGCCCGATGGTCGTGTGCATCGACGTAAGCTCCTCGATGGAGGGCGACAAGGAGCTGTGGGCCAAGGCGGTGAGCCTTACCCTGATGGATATCGCGCGGCGGCAGCGGCGGCTCTTTCGCGTGGTGCTGTTTTCCTCGGGTCCTGGCAGCCTGAAGGTGCTCGATCTCAACCGGGAGCGCCGCTACCAGCCGGAACTCGGGAAGGTGATGGAGCTTGCGGAGTATTTTCCGGGCGGTGGCACCGACTTTCAGCAGCCGCTCGACGCCGCGATGGAGCTTGTCGAGCACAAGCGGCTGCGCCGCGCCGACATCGTGATCATCACCGACGGCGAGAGCCAGGTTGCGCCCGAGTGGCTCGCCGGCCTGCGCCGGCGCAAAGAGGAGCTGCAGTTTTCGATCTTCGCAGTGCTGGTCGACGTCGGTTCGAGCGAACTTTCTACGCTCGCGCAGATGAGCGATCGCGTAACCTCGGTCAAAAAACTCAGCGCCGAGGGCACCCGGGAAATTTTTCTGAAAATCTAGTCCGTCGCGCCCGCGGCGGTGCGTGATCGTGCTCGGGCCGATCAGGGCCCGGAGTCCGAGTCCGCCGGCGGAACCAGCGGCGGAGCGGGCTGCACGAAATCCGGGTTCACGTTGCAGCAGAGGACGTAGCTCGTGCCGGCGCGCGGCTCCGCCGCATAACCGTCGAGCGTGCCGTCCGCTTCGACCCGCACGGCCTCATAGCTCAGCGTTCCCGAGGCGCGCTGAGCGGTGAAGATGTAGTAGTGGCCGGTTTCGAGCGGCTCGGGCTGACCGCTGTCCGGCGTCGCCTGCACAAAATGATCGGGTAGCTTGCCGTAGGCGACCGACTTGACCGCGAACTTGTCGCCCGAGCCCAGCACCGGCAGCTTCGAGAACACGCCGGTATCCGCCTTGATCTCCCATACCGTCACTCCGCCGTCGAAAAGGATGATCGACTCCACATGTTGAGGATCGACATTTCGCGACTCGACCATCTCGGCGCCGCTGTATTTCGACACGCTGAGCGAGGCCAGATAATCGCCCTTGTGCGCGTAGGAGACCGCGACGGTGGCGCCGGGCGCCGGCGGATTAGCGTCGCTCGACGCGCCTTCGGCGCCGGGTGTGCTCTCGGCGCCGGGCGCGGCTTCAGCCGGGCTGCCCTCGGCCGACGGCGAGGCCTGGGCGGAAGCGTCGGATGAAGCCTCGGCAGAAGAGGCGGACGGTGCGCCGGACGCAGCCGGCTTGCCGCTATGGAGCATCGAGCAGGCCGCGAAGGCGAACGCCGCGCCGAAAACGATCAATCGCCATAGCGTGCGCCGCATCGCCGTTCCTTCTGCATGCAACCGCATGGTCCGGATGAGCTTTCCGCCAAAACAAAGCATCGGCTAATGGCTGAACTCGATCGGCTGTCCACAGGCATAGCCGCCGGCGTTGTAGTCGTAAACCATCCGTCCGCCATAGTCCGCGCCCTTGGCGATAAGCGCCGCCGCCAGCAGCAGCAGCGCCAGGAACGCCCCGCGTCCGCGCGCCGGCATCGGCCGCGCCGCCGCCGCCCACATCGTGAGCGCCGCGCTCAGGATGAGCACCGCGATCATTATCCGCTTATGGTACACGAGTAGCGCGGTCTTGACCGAGGGCGCCAGCATCACGCCCGGCGCGGAGTAAAGTCCGGTCGCCACCGCGGCCGCCGCGCCGAGCGTCGCGAGAACGAGCGTCCAGAGGCCGGTCCAGAGCCATGCTTCGCGGCGCGCAAGGAATCCCAGCCAGTACATCAGGGCGGCGGCGAACAGCAGCGCGATCGGGAAATGGACGATCAGCGGGTGGATGTTCTGCAGATGCTGCGCGCCGGGAAACGAAAACAGATTCGCCGCGCCGCCCAGCAGGTCGCCTACCACTGGATCATTTCACCGATTCGACGGTCAGGAAGTCGACTCCGCCCTTATTGTAGGACTTCCCGGTGACGGTGACTTCCTTCTCCATGTTCTTCAGCACGTCTTCCGGCATGCCCTCTTCGTTCTTGGGCGGGAGCAGGATGTACATCTTCTCGGTCCCCTTCTCGACCAGGCCGACCGGAATTCCCTTTTGCGCGCACTTGAGCGCGCACTGCGCGTGACCCGGCCCCTTCGCGCCGACCACGTTGTAACAGAAGGTGTCCTCGAGGCTGCCGGTAACCGTCTTTTCCGCATCCGCGGCGCTTCCCCGGCCGGCGATCCCAATGGCCAGGATCGCGCCAAGCCCCAAAAGACCAATGATGAGGATCTTTCGCATTGTGCCCTACTCCATGTTGCGTCTGCAGCTGCGCTGCCGCGCCTCCCACTATTCTCCATCCCCCGCACGCATCACAAGGGTTGCCGGCGCCGCGTGCAGGTGCACGCCTGCATGTCCGCGAAAGATTTTGGGCTGGAGGGAATAGGGGCCGCGGATCGGGGCGGCAAGCTCAGCGGCGGACCGAACGCGCCTCGACCGGGGGAGCAACGGCGCCGCCGAACTCCTCGTCCCAGCGGGCGCGCCGACGCGGACGCACCGGTCCGCCGAGCTGTTTCAGATGGCGCTCGAGCACGTCGTGCAGCTGCTGATCGAGACGTTCGAGATCGGCCTCTTCGGGAATTTTGGGCCGCTGGTGATCGTCGGAGATTCCGCGCCGCCGCCGCCCGTAAAGCTCCTGCATCCGAAGCTCCGCCTTGGCCAGCAGCGCGCGGTAGCGCTGGTCGAGCCGGCGCAGAGATTCGTTGAGGTCGGCGATCGCGATGAAGCGCCGGCGCAGCAGGAACCATTCGAGTACCGCGAGCGCGGTCACGCCGAGCAGGATCAGCGAGACGATCGCCGCGCCGTAAACGGCGCTCTTCCACCACGGCAGCATCCGCACTTCATGATTCAACTCGCGGCTGTCGGCCGTGAGCTGCTGCACCTGGGTCTTGAGGTCGCCCTGCGCCGCGGCAGCGGCGTCGGAGCGCTTTTGCAAGTCGGCAAGCTGGTCGCCGAGTTTCTGATTTTCCGCGGTCAGCTCGCGCATCCGCGCCGCGAACGGGTTGGGGATCTTGAGCGTCTGCCCAACCATCAGGGTCGAGTCGAGCGACAGGCGGTTGGCGTGCGCGATATCCTCGGCCTGAATCCCGAAGGTGGCAGCGATCGATCCGAGCGAATCGCCCGATCTCACGCTGTAGGAAAACTCTCCGGCGTGCCGGCCCGGCGCCGTCTCCTGGGCGGATTCCTGCGACGTGCCGGCGGTATCGGTCGCAACGGAAGGCGGCGCGGAAGTAACGTCCTGGACGTAGGTCTGCGCGTTGGCCGGATGCAGCGCGACGCATAAACCCGCCAGGGCCAGGACCGTAAGAAATGCGAGCCTAAATTTCATGGTCCCCATACAGATGCCATTGCGCCACGCTACGTTTAACAGCGTAAATGCAAGTAGGCGGAGATGCAAACCGGAATGTAAACGAGGTCGCCTGACATCTGCTTTATTTGGCCCATTTGCAATTTTCGCCTCTAAGCCGTCATCCTGCACCCCGCCGGCGCATCAGGACCATGTACTCCTGGTTACCCGCCGCGCGCCGTATCGGCGCCTCCATCGCCTGTGTCACTTCGAGCCCCAGCCCGGCGGCAAATTCCCGCACTTCCTCGACCGCGCGGCGGCGCATCGCCTCGTCACGGACGACTCCGCCCTTGCCCACCTTACCCTTGCCGACCTCGAACTGCGGCTTGATGAGCGCGAGGATCTCGACCGCCGGGGCGCTCAGCTCAAGCACCGGGGGGATCACGAGGCGTAGCGAAATAAAGCTTACGTCGATCGTCACGATTTCCGGCGCATAGGGAAGGCTCGAGGCTTCGACCAGACGGATATTGGTGCGGTCGAGCACGGTGACGCGCGAATCGCGGCGCAAGCGATCGGCGATTTGTCCGTACCCCACGTCGAGCGCGATGACGTGAGCCGCGCCGCGGCGCAGCAGCACGTCGGTGAAGCCGCCGGTAGAGGCGCCGACGTCCATCGCCCGCCGCCCCTCCGGATCGACGCCGAAACGATCGAGCGCGGCGGCCAGTTTGAGACCGCCGCGGCTCGCATACTCGGGCGCTTCGCCGACCAGTGCGATCGCGCTCCGCTCGTCGACGCTCTGATCGGCCTTGAGCGCGGGCTGTGAATTGACCCGCACGCGTCCGGCCATGATCAGGCGTTGTGCGCCTTCGCGGCTCGGCGCGATCCCGCGCCGCGCCATCTCGAGGTCAAGCCGCCGCCGCGTGGCCATCGGCTCCGCGCGCTTCGCTCAGAACGGCGCGTCTTCGCAAAACTATACTTCTCCGCAAAAACGGGACTTCTTACTGTAGAGTGGGCCACTGATTTGAAGTGGTCGCCTCAGCGGCCCCTCGTCAAACCGTGCGTGCAGTTTTCCCGCACACGGCTTTCCGACTGCCATTGCTCCGGCAGCATTATGCCGTGACAAGATGCCCATACCGGTCTGGGCCACGGGCCAACAGGTCATAGAGCTTGAACAGCCCGTGGTAGTTGTAGAACCAGGACGGCGGATGGTCCCTCCACCCTTTCGAGCGCTTCTTGTACTTCTTCCGCAGCATGATGCAGAGCGTCCACGTCGTGTAGTTTGCGATGCGCAGAAAGTGCATCCGCGAGTTGCCAGTCTTGAAGTAGTTCCCCCATCCTCGCAGGACCGGATTTACCCTTTCCCGCAGGAGGTCGGGGAGGTTCCGGTGCTGTCCGCCGCGGACTGCTTCCCGGATTTTCTTCTTGACCGCGTTCATCGCTTTGGGTGCGGGATAGTAGTATGGCCGTATCGCTCCGGTGCGCTTCGAGGGCTGCACCACGAAGCGATGCCCGAGGAAGTCAAACGATTCCCGGCGGACATCCACCACCCGTGTCTTCTGTTCGTTGAGCGCCAGACCGAGCCGGTCGAGCACCGCTTTGGCGGCGGCCAGATATACTTCAGGCCGCTGCTGGCACAGAATCACAAAGTCATCGGCGTAGCGCACGATGTGAGCATCGTGCTCGCGTCCGCCGAAGCCCTTGCGCTCCCAATATCGGTCCAACCAATGGAGGTACAAGTTCGCCAGCAGTGGCGAGATGACCCCGCCCTGCGGCGTTCCGGTCAGTTCCTTTCGGACCTGCATTTCCTCCATGACCCCGGCGTCGAGCCACATCTCAATCAGCTTGACCACTGACCGGTCGATGACTCTGGACCGCACAGACAGCAGCAGGCGGTCATGCGGTATCCGGTCGAAATACGACTTGATGTCCGCATCGACCACCCATCGGCAGCCGAAGTTGAGCTGCTTGTAGACTTCCCGTAGCGCTTGGTGAGCATTCTTCCGGGGTCGGAAGCCGTACGAGAAATCCTTGAAGTCCGCCTCGAACAGAGGTTCGATGACGAGCTTCACCGCTGCCTGCACTACCCGATCGGTAATGACAGGAATGCCGAGCGGTCGCTGCGTACCGTCCGCCTTCGGGATATAAACTCGCCGAACTGGCAGAGGCCGATAGCGCCGCCGCAACAAGCGTTCTTTGATGCTGCGCAGGAACGTGTCTACGCCGACTTCCTTCTCGATTACCTCGAAGGTCTGTCCGTCGATGCCTGGGGCACCGGCGTTGGCTTTGACCCGTGCATACGCGATGCGCAGAACGTCGTCGCGGCACACCTTGTCATAGAGCACTCCGAACTTGCGCGTCGGATTCGCCTTGGCTGCGCGGTATAGCGTCCGTTGCAGTACTCGCACTCTTTCTAGCGGCGTGTTCTGAGCTTTCGCAATCACGCAGTGCCTCTCGCAGCGGTTCGCACGGCAGAAGCAGAGCTCCTTCCCTCCGGCAAGGTTCTGTTGTCCTCGCCATCGCCGGTACTATGACCTCCTCCGACTCCTCTATCCCGCATTCCTCCGGACTTCGGTGGTTGCCTTATACCTTTGGTTACGCGGCGGGTTGGGCCGCGACGGGTAGAGGTCTCGTTTGTTCCGCTCGGTTCTTTCTGCGCATCCCATCCTCTATACCCCGGGTTCCGCCCCCGGCTTCGAACGGCTAGTTCATCCACCGGGGACACTGGCCTTCGTCCCCGTTCTAGAGACTCGGCGGAACCATCTACACCATGCTCTCCCAGTATCACCGCACGGCTGACATTTACGAGGCTTGCGAGGTTCACTTGCGTTACGGGCTATGCAGTTGCGCGCGCCCACGGTCTGGGTCTGGGGCCACGTTTTTCCGGCGTTGCTCCCGCGCCTCGGTCGCCCTCGACCCGTACGCCATAGCTACACAGGCAACTAGCCTCTTCCTGTGACAGGACTTTCACCTGCAAGATGCCGAGCAGCTTTCAAACCACTCAAAAAGGGATGTCGTCGTCGTCGTCCTTGCCGGGGGTGTCCTTGCGATGGCCGTCTCCCTTGCCGCCGCCTTCGGATCTCGCCGCCGGATCGTAAGGCGCGGTCTTGAGCTCGCCCTGCGCATTGCGCATCAGCAGCTCGACCTTGCGCTCGACCTCGTCGAGCTTCTGGTTGAGCGAGCGGACGAGGCCGACGCCGCGCTCAAAGGCCGCGATCGAATCCTCCAGCGAGAGTTCGCCGGAATCGATCTGTCCCACGATTCCCTCGAGATCTTTCAACTCGTCTTCGAACTTTCTGCGCGTGGTGGCCATCGCTTAGCCTCGGATTGCGGACTCGGATCGCGCACGCGCCTCAGGATTGGCGCGCAGTCGTGCGGGCGCGCAGGCTGCCGTGGCTCAGCCGGACGTCGAGTTCGTCGCCGATCTCGACCTCGGCCGCATCAATTACCGCGCGGCCGTCGCGCAGGTTTATCGCGACGGCGTAGCCGCGCTCGAGCACCCTCAGGGGCGAGGTCGAGTCCAAGCGCGCCGCGAGCGCCGCCAGTTCGGCGCTGCGGCGCCCCTGCGCACGTTCCATCGCCGCCCCCAGCCGCACCGCCGCCGCCGCCAGGGCGGCGCGCCGGCGCTCGGCCATCGCGCGCGGCGCGGCTTCGCCAAGTCGCGCCGCCATCGCCTCGACGCGCATCCGCATCCGCGTGGCCTGCCCTCTCATCGCTTGCGCCAGATGGAGCGTCACGCGCTCCGCACCCAGACGCAGCGTGCGCACGAGCGCGCCGGGGGGCGTCAGATGCGCGCCCAACGCGGCGACGTGGCGGCGCCGATCGCCAAGGCGCGCGGCGAGCGCCGCGCAGAGCGCGGCCGCCGCCTCGTCGGCGCGCTGGCGCGCCTGGCGGAGCGCCGCTTTGGGCTCGCGCAGCCGCGTGTTGAGATGGGCGACGGCGCGGCGATGGTCGGATAGCGCGCTGACCGCCGCGCCGTTGAGCGTAGCGGCGGTTTCGTCCACCTGCCGGCGGAGCGCGGGAAAATCGGGGACAACGAGCTGCGCCGCCGCGGTCGGCGTCGGCGCGCGCACGTCGGCTACGAAGTCGGCGATGGTGTAGTCGATTTCGTGGCCGACGGCCGAGATCACCGGGATGCGCGAGCGATGGATCGCGCGCGCGACCGCCTCTTCGTTAAACGCCCATAGATCCTCGAGCGAGCCGCCACCGCGCCCCACGATCATCACCTGGGCGCGCGCGTCGTCGTTAAGGTCGTCGATCGCCTGCGCGATTTCCGCGGCCGCGCCTGGCCCCTGCACGCGCGCGGGCCGGATGATGACGTGCAGGTTGGGACAGCGCGCGAGCGCGACCGTTAAGATATCGCGCAGCGCCGCGCCGCCGAGCGCGGTCACCACGCCCACCGCCGCGGGCAAAAACGGCAGCGCGCGCTTGCGGCCCTCGTCGAACAGCCCCTCGCGGCTCAGCCGTTCCTTGAGCTGCTCGAAGGCGAACTGCAGCGCGCCGAGACCGCGCGGCTCGATCTCTTCGGCATAGAACTGGAGCGCACCGCGCGCCTCGTAAACATCGACCCGGCCGCGCACGACGACCTGCATCCCGTCAACGACCTTGAAGCGCATCCGCGCCGCCGCCGAACGGAACATCACCACGTTGATCGCGCTATGCGCGTCCTTGAGCGTGAAATAGAGATGGCCGGAGGGCGCCGGGCGGGCGTTTGAGATTTCGCCCATCACCCAGCACTGGTCGAGATTGGCCTCCAGCGTCTCGCGGACCATCCGCACCAGTTGCGTGACGTTGAGCGCACGCACCTGGCCGCGCAACGAGAGTTCCAGTTGGCCGGCCATGCGGTCAACTTACCAGATGCGCGCCGCGAAGCGTAAGGCGCGTCCACCGCATCGGGCGCGATCGCGAACGCCGGAGCAGGGAAGAAGTGATCTCTCTGACTCCGTCGCCCCCCAGTGGGGAACAACGCTCACCGTCCTCTCGGCTGAAGCTGTGGGCGCCGCGAAGCTTGAGCGCATCCCGCGGCATCAGTCGCGATCGCGAGGGCCGATGCAAGCAGAACACGGGGCGGGAAATAAAAAGCACGCCGTGCGGGTAAAAATAAGGAACGCCGCCCGCGTAAAAATGCGGGCGGCGCCTGGTCGACGAAATTCAGGCTCTCGGTGGAACGCTATTGGCCCGAGCCGTCAGAGCCCGAGTCGTCCGCGGGAGCGGCCGCCGGTTTCGGCGCCGCCTGCGGCGGCGGAACGTCGTTGCGCGCAAGCTGGAGCTTGTAGCTGCGCCAGTTGTCCAGCACCTGAATCGCGCGTTCGAGCTGAACGTCCTTCTGTTCCGGCTGAACGCCCCCTGCCTGCTCCTTGCTCGCGTGATTACCCCTGGAGTGCTTCGCGGAGCCCGCGGCCGGAGCGTTCTGGTCCTTGCCGGCGGGGGCGTTAGGAGACTTGGCGTCGTTGTTCTTGAAATGATGGAGCAGGTCGCTCTCGCGAATTTCCGTGTCCTCGTTGATCGTCGCGCCTTGCTGCTCGAGCGCCGCGAGCGTAGTCCGAGGCGGCTCGGAGGTCACGTCGGGCGTGATCCCGACGGCTTGGATTGAGCGGCCGTTGGGCGTGTAGTAGCGCGCGGTCGTGAGGCGGAGCGCCGAGTGATCGTCAAGCGGCAGGATGGTCTGCACGGAGCCCTTGCCGAAGGTCTGAGTCCCGACGGTGATCGCGCGGCGCTGATCCTGCAGCGCGCCGGCGACGATCTCGCTTGCGCTCGCGCTGCCGCCGTTGACCAGCACCACCATCGGGTAGTCCACAAAATCCTTCTTGCGATGCGAGAAGTACTTCTGCTGCTGATTCTCCTGGCGTCCCTGGGTGTAAACGATAAGTCCGCCGTCGAGGAATTCGTCGCCGACCTGCACCGCCTGGTTGAGCAATCCGCCCGGGTTGTCGCGCAGATCGAGCACCAGGCCCTTTACCTGGCCGTTGTGATCCGCGCGGAATTTGTCCAGCGCCTTCTGCAGATCGTCGCCGGTGCCCTCTTCAAAGCTGCTGACGCGGATGTACTCGTAGCCGTGGCGCAGATCCTTGGCCTTGACCGACTTTATCTTGATCACCTCGCGCGTGACGCTCACCGTGAAGAGTTCCGGCACGCCCTTGCGATGGATGGTGAGGTGGATCTTGCTGCCCTGCGGCCCGCGCATCCGCTTGACCGCGTCCGTTAGCGTCATACCCTTGGTGAAGTCGTCGTTTATCTTGACGATCTGGTCGCCGGCCTTGACCCCCGCCTTGTAGGCGGGAGTGTCCTCGATGGGCGCGACGACCGTCAGCATGTCGTCCTTGACCGTAACCTCGAGACCCAGCCCACCGAAGCTGCCGCGGGTTTCGACTTCGAGGTCGCGATAAAGGTCGGGGGTGAGATAGGCGCTATGCGGATCGAGCGACGCCAGCATCCCGGTTATCGCGCCGTTGATCAGCTGCTTGGTCGTAACCGGCTCGACGTAGTTCTTCTGCACGATCGCCAGCACGTTGGCGAAGGTGGCCAGTTCCTTGTAGGTGTCGTCGGGCAGCGCGTCGGCGCGCCGCACGGCGATCTCAGCCAGCAGGACAAGGATCGCGAACGCGCATACGCCCGCGACCAGGAAGGGTGAACGATTGCGTTTCATTGATTGTTCGCCGCTATCACCCGCTGCGTACCGAGCGGGTTACATTCAAGCATATTCCTTGCGCCGTCCGGACGCCACCACTTCGCCCGACGGATTCCGTATTTACGCGCTCGCGGATGGCCGCCGAGGGCCACCGCAGATGCGGTTTCGCGACGGACGCGCCCGTGGTCCTAGCCCTTGCTGTCCTTGAGCAGTTCCTCCAGGGCGTCGCGAATCGCGGGCTGCGACCAATCGAAGGCGCCCGCATGATGGGCGACGACGCGGCCCTGGCGGTCGATAATAAAGGTTTCCGGCACGCCGCTCACCTTGTAAGCCTCGGCCACCGCGTTTTGCGGGTCAAGCAGGACGTCAAAGTGGTAGCCGTGCTTTTTGACGTAGGACATGACCTCTTGACGGCTGCCGGTATCCTGGCTGACCGCTAGCATCACGAAATCCTTGTTGTTGCGGAAATTCTCGTAGAGCTTCTCCATCGAGGGCATCTCTTCGCGACACGGCGCACACCAGGTCGCCCAGATATTGAGGAACACGACTTTGCCGCGCAAGTCGGACATCGAGACCGAAGTGCCGCTCAGATCGGTCAATTTGAAGGCGGCGGCCTTTTGGCCCGCGGCGATCGGCTTCTCGCCCCCGAGTCCCGAATCGGTGCCCTCGAACTGCGACGGCCCAGACGCCCCGCGCCGGATCTGCGTCACCGCGATCAGCACGACGCCCGCGAGGAGTGCCCCGCCGGCAAGCATCGAGAGCAGCCTCACCCGGGGATTCATCGTGTCCTCGAGCGCTCGCCCCTGCGCTATGCGCGCGCCGCAGCTTTCGCCGCGGCAGGGCTGCTCTGCGCCGGCGCTTCCGCGCGCGTCCATCCGGAGAACACGCCGCCGGTCATCCAGAGCGCAACCAGGCCGACCGCGATCATCGCGAGGCTGATAAGCTGCGCTTCGCTAAGCGCAAAGAGCACGCGCGGATTGACGCGGAGAAATTCCACCATGAACCGGCATGCTCCCAGGAGAACCAAGTAGAGGTAAAAGATGCGGCCTGCTACGCCTGCCCGCCGGCGCATCGACCACAGGATAAAAAATACTCCTGT
>Ga0335083_10005260_pt1 | contig 16353 bp, 12 predicted proteins | sample Lox_Sample_42_FD_206716 | JGI IMG/M metagenome (GOLD analysis project Ga0335083, IMG submission 206716) | Soil microbial communities from Loxahatchee National Wildlife Refuge, Florida, United States - Lox_Sample_4.2 | ecosystem: Environmental > Terrestrial > Soil > Wetlands | place: USA... | reverse complement strand
CGGCCGGTCCCGCCGGAGCCAACGGCGCGACGGGTCCCCAGGGCCCCGCCGGCACTCCCGGCGCGCAAGGCCCGGTGGGTCCCGTGGGCGCGCAAGGTCCGGCCGGCCCTCAAGGCGCCGCCGGTCCTCAGGGTGCCGCCGGTCCTCAAGGCCCCGCCGGCAGTCAGGGCCCGAAGGGCGACAAGGGCGACACCGGACCGCAAGGCCCGCCCGGCGGCACCACGGTGCCGCTCGGCTTGATCGGCGTGCTCACGCTCGGCGCCGCGCACACCGTGCCGATTCGAGGCTTCTCCGAGAGCCTCGCCATTCCGAGCACCATCTCGGCCTCGGGCAGCGGCGCCGGCAAGGTGGTTCCTTCCGCGGTCACGATCACGCGCGACGCCGATCTCTCGACGCCGGAGCTCGACTCGCTCGCCGCGAGCGGCACTCACACGACCGCCGAGATCGTGCTCGCCAACGGCGCGCTCACCATCGAGCTCGACGACGTCACGATCTCGAGCATCGGCATCGACGGGCTCCAAGACGGCATCCCGCAAGAGCACATCGAGCTCGTCTTCCGCAGCGCGAACTGGGCCTATAGCGACAGCACGACCAGCGTGCAGGCGTCGTTCGACGTCGAAACCAATACGGGCAGCGGCGACGCGGGGCTCGCGAGCGACTTCGCCACCTTCGGCGCCAAGGTCGATCCGAGCGGCTACTCGCCGGCTTGGGTGCCGTTCTCGAGCTTCACGTCGGGCCTCACGGTGCCGACCGACAGCGCGACAGGCAGCCCCACCGGCAAGGCCGTGCTCCAGCCGGTCACGCTCGTCACCGCGGTCGGCGCCGAAACGGTGCGGCACCTGGCGGCGGTCGCGCTCGGTCGCGCGGCGAAGACGGTCGCCGCCCACTTCGAGGCGTTCGATCCGAACGGCAATTACGAGCTCTTGCGCTACGACCTCACGAACGCGACGGTGCAATCCGTCGAGCTCACGACGAACGGGTCCGCGCTCGAGGAGACGTTCGCGCTCGGCTATCAAAAGATCACTTGGACGGCTTCGGATGCCGCGGGCGACACCACGACCCAATCGGTGGATCTCGCCGGCGGTTCGTCGTCGGCGTCGTTCGGCTGGGACATCGCCCAAAACACCGCCGAGTGACGCTCAGCCCTGCGAGCCGGTGCGCCGCTCGCGCTCGATCGCCGCGAGGCGCGTGACGACGCCGCGCGCGACGATCTCGAGCACGTGGCGCACCACCTTCGCGCGATCGCCCGGATCGCCGCCGAACTCGATGAAGGTGCGCGTGGTGCGACCTTTCGGCAGGCTGCCGAGCGCCGTGCAGCGCACGTGAACCACGCGGTCGCCCTCGCGCACGCTGAGCTCCTCGATCTTCACGCGAAACTCGATCTTCTGCCCGCGCCGCGCGCCCCAGTCGGCATGGCGCGCCGCGTGCTTCAGCTGCTTACGGAAGTGGCGCTCGAGCTCGGCGCCGCCCGCCACGTCCGGCGGGAACTCGAGCCGATCGAGCCGCACGCTCGGTCGCCCGGCTTCGCGCGGAGCGATGCCGCGCGCGACGGGCGGCGGCGCGTCGACATCCGGTTCGTCCGGCTCGGCCGCGGCCGGCGGCCCGAGCGCGACCCAAGCGAGCCCGAAGAGACTCAGGCGCGCGAAGCGGCGGAACGGCGAAGAGCGCGGCACCCACGCCGAAATAGCGTCGGAAGGCCAGCCGGGCCAAGTTGAAGTACCTTGAGCGGGATGGAAGACGCCGATTCGGCCCCGCCCGCGGCGCCGGACGCTCGGGCGGCCGGGGAGGCGACGGACGTCGACGTGATCGTCATCGGGGGCGGCGTGAACGGCACCGGCGTCGCGCGCGACGCCGCGCTCCGCGGGCTCAAGGTGGCGCTCTTCGAGCGTCACGATCTCGCGTTCGGCGCGAGCGGCAACTCGAGCGGGATGATCCACGGCGGCCCGCGCTACCTCACGACCGATCCGGACGTGACGTACAGCTCGTGCCTCGACTCGGGTCACATCCAGCGCATCGCGCCGCACCTCTTGTTTCGCATTCCGTTTCTCGTGCCCGTCTTCGCCGAAACGGAGCTCCACGCCGAGGCGACGCTCGCGACTTACGACGCCTTCTTCGACGTCTACGACCGTTATCAGCCGCTCAAGCACGGTAAGCCGCACGTGCGCCTCACGCACGACGAGATGGCCGCGCTCGAGCCGGGGCTCGCCGCGGGCGCGCGCGGCGGCGTCACCTTCGACGAATGGGGCATCGACGGCGCGCGGCTCTGCGTCGCGAACGCCGTCGACGCCATCGAGCACGGCTCGGAGGTGCACGTGCACGCGACCGTGACCGAGCTCTTGCGGCGTGACGACGGCAGCGTGCGCGGCGTGCGCTTCCGGGAGCGCATCAGCGGCGCGAGCGGCACGCGCACGGCGCGGCTCGTGGTGAACGCGACGGGCGCGTGGGCGCCGATCACCGCGGCGCTCGGCGGCTTGTCCGGCGACGCGGCGCGCGTGCGACCCGGCAAGGGCGTGCACGTCTTCCTCGATCGGCGCCTCACCAATTACGCCGTGATGGCGAACGCGATCGACGGCCGCCAGGTCTTCCTCATGCCCTGGCAGAACGTGAGCGTGCTCGGCACCACCGACGACGACTACTACGGCGACCTCGATCGCGTGGTCGCGACGGGGGACGAGGTGCGCTACTTGTTCGAGGCCGTTGCGCGCGTTTTCCCCTCGATTTGGTCGGCGCGGGCGATCGGCACCTGGGGGGGCGTGCGTCCGACGCTCTACGAGTGGGGTCCGAACGAAGACGAGCTCTCGCGCGAGCACAGCATCGTCGATCACGCCGCGCACGGCGCCGACGGCCTCTACTCGATGCTCGGCGGCAAGCTCGCGAGCTATCGCCAGTTCGCCGAAGAGATGACCGACGTGCTCGCGCGCCGGCTCGGCGTGGCCGACAAGTGCCGAACGCACGTGGCGCCGCTGCCGGGCGGCGACGAAAAGGTCGACCCGATGCAGCTCGTCGTCGCGGGCGGCATGGAAGCCGTCACGGCGACGCGGCTCGAATATCGCCACGGCGGCCGCGCCCTGCGCGTGCTCGAGCGCATGCTCCGTGAGCCGCGTGAAGCGGCCGTCGTGTGTCCGTGCGAGCCGGTGACGGAGGCCGAAATCCGCTACACCGTCGCGCACGAGCTCGCGCGCACGGTGGACGACGTGTCGCGCCGCACCCGCCTCGGTCTCGGCGCGTGCGGCGGCGCGCGCTGCGCCGCGCGCTGTGGCCGCATCGTGGCCGAGATGACCGATCGCTCGCCGCGCGACGGCCTCGCGCTCGCGCACGGCTTTTTGGCCGGCGCCGCCCGCAAGCGCGCGGCCGCGGTCGGTCCCGACCAGGCGCGGCAAGAAGCGCTCGCGCTCGCGTCCCTTTGCGCCGAGCTCGGCCACGCGCCGGCCGGCGCCGATCCGCAAACGGACGAGCCGGGTTACGAGGCCTGGAGGTAGGCGAACGGTCGTGGAAGAGCAGATCTCGATCGGCGTGAGCGGCGACGCGCCCGCGAAAATACCGGCGAGGCCGCTGGTGGGCTCGTGGGGGCTTGGTTTGGACGCCCGGCTCGTCGGTTCGCCGGAGCAGCTCCGGACGACGTCTGCGGCATTGCGCGTTGCCCGCGTTGCCACGAGCCAACGAGTCGAGGCAGCGTGACGAACCCGAGCCTCGTCGTCGTCGGTGCGGGCATGGCCGGGACGGCGGCGGCATTTGCGGCGACCGAGCGCGGCGCGTCCGTCACGGTGCTTCACGACCGCGCGGGCGCGACGGCGCTCACGTCCGGCGCGCTCGATCTCGAGCCCTGGGACGGACCGCTCTCTTTCCAGAAGGCGAGACACGAGCGCGACGCCGGCCGCGACGAGGAGCTCGGCGCGTTCCTCGCGGCGCTCGGCATTTACCGGCGCGGCGGCGCCGAGCCTCGGTCGACCTCCATGGTCGCGACGGCGAGCGGCGTCGTGCGCCCGGCGTTCGGCATCGACGGCGCGCTGCTCGATCTCTCGCCGCTCGCCGGCCGCCGCATCGCCGTCGCCGACGTCGAGCGCGACGATTGGGACGCTCCGCTCCTCGCGAAGACGCTCGGTGTCTCGGCTTGGGCCGAACGGACCGGAGCGTCTTTCGTACCGGTGCCGCTCGACGTGCTCCAGCGCGGCCACGAGCGGCGCATCGCGGCCTACGACTTCGCCGTTCTGCACGACGACCCGGCGCGAAGGAGCGCGCTCGCCGAAGCCGTCAAGGCGCGGCCCGGCGTCGCCGACGCGTGGCTCTTCGGACCCTGGCTCGGGCTCGAGCCCGACACGGTGGAGACGCTCCGCGCGCTCGCCGGTCTCCCGCTCGGTGAGACGACGTCGCCGCTCGGCGGCCCTGCGGGAGCACGCTTCGAGCGCGCGCGCGATCGACTCTGGGCGGCGCGCCGCGTCGACGTGAGGCGCGCGCGCGTCACCGCGATCGAAATGCGCGGTGCCCGCTTCGGCGTGCGGTTCGAGACGCCGGAAGGAACGAGCGAGCTCGAAGCCGCGTCGGTCGTGCTCGCGACGGGCGGCGTGGGCGCGGGCGGCGTTACCTTCACCTGGAGTCGGCCGGGCGTCGTGCGCGGCTTCGAATTCCCGCTGGACGCGCCCGTCACGCTCGCACTCGACGGTGAAGCGCTCGGTGGCGGCGGGTCACTTTATGGACCCAGCCTCGAAACACTGGGGCTCGGAGTGCTCGAGCGCGTCGGTGTCGCGTGCGATGACTTCGGCCGACCGGTGGGCATGAATTCCGCGGAATCCCGCCTTTTCGTCGCCGGCGACGCCGTCGCCGGGCGGCCGCGCACCATGCTCGAGGCGGCGCTCGCCGGCCTGGCTGCGGGAAACGTTGCCGTGCGAGGTTGACGGCGGTACGTCGAAGAGGCGAAAGGCTTCTTCGAACATGACCGACCGCGCTCTCGATTCGTTCAAGACCCGCACCGACCTCAACGTGGGTGGCGCCACCTACCGTTACTTCAGTCTGCCGAAGCTCGCGGCGGCGCTCGGCAAGGATCTCGCGAAGCTGCCGTTTTCGCTTCGCATCCTGCTCGAGAACCTACTGCGCAACGAGGACGGCAACGCGGTCTCGAAGAGCGACATCGAAGCCGTCGCCGGCTGGGATCCGAAAGCCGAGCCGGATCAGGAGATCGCGTTTTACCCCGCGCGCGTCGTGCTGCAGGACTTCACGGGCGTGCCCGCCGTCGTCGATTTCGCCGCGATGCGCGACGCGATGGCCACGATGGGCGGTGACCCGAAGAAGATCAATCCGCTCTTCCCCGCCGAGCTCGTGATCGATCACTCGGTGCAGGTCGACAACTACGGCACGGCCGACGCGCTCGTGCGCAACACCGAGAACGAGTACGAGCGCAACCGCGAGCGCTACGTGCTCCTCCGTTGGGCGCAGAAGGCCTTCGACAATTTCCGCGTGGTGCCGCCCTCGACGGGCATCGTGCACCAGGTGAACCTCGAGTACCTCGCGCGCGTGGTGTTCGATCAGGACGGCCTCGCGTACCCGGACACGCTGGTCGGCACCGACAGCCACACCACGATGGTGAACGGGCTCGGCGTGCTCGGCTGGGGCGTCGGCGGCATCGAAGCCGAGGCCGCGATGCTGGGCCAGCCGATCAACCTGCTCGTGCCGCAGGTCGTCGGCGTGCGCCTCTACGGCGCGCTGCCCGAGGGCACCACGGCGACCGACCTCGTGCTCACCATCACCCGCCTCTTGCGCGACCAGGGCGTGGTCTCGAAGTTCGTCGAGTTCTACGGCGACGGGCTGCTCGGGTTGCCGCTCGCCGATCGCGCGACCATCGGCAACATGAGCCCCGAGTTCGGCTCGACGTGCGCCATCTTCCCGATCGACGCCGAGACCATCGCGTACATGAAGCTCACGGGGCGGAGCCCCGAACGCGTGGCGCTGGTCGAAGCGTATGCCAAGGCTCAGGGCCTCTTTCGCGAGAAGGGCGCCCCCGATCCCGTCTTCAGTCAGAGCCTCGAGCTCGATCTCGGCACGGTCGTGCCGACCCTCGCCGGCCCCCGCCGCCCGCACGACAAGGTCGTGCTCACGCAAGTGCCGACCGCGTTCGCCAAGGCGCTGCCGGAGATGGCGGCCGCCGCGAAGTCGAAGAGCAAGGGCGCGGCTCCGGCGGCGACCGCCGACGATCTCGCGACCAGCGTGCCCGCGACGCTCGGCTCGGAGAGCTTCACCCTCAAGCACGGCAGCGTCGTCATCGCGGCCATCACGTCGTGCACGAACACGTCGAACCCCTACGTGCTCGTCGCCGCCGGCCTCGTCGCGAAGAACGCCGCGGCGCGCGGCCTCAAGTCCCAACCGTGGGTGAAGACGAGCCTCGCGCCGGGCTCGAAGGTCGTCACGGAATACCTCCGCACCTCGGGTCTCTTGAACGAGCTCGAGAAGCTCAAGTTCAATATCGTCGGCTATGGCTGCACGACGTGCATCGGCAACAGCGGCCCCTTGCCCGAAACCATCAGCAAGGCGATCGGCGACGGCAACCTCGTCGCGGTGAGCGTGCTCTCCGGCAACCGCAACTTCGAGGGGCGCATCTCGCCCGACGTGCGCGCGAATTTCCTCGCGTCCCCGCCGCTCGTCGTCGCGTACGCGCTCGCCGGCCGCATCGACATCGATTTCGCGAAGGAGCCGATCGGGCGCGGCAGCGACGGCAAGGACGTCTTCCTGAAGGACATCTGGCCGTCGCCGAGCGAGGTCGCGGCCATCGTGCAGAAGCACGTGACGGCCGAGGCGTACGCGAAGGAATACGCCGACGTCTTCCGCGGCGACGATCGCTGGCGCGCGTTGCCGGTGCCGGAAGGCGACCGCTTCGCGTGGGAGCCCGCGAGCACCTACGTGCGGCGCCCGACGTTCTTCGACGGCATCCAAAAGACGCCCGCGCCGCTCAAGGACCTCGCGGGCGCGCGCGTGCTCGCGATGCTCGGCGACTCGGTCACGACGGACCACATCTCACCCGCCGGCAACATCTCGAAGACGTCGCCCGCGGCGGCGTACCTCGGCGATCACGGCGTCAAACCGCACGATTTCAACCAGTACGGCGCGCGCCGCGGCAACCACGAAGTGATGATGCGCGGCACGTTCGCGAACGTGCGACTCAAGAACCTGTTGGTTCCGGGGGTGGAAGGCGGCGTCACGCGCTACTTGCCGACGGGCGAGCAGATGAGCATCTACGACGCGTCGATGCGCTACCAGGCGCAGAAGACGCCGCTCGTCGTGCTCGCCGGCAAAGAGTACGGCTCGGGCTCGTCGCGCGACTGGGCGGCGAAGGGCACCTTCATGCTCGGCGTGCACGCGGTGATCGCCGAATCGTACGAGCGCATCCACCGCAGCAATCTGATCGGCATGGGCGTGTTGCCGCTGCAGTTCTTGGCCGGGCAAACGCGCGAGACGCTCGGGCTCAGCGGTGAGGAGACGATCGCGATCGAAGGCATCGCGTCCGGCCTCGCGCCCCGCAAGAAGCTCACGGTGACGGCGACCGCCGCCGACGGCAAGGTCAAGCGCTTCGAGGCGCTCGCGCGCATCGATACGGCCGTGGAGCTCGACTACTACAAGCACGGCGGCATCCTGCAATACGTGCTCCGGCAGCTCTCCGCGTAGCGGGAAAGCGCTGGGTTCTCTGAGTTGCGTGTCGCTCAGAAGGTCGCGTCGAACTCGAGGTCTTGCCCGTCCGCGACGGTGAACGACTGGGTCGAAGGGCCCATGGCGGAAGGCTCCATCGCGTTGTTCGCGTAGAGCGCGTAGAAGAGCTGGTAGGTGCCGGCGGGCACCTGATGAATCGTGTAGCCGAAGGTTTGGCCGCAGACGTAGGACGCGTCGAGCAGATTCGGCGGCAAGACGCCGTATTGCGCGTCCTGGTCGCCGATCATGAGGTCGAGCTCGTAGCCGTCCGGAGAACCGGCGGGCAGCGTGCCGGTGCCGTGCACGGTCGCCGTGCCGGTCAGCGAAAACGGCGAGCCGTCGATCGTCGGCTCGGCGCACTTCGACTTGTCGTCACCGCCGCTGCACCCGGCGGCCCCGAGCGAACAGACTCCCAATCCGAGCGTCCAAAGACCCCTGCGCCACTGCATGCCAAGCCTCCACCCGCCAGCATACGCCGTTCAGGCCGCGTTGCTTCCCGCGTGAACCCGCCGCCGAACGCGCAATCGCACGGGCCCCTTCGGTCGCAGGGTGATGACCGGCGAGAGCTCGAGCTCGTCTCCGGACGGCTCGAAAGTCACGCTCTGGCTCAGGCGGGCGAGCACGAGCACGAGCTCGAGCAAGGCGAAGTGCTGCCCGATGCACACGCGCGGGCCGCCGCCGAACGGAAAGTACGCGAAGCGCGGCAGGTTCGCGCACTCGTCGCCGAGCCAGCGCTCCGGGCGGAAGCGAGCCGGCTCGCGAAACCAGCGCGCGTCGCGCTGCACGACCCATTGGCTCACGATCACCTGGGCGTTCGCCGGTACCTTCACGCCCGCGAGCTCGACGTCGGCGGTCGCGTGCCGCGCCATGCTCCAGACCGGCGGGTAGAGGCGTAGGCCCTCGCGCACGACGGCGCTCGTGAACGGCAGCCGCTCCATGTCGCTCTGCACGGGCGCGCGTCCCACGAGCACGCGGTCGACTTCGTCGAGCAGGCGCGCGTACGTCTCCGGGTGCGCGGCGAGCAGACGCAACGTGTACGTGAACGCGAGCGCGGTCGTCTCGTGGCCGGCGAGGAACAGCGTCATCGATTCGTCGAGGAGCTGCTGGTCCGTCATGCCCTGGCCCTCCTCGTCCGTGAGCGCGATGAGGTGGCTCAAGAGATCGCGGCCGGGCTCGGCGCGCTTCTTCTGCACGAGCTCGAGCAGGATCGCCGACAGATTGGCCCGCACGCGCTTGAGCCGCCCGTGCGTCGGGAGCGGCACCCAGCGCGGCAGGAGCGCGCGCCACGTTTGCCAGAGCAGCCGGTACTCGGTCGAGATCGCCGCGAGGGCGCGCTCCACTTCTTGGAAGCGCTCGAGCTTCGCGCCGAACAGCGTGCGCACGACGATGTCGAGCGTGAGGTGCATGCCGTCCGCGTGCACGTCGCGGAGCTCGCCGTCGGCGACGCGCGCGGCGAGCTCGTCCGTGCACGCGTTCATGCTGTCGGCGAACACGGCGAGCTCGCGCGGCTGGAAGGTCGAGGCCATCAGCTTGCGCTGTCGCTTCCACGTCTCGCCTTCCGCGTTCAAGAGTCCCTGGCCGAGGATCGCGCCGAGGTCCCGCGTGAAGAAGTCCTTGCGGAGCTCGGCGCCCTTGTGCTGGAGCATCGCCTCGACGGCGTCCGGATGATTGAGGAGCAGGTACGAGCCGCGGAGCTGCGAAAACTCGACCACGTCGCCGTAGCGTTCCGCCGCCTGACTGAACGCGAGCAGCGGATCCTTCGCGAAATGAAGCAGTCCGCCGACGCCCATGAGTTCGGGTGCTTTCACGTGCCGCCTCCCATCTCCCGTACGAGTAGATCCGCGAATGCCTGCGCCGGCGCCGAAAGAGCGCGGCCGCGCCGGTGGATGATGCCGACGGGGCGCGTGAGCCGCTCGTCGCCGAACGGAAGCGCGACGAGCGTGCCCGCGCGCACTTCGTTTCTCACCGTGTCTTCGGGCACGATCGAAACGCCGAGGCCGGCCTCGACCGAGCGCTTGATGGTCTCGATGTTGTCGAACTCGGTCGTGATGCGCACCGCGACGCCGTGCCGGCGCAGCGCTCGATCGATCGCGCGCCGCGTCGGCACCGAGCGATCGAACGCGACGAACGGCTCGTCCTTCAGGCTCGCGAGCGTCGCCGTGTGGCGCCGCGCAAGACGGTGCTCGGGGCTCACGACGAGCACGAGCTCCTCGCTCCGCAGCGCGATCACTTCGAGCTTCGGACGCCGCGTCGGAAACGCCACGATCCCGAGATCGATGTGCCCCGAGAGGCACGCCTCGACCACGCGATCCGTACGGCTGTATTCCACCTGGATCTGCACTTTCGGGTGCTCCCTCAGAAACTGCTTCACGTGCGGCGGCAGCGCGTGCAGGCCGACACTGTACACCGTCGCGACACGCACCGTGCCCGCCATCGCGCCGCCCGGATCGCGCAAATGATCCTCGAGCGCCCGGAGCCGCCCGAGGATGACCTTGCCTTCTTCGTAAAGGAGGCGCCCGGCCGCGGTCGGTTCGACGCCGTGCCCGCCGCCCCGCTCGACGAGCCGCCGCTCGAAGCGCCTTTCGAGCGCCCGCACCTGCTGGCTCACCGCCGATTGCGAGACGAAGTTCAGCTCCGCCGTCCGCGTGAAACTGCCGCTCTCGACGAGGTCACAGAAGGTTTTCAGCGCCTCGATCTGCATTAGCTAAACTTATCATCGACTGTAACCTTTTGCATTGGACTTATGGCGGCGCGGGCTATAGGAAGAGCGGCATGACGATGCGGCAGCTCCCCGTCCTCGGCGGGCACCCCCGCGAGCTCGGCGGGACTCTTCGAACGGACACCTGGTGGCTCGGTCCGACCATCACGGTGGCCGTGTTCTCGACCTTCATCGCGTACTCGACGTGGGTGCTCTTCCAGGGGCAGCACTATTACGCCGCGCCCTACCTGAGCCCGATGTACTCGCCGCTGCTCTTCATCAAGACGGGCGTCCCCGGCGCGGCGCCGCTCGAGCACGCCTGGTTCGGTCTGTGGCCGAAGTGGTGGCCGGACTTCCCGCTGTTCCCGGCGTCGCCCGCGCTCCTGATCCTGATCTTCCCGCTCTCGTTCCGCTTCACTTGTTACTACTACCGGAAGGCGTACTACCGCTCGTTCGCGGCTTCACCGCCCGGCTGCGCGGTGAGCCCCGGCCAGCGTCCGACCTACCACGGTGAGACGCGCCTGCTCCTCTTCCAGAACATCCACCGCTACGCGCTCTACTTCGCGCTCTTCTTCATCGTGATCCTCGCGTGGGACGCGATCCAGGCGTTTTCGCTCCACGGCAAATTCGGCGTCGGCGTCGGCAGTCTCGTCCTGACGCTCAACGTGGTGTTCATCGGCTGTTACACGTTCGGCTGTCACTCCTTTCGTCACCTCATCGGCGGCCGCACGGATTGCATGTCGTGCGGGCAAGCGACGATGAAATACCGCGCCTGGAAGGGCGCTTCCTGGTTCAACGGCCGTCACCAGCTCTTCGCGTGGCTGAGCCTCTGCTGGGTCGGCTTCACCGACCTCTACGTCCGCCTCGTCAGCATGGGCGTCATCAAAGACCTGAACACCTGGAGCTGAGCGCAAAGCGCGGGGCCGTCGAACCCTTCTGAACAGAAACTATCCAGATGCTAGACATCTCCGAACTGAAAACTGTCGAAACCGACGTCGTCGTCGTCGGTGCCGGTGGGGCGGGGCTCCGCGCCGCCATCGAGTCGAGCGCGCAGGGCATGAAGACCGTCGTGCTCTCGAAGAGCCTGCTCGGCAAGGCGCACACCGTGATGGCCGAGGGCGGCATGGCCGCGTCGATGGGCAACACGGACAAGCGCGACAATTGGAAGGTGCACTTTCGCGACACGATGCGCGGCGGCAAATTCCTCAACGTGTGGCGCATGGCGGAGCTCCACGCGAAGCAGGCGCCGGCCCGCGTGAAGGAGCTCGAAGAGTGGGGCGCCGTCTTCGATCGCACGAAGGAAGGGCTCATCAGCCAGCGTAACTTCGGCGGTCACCGCTACCCGCGCCTCGCGCACGTCGGGGATCGCACCGGGATCGAGCTCATTCGCACGCTGCAAGACCACGGCGTGCACCAGGGCATCGATTTTTTGATGGAGTGCACGGCGCTCCGCCTGTTGAAAGACGGCGAGCGCATCGCCGGCGTGCTCGCGTACTACCGCGAGACGGGGCGCTTCGTGCTCCTGAAGGCGCGCGCGGTCGTGCTCGCCACGGGCGGCGGCGGCAAGGCGTGGCGCGTCACGAGTAACTCGTGGGAATACACGGGCGACGGCGTGTACCTCGCGTACGAAGCGGGCGCGGAGCTGATGGACCTCGAGTTCACGCAGTTTCACCCGACCGGCATGGTGTGGCCGCTCAGCGTGCGCGGCATTCTCGTGACCGAGGGCGTGCGCGGCGACGGCGGCATCTTGCTGAACAAGGACGGCAAGCGCTTCATGTTCGACTACGTGCCGCCGCGGTTCGCGCCCGAAACCGCGGACAGCGTGGACGAAGCGACGCGCTGGCTGAACGGCGACAAGAACGCGCGCCGCCCGCCCGAGCTCCTCACCCGCGACGTGGTCGCCCGCTCCATTCGCGCCGAGGTCAAGGCGGGGCGCGGTTCACCGCACGGCGGCGCCTTCCTCGACATCGCGTCGCGGCGTCCGCCCGACTTCATCAAGCGGCGCCTGCCCGGCATGTATCACCAGTTCAAGGAGCTCGCCGAAGTCGACATCACGAAGGAGCCGATGGAGGTCGGCCCGACGCTCCACTATTTCATGGGCGGCATCCGCGTCGACGCCGACACGCAGATGACGCGCGTGCCGGGCCTCTTCGCCTGCGGCGAGTGCGGCGCGGGCATGCACGGCGCCAATCGCTTGGGCGGCAACTCGCTCTCGGATCTCATCGTCTTCGGGCGTCTCGCGGGCAAGTGCGCCGCCGAGTACGCGCGGAGTCTCGGCGCGAGCCCGCAGGCCGACGCCGAGCAGGTGACGCTCGCCATCCGCGGCGCGACCGACATCCTGAACCGCGAGAGCGGCGAAAATCCGTACCTTTTGCACGAAAAGCTGCAGGACGTGATGGAAGACGGCGTCGGCATCGTGCGCGAGGAAGAGGATCTGAAGAAGGGCATCGTCGGCATCGAGGAGCTCAACGAGCGCGCGAAGAACATGAAGGCGCACGGCACGAGCCAGTACAACCCCGGCTGGCACGAGGCGCTCAGCATGCGCTCCATGCTCGTCACGGCCGAAGCCGTGGCGCGCGCCGCGCTCATCCGGCAGGAGAGCCGCGGCGCTCACACGCGCGTCGATTACGAAGGCGAGCGCGACGAGTGGGTCAAGTACAACATCGTCTCGCGCAAGGGCGCCGACGGGCACATGGAAGTCGAGAAGGTGCTGCGTCCGCCGCCGGTGAAGTACCTCGAAGACATCGCGAACTCGAAGATCGAGGATCTCGAGGCCGGAAAGGTCGGCGCCGACGCGCCGAATGATTGAGCACCATCATGAGCACGACCCGAAAGTTCAAAATCTGGCGCGGGGACTCCGAAGGCGGCGATTTCAAGGATTACGACGTCGAGGTGGACCCGGGCATGGTCGTGCTCGACGTGCTCCACCGCGTGCAGTCGCGGCAGGCGAACGATCTCGCGATTCGCTGGAACTGCAAGGCCGGCAAATGCGGCTCCTGCAGCATGGAGATCAACGGCCGCCCGCGTCTGTCGTGCATGACGCGCATGAACTCGTTCGGTCCCGACGAGACCATCACGGTGCAGCCGCTGAAGACGTTCCCGGTGATCAAGGATCTCGTCACGGACGTTTCCTGGAACTACCGCCAGAACAAGCGCATCCGGCCGCTCAAGCCGAAGCCGCGCGGCGCCGACGGCGAGCACCGCATGTATCAGGAAGACGTCGATCGCGTGCAGGAGTTCCGCAAGTGCATCGAGTGCTACCTGTGCCAGGACACGTGTCACGTGTTGCGTGATCGCGACGGGCAGGATCGCTTCGTGGGGCCGCGCTTCATGATCCGCCTCGCGAGCCTCGAAATGCATCCACTCGACGACGACGACCGCATCCCCGAGATCCGCAAGGAGTTCGGCTCCGGCATGTGCAACATCACCAAGTGCTGCACCGAGGTGTGCCCCGAGCACATCAACATCACCGACAACGGCATCATTCCGCTGAAGGAGCGGGTCGTCGATCGCTACTTCGACCCCATCGTCTTCATGGGGCAGAAGCTCTTCGGCATCAGCAAACGGCGCTGATTCGCACGCTCGCGAGCCGCCCGAGCTCGGGTGTAGACTCGCCCTCGCATGAATTCGACGGCGAGGGCGGAGCTCTTCTTTTTGGCGCGGGCGCTCGTCGTGGGCACGGCGGTCGTGGCCGCGGCGGGGCTCGTGGGCCGCGCGATCGTCGACTCGTTTCGCATCCATCACCAAGAAAAGCGCATCACGGTGACGGGGTCGGCGACGCGCCGCATCCGCTCGGATTCGATCGTGTGGGAGGCGAGCGTGCGCTCGCAGGATCCTTCGATGACCGTCGCCTACAAGAAGCTCGCCTCCGACATGCCCGTGCTCGTCCAATTCGTCGAAGGGCACGGCGTGCCCGACGCCGAGATCGCGACCTCGTCCACGTCCGTCTCCGAAGTGCACCCGCGCGACCAGAACGGCGTCTTTCAAGAGCAGGTCACGGCGTCGTACATCGTCGAGCAGCACCTCACGGTCACGTCGAAGGACATCCCGAAGGTCGAAAAGGTATCGCGCGAGGTGACGGACCTACTCGACCGCGGCATCTACGTGCACTCGGAGGCGCCGCTCTACATCTACACGAACCTCGCGGCGCTGAAGATCCAGATGCTCGCCGACGCTTCGCGCGACGCGCGCCAGTGCGCCGACCAAATCGCGACGAACACCGGGGCGACGCTCGGCGGCTTGCTCGCCGCGAAGATGGGCGTCTTGCAGATCAACCCCGCCTTTTCGACCGAGGTTTCGGCCGAAGGCAACAACGACAAGACCACGCTCGACAAGGACGTGCTCGGCGTCGTCACCGCGTCCTTCGCGATCCGCTGAGCTCTACTTCCCGGCGCTCGGCGCCGCGGTCGGGCTCTCGGTCGCCTTGAGCACGAGCGAGTACGCCGTCGCGAGCGCTTTGTCCGGTCCGCCGCGAGGGTCGGCCGGCACGTCGCGCATCACGCCGTGATCGACGTCCTCGGTCGTCTTCGGCGCCTTGCTCGCGTCTTCGGCCGAGGGCGGCGTGATCACGGGCGGCGGCGTCTCCGTGAGCGCGCCCTCGACGGCCGGCAGGTGATTCTCGAGGTTTTGCTCGCGGACGATGCCGTAGTCGCCCGGCACGCCGCCGACGAGCACGTCCGGCGTGACGCCGCGCGCCTGAATCGCCTGCCCGCTCGGCGTGTAATACCGCAGGGTGGTGAGGCGGAGGCCGGCGCCGCCGGGCAGATCGACGATGGTCTGCACCGAACCCTTGCCGAAGGTGCGCGCGCCGACGAGCGTGGCCCGGTGGTTGTCGTGGAGCGCGCCCGCGACGAGCTCCGCGGCGCTCGCGCTGTACTCGTTGACGAGCACCGCGGCGGCTCCGCGCCGGAGCGCGCCCGCGGCGTCGGCGCGCACCTCGTCGACCACCTGACCGCGCCGGCGCGTGGTGTAGATGACGCCGCCGTCGAGGAGCTCGTCGGCGACGGCGCTCGCTTCGTTCACGAGACCGCCCGGATTGTTGCGTAGATCGAGCACGACGCCCGCGAGATCCCCGTGCGCCTCGGCGCGCAGCTTGCCGACGTGCGCGAGGAGCTCGGCGTGGGTGCCGCTCTGAAACGTCTTCACGCGCAGGTACGCGATGTTGCCGCGCATGAGCTTGCTCGCGATGCTCGTCACCGTGACGACGCGCCGGACGAGCGTGAAGTAGAGGAGGTGATCGACGCCTTCACGCCGGATCGTGATGAGCACGCGGCTGCCGGGGTCGCCGCGCATCGTGCGCACGAGCTCCGCGGGGCTGCGATCGCGCACCGCCTGGCCGTCGATCGCGATGATGCGATCGCCCGAGCGCACCCCCGCGAGCTCCGCGGGCGAGCCCTCGATGGGGCTGATCACGAGCACCGAATCCGTCGAAAAATCGACCTCGACGCCGATGCCGCCGAAGTGGCCCTCGGTGTCGCCCTGAAACACGCCGTAATCCTCCGGCGCCATGTAGGACGAATGCGGATCGAGCTCCGCGACCATGCCCTTGATCGCGCCCTCGACGAGCTTGGTCCGGTCTACCGGATCGACGTACTCGTTTTCGATCCAGACGAGGACCCGCGCGAGCTGATCCATCATCGCGTAGGGGCTCTGGCGTTCGGTGCGCGCCCGCGCGAGATCGGCCGTGAACGCGCCCCCCGCGAACGCCGCGAGCGTGAAGCCGAGCGTCGTCCACGTGCGCGACGCCGGAAATCGCGAACGGAGCCGCGAAAAATGGCCGGCGGGCCGTCGTGAGGCCGTCGTGGTCGGGGGATTTTCGCGCTCTTCGTTCATGACGGGCTTTCTCGTTACTCTGTTGATCTCTGCAAGGTCGGGGTGCTAACTAGGTAGGAAATCCGAGGGCTTTCGCCCACCCTTGCCCCAAGAGGTTTCAGTTGGCCGACAACGACTCGAACAAGTCAACCGGGAGCGACAAGCGGAAGCAA
>Ga0335083_10005259_pt1 | contig 16353 bp, 14 predicted proteins | sample Lox_Sample_42_FD_206716 | JGI IMG/M metagenome (GOLD analysis project Ga0335083, IMG submission 206716) | Soil microbial communities from Loxahatchee National Wildlife Refuge, Florida, United States - Lox_Sample_4.2 | ecosystem: Environmental > Terrestrial > Soil > Wetlands | place: USA... | reverse complement strand
CAGATGTCCGGCATCGTCCAGCATGCGGAATGGCGGAAGATTGTCCGCCGGAAGGCTGCGCGGTGATGCGGGTTGATCGTGGAAGGGTCCTTCGGCGGCGGGACAGTGCGCGCCGGTTACGATGCACAGGGCCGTTGACCAGAGCACGCCGGGAATCAATGTCCTGGACATCATCGGTTCTCCACGTGGCACAGGCCCTTGCGCGCCAACCATTCGGACAACAGGGCGGCGATTGCATCGCTGTTGAGTTCCAGCATCATGGCGTGACCGTTTCCGCGTATAGCGTGTTCTTCTAGCCGCAGATGCTCGACGTCAGCACCAGCCTGCGACAGGTAGTCCGCGGTGCCGTGATCGTCCTGAGTCTTCCATGAGGCTTCCGACGTGACGATAGCGATCGGAAAGCCCTGCAAGCGCGGCAAGGTGCGCGCCGGCTCCTTCTGCACCCAACAGGCAACTGTTCCGGCACGCACCGGCGAGCGCAACTGCAGAGCCAGGTCCCCGGGTGTCAGCGCAGGCGGATCGTAGGTCAACGCCGAAGCAGTCAAACCCCAGGAGAGACGGCCGGATGCGGTGTTGGAGAAAGGTGGCCCGGCGGGCTCGACAGCGATGATGGATTTGACGAGACCGGGGCGTTCATCGGCGGCGAGCCAGCCCGTCGGTCCGCCAGCTGAATGCGTCAGCAGGATCGAAGGTCCGATGGCATCGAGGAGGGCAGCCGCGGCCTGACGTGTGTCGCGATGCGCTTGCCCCAGATCGGCCTGGGACGGGCCAGTCTCGCAATAGAACTGATCGAAGCAGGCATCTCCGAGAGTTCCGCGACCGGGCCATTGAGTGTGCAGCCGCGCCTGTGGGTAACGTTCCGGGAATTCGCGCGGGCGGGTGAATCTCTCTTCGAGCAAGGCGGCGCTCAGCGGGGCCGCCATCTCACCCAGAATGTCCGGGTGGAACGGCGCGCGCCCGAGACCCGGGCGGTCCACTACGTAGACGGCGTGACCCCTGCGCACGAACCAGTGAGCCCAGCCTTCCCGGCCATCCGGCGTGCCCAGAAAATCCAGGCCCTGCCCGCCGCCTCCGTGCACCATGACGAGCGGCCACGGTTGGCGCAGATCCTGGGGAATCCAGTACTCCACGTACATCTGGCCGCGGATCACCGGTCCGGTGGCCAGAACCCGCTGCTCGCCGCCGCACCAGAAGAATCCCTGCGCCGCCAGGGTCAGTGGGCCGGCACTCGCGGCATGCAGTTGCGCAGGTCCGACCGGCCTTGCGGGTCTGACAGGTCTCGAGGGTCCGGTCACGCGTTTGATTCCGGTTTGTTGCCGAGCAAGGGCGGCGATTCCAGCGATCGGGTGAACTGCAGCCGTTCGAGAAGGAACTGCGCATCCGTGGACATACGGCGCAGCGCAGCCAGGGATTCCTCCAGCCGCGCACTGCCGCCGTTGGCGTGATAGATGAGTTGCTTGTTCGCCGTGGCCTGCGGTGAGACGCGGTTAAGGAACAGTTCACGGCGTGCGGCCGAGTAGCGATCGAGCACCTCCGGGTCAGCCCTGTCGAGAACGACGGCTGCCAACGCGGGGTAGAGCGCGAAACTGTCGAACAGGCCGGAGGTCAGTCCCAGCCCTCCGGTTGGGTTGGTCACGTGCGCCGCATCTCCCGCGAGCACGACCCGTCCCACGCGATAACGTGGAGCCGAACGCTGATGCATGCGATAGGGCGAAGCGCGGTCGACTCTGTATGTACCGTTGCCTGGCAGAATCCCGGCAAACATCCCCGGCAACCGCTCGCGAAAGGTTTCCTCCGGAAGCCCTGCATCCTCCATGTAGGTGCAGCGCCAGAGTCCCTCATTGTTGAGCAGTGCGATGATCGCACCGTAGTGTTCGTCGATCACGAACGTCGAGCGCGCGTAGCCATGCCGTTCGAAGTCGTAGTAGATGTTCGTAGCGACGAACCGTTCGGGCCACGTCATCCCATCGAAAGACAGGCCGATCTGTTGGCGGACCGTACTGCCGGCCCCATCGGCACCGACTACCCAGCGCGCGCGCAGCTCTTGCGATCCGGTTGGCGACTGCACCGTGAGGGTAACGCCATCCTCGTTCTGTTGTAGTCGCTGCAGGCGCGTACCGAACCGCACCGTCGCGTTCGACAAGCGGGTGAGATGGCGCATGGCGATCCCGGCCAGCAGGTGCTGACCCAAATGCAGGTTATAAGGGTGCGGCGTGTGCTCTTTGAGCACATCGATGGAATAGGAGATCCACTCACCCGTGTGGTGCACGCGGTAGGTGTAGTCCTGCTTGCGGAAGCCGGTCGCCTCGGCCTCCGCGAGGATTCCCAGGCGCGCCAGACCACTCAGCACCGACCAGAAATACACCGCGGCGCGTGGCGAGTCCATGATCTGCGGCTCGGCCTCGATGACCGTCACGCGTGCGCCGGCCTGCGCGAGACCCAGTGCGTTGATGAAGCCGACGGGTCCCCCGCCGACGATGATCACATCTTCCATCGAATCGATTCCCGTGGTGCGAGTCTAAGCGATATGCTCAGCGCTGTGCGTCGGCGGGTGCCATCCACATGAAGATTCCTTCTGAACTGCCCACATCGGGTCGGAACCGGTACGTACTGCTGGATGGCGGAACCGGCCGGGAGCTTCTGAAAATGGGCGCTCCCTTCCGCCAGCCCGAGTGGTCGGCACTGGCCCTGATGGAGGCGCCGGAATTCGTCTCGCGGGTGCACCGCAAATACATCGCCGCCGGTGCCGACGTCATTACCACCAACAGCTACGCCGTCGTGCCGTTCCACATCGGCCCCGAACGATTCGCGTCCGGGGGCGCGGCGCTTGCTCAGCTGGCGGGACAGCTGGCCCGTTCCGCTGCAGACTCCGCGGGTCGTCGTGTGTGGGTTGCGGGCTCTCTCCCACCTGTCTGTGGTTCGTACCGACCCGACCTGTTCGATGCGGTGGTGGCAAGGCCTGTCCTGGAGACTCTGCGAGGTGCGCTCGAGCCGTACGTCAATGTCTGGCTCTCCGAGACAGTCAGCTCGCGCGCCGAGATGGAATTGATGCACGAAATTCTGTCCGTCTCCGACAAACCCTGGTGGGTGTCCTACACATTGAATGACGATACGGCGACGGACGAGCCGTGCTTGCGCTCGGGCGAGGCCGTGGGTGCGGCGGTGGTCCATGCCGCCCGACTCGGCGCATCCGCTGTGCTATTCAATTGTTGTCAGCCCGAGGTCATCGGAGATGCTCTGACTGCGGCACGGCAATCGCTGGCTGCCGAGCCAGGACCTGATGGCTCTCCAGAGGGCCTGACCCGATCGGTGCTGCTGGGAGCCTATGCCAACGCCTTCGGACCACAGTCACATACCGCCGAAGCCAATGCAGGCCTGAGCGACATCCGCAGGGATCTGGGACCCGCGGAGTACCTGGCCTGGACCCGGCGGTGGCTGGCGAGCGGTGCCGGCATTCTGGGTGGCTGCTGTGGCGTGGGACCTGAGCACATCGAGATGATGCGCGAGTATCTGTAACCGCCCACCGGTCTGCGGCGCGTGGCCGGCTATCGCTTGCCTGACCGCCGCGAAAAGGCCGAAAGGGGTGCGGCAGCGCTGAATCGCGTAAGCTTCTGGACACTTCGATGCCGCCGCAGGTTCCAACGCCATGAACGCAGACTCGAGCCCAGCACCACACCGGGTAGCTTCCGACAGCTTTGCAGGGCGGGGCGCGCTCGTCGTGGGCGGTACGACCGGTATAGGTCGCGCGACCGTTCTGGCTCTCGCGGCGCGCGGTGCCCGTGTTTGCTTCGCCGGGCTTGGAGCCGACGAAGGACGCGAGGTGGTTACGGAGGCGCGCAAACAGGGTGCCCGGGACATCGAGTTCCTCGAGATCGATGTCCGCCACGAGACCGAAATGCGCAAGCTGTTCGAGCAGGCCATCGCCCAGCTGGGCCGGATTGACATCGCGATCAACAATGCCGGCACCGAGACGCGCCTGGTTCCAGTACAGGAGACCACTGAAGAAGAGTTCTACCGCGTAATCGACATCAACCTGAAGGGTGTCTGGCTGGGGTTGAAATACGAGATCCCGCACATGCTCGCGAATGGCGGGGGCGCCATCGTGAATACGTCCTCGACGGCCGGTGTCACCGGGATCGCCAACATCGCGCTCTACACGGCAACCAAGCACGCGATCGTCGGACTCACCCGGGCCGTGGCGCTCGAGGTCGCCAAATCAAGGATTCGCGTCAACGCCATCGCGCCGGGCCCGGTACAAACGGGCCTGTTGTCACGCATGGTCGCCGGCAAGGTGCCGATCGATGCCATCGCGGCTCAGGTACCCATGGGCAGGATTTCCGCGCCGGAAGAGATTGCCGAAGCCATCCTCTGGCTGGCATCGGATGCCGCCTCCTACGTGACCGGACACACCCTGCTCGCAGACGGCGGTCTGACTGCGCAGTAGACTGTCTGCGCCTGCGCGAGCCGGATAAGCGGTTTCGGCATGTAGACTGGAACAAACTCTGGAGGAGGGCAAACCCGGCAGCACCCGGCCAGGCAGTGCCGTCAGTCAGCGGTGGTTTCGGAGGAGCGGCGCAACAGGTCGAGCGTCGCCTCGCGGCAGGCTGCGGTGCGCTCGTACCACATCTGATGCGTTGCGCCTTCCAGGATGATGCGGTGGCTGTGAGGTAGCAGTCGCGCCAGTTCTTCGTCGATCAGGTTCAGGAAGGGATACGACTTCGCACCCGACAGCAGCAGTGTGGGGGTCTGGATCTGTCGGATCGTGTCCGGCGCGATCTGCGGAAACAGCGTGCCGCGGCTCAGGATCACATCCCACTCCCGGGCATTGCGCAGAATCTCGGCCTTCGATTGCGCGCTGAAGCGGTCCCACGCCTGCGGATCCTTGCGAACGTACCCGAGAAACAACCGGATACCTCCCTCGCGATCTCCGGTCCTGAAAGCCCTTCGCAGGGGAGGAACGAGATGCTCCTCGATGTCCGCCAGCATGGCGGCTCCCAGGCTCGCCTGCTCGCCGGTGATATGGCCCAGCAGCGGAATGGCCGGCGGTTCGGCCAGAACGAGGCTGCGCAGCAGATCGGGATGATGACTGGCGAAGAACAGCCCCGTCAGCGCACCATAGGAATGGCCCACGACATGAACCCGCCCCAGACCGAGTTCGCGCACGAAACGCGCCAGATCACCGGCATCGGCCACCGCGGAATAGCCTCGCCGGGGTGCGTTGTGATTCGGGAAGTCGTAGCGACGGCTGTAGGCAATGGCCCGGTAGTGATTCGCGAAGAAGGTCAGCTCGTCCTGCCAGTAGGTGTAATCGCTCAGGGAGCCGTGTATGAAGATGACCGGCTCACCGCTGCCTCTCTCGACGTAATGAAGATGGATCCGGTTGCCGATGTCCACTTCCCTGGACGCCTCGGCCGCCGCCCGTGCCGGATGATCCCAGCCAGGCAGGAGACAGCCCGCGAGGGCAAGACCCACTGCGGTGCGACGCGAGATGCTGTGGCATGGTTCAGCCAATGGAATGCGGGTTTCCCGACGCCGGTGGAACGGAGTACGTCAAGTGTGCCGCCGCGCATGGGCCCATCGCAAGCTGAGACTCGCTGGTGGCCGCAGCGTCCGGTTGCTTATCATTCGTGATGATTCAACTCCAACGAGCAGGTCCTCGCATGCGTTACTCCATCGGATTGCTTCTCGCGTTACTGCTGTCTTCGATTGCCGGTGCGGGTGCATCGCAGGGCAGTACTGATCAGGCTGCGATCAGGCAGGCGCGACTGGAGCAGAATGCCGCCATCGCACGGCATGATGTGAACGCGATCGTTACGTACTGGACCGATGACGTGACTATCTGCAGGGGCCTGGGATTCCAGCTCGCGGGCAAGGAGGCGTATCGCAAGCTGTTCGAGCAGGATGATCCCGTATCGAAGGAAGTGGTCATATATGAGCGCATCCCGCGTGCGATCGAGGCCAGTTCGACCTGGCCGCTGGCCTTCGAGTCGGGGATCTGGAAGGGGCACCTCGGTAGCATCAGCGGCGCGACCCTCATTCGGGGACGCTATTCCGCGCAGTGGGTCAAGCGAGCCGGGCGATGGCTGATCCGCTCGGAGGTGTTCGTGGCACTGTCGGGCTCTGGATCCGGGCTGCAGATGAAGTCGGCGCCGTAGCGTCACCGGGTCAAGGCAGGCTGCAGCGAAGGGAAATGCGATAGAGGGAACTGAAGTGAAGCGGAAATGGATCATTCCACTGACGATTGGCGTGGCCGTGCTGGTGGGTGTCTTGCTGATGCGGGGCTGGCCCCAGCCTGGCGCCACGTCTGCACCCCCTGTCTCCAAGGCCCTGCCCATTCTTGACCAACCGTCCGGAGCGGCCGTGGCACTTCCGGCCGTGTCCGGTTCATCCGCGCCGGAGTCGGACTCCGAGCGCCGAAGGCGTTTTCGAGATCGGATCGGGGCATCGAGGGACTATTTCGAGCTGATCAGGCACTGGCTGCCGGCTGCCCGGGCGGGCGATCCGGAGGCGGAATACTCTCTCTTCAAGGCTCTGGCTTACTGTCAGACCTCCTATCGGGCCTTCTTCACGCGCAGGGGTGAATCGCTCACGCTCTCGGAGGGCTTGCAGTACGCGACGCGACGGCATCTATCCCTGGATATTGCGCAGGAAGTCTATGACCGTTGCCATGCGCTGACGCCCGATGCCATGGCGGAGTTCGGCAATCCTGCACAATGGCTCGACCAGTCCGCCGCAGCGGGCCAGCCCGTCGCCCAGGCGCAAATCGCCACGCAAGCGCTCTTACAGAAGTTCCTGGCCCGATCCGCCGCCGAATCGGGCGGCTCCAATCCCAATGAGGTCGATGCGAGGTTGCAGAACACGGATGTGTCCAATCTGTTGAATGGGGCCCTGCGCAGTCTCGATCCCGACGCGCTGTTCATCATCGGTGAGTATTACGGAATCATCGCACCCGGCGATGCCGATGCGGATATCAACGGTCCCGCGTGGATTCTGGTTGCGTGCCAGCGTGGCGCGGACTGTTCTTCGACCAGCGAATGGGTCAAGTCGGCCTGCGTATACGACCCTCAATGCATGTCTTTTGTCGGATACGCGGACAGACTGCGTAACATGACAGGTGACGATGCCTGGCCCGCCGTGCAGCTGCGGGCACTGGAACTCAACGAAATGCTGGATGCGGGTCGCTGGGATGAGCTCGGAATCGGGCAGCCCAGCGCGGAGCGGCCCTGAGTGCGTCCTGGCGCCGGGGGTATGACTTTGATGTGAAAGGTGAAATCCATGTAGCATCAGCGGGATATCGAATGGGGGAAGTACGCCGGCCATGGTCAAATTCACCGTCAATGGCGCCAGTCTGAGCGTTGAAGCGGATTCGGACACTCCGCTGCTGTGGGTCCTGCGTGACCATCTGGGTCTGACCGGCACCAAGTACGGTTGCGGGATGGGACTTTGCGGAGCCTGCACCGTGCATGTCGACGGCTCTCCAGTGCGCTCATGTCTGCTGCCGTTGCAGGCGCTCGAGGGCAAGACAGTCACGACGGTGGAGGGTCTTTCGAAGGATCGCAGTCACGCGGTGCAGCGCGCCTGGATCGAACTGGATGTGCCCCAGTGTGGCTACTGCCAGTCGGGGCAGATCATGTCCGCTGTCGCTTTGCTCCAGTCGAACCCCGCGCCGAGCGATGCGGATGTGGACGCGGCGCTGGCTGGCAACGTGTGTCGTTGCGGCACGTACGTGCGCATACGCAGGGCGGTTCACCGGGCCGCTGAGTTGCTCAAAGAGGCCGCACGGTCATGAGCGCTCGCCCGCGCGACATCCGGAAGTCGGACGAGGTCTCGCGCCGCGAGTTTCTTCAGAGGACCGCATACCTGGGTGGCGGCCTCGTGCTCGCGGTGGCTCTGCCGGCGCTCGGAAGCGGTGCGCGTGCGGCTGCGCGCGCCGAGTCGCAATTGAATGCCTGGTTGCGGATCGGCAGCGATGATTCCATCACCATCCTGGTGGACCGCTCTGAAATGGGGCAGGGCGTGTATACCGCTCTGCCGACACTGATCGCCGAAGAACTCGAGATCGATCCGTCGGGTATCCGGATTGTGTCCGCGCCGGTGGGCGATGCATATGTGAACGCGCTCAATGGCGGGCAAGTCACCGGTACCAGCAATAGCGTGCCGGATGCCTGGGAGAAGTTGCGCAAGGCTGGCGCACAGGCGCGCTCAATGTTGATAGCCGCGGCGGCCAAGCGGTGGCAGGTCGCTCCGGCGAGCTGCGGCGCGAGTAATGGACACATTCTGGGGCCGCAGGGCAAGACGGCGAGCTACGGTCAGTTGGCGGAGGCGGCGGCGAAGCTGCCGGTTCCCAAGGACGTGGTGCTCAAGAGTCCCGCGGACTGGCGGCTGATCGGCAAGCCTCTGCCGCGTCTGGACACTCCCTCGAAAGTGGATGGCAGTGCCGAGTTTGGCCTGGACGTGAAGTTGCCGGGCATGCTGCATGCCGCCATTGCACTGTCTCCCGAGTTGGGCGGACAGGTGGGATCGGTGGATTCAGAGACGGCGATGGCTCTGCCGGGAGTGCGCCGCGTATTGCCTGCGGCGACCAGCGTCACCGTCGTGGCAGATCATTTCTGGCAGGCGAAGAAAGCTCGCGATGCCCTGCGCATCGTCTGGAAGCCAGGCCCCAACTCGGGTCTGGACACGACTTCAGTCTGGGCCCGATTGAACGAAGCCGCTGCGAAGCCTGGCCTCTCGGCACTCAAGAGCGACAACGTGGCGGACGCCCTCAAGGGAGGTCACGCGGCCGAGGCCCTGAAGTCAGCTGCGAAGAGGCTCTCCGCTGTCTACGAACTGCCTCTGCTGGCGCATGCGACCATGGAGCCGATGAACTGCACGGCGGATGTCAAAGCCGACCGCTGCGATCTGTACGTCGGAACCCAGGTCCAGCAGATGGCCCAGGCGGCAGCGGCCGATGCAGCGGGGCTGAAGCCGGAGCAGGTTAACGTACATACGACACTGCTGGGCGGGGGCTTTGGCAGACGCCTGGAAGTGGACTTCGTGCCGGCGGCTGCGGCGGCATCGAAGGCAGTTGGTGCGCCCGTCAAGCTGATCTGGACGCGCGAAGATGACATGACGCATGACTACTATCGGCCGCCGGCGCGCGAGGCTGTCAGTGCAGGCATCGACGAGCACGGAAAGCTGGCCGCCTGGGCGTTGCACGTCGTCAGTCCTTCCATCACTTCGCGATTCGATCCGACCAACAAGGACCCGTTCGACTCCGTCATCGAGTATGTGCAGAACTTTCCCTACGCCGTGCCGAATTTCGATCTGCGTTACACCCGCCAGGAAATCGGTATCGACGTGGGATACCTGCGTTCGGTGAGCCACTCACCCAACTGCTTCGCGATCGAAAGTTCCATTGACGAGATCGCGGCCCTGTCGTCGAAGGATCCGCTGGAATTGCGTCGCGAGCTGCTGGCCGGCAAGGACCGGCATCTGCAGGTCCTCAGCGTGATCGCGCAGCGCGCGGGCTGGGGGCATGCACCCCAGGGGCATCACCAGGGAATCGCCTTCATGGAGGGGTACAACTCCCGCATCGCGCAGGTGGCCGAGGTGTCCATCGAGCGCGGTGCACTGCGGATTCACAAAATGACCTGTGTCATCGATTGCGGACAGACCGTGAATCCCCGCATCGTGGAGTCGCAGCTGGAGAGCGGCATCGTCTATGGACTCACGGCGGCCCTCTGGGGGGAAATTACCCTGCGCGGTGGCCGGGTCCAGCAGCGCAACTTCAATGACTATCGCATGCTGCGGCTGAACGAACTGCCGGTGCTCGACGTTCACATCATCCCGAGCTCCGAGAAGCCGGGTGGCATCGGTGAAACCGGCGTTCCGCCGGTCGCGCCGGCGGTCTGCAACGCCATTTTCGCGGCCACCGGCAAACGCATCCGATCACTGCCGATCGCCGCCCACAAGCTGGCTTGAGCCGGCTCGTCGGTTGCGAGGGCGCGTTCAGCGTGCCAGCCGCATCGCCGGGCGGAGGCTTCAGTCCCTCCCCGGAGCCGTCAGTGACGGAATAGGGGTGCGCACGCCGCCGCGATTTCTCTCACGTGGCGGTGATCGGTGCCACAGCATCCGCCCATGACATTGAGCTGCTTGAGCTGTCCGCGACGCAAGGCGGCGTACTCCTGCCCGAGTTCGGCCGGACTGCCGGCATCCAGTTCGGGTGCTTCGTTCAGCTGTGCGTGACTCATTCTGGAGGCATTGGCCCGCAGCCCCCGGACGCGCCCGGTCCACGACGCTTCCCGGGGAATCACGCCTTCGAAGTGACTGGGATGAGCGCAGTTGATCATGTAGTACGCCGGGTATCCGGAGGTGGCTTCGTCTACCTCGTCGATGGCATCTCCCAGAGCCTGTCCTGTGGGAAGACGCCCGTCGGTCTCGACTGTGAATGAGAGAACCACTGGCACCCTGGCCCATTTCGCGGCACGCGCGATTCCCACTGCTTCATGCGTGTAGTTCATCGTGATGGCCGACACCAGATCCACCCCCGCCTTGGCGAGTGTGCCGATCTGGGCGCGGTGGTAGTCCTCGGCTGCAACCGCCGACATGGCATTGTCGGGAATGTATCCGTCGCCCCGCGGCCCGATGCAACCGCTGATGACGATGGGCAACCCAGGCGTCTCGTAGTCCTTGCGGATCTCCTCGAGCAGGCGCACGGACTGCTTGTTCGCCTGCGCCAGATCGACCGCGGAGTAGCCCAGCTTGTCTCCCCAGTCGGAGCTGGCTCGCCAGGTTGGCGTCTCCAGAATCAGTCCGGAGCCGAAGTCGCGCGCCAGGATGCCGTAAGCCTGGAAGTACTTGCGCAGCGCCTGCTCGCCCTGCGGGGTCTTGAAGAGGTGGAAGGCGGCGAAGTAGGGCAGTTCCTGCCCATCCAGAAAGATGAGCGTGGTCTCGATGCCGCCGTCGGTCATGAAGAAATCGCCGCTCAGCTGCGGCAGCGCATCCCGGTATCTGGCCATGCGTCACCCTCGCACGAGTACTGGTGAGAGGTTGACCGCGCACGGGCATCCGGGTTCCGCGTTTCGCAGTCGAGACAACAGCCAACTCGTGTCACCCTGCGGGTGAGATCGGGGAAACCCCTGGTAGAGTGACGCGGGCTCTGGCGGTTGGCGGCCAGCTCGAACAGTTAACGCGAGGGCCAGAACTTCCGGCTCGCCAGTTCCGCGCCCTGCGCGAGCGCGGCGAGCTTGGCCCAGACAACATCGGGATCCACGCCGCTGGTTCCGACGTGGATGCTGAAGCCGCAGTCGGTTCCGGCCATGACGTTCTCGCGTCCCACGAGGTTGGCGTAACGACCGATCCGCTGGGCCACGAGTTCCGGGTGCTCGATGTAGTTCGACTGCACTTCGATCACGCCGGGGATGAGCACTTTGCCCTCCGGCAGGCGGATGTCCTCGAAGAGTGACCACTCGTGGGCATGGCGCGGGTTGGCGGCCTCGAACTGCACGGCATGGGGCTTGGCCTTCCAGATCAGGTCCAGGATGTCCTGCAGCGGCACATCGCAGTGATGGGGTCCCGGATAGTTGCCCCAGCACAGATGCATGCGCACTTTCTCGGCCGGAATGTTGACCAGGGCGCGATTGAGGACCTCGATGTGCAGTTCCATGCGTGCCCGGAATTGCGCCAGAGTCAGGTCCTTGTACTGCGAGTGCCGTCCCATGGCGAGATCGGGGCAGTCGATCTGCAGCATCACGCCCGCATTCACGATCGCCTCGTACTCGTGCCTCAGGCCCTCCGCCAGGGCGAACAGGTAGCTCTCGTGGTCGGGGTAGTACTCGTTGCGGAAGAAATATCCGGTCACGCCAGGGGAGGCGGCGCTCATGAAGGTACCGGTCGCCGCGTGTCGGCCCGCTGCCGACTTCAGCATGGCGAGATCGCCTGTCGGTCCCGCCACGTCCTTCGGAGTGATCGGCGCGTTGCAGGCCGGGGTCTTGCGGTGCTTGCGGCCCGGGTCGGCCAGCACGCGCCCCTTGGTGCGCGGGAAGTCTTCGATGTCCTGGAAGACGAAGCTGTTTCCGCTGCCGCCGAACCCGTTCAGGCGGTCCTTGATGTAGGTGGCGTAGCTGGGTTTGGGCCACTCCCCGTCATTGACGATATCCACGCCAGCCCTGACCTGGTGGGCCACCGCCTGGTCCACGGCCTTCCCGATGCGCTCGGCCAGCGCCGCCTGGTCGATGGGAATGCCATCCTCGCGGGCGAACATGATTTCGATCAGATCGTCGGGGCGCGGCAGGCTGCCGACGTGCGTGGTGAGGAAGCGATTGGCGGCTGGCATGCGGGCGTGGGCGTTTTCGGTATCCGAAATGGAGTGGCGGAATGCGCCGTTTATTTGACGGCATCTCCGATCGGCGTTCAATATGATCTCTGTATATCGACAAGTTTTTCGCTATGCGAAAGACTTTGCAAATGGAATGAAGGGGGGTCTCACATGTCCAATCCGACGCGCCGCGTCCTCGGTTCCCTGGCGAGCCTGATGGCAGCCGGCCTGTACGCCGAATCCGTGCAGGCACAAAGCGAGCCGACCACTCTGGAAGAAGTCGTCATCACCGCGCGTAAACGCGACGAGACCTTCCAGGACGTGCCGATCACGGTGGATGTCTTCACGGCACAGAAGATCCAGTCGGCCGGAATCGAGAGCCCGCGCGATTTCGTCGCGCTGGTGCCGAACATGACGCTGGTCGAAGTACAGAACGTCGGCAACTCGTTCATCACGGTGCGCGGCATCTCCCAGGCACGCAACAGCGAGCCCTCGGTGGCCGTGCTCGTGGATGGGGTGCTGGAGACCAATCCCTACCAGTTCGATCAGGAACTGACCGACATCCAGCAGATCGAGGTCCTCAAGGGACCGCAGGGCGCCTTGTACGGACGCAACGCCATCGGTGGCGCCATCATCATCCATACGGCCGACCCTGCCGATCACTTCGAGGGCAACGCCAGGCTGGGTGTGGGCAACGGCACTTCGGAGAAGGCCCAGTTCGCGCTGAGCGGCCCGATCGATTCGGCCGGCACGCTGCGTTACCGCGCCTCGTTCAATTACTACAACACCGACGGCTACCTGACGAACACCTTTCTGGACAAGAAGGCCGATCCGTACACGGACTGGTCAGGCCGGTTGCGCCTGCTCTGGAGGCCGAGTGATGTCTTCAGTGCGGACCTGCGCGTGTTCCGTGACCGTGTCCAGACGACCGCCTACTACTACATCATTCCGCGTGACGATGAGGCGAACGTCTTCAGCAGCTTCACGACGCCGCCGAACGCCAACGACATCAGTAGTCCCATCCAGACCAATAACCTGGGAAGCGACAACCGCGATGTCACGGATACCGCGCTGAAACTCGACTACAACGCAGGCTTCGGTACCTTGACCTCGGTGACGGACTGGAACCATACGAAGGAAATCGATACGGGCGATGCCTACGACTTCCGCCCCATCGGCACGTCCATCGCCAACAATTATTTCTTCGCCACCATCCCGGCCGCGCTGGGGGGTCCCTTCGATGAGAGCCAGAGCCAGTTCATCGACGTCACGACCGAGAGCCAGGAGCTGCGCTTCACGTCGAACAAGGTGAACGGCTTCTCGTGGATCGCCGGCGCGTACTTCGTGCACACGGAGCGCTTCATTTCGACCGGCAACCTGGTGGACCGTGGCGATGGCATTCCAGCCGTTTACGAGACCCCGCTCATCGATCCGACCAATCCGTTCGCCACCAATACGAACGTGACGTTCCTGGCGGACTCGCAGAACAACAATGCCTGGGCCGTCTTCGGCGATGCGACCTACGAGATCACCAGCCAGTTCGAGCTCGATGCGGCCATACGCTACGACGAGGACTCGCGCCGGAACACGACGGACACACCGGCTCACTTCCTCCCGGATCCCACGGCCTTCACGGGCGAGGTGCGCAAGCACACCTGGTCATCCGCGCAGCCCAAGGGAACGCTGCGCTACAAGCCCACGGACAACCTGACCTTCTATGGAGGCTGGAGCCGTGGATTCCGCAGCGGCGGCTTCAACCAGACGGGCGTGGGCGCGGTGGCGCAGTCCGAGGGCAAATTCGGCGTTCATGACCTGTTCGAAGCCGAAGTGGCCGATACGTATGAGGTGGGCGCCAAGGGCCAGTTCCTCAACAAGCGGCTGAACGCTGACATCGCCGTCTACCACACGAAATCCACCAACGGATACTTCTTCTTCTACGACTCGCTCACCTCGACGCAGAACCTGGGCAATCTGGATGCCACCTACAAGGGCGTCGAGCTCGAGCTGACGGCACGGGCCACCGAGCATCTCGACGTCTATGCGAACTTCGGCTATACGGACGGCAAGATCACCGGTATGGAAGACCCGACCGTGATAGGCAACAAGCCGCCGCTGCTGACCAAGGACACCATCGGCGCCGGATTCCAGTACCGCCAGCCCGTGGCGGACGGCATCTACGGCACGCTGCGGCTGGATTACCATCAGATCGGCCGCACGTGGTGGGATCCGTACAACGTGACTTCGCGCGACCCGGTGAACCTGGCCGACCTGCGCGCGGGTGTCGAATCGGATCGCTGGTCGGTGACCGCCTGGTCGAAGAATCTGACCAACAAGCAGTACAACGCGGAGTTCTCTCCGGGTGGATTCCTGTGGCGCGCTCTGCCGCGGCGCTACGGCGTCGACGTGAGTTTCAAGTTCTGATCCGGAAGGCAAGGCATCATGCAACACTCGCAAAGGCTTCCCAAACGTCTGCACCACAACGCTTATGTCTCGCGGGATCTGGAGAAGACCCGCAAGTTCTACGAAGAAGTGGTTGGGATGCCGCTGGTGGCCACCTGGTGCGAGTCGGACGAACTGTTCGGCAAGGTGCGTACCTACTGCCATACGTTCTTCGAGATGGCGGATGGCGGTGCGCTGGCGTTCTTCCAGTTCGCGGATCCCAGCGACCAGGAGGAGTTCGGTCCGAAGATGCCGATGTCACCGTTTCATCACATCGCGCTCGCGGTGGATGCGCAGACGCAGGCCGCCCTCGAGAAGCGCATTGCGGACGCCGGTATCAAGCCTCCGAATACGTTCGTGCTCGAGCATGGCTATTGCCGTTCGGTCTACGTTACCGATCCCAACGGACTGATCCTCGAATTCACGCTCGATCACCCCGATGCCCAGAAGATCTCGAGTGACCGGCGGGCCGATGCGCATAAGGAACTGAAGCGATGGCTCGCGGGCAATCACACCTCGAACAACACCTACCGCTGAGCACAGACCCGGCCCGCCGCGCGGCGCCGCGGCGGGCCATTCGTGGTAACTGACTGCCATGCGCGAGTTCAGTGAAACGAGCATCACCCAGGCGGTGATCGAACGCCTCGCCGATTGCGAGGACCCGCGTTTCAGGCAAGTCATGACCCTGCTGGTGCGCCATCTGCACGACTTCGTGCGCGATGCGCAGCTGACGGAAGCCGAATGGTTCGCCGCCATCCAGTTCCTGACGGATGTCGGGCAGGCGTGTACCGATCGGCGTCAGGAGTACATTCTCCTGTCGGATACCTTGGGTGTTTCCGTACTGGTCATCACTCTCAATCATCCTGCGGATCAGGGTAGCGTCGAATCGACGGTCATGGGCCCCTTCTATTGGGAGGGCGCGCCGGATTTCCCGCTCGGCAGCAATCTCGCCGAAGGCGTCAAGGGTGAGCCCACGTTCTATTCGGGCCGGGTGCTCGACCTGGAGGGACGGCCCCTGAAGAACGCCTTGCTCGATATCTGGTCGGGCGATGGCGAGGGGAACTACGACATGCAGATACCCGGGGAGACGGGCATGAAGGGGCGTGGCCGAATCCGCACGGACGCGCAGGGCCGCTACTGGTTCTGGTCGATCAAACCCACGTTCTATCCGGTGCCTACCGATGGTCCTGTGGGACGCATGCTGCGCCTGATGGGTCGGCATCCGTACCGGCCTGGCCACATCCACATGATCGTCTCGGCCGATGGATACCGGCCCGTGACGACTCACCTGTTCGTCGCTGACAGTCAGTATCTGGATTCCGACGCCGTGTTCGGGATGAAAGAGTCACTGGTCGCGCAATTCGACCGGCATCCCCCTGGACTGGCCCCCGACGGCCAGACCCGGGAAACTCCGTTCTACACCGTCAACTACGACTTCCGTCTGCGTCCAGCCGCCGCCGCGTCTGCAGGTCCCGCCGGCCTATAATCCTGCCGGGTTCAGGCGCCCTCGGGCGCTCGGAACCAGAAGAGAACAGGAATGGGGGACCAGGGGATGACAAGAGTCAGGGACAGGCTGTGGCGCTGCCTCGTGTTGACAGCGGCGCTCATCATCGGCT
>Ga0335083_10005258_pt1 | contig 16353 bp, 16 predicted proteins | sample Lox_Sample_42_FD_206716 | JGI IMG/M metagenome (GOLD analysis project Ga0335083, IMG submission 206716) | Soil microbial communities from Loxahatchee National Wildlife Refuge, Florida, United States - Lox_Sample_4.2 | ecosystem: Environmental > Terrestrial > Soil > Wetlands | place: USA... | reverse complement strand
CCGCAAAGTCGCTCGCTGGACCTACATGCCGAGCCCGGGGGATCCTCAGACGCTCACGACCGTCGTGTTCGAGTACGGCAAGGTCGTCGAGGTCGAGCGCACGGTGATGAAGTGAGGAGCGGACGCGAGCAGCGAGCAGGCAGAATACGGCGATGAGGGCTCTCGTCCAGCGCGTGCAGGAAGCCGCCGTGACGGTCGAGGGCCGCGTGACCGGAGCCATCGGCCGCGGCCTGCTCGTGCTCGTGGGCGTCACCGAAGGCGACGGCGACGAGGACCGCGACTGGCTCGCGCGCAAGATCGCCCAGCTGCGCGTCTTCGACGACGACGCGGGCGTGATGAACCGCAGCGTGGTGGAGTGCGGCGGCGAGGTGCTCGCCGTGTCGCAGTTCACGCTCTACGCGTCCACCCGCAAGGGCAATCGCCCCTCCTACTCGGCGGCCGCGCGGCCCGAGGTCGCGCAGCCCGCGTTCGATGCGTTCGTCGCGGCGCTCGCGGCCGCCATCGGCAAGCCCGTTGCGACCGGCGTATTCGGCGCGCACATGGCGGTGCGGCTCGTCAACGACGGGCCGGTGACGATCTGGCTGGACTCGCGAGCGCGCGAGTAGCGCCGTGCAACTTCAGGGCAAGTCGAACACGAGCACTTCGGCGTCGTTGCCGGCCGCAAGCGTCACTTCGCCCTCGTCGATGAGCATCGCCGCGTCGCCGGCGCCCAGGCGCCTGCCGTTGACCTCGAAGCTGCCGCGGGCGACGTGGACGTACGCGCGGCGACCGGGCGCGATGGGCAGCGCGGCGTGCTCGTCTCCGTCGAAGGCGCCGGCGTACACGCGTGCATCCTGGTGGATCAGCACGGCGCCCCCCTCGCCTTCCGCCGCGGCGATGAGCGCGAGGCGTCCGCGTTTCTGCGCGGTCTCGATGCGTGCCTGCTCGTAGGAGGCGGGAATCCCGCGCTGCGACGGCTCGATCCAGATCTGCAGGAAGTGCACGCCCCGCTCGCGGGAGGGGTTGAACTCGCTGTGCATCACGCCGCGGCCGGCGCTCATGCGCTGGACGTCGCCGGGCACGATCACGGAGCCGTTGCCCATGTTGTCGCGATGCGAGAGCTCGCCGTCGAGCACGTACGAGATGATCTCCATGTCGCGGTGGCCGTGCGTGCCGAAGCCCATGCCGGGCTGCACGCGGTCCTCGTTGATGACGCGCAGCGGGCCGAAGCCCATGTGCTGCTCGTCGAAATAATCAGCGAACGAGAAGCTGTGATAGGAGTCGAGCCAGCCGTGGCTCGCGTGGCCGCGTTCGCCGGCCGGGCGCAGGGTGATCATCGTCAACGTCTCCGCTACGTGCCTGCTGATACTCTACCAGCGGACCGTCGCTCCCATGAGATAGGCGGCGCGCGCCGCGCTTCGGTTCAACCGGGCCTGGAACCCGGCATCGACGTCCATCCAGTCGTTGACCGTGTAGATCGCGCCGGTGCGCGCGACCGCCGGCCATTGCGGGTTCGACGGATCGGGATTGGAGAACGCCGCCACCTCGATGAAGGTTTGAATCGGCTTGTCGTCCGGCCGGGTCAGCGCGACGGAGAACCCGCCGAGGTTCGAGCGCGTGCCGGGCGCCCGCGTGTACGCATAGTCGGCGTTGCCGTACACGGCGAACGCGCCGAGGGTCACGCTCACGATGGCGATGACGTGCCCGCCCAATTGCCCGGCCCCCAGGCCCGTGTTGCTGTCGCCGGTCGGAAGGTCGAGCCCGGCGCGGACGGCGAACGCGAGGCTGCCGCGCTCGTAGAAGCGCCACTTGAAATCGAGCGCGGTGTCGCCGTTGCCGACGACCGCAGGTCCCTGCGCAACACTCTGGTCGACCCATGCGCCCAGCGCGATGAGGTCGAGATCCTCCCTGGCGCCGATCGACAGCTGCGGGCTTACGATGGCGCTGCGGCCCGGTATGGTGGGATCGCCCTGGCGCGCCGCGAAGCCCATCTCGAGCTCGAAGCGGCCCGTGCCCTGCGTGCCCGGATCCTCCGAGATGAACGGATGCGCGGCGTGCGCCGCGGTAGACGATGTAATCGCGGCGACGAGAAGGGCCCCGAAGCGCCGCATGGGGTGGTCAAAGCTTGTACGCTGCCTTGGCGAAATCGTGCGCGAGTCCGGGCGCGAGCTCGAACGCCTCGTCCTCGCCGATGCGATGCTCCACCACCAGTGTTGCGAGAAAACGGCAATCGATGCGGCGCGCGACATCGTGGCGCGCCGGGATCGACATGAAGGCGCGGGTGTCGTCGTTGAAGCCGACCGTATTGTAGAACCCCGCAGTCTCGGTCGCCTGCTCGCGGAAGCGCAGCATCCCCTCCGGGCTGTCGTGGAACCACCACGGCGGGCCGAGCTTGAGCACCGGATAGTGGCCGGCCAGCGGCGCCAGCTCGCGCGCGTACGACGTCTCGTCCAGCGTGAACAGGATCACCGTCAAGTGCGGCTCGTTGCCGAAGCGGTCGAGCAGCGGCTTCAGCGCGCGCACGTAATCCGTCCGCGTCGGGATGTCGGCGCCCTTGTCGCGGCCGAAGCGCTCGAGCACGTGCGGGTTGTGGTTGCGGAAGCTGCCGGGGTGGATCTGCATCACGAGGCCGTCGTCGAGGCTCATGCGCGCCATCTCGGTCAGGATCTGGCCGCGAAACGCCTCCGCCTCGGCGGGGGTGATCGTGCCCGCGAGGCCGCGGTCGAGCAGGCGCTGGCACTCGGCCGGCGAGAGGTCGGACGTCTGCGCCGTCGGATGCCCGTGGTCGGTCGAGGTCGCGCCCATCGACTTGAAGTAGGCGCGGCGGTTGCGGTGCGCGGCGAGGTAGCCCTGCCACGCGGCGGCGTTCTCGTTGGCGAGCGCGCCGAGCTGCGCGACGTTGGCCGCGAAGCCGTCGAACTCCGGGTCGGCGACCGGATCGGGCCGGTAGGCGGTCACGACGCGGCCGTGCCAGCCGGACGTGTGCAGCTTCCGGTGATGCGCGAGAGGATCGAGCGGCGATTCGGTGGTCGCCAGCACTTCGATGTTGAAACGCGTAAACAGCGCGCGGGGCCGGAATTCGGGACGTGCCAGGCACGCGTTGATGCGGTCGAAGCAGCGGTCGGCCGATTCCGTCGTCAGCCGCTCCTCGATGCCGAACACCGTGGCGAACGCGTGGTCGAGCCACGTCCGGGTCGGCGTGCCGCGGAAGAGGTGATAGTTCGCGGCGAACGTGCGCCAGATCTTGCGCGCGTCGGCCTCCACGGGGCCGCCGTCACGGCGCGGAATGCCCAGGTCCTCGAGCGCGACGCCGCGGCTGTAGAGCATGCGAAAGACGTAGTGGTCCGGCGTGATGAAGAGCGCCGAGGCGTTGCCGAACGGCATGTCGTCGGCGAACCACGCGGCATCGGTGTGCCCGTGCGGGCTCACGATCGGCAGGTCCTTCACGGTGGCGTAGAGCCGCCGCGCGAGGGCGCGCGTGACGGGTTCGGCGGGGAACAGGCGGTCGGGATGCAGCGCGATGGGGATGGTCATGATGCCGTGGCCTCAGGCGACGCCCAGATGATGCGCGAGCGTCACCTGCACGCCGTCGTTGAAAAGGCGGACGACGTGTCCGCGCACCGCTTCGCGAAATGCGTAGTGCGCGACGAGATCGGCGCCGAACACGCTCGCGAGGTCGAGGAAGCCGTCGGCCACGGGGCCCGGGTCGCCGCGAGCCTCCTTGACGATCGCGCCGAACGTATCCGCGAGCGGGTCCTGCACGTCGATGCGGCCGCCGTGCTCGTCGCTGCCGCTCGCATAGCGGATCCACCCCGCCACCGCGAGAGGCAGATGCGCGAGCGGCGCGCCGGCGGCGAGCCGGTCGCGCACCGTGCCGAGCAGGCGCTGCGGCAATTTCTGCGAGCCATCCATCGCGATCTGCCGCGTCTTGTGCGGCAACGCGGCATTGCGAAAGCGCTCCAGGAGCTGCGCGCAGTAAGCGTGCAAGTCGATGCCGGGCGGGCGCACGAGCGTGGGCACGATCTCCTCTGCCATCTGCCGCTCGATGAGCGTTGCGATCAGCGGGTCGCGGGAGGCCTGCCACACGAACTCGTGCCCGAGCAGAAAGCCCAGGTACGCGAGCGTGGAATGGCTGCCGTTGAGCAGCCGCAGCTTCATGAGCTCGAACGGCGCCACGTCGCTCACGAACTGCGCGCCGGCGTCCTCCCAGCGCGGCCGCGGCGCGCGGAAGCGGTCCTCGATCACCCACTGCGCGAACGGCTCCGCGGTGACGGGCGCGGCGTCGTACAAGCCGAGCTGCCGCTGCGCCTCGGCAACGTCGGCCTCGGTCGTCGCGGGGACGATGCGATCCACCATCGTCGACGGAAAGGTGACGTTGTCCGCGATCCAGCGCGCGAGCGCGGCGTCGCGCCGCTGCGCGAAGGCGCGCACGAGGCCTTCGACCATGCGGCCGTTGTGCGGCAGGTTGTCGCAGCAGACGAACGCGAGCGGGCCCCCGCCCGCGGTCCGGCGCGCGTCGAGGCCGGCCACGAGGATGCCGATCGCCGATTGCGGCGCGTCGGGCGACGCGAGGTCGTGCGCGATGTCGGGATGCGACTCGTTGAGCGCCCCCGTGGCCGGATCGTGGCAATAGCCCTTCTCCGTCACGGTCGAGGTGACGATCGCGATCGCCGGATCGGCGAAGCGCGCGACCAGCGCCGCCCGCGAGGCGCCGGCGAAGATCGTCTCGCGCAGCGAGCCGATGACGCGCGCGCTCACGCCGTCGCTCGTGCGCAGCAGGTACGTGTACAGGCCGTCCTGCGCGGCGAGCGGCTCGACCGCGCGCGGGGTCTTGAGCGACACGCCGCAGATGCCCCAGCGCAGGTCGAAGGCCAGCACGTCGTCGGTGTAGACGGCCTGGTGGGCGCGATGGAACGCGCCGAGCCCGAGATGGACAATGCCGACCTTCGCCGCGCGCGGATCATACGCCGGACGGCCCACCGCCGCGGGAATGCCGGCAAGCGTTGCAAGACCCAGACGGCTAGGCATGCTGCGGATGCTCTTTGACGCGCGAGACGAGTTGCGTAGGGTTGACGAACCGCAGCGCGATGAGCAGCCAGACCAGCGTGACGAGCATGTAGATCATCGCCATCGCGTCGACCGATTGCGGCGCCCGTACCCCTGCTGCGAACACCGCATAGTACAGCGCCACGACGAGGGTCTGCGAATCCGAGCCGGCAGTGAGGAAGGTGAGCTCGAAAAGGGCGATGGTGCGCACGAGAACGAGCAGCGACGCGGCGAGGATGCCGGGCGCGAGCAGCGGCACGAGCACGTGCAGGAACATGCGCGGCGTGGTTGCGCCGAACACGCGCGCCGCGGACTCGAGGTTGGGGTCGATCTGCTCGATGAACGGCGTCATCACGAGGATCACGAAGGGCGCCGCCGGGATCAGGTTGGCCAGGATCACGCCGTAGATCGTTCCGCCGAGCTGCGCCTTGTACAGCACCGTGGCGAGCGGAATGCCGTAAGTGATGGGCGGCACCATGAGCGGCAGCAGGAACAGCAGCATGAGCGCGCGCTTGCCGGCGAAGTTGCGGCGCGCCAGCGTATACGCTGCCGGCACCCCGATCAGGAGCGCGAGGAACACGACCGCGAACACGACTTCGACCGTGACCCACAGCACGTCGAAGAGCTGGAACTCCTTCCACGCGGCCGTGTACCAGTTGGTCGTCCAGCCGTCGGGCAGCCAGGTGCCGAGCCAGCGCCGCGCGAACGAGCTGGTGGCCACGGACGCGATCATGAGCAGGATGTTGACGACGAACAGCGTCATCAACCCCAGCAGGAGGTTGCGCCAGACCTTGTCGACCCATTCCCTCATGGTCGGGCCTTCAGCCTTTACCGCCCACGACCGGCCCGCGGTAGAACGCGCTGCGCAGCATGAGCACGGCGGCCACGATGACGAGCTGCACGAAGCCCATGATCATCGCGATCGCCGAGGCGAGCGAATAGTCGTACTGCTCGAAGGCCGCTTCGTACGCGGCGATCGAGATCACCCGCGTGGGCCCGGCCGGCGAGCCCAGCAGCACCGCAGAGGGAAATACCGAGAACGCCTGCACGAACGCGAGGCAGAAGCACATGGCGAGGCCCGGCGCGAGCAGCGGCAGGTAGATGTGGCGGAACTGCTCCCACGGATCGGCGCCGAGTGTCGCCGCCGCGCGCGCGAGCACGGGATCGATGCCCGTGATGTACGAGAGGATCAGCAGGAAGGCGAACGGAAAGCCCGAGATCACCAGCGAGATGAGCACGCCCCAGTAGTTGTGCGTGAGGCGGATCGCGCCGTCGTAGATGTGGAGCAGTTGCAGGAACTGCGACAGCCACCCCTTCGGGCCGAAGTACAGCAGCATCCCTTCGGCGATCAGCACGGTGCCGAGGGTGATGGGGACGACCAGGATCGTCGTCACCCAGCGCTGATAGCGCGACTTGACGCGCATCTTGTACGCGATCGGCAGCGCGAGCCCGACGTTGATCAGCGTCGCCGGCAGCGCGAGCCGCAGCGTGATCCAGATCGTGGGCCAGAGGTTGTCGGTCGTGAAGAAGTGCGAGTAGTTGGCGAGCGCGCCGCCGTCCTTCGGCTGGAAGGAGAGCCAGAGCCCGTAAAGAAAGGGATACACGAACAGCAGCAGCATGAACGCCGCCGCCGGGAGGACGAGCAGCAAAGTGCGGTCGAACGGCTGCCGCACTCGAACGGTCATGGCGTCCGCCATGCCCTACTCCGCGGGATACACGAGCGCGCGCTCGGCCGGTACGTGCACGCGCACGGCGTCGCCGCGCTTGATCGTCACCGCGCCGCGCACGTGCAGCCGCGTGCCGCCCCCGGTGACGACGTCGAGCAGCGCATCGCGCCCGCAATACTCCACGTTGGCGACTTGCCCTTCGATGACGTTGCCGCCCGCGTCATCGCCGAGCACCATCTCCTCGGGGCGAATCGCGACGGCCGCTCTCGGTCCTGCAACCGCCTGCTTGGGAATTCCGGTGAGCGCGATGCCTTCGCCCGCCACCTCTATGCGGTCGCCGCCCTGCCTTGTCACGTCGAGCGTCAGGACGTTGCGGTAGCCCATGAAGCGCGCCACGTGGAGGTTGGCGGGCTGCGCATACACCTCCTGAGGCGTCCCGATCTGCTGCACCACGCCGTCTTTCATGACGACGATGCGGTCGGCGAGCGAGAGCGCCTCGTCCTGGTCGTGCGTGACGTAGATCGTCGCGCGGTCGAGCTCATGGTGGATGCGCCGGATCTCCGCCCGCGTCTCGATGCGGAGCTTGGCGTCGAGGTTTGACAGCGGCTCGTCCATCAGGATGAGCGGCGGCTCGATGACGATGGCGCGCGCGATCGCCACGCGCTGCTGCTGGCCACCGGAGAGCTGGCCCGGGAGCTTGTGCGCCTGCCCCGTGAGCTGGACGAGCTTGAGCGCGTTGGCGATGCGCGTGCCCGCCTCCTCGGCGCCCACGCCGCGCATGCGAAGCCCGAAGCCGATGTTGCGCGCAACGCTCATGTGCGGGAACAGCGCGTAGTTCTGGAACACCATGCCGAAGCCGCGTTTCTCGGGCGGCAGGGTGTCGATGCGCGTGTCGTCGAGCCAGATCGATCCGCCCGAGAGGTTCATGAGCCCGGCGATGCAATTGAGCGCCGTGGACTTGCCGCAGCCGGAAGGGCCGAGGAGACAGATGAACTCGCCGCGCCGCACGGTCAGGGTGAGCTCGTCGAGCGCATTGAACGCCTTGCCGCCCGCGCCGGCGAAGCGGCGCGTCACGTGATCGAGTCGAAGCTCGGAGAAGTCGCGTTTCATGTTGATGTGTCCGCTATCGCCGCGTCAACCGCCGTCACGAGGCGTGCGGTTGAGCGCGGCGAGCTGTTGCACCACGCGAAGCGTGGCTGCAATGACGCTACTTCGTCTTCTGAGCGCCGACCTGCTGGTCCCAGATGCGGAACGCCTCGACCTGCGCCTTCGGCTCCAGGGACTGCGTGTGCGGGAACTCCTTCAGCCAGCCTTCATACTCGGCGCGGCCGAATTCCTTGATCGCCTCCTGGCTTTCCTTGGGCGCCATCGAGATCGGCACGTTCTTCACCGCGGGACCGGGGTAGAAGTAGCCCTTGTCGTACGTGTACGCCTGCGCTTCGGGTGTCAGCATGTACGCCATCACGTCGAGCAGCACCGCCATCTTCTCGGGCGGCACGCCCTTGGGCACGACCATGTAATGGGCGTCGTTGACCCAGGTCATGCCCTTGAATGGCGCCACCTTGTATTCCTTCGGCACGATGCCTAGCACGCGCGGGTTGATGTCCCAGCCCGTCATCGTGACGGTCATGTCGCGCGACCCTTCCCCCAGCTCCTTCATCACGGCGCCGGTGCCGGTCGGGTAGTACTCGATGCAGGTGTTGAGGTCCTTGAGGTAGGCCCACGTCTTGTCCCAGCCGTTCACCGGGTCCTTCGGGTTCTTGTCGCCCAGGATGTACGGCAGGCCCATGATGAACGTGCGGCCCGGACCGGAGTTCGCCGGACGCGCGTAGATCAGCCTGTTGGGGTTGGCCTTGCACCACGCGAGGAGTTCGGCCGGCGTGGTCGGGGCCGTCTTCACCTTGGCCGGGTTGTATTCGACCAGCGGGCCGGCCGGCATGAACGCGACCTCGATGCCTTGGTCCTGCGCGAGCTTCTGCATTTCGGCCGCAGCCGGCAGGTAGTTCGCCGTCAGGTTGGGAAACTTCGACGCGTACTCGGGCAGGAGCTTCACGAGCAGGCCCTGCTCGATGCCCGCGGACAGGACGTCCGTCCCCGTGAGGATCAGGTCGATGTCGCTGCGCCCGGCCCCCTGCATCGCCTTCAGCTTGCCCGGAAGCTCGGGCGCGGGCGCCTTGGTGAAGACGAACTTCGCGACCTTGTCGGGGTTTTTCTTGGCGTAAGCCTCGAAAGCGTCCTGCGTGAGCGCGAGATTGCCGGCGACGTCGACCACGTTGATCGTGACCGGCGCGGCGATGGCGGGCGTGACGCCGAGCACGCCCAGGCAGAGCGCGGCGGCGACGGCCGTGAGGGCGCCGCGCCTCGCGGGCCGCATTTGCGACAGGTTTTGGAACATCGTCTCTCCTCCTTTTGACATTGCTGCAATCGCGCCCTTCGTTGCGGGCGCCGGTTCGTGGAATCGCCGGCCCTCCGGCGCTGCACGGAAAAGTTTAGTCGATCGCGCGGTTCGTCACGTGAGTGAATGCGTCGCCCCGGCACGTTTTCGCGCTGCCGGCGCGCGCCGCGCGACGTCCTTCATGTCCTGGCCCGGCAGGATCGCGTCCCATTGCCGGGCAAACTCGCGCTCCACGCGCCCCAAGTGCTTGTGCATCGCCTCGCGGGCGCCGTCGGCGTCATGCCGCTCAAGGGCGTCGATGATGGCGGCGTGGTCGAGGATCGTGCCTTCTCGAATCTTCTTGGTGTGGAAGTAGGCCTCGATGCGCGACCACAGCTTGCCACGCCGCTGCTGCCAGAGGCCCTCGGCGACAAGCGCGAGCGACCCGTTGCCCGTGGCCGCCGCAATGCGTACGTGGAACTCGCGGTCGGCGGCGTCGCGCTTGCCGAAGTTCTCGGCGTGCTCGCGCATGCGCACCACCGTGGCGCGCAGCGCCGCGATGTCGGCCTTCTTGATCGAGCGCGCGGCGAGCGCGGCGATCTCGCCCTCGATCAGGCGCCGCGCGGCGAGGAGCTCGAAGGGACTCGGCCCCTCGTCGACCAGCCCGACGATCTGCGCTGCGCCGGGCGCCGCCACGAAGATTCCCGAGCCGACGCGCACCTCGACGCGGCCCGCGATCTCGAGCGAAATGATCGCCTCGCGCACCGACGTGCGCGACACGCCGAGCAAGGTGGCGAGCTCGCGCTCGGCGGGCAGGCGCGATCCGGCGGGAAACTCCCCGTTGTCGATCAGCCCGGCGATCTGGCCGGCGATCTGCCGGTAAAGCCTCAGGGGCTCGACCGTCTGCAAGGGCACGGTAAGGCTGCCTCCTCGGTGTGCGGCGGAGTCTTCAGGCTCGCGCGCGGCGGGATGCGGCGCCAGCGGCGCCGCGTGCGGCACTGTACGCGCGCCGCGCGTCTTTGGTCAAGTGGTCCAACCACCCGACCAAAGCCCGGGCCGCGTTCACTTCGACGCCACGAAACGACCCGACCGCCCGCCGGACTTCTCGAGCAGGCGCACGCCGTCGATCCGCATCCCGCGGTCGACCGCCTTGCACATGTCGTAGATCGTGAGCAGCCCCGCCGCGGCCGCGGTGAGCGCCTCCATCTCGACCCCGGTGCGGCCGAGCGTCTCGGCAGTCACCTCGATCGCCACGGCGTCGTCCTCCAAGGCGAAGTGCACGACGACCCGCGTCAGCGACAGCGGATGACACAGCGGAATGAGGTCGGCCGTGCGCTTGGCGGCCGCGATCGCGGCCACCCGCGCCACGAGCAGCACGTCCCCTTTCGCGGCACCGCCGGACCGGATGAGGCCGAGGGTAGCCGGCCGCATGACGATCCTGCCACCGGCGCGCGCGACGCGACGGGTTACCTCTTTGCCGGCGACGTCGACCATGTGCGCCTGGCCGCCGGCGTCGAAGTGGGTAAAATGGGAGGCGTCGGCCGCTTTCGCGCGCGCGACGTGTCTCCGGGGGGCCCGAGCCGCTTTCTTGACCTCCGTCAACTTCGTCGTTCGTGGGCGCGTCACGTGACCGTTCTGCCGTTGAACTAAAAACATGCGGCGGGCATCTTAGCACCTACGAATGCACGTACCGATGGCCCCGACCCACGACCGCGCGCCCCCCGTACGCGCGCGGCGAGCGCGGCAATGCGTTGCAGCCCTCCTCGCCGTCTCGCTGGCGACGTCGCCGCTCGCGCAGATGACACCCACGACGTCGACCGCGCCGTCGGCGGCGGCCGCGCCAAGCCCGAGCGGCGGGATTTGGACCCAGGTGCCAGCGCCGGACGAGCCGCGGCCCGCGCTTACCCCGAGTGAAACCGCGCTTCGCGGTCCGGACATCAACGGCCTGCGCGGTTCCCCCCTGCCCGAATTGGGCGACGCATCGCAAGTCGGCTTCAGCCCGGCGCAGGAGCGCAAGGTCGGCGATGCGATCATCCGCCAGATACGCGCGCAGGGCGCGTACATGGACGACCCGGAGGTCAACGATTACCTGAACGAGCTCGGGCATCGCCTCGTCGCCGCGGTCCCCGATACGAAGCAGGATTTCGAGTTCTTCGCCGTCCCAGACAACCAGATCAACGCGTTCGCGCTTCCCGGCGGCTATGTCGGCGTCAACACCGGCCTCATCCTGCTCACCCAGAACGAGTCCGAGCTCGCCGCCGTGCTCGGGCACGAGATCTCGCACGTCACGCAGCATCACATGGCGCGCATGCTCGACAACCAGAAGACGTCGATGCTGACCACGCTCGCCGGCCTCGTGGTCGCCATCCTCGCGGCGCGCGCGGGCGGCAGCAACGGGGCGCAGGCGACGCAGGCCGCCATCGCGAGCAGCCAGGCGCTCGCGATCCAGAACCAGCTCAACTTCACGCGCGAGAACGAGTACGAGGCCGACCGCATCGGCTTCCAGCGCATGGTCGCCGCCGGCTACGACCCGAACGGCATGGCGCAGATGATGGAGCGCCTGCAACGTTCAACACGCTTCATCGATGGCAACGCGCCGTCGTACCTGCGCACGCACCCGATCACCTACGAGCGCATCGCCGAAGCGCAGGCGCGCGCGCAGGGCCTGCCCTATCGCCAGATTCCCGACTCGCTCGAGTTCCACCTCGTGCGGGCGCTGCTCAAGAGCTACCAGGGCGACGCCCGCGACCGCGTGCAGGACTTCGAGGACGCGCTGCGCCTGAAGAAATACAACAACGAAATCGCCGAGCGCTACGGCCTCGTCGCCTCGCTGCTGCGCGCGCAGGATTACCCGCGCGCCAAGACGGAGCTCGCCAAGCTCGAGAAGATCGCGCCGCCGAACCCGATGGTCGAGGCGATGGCCGGCAACGTGCTGATGGCGTCGGGAGACTATGCCGCAGCGTCGAAGCGCTTCGAGGCCGCGCTCGCGCGCTACCCCAACAAGCTGCAGCTCGTGTACGACTACCCGGAGTCGCTGCTGAAAGCGCACCGCGCCGCCGAGGCCTCGGCGTTCGTCGAGCAGCAGCTTCTCCGCTTCCCGAACAACGGACAGCTGCACCAGATCGCCGCACGCGCATACGCCGAGCAGAACATGCACCTCAAGGAGCACCAGCACCAGGGCGAGTATTACGCGTGGATGGGCAACCTGCCGCTCGCCATCGGCCAGTTCGAGCTCGCGGCCAAGTCCGGCGACGGCGATTTCTACCAGGTGTCCGTCGTCGAGACCCGCCTACGCGCGTTGCGCGCCGAGCAGGCCGACCTCAAGAAGGACGCCTTCGGTCCCGCCGGCTAGCCGGACGCGGCCCGGTCGATCTTCCGCGTCACGCAACGAGGAGCTCTTTTCGCATGGATCAGCCACCGAAGTCGCTGCGCGACGAGTTCGCCGCCGCCGCCATCACCGGCCTGCTCGCGTCGCCGTCGGCGGAGCTCGACCCTCAGTACGACGAGAGCCGGGCGGCGCTCGCGAAGATAGCGTTTGCGATCGCGGACGAAATGCTCAAACTGCGAGCCTAGACCCCGGGTGCCGCATCGCGTCGCGCCGCGCTAACCAAAGCGGCGCAAGCTCGTCAGCGCGGGCACGAAGTAATAGGCACCGGTCATCGGGCGCGAGAACCGCGTCAGCGCGTCGCGCACACCATTCGCGCGCCCCGCCATGCTGTCGAGCATCGCGGCGAGCGGGCGCTGGGTCGCGCAGAAGCCGACGAACATCGTCCCGTGCATCGACGCGTCGCCGAAGGGCATGTTGCGGCGGACGATGTGTCCGAACGTGTCCTGGTCCGTGCGGGCGACGTGCGAATCCTCCGGCTTGTCCTCGAGCTCGACGCTGTCGGACTTGTTCCGTCCGATCACTTTCGCTTGCTCGGCGTCGGAAAGCGAGACCCATTTCGCCGTCTCATGGATCCATTTCTGCAGCAGCAGCACGCTGCCGCCCGCGCCCGGTTGTCCGTCGGGGATCAGCGCCGCGGACGCCGCTTCGATGAGCGGCGGGTTCTCCGAGCCGTCGATGAAGCCGGTGAGGTCGCGATTGTGCCGGTAGGGCCATCCGACGGTCTCGTCGGCGAGACTTGCGGCATTCGCGAGCGCGGCGATCGCCGACGACGAGAGGTCGAACACCGCGTCGTACGCGCCGCTCGCGATCCAGACAAAAGCGTCGTGCTGTGTGGCCGGCATCGAGAAGCCCTCGACGCCGGCAACGGCCCGCACGTAGCCCGTGACGTCCTCCGGCGCGTCGTCGGGCATGACGTGGCGCCACAATTCGGGCCGAAACCCGACCACGACATTGGCCCCGGTCCCGGTCGTCTGTGCGCCCGCGAAAGACGCGGCCGCGGCGACGAGCTCGACGCGGTCGATCCCCTCGACGGCATCGAACTCCAGGTAGGCGTGCGCAGGCGTTCCCAGCGCCAGGATCCCGGACTGCGGCACGTTCATCGTTGCACCCACGGTAGAGGTGATACGGCAAGAATAGCAGCACGGCCCTCGGCTGGCGCGTCCACGCTTGCCATCGCGTCGCGACCTGTTTCAACTGACAGTGATCCGCGCGCGGCGCCGCCGCGCACAGTGGCAGCCAAGCCGCCGCGCCGGGAGTCGCCATGAAGGTCCTCGTCGTCGATGACCACCCACTGATCGTTCACGCGCTCACCGAGGTCCTGCCCGGCGTCGGCGGCGAGATCGACGTGCTGGCCGCGCGCGACCGCAACGAGACGCTCGCGTCGCTCGCCCGCCATCCGGACTGTGCACTCGTCCTGCTCGATCTCGCGCTGCCCGGCGCGCACGGCCTGGACCTGCTCGCCGAGCTTCGCCGGGGCTTTCCGCGGCTGCCCATCGTCGTCCTGTCGGCGACGCACGACCGCGCCACGATCGGCGCCGCGCTCGCCGCAGGCGCGCGCGGCTTCATCGCGAAAACCTCTGACCCGGCGAACATGATCGACGCCGTACGCACGGTTCTGGCGGGCGGCAAGCACGTCACGCGCGACGTGTCGCCGACGCGCCCGCGCAGCATCGACGGCGTCTCGATCGAGGTGCTCGGCCTCACGCAGCGGCAAAGTGAGGTGATGATGCTGCTCGCCCAGGGCAAGCCGAACAAGATGATCTGCCGCGACTTGAAGCTCTCCGAAGGGACCGTGAAGGTGCACGTGAGCGCGATCCTGCGCGCGCTCAACGTGCACTCGCGCTCGCAGGTCATCGTCGAGCTGACCCGCCGCGGCATCGACGTCGAAAGCGCCGGAGGCCGCAGCTGACCGACGGCCTGCGCGAGACGCCCATGGCCGACGCACCCTTCGCTCCTGCGCAGCGCGCGCGGGCACGCGCCGACCAGGTTGCGCAGCTCTACGCCGGCTGGCACCGGACGTCGGCCTCGATGCTCCTCGGCGCGGCGCTGCTCACGTTCGTCTTCTGGGGACAGGTGCCGCCGCAGGTGAGCGCGGGCTGGATCGCGCTCATCGTCGTCAACCAGGCGTGGCGCGGCGTGCTCGTGCGCGCGTGGAGACGCACGCGCCCCGGCCTCGAGGCGATGCGGCGCTGGGGACGCTACTGGGCAGTCGGCTCGACCGTGGCCGGATCGCTGTGGGGGCTTGCCGGCATCGTCATGTATCCCGCGTCGCCGGCCTATCAAGCGCTGCTGATCGTGTGCCTGTTCGGGGTCGTGCTGGGCGGCCTCAACCTGACAGCCGTATACCGCCCCGCGTTCTTCGGCTTCGTACTTCCGGCGCTGGCGCCGCTCATCGTGCGCGTCGCGCTCGAGGGCGACGAGGCGCACCTGTACACGGCGCTCGTGATGAGCGTGGTGCTCGTGTTCATCCTGGCCTTCGGTCACCAGCTCAACGCGGGGCTCACGCGATCGCTCGCGATGCGCTACGAAAACGTCGAGCTCATCGAGGAGCTCCGCGCGAAGTCGCGCGCGGCACACGAGGCGCGCGCCAGCGCCGAGGCGGCGAATCGAAGCAAGAGCCAGCTCCTGGCCGCCGCGAGCCACGACCTTCGCCAGCCGCTGCACGCGCTCGGCCTGTACATCGCGGCGCTGGCGGCGCGGGCGCACGAGGCGCCGTGGCAGCCGCTCGTCAAGAGCATCCAGCGCGCGCTGGCGGCGCTCGAGGGGCAGTTCGAGCAGCTCCTCGACCTGTCGCGCCTCGAGGCCGGTGCGCTCACGCCCTGCCACGCTCGCGTCTCGCTCGCGCCTCTGTTCGCGAAGGTGGCCTCCGAGCTGTCGCCGCACGCCGAGATGAAGGGGCTTGGCTTGCGCGTGGCGCGCACGCGCCTCGCCGTGCGCAGCGACGCGGCGATGCTCGAGCGCATCGTGCGCAACCTCGTCGCCAACGCGATCCGCTACACCGAGGAAGGTGGCGTGCTGATCGGTGCGCGTCGCCGCGGCGCGGAGGTCGCCGTCGACGTGGTCGACACCGGGGTCGGCATACCGGCGCCGCTCACCGAACGCATCTTCGAGGAGTTCTACCAGGTCCGCGAGACACGGAGCAGCCGCGCGCACGCGGGGCTGGGCCTCGGACTCGCCATCGTGCGGCGGCTCGCGGCGCTCCTCGACCATCGCGTCGAGGTGACGTCCCGGCTATCGCGCGGATCGCGCTTCCGAGTCGTCGCGCCATTGGCCCTGACCCGCCTCGCGCATCGCGCCCCCGCGACGGCGCCGCGCAGCGACGGCGCCGTCTGCTCGATGTCCGAGGCGCTGGTCGCGGTCGTCGACGACGACCCGTACGCGGTCGATGCGATGAGCGTGCTGTTCGAAACCTGGGGGGCGCGCGTCGCGGGCGGCGGCGACCTCGCGGACCTCATGGATGCGCTGGGTCGCATCGAGCGTTATCCGGACCTCGTCGTGGCGGATTTGCGGCTCGCCGACGGGGAAAGCGGAATCGCGGTGGTCCACCGCCTGCGCGACGAGCTCGGCGTCGCGGTCCCTGCGCTTCTCGTCTCCGGCGACACGAGCCCCGCCGCGGAGCGCGACGCGAGGCGTGCGGGCCTGCCGCTCCTTCCCAAGCCCGTCGTGCCGGCCGTGCTGCACGCGGCGGCCGTCGGCGCGCTGGCGCGGGCCTGACCCTCACCAAAAGAAAGCGGGCCGCGCTTCGCGGCCCGCCTGGAGGTCGTCCACTCCCCAACGAAGCGCTAGCTCATGAAGCCCAGGTCGGTGGTCGGGAAGTTGCCGAGGTTCGGGAAGGTGTAGGCCATGTCGGCGGCCGACATGCCGAACCACTTACCGAGCGTCGAACCTACCTGGTCCAC